>JAANMV010003461.1_pt1 | contig 13725 bp, 10 predicted proteins | sample 7279661 | NCBI WGS metagenome assembly JAANMV01 (sample SAMN14094540, study PRJNA606508) | bioreactor metagenome | isolation source: A lab-scale SPAN reactor treating ammonium-rich wastewater day 121 | place: Ireland: Galway | collected 2017-05-16 | reverse complement strand
TGATGAACAATCGTCGTGGCCATGTATCCTCCTACGTGACAGAGTCACTTGATCTGACAGCGTTATCCATGCCGGAACTCTCATTGTGCAGTCATATTGCGGGCGTAAATTCGACTGACGCAGTGATTGCGCGAATCCTCGCGAGCACAGACGGCGGGCTGACTTTCCCGCATCTCATTTGGCGGCAGGGTCCGGTTAATGGATCAGAGCTTAAGAACATTCAAGAATCGAACCTCACAACATTGTCAGGCCAAGCAAATGTCGTGTTGAAGTTCCTATACTATGGCGACCGCTTTTGGGAACTGTCGCGGATTGAGTTTAAGGAAGCGATCTTTGAAAGCTCTCCGGTCAGTCAACTTGTGGTCGTGCCGGGTGAGAATATCACGCTAATGTGGCAACCAGCGAAGTACGACTCCGTCGAGTACAAAGTGTATGCATCAAGTACGGCCAGTGGTCCCTATGCACTGATCGCAACGACCGGAGATACAACATTTGAGGACAAGAACTGGCGTGATTTTGACCAGAGATTCTACCGAGTTGAGACTGGGAAGAAGGCTTCGGAGACAGGTGGTTGCGTTCCCTCGCGCTTTTCCACTGCAGGAAAGGTCGCCTGGTCGTTTGAACGACGACGATAGTGCAGAACGGCATTCGCAACGCAGAGGCCCTTCGGGGCCTCTGTGCGTTTGTCACTTACAGAAGCGCCTTGAATTTCTTCTGTAAGAGTCGTAGATTTTGCTTTATATTGCATAATCAAGATGATTTATAAAGTATTCATAATTCTAAGCTTAGTCATCACAGCAGGCGCTGAAGAGTGGCATGACCGCTTTGTAGACCCTGATCTAAGTCGAGACTTGCTCCAACGAAGCTGCAGATTGCCTCGGCTCCGTGCGCTGGATGATTCGCTGCATTTCTATGACGTACAGAAGATTTGGTCGGAACTATCTGTCAATTTGGACAGCAGCAAGATTGAGGGTTCCGCACGGATCGCGTTGACTTCGACTGCAAACGGACTGAGCACGATCGATCTTCGATTAGTTGAAAGTCTTGCGATAGATTCTATTGGAAGTTCGACACACACGGTGACGTCTTTCACACGCGAAGGGACAGATTCGCTCCAGATCTTCCTCATGCCAGCACTTAGTATTGGTGATACTGCTGAAGTGACAATCTACTATCGCGGCAGGCCGTCAATCATCGACGCCTGGGGCGGGATGCGATTCGCTCAGACAAACAGTTGGCGACCTCAGATCTGCTACACGCTTGGCGACGGACTCAATTTAGAGCCTCCTCCAGCGAACTATGCCTGGCTTCCCAGCTTTGCGGATCTCAATGACAAAGTCCAATGGGAAATCTTGTTGAGAGTTCCGGAAGGCAGGGTTGGAGTGAGCGCCGGAGCTCGGCTCGACACGATGCATCATGGTGACGGTACAGTGACTTGGCACTATCGCCTTGACCAACCTGTATCAACTTATCTACTTTTTGTCTCGGTATCTGACTACCTTATCATGACGCAGCGAGAGAGCGGACCCGTAATAGAGAATTTTGTATATCCGCTTCGCTGGGAGCAGGCCCAGGTGCACTTTGAACCCGTTCCACAGTGCTTAGACGCGTTTGCCAGTGCTTTTGGACCATATGTGTTTGACAGATTCGGATACAACATGACCAGAAATGGGGATATGGAACACGCCACATGTGTCTCGCACTACGACGCTTCCGTGGTAAACGGGCGAAACTACGATTGGCTTCTGTTTCACGAATTGGCGCACCAGTGGTGGGGTAACTGGGTGACGATTGCCGATTGGCGCGACTTGTGGCTGAACGAAGGGTTCGCAACTTATTGTGAAGCGCTAGGAATGGAATGGGTACGCGGCGAGAGTGACTTTAGAAGTTACGTTCGAAATGACTTACAGCCCGCGGCACGCAATGCAGGTGCAGGCTCCACAATATACGACCCAAGCTACTATTGGGGTAGCATAGTGTATGAGAAGGGCGCTTGTGTCCTGCATATGTTGCGTTGGGTAATGGGAGACTCACTGTTCTTCACCGCCCTGCGAGACTATGGGCAGCAGTTTGCGTTTGCGAATGCTACGACAGCGGACTTTCAAGCGATTTGCGAAGCGCACCATGACTCGACACTGCAGTGGTTTTTCGATGAATGGGTGTTTGAAGGAACTGGGTATCCGCAGTACAGAGTGAGTCTTTGGGGTGATAACAGTCCTTTCGGTCACCATTTGCATATTATTGACGAAAGTGCTTTTCAATTCTCCATGCCCATAGAAGCCGCCTTTTACAGCCAAGGTGCATTACTCTACATGGATACCTTTAATGTTGACAGGGAACTCTTGATCGAAGCGTTGCCGGGGTTCCCCGATTCTGTGGTCTTAGATCCCAATGGCTGGCTGTTGAAGACTGTTCAATACAGCATCAATCTGCAATCAAGTTCACCTGATCAATCGCCGATCAATTTCACTTTGACGTCGGCATATCCCAATCCCTTTAATCCGACAATCACCTTATCGTTTGAATCTCCCATCGTTCAACCTATCGGAATGCGAGCCTACAACATTGGTGGACAGTTAGTCTACGCGCATGACGGCGTTGCGGTTCCAGGAACAAATCAAGTTTCGTGGAACGCGTCGGCGCAATCGTCAGGCATCTACTTGATCAAACTCTTTACAAGCACAGAATCACAAACGGTCAAAGCCGTGTTATTAAGATAGTCCATTTGTTATTGCGGGACGGCTCATCCGTCCCAACTTGTTTTTACACCTGGAGAAGCACCCCTTGAGTAAGTATGTTTACACGTTCGGAAACGGTCAGGCAGAAGGCCGCGCTGACATGAAGAATCTGCTTGGTGGCAAAGGCGCAAACCTTGCGGAAATGAACCACCTTGGTCTTCCAGTTCCCCCAGGATACACAATATCTACAGAAGTTTGCACGTATTACTATGCCAATAGTCGCAGCTATCCGTCCGAGCTAAGAGCACAGGTTGCGGATGGTATAAAGTACATCGAGCAGTTGACCGGTGCCAAGTTTGGTGACGTGAAGAACCCATTGCTCGTCTCGGTGAGAAGTGGCGCAAGAGCATCAATGCCCGGCATGATGGATACAATCCTGAACCTGGGATTGAATGACAAGACAGTTGAAGGGTTGATTGCCCGTTCCGGAGACGCACGATTCGCATACGATTCTTACCGGCGCTTTGTCGCGATGTATGGAGACGTTGTGCTTGATCTGAAACCGCAGACAAAGGAGGAGCACGACCCGTTTGAAGATCTACTTGAGGCCAAGAAGAGAAAAGCCGGCGTAAAGTACGATTCAGAACTCAATGCTGATCAACTGAAAGAACTGGTTGCTGAGTTTAAGAATATTATCCGTGAGCGCAAGGGGGTCGAGTTTCCTGAAGACCCGCAAGAGCAGTTGTGGGGTGCCGTTGGTGCGGTGTTCAATTCTTGGATGAACGAGCGCGCGATCGTTTATCGGAGGTTGAACAAGATTCCGGAAAGTTGGGGGACGGCGGTCAATGTGCAGGCAATGGTGTTCGGAAATTTGGGGAATGACTGCGCGACAGGTGTCGCGTTCACACGAGACCCTGCCACGGGAGAGAAGGTTTTCTACGGCGAGTTTCTGGTGAACGCACAGGGCGAAGACGTTGTCGCGGGGACTCGGACACCGCAACAAGTTGCATTGAAGGCGTCTCAGGTGTGGGCGACAAATCACAATATCTCCGAATCCGACCGTAAGGTGAAGTATCCTTCGCTCGAGGAAGCGATGCCTGACGCCTACAAGCAACTATTGGTGATTTCCGATTCGCTTGAAAAACACTTTAAGGACATGAACGACATCGAGTTCACCATTCAGGATCGTAAGCTGTGGATGCTTCAGTGCCGAGCGGGCAAGCGTACTGGCATGGCTGCGGTTCGTATTGCAGTGGAAATGGTAGAGGAGGGACTCTTATCGCATGAAGAAGCAGTTCTTCGAGTGGATCCGAATGCGCTGAACCAATTGCTGCGTCCTGTGTTTGACGCGGAGAAGCTAAAGAGTGTTGCACCGATTGCGCGCGGCCTGAATGCCGGGCCAGGTGCGGCTGCCGGACGGGTTGTCTTTCATGCTAGTGACGCCGAGTCTTGGGCGGCAAAAGGGGAGAAGGTTATCCTTGCAAGAATCGAGACAAGTCCTGAAGACATTCGAGGAATGGATGCTGCGCAAGGTATCCTTACGCAGCGGGGTGGAATGACTTCACACGCCGCGCTCGTCGCACGGCAGATGGGTAAAGTCTGCGTTGCGGGGTGTGAGTCGATTCATATTGACTATACAAAGGGTCACTTCACAGTTGGAAGCAGTATTGTAAAGGAAGGTGACTGGATTTCTCTGAATGGTACAACGGGAGAGATTTATACCGGTGCAATAGCAACAAAGCCGTCTGAAGTTATTCAAGTCCTGCTTGACAAATCGCTGGATCCAAAGGACGCTCCGACCTACCAGCTCTATGCAAAGCTGATGTCTTGGGCGGACAAGTTCCGTAGAATGCGGGTCAGGACCAACGCCGATCAACCCGATCAGTGCTTAAATGCGCTTGCTTTCGGGGCAGAAGGTATTGGATTGACGCGAACGGAGCACATGTTCTTCGAAGGTGACCGCATCGATGCAGTTCGTCAGATGATCCTTGCTCCTGATCTGGCAGGCCGGAAGAAAGCTTTAGCAATCTTGGAGCCGTATCAGCGTGAAGACTTCATAGGCATCTTTCGTGCAATGAATGGGCTTCCTGTCACCATTCGTCTTCTCGATCCGCCGCTGCATGAATTCCTTCCCCATGGAGAAGTGGCCATAGCTGACTTGGCAAAGAAGATGGGTGTCAGTGCGAAGGAGATATCTGACAAGATAGAGCAGTTACATGAGATGAATCCGATGCTGGGTCATCGCGGTTGCCGTCTCGGCATTTTGTATCCAGAAATTACCGAGATGCAAGCACGAGCTATTTTCACTGCGGCCTGCGCCGTCAAGAAAGAGGGAGTGGATGTTCACCCTGAAGTCATGGTGCCATTGGTCATGACTCCGGGAGAACTTAAGGCACAAGCAGAGGTTATCAATCGTGCCGCAGAGGATGTATTCAGCTCTGCAGGCGTTAAGGTGGGTTACCTTGTAGGAACGATGATTGAACTGCCTCGCGCCGCGCTTGTTGCAGATCAAATCGCTGAAGTCGCGGAGTTCTTCAGCTTTGGCACAAATGATCTCACGCAAACATGTATGGGACTATCGCGCGATGATTCAGGACGTTTCCTGCCATACTATGTACAGTCGCAATTGCTGCAGGCAGATCCTTTTGAAGCACTCGATCAAACCGGTGTGGGGCAGTTGGTCGAAATGGGGACATCTCGCGGGCGGCAGACGAAGCCAAAACTAAAGGTAGGAATCTGCGGAGAGCACGGTGGCGAACCCTCTTCTGTGATCTTCTTTGACGGTGCGGGTTTAGACTACGTGTCCTGCAGCCCATTTCGCGTTCCGATCGCGCGGTTAGCGGCAGCTCAAGCGACTCTTCAGCATCGCAAGGGACAGTAACCGCTCGAATGCTTAGTGACGACTTTTGGACCATAGCGGGGCCCGGCACAGCGCAGTTGCGTGTGCTGGGCTCACGTTTTTCAGCCTCGGCGTTCCCGATTGAAATGGAAGAGGAGCTGCATACAGCGCTTGAAAGTGTAATGCGGGACCAATACGATGCAACTCATCATTGCTGGGCGATGCGGATTCGAAAGGATCCGGTGATACTTCAGCGGTCAAGTGATGCCGGCGAACCGAAAGGAACGGCGGGCCTACCTATTCTCAACGAAATTGTAAACTGCAAGCTGGAAAACTGCGCAGTTATCGTGACTCGTTGGTTCGGCGGGACGAAACTTGGAACCGGCGGATTAGCCCGTGCGTACGGCGAAGCAGCGGTTCAAGCGATTCGTAATGCCACACGCGTGCTTCGAAGGACAGGAATCGTTGTCTCGATTGCCACACCTTATGAGCTTCAATCACATGTCTATCACATTGCGGGACGATATGGAGCAGCGGTTGAACATGCCGCAACGGAGCAAGGTGCGCGCATGCAGGTAATGCTCCGTCGGAGTCAGGTTGATCAATTTGCTGCGGATCTTCTGGAAGAGAGCGCCGGACGATTGATAGTTGAGGAAGAGGGAACATGGATCTCTTGATTCTCACCTTATTCGCGCTGGCGATGAGCAGCTACTTCTCGGCGCTGGAGATTTCATATACTACTTTCGATGCAATCATCGTTGGCGGATGGAAGAAGTCAGGCAGATTCGGCAGTCGCATCGTGGAGTTCTTTGTCAAAGTGCCGGAGCGGTTTCTCTTCACAACCCTTGTCGGCAACAATCTGGCGAATGTCTCGTACTCCTCTTTGATAGTAATCTGGGCTGCGCAGAATGGGATTTCTCAAGGCCTTATCCTAATCGTATCACCATTTGCCGTTATCATTTTTGGCGAAGTCATCCCGAAAACGCTCGGGCTTGCGTTCGCAAACCTCATCGTTCGTTTCTCTTCTGCCTCATTGTATGTATTTTACGTCGCATTTCTTCCGTTCAGGCTACTCATAGCACCGCTTGAGAGAATACTGAGACGTGGGTCGGAGAACGGTGAGAGGGCTGCGCACGCTTACGACGTGTTATTCCGCAGGGAGATTGACGCTGTGTTGAGCCGTGCGAGTCGCGAGGGAACCGTAACACCGAAGGAATCCGAGATTCTCCAAAGGTACCTTCACGCCCGTGAAGTTCGAGCACGTGACATAATGACGCCAAGACCACTTCTGGTGGCGCTGCCGCAAACGGCAACGATTGCTGAAATCGTGGAAGCACTGAGCGATAGCAGGCATAGCGTCATACCGATTTATGACCAATCGATCGATGACATTGTGGGCGTGGTTCACTCACGCGACCTGCTCACAACTCACTCCAGCACCTCTGAAGTTATGAGACCTGCGGTTTTTGTGCCTGAATCGAAGTTGCTGACGGAGTTACTGGAACAATTCAAGCGCGAGCGCACGCCTGCTGCCATTGTCGTGGATGAGCATGGAGGCACGGACGGGATCATAACGCGGAAGGATATTTTTCGTGAACTTGTTGGTCCGTTGAGCGAAATCGACGCAGTACGAGCGCAGACGATTAAGCGTGTGGCGCGCGGTCGATATCTGGTTTCCGCGCTTGCAGACCTCTCGGACATAGCAGAAGTCACAGGATGGCGCCCGCCGGATGGAGACTATGCTACCCTCTCAGGCCTCCTTTCCGAGTATCTGGGGCATATTGGGCAGCCCGGAGAAGAGGTTGTAATTGATGATGTTACAGTTCGGATTCTGAGATCAACTGAACGAAGAGTGGAGAGTTGCCTTTTGAAACTCGGCGATCCCGACGTGAATTCTAGTGGAAAAGAATAGCGCTTGACATTGGCAGCCAAATCCCTATATTAATGGTTCCTTGCGGGGTGGAGCAGCCTGGTAGCTCGTTGGGCTCATAACCCAAAGGTCGTTGGTTCGAATCCAACCCCCGCTACCAACCTAAAGTTAAGTCCTTACAGTAGTTTACTGTGAGGACTTTTCGTTTTTTGCGGCCTCCTTGTTGGTTCGTAAGTCCAATATTTAGAGCTGGAATTCGCTGGTTGTAGGGCTGGGACAAATCTGGGACAAAATCTGGACTGACAAGTCCGTAAATCAAAATGGAGTTTCTTCGTCCGCTGCATGCCGTTCCGAAGACGTGATCTACATTCCTCTTATGCCTGATTCCCTGGCATAAGAGATCAAGAAAGAAAAGGGCCTCGCATTGTGCGGGGCCTTCTTGTTGATCAACCATTCAGGAGAATCTCATGCGCGTGAAAGTATTATGCTTGGGCCGCTCGGCCAAAGAAATCAATGTCAACGAAGGAACCACGGTCGAACAGGCCATTGCCGAAGCAGGTTTCCCGAAAGATTCCAGCTACACTCGGCATCTGAACGGCAGCCCGTGTTTCGACACAGATGTGCTCGTCGACAACTGTGTAATAACGATGGTTCCGGCCATTAAGGGGGGCGCATAGGAGGGTGCTTCAGACTACCTGTCCTACGTAGTCTCAAGTATTCAAAGAGGGCTGTGATCCACGTGGTCATGGCCCTCTTTCCTCCGGAGGAACAATCATGATTGAACAACAGATTCGAACGCTGTGCGACTTCTACGCACAGAAGTGGCACACACCGATTACGCTGTTGACTAAGGAGGCCGACGTAGCGCAGTGGCACGAAGTCGGTATTGCCGTGTTTGTCAATGCCGATAAGGATTCGCAATTCTGCAAGGACATGTTCGGCGATCCACTTATGATGGAATCAGTTCTTGTCGGCAAAGTGTCACCAACGTGGTTAGTTTTGTACGGCGCACCCAGGGTTGATATTACGTGCGAGATACTCGACCATCATCTACCAAGAATGTGTCGTGCATTTCGAAACGGCCAACGAGAAGCATTGATTGAAACAACGCTATCGGTTGCTGCCGATCGGAAGCAAGAACTTGCACGAACACTACGTGACGACAAGTATGAACTCGAACGACTTTGCATGCAAGTGATGACATTGTCTCGCAAGATCGAAGGTGACAACGAGATTCTGAAACTGTTCAGCCGAGCACCAGAATTGATTAAAGCCAAAGCAACGCGGACTTTCGTCGAGATGATGAAGCTGGTTCCGAGTTGCTATGAATCGATCAAGCTAGAAGACACTTCGGTCATCGCGACGACGTATCCCATTGTGTTAGAGCACGATGGCGGACGATACGATTTCGAACCGCATATCGTGGAAGTCAGACTCGATACTGGCAAGGTGCTGATTAGCGGTGGAACAGAATGTAACGGGTATATACATCCGCATGTGACAGATGATCCGAATAACATTTGCTGGGGTAATATAGGGCATCTCGTGCCACGACTTGCTGGAGAACTTGATCTGCATGGACTACTGCAACTCGTTCATCAATTCCTGAATAGCTACAACAGCAGTGATCCGTTTCAGAAGATCGAGAAGTGGGATCCAAACTGGGTGGAAGATGAAGACGACGAACCCTATTGCAGTTGGTGCGATGACTACGGACATGACATATCAGATTGCGAATCCTGTTGGTGGTGCCCGCACTGCAATCAATACGACGATCATGATGAAGATGATTGCCCAAACCGTCCACAAGAAGACAACGAAGAGGAGGATGTCGATGCAGAACTTGCAACGGACACAGCGGCAGCCGGTTGATGCTGGGATTAAGGTTCAGGTGGAAGCAACTGCCTTGCAGAAACTTTGGATGTGGACGGAAATGGCAAAAGGCGAAGTCTCTTGTCTCGGTCTGGTCGATGAAGTCGTAAATGCCAACACGAAGCGAATCACCGCACTGGTCGTCACGGACTTCTTTCTGGTCAAGCAAAATTGTTCCTACGATGAAACTGACATGGACATTGCCGACGTGGCAAGGCTGATCACTGAACTTGAATCCAAAGGCATTGACTCTCGCAGGCTTCGATGCTGGGCACATTCGCACGGTGGAATGCAGGTGTTCTGGTCAGGTCAGGATGAAACGTGTATTACTGGACTTGCCAATGGCGAATGGCTCCTTTCGCTCGTTGTCAACAAACGCCGAGATGCTTTCATGCGTCTTGACCAGTATCACCCGAGTCACATGTATCTTGCTGATGTCGCATGGGAGACTAAGTTTCCACTGGTGGACGGTCTTGCTGAAGCATGCTTTTCGGAGTTCAAATCCAAAGTGCAAGAGGTAGCCTTCGTTCCTCGAACGCGAGAATCGCGTCCAGCAAATCTGCGACAATCCCGAGATGAACTTCGCGAGGCTGAAGCACGTGGCGCATTGACAATGGACGAACTGAACGATGAGCTTGATTGGCTGGGATTGGATCGTGATGAACTTGAACCCTTCTAGGAGACACCATGAACGACATGCGATTTCTAAGACAGCAAGACGTTGTCGATGCGGAGAAGCTTGCGAACTTGCAAGTTACGCTGATTGGGCTGGGATCCATCGGTTCGGTCACCGGATTGTACTTGTGCAAGATGGGCGTTTGCAACTTGACTTGCTTCGATTCGGACATCGTAGATGTCCACAATGTCAGCAATCAGGCATATGGGATGTCTGATGTTGGACTACTGAAGGCCGATGCGTTTTCAGTTCTCGTGGAGAACCAAACCGGACTGCTGCCAAACACGATCTGCAATCAGTACGACGGACGGCAGCTATCCGGCATTGTCATCAGCGCCGTGGATTCCATGAAGTCACGCGAAACGATCTGGAAGGGGATTCGTGATCAGGCTGGTGTACGGTTGTATATCGACGCTCGCATGGGATTGGAAACACTTATCGTACACACCGTTCGACCACAGATTCGAGAAGATCGAGTTCGCTATTCGCAGACCATTGTCCCTGATGGCCAAGCCTATCAAGAACCTTGCACTGCACGAACTATTTGCTACACACCGTTGATGGCGGCTTCGGTTGTGTGCAATCTTGTGAAGCGGTTTGTAAATCATGAACAGGTTCCTAGTCAGCTTACTTTGGATCTGGCGACGTACGCCTTGATTGCCTGAACGGGAATCCCGAGAACAATGTCCGAAAGGCAGGGGTAGCCTTGTCTTTTTACCTGCCGTAAAACCAACATTAACAAACTCTTTAGCACGCGGACCACTGCATGTTGCTATTTCACATCGTAACACATAAATTTGTGACCATAGTCACGCAAAAGCGTCAAAAACGAGGCAGGAGCCCGTTGCGCTTTTGCCAAGCGGCAATGACAATTGAAAAAACATGATTGCCGCAATCACTTGCATCGATTGGACTTCAGAACATATTGGTGCGAATCGTACTTCGCACTAACATCCGGTCAACCTAACTTCAGGCTAACAAAAATGCTCTTGACTCACTCAAAACGAAGCATTACCTTGACCTCAGGTCTTGGGAAACTGGCTGGACAACTTAGCTCGGAGGCCTTGAATATGACGCGAGTCTCATCTGCATTCTATTTTTTGAAGCGGGTGGGGTTCGCGGTTTTGGTGTTGGGGGGAAGCATTTCGCATATCTACGCGCAGGACAGCTTAAACATAACGCGTTTGTCGGAGATGAGATGGCGTGGCTGGAGTTCGGCATTGGCTGTTCAAGGAAGCTATGCATACGTCTGTCTCTCTGACGGAGGAGTGCAGATTCTTGATATTAGCGATTCGACGTTTCCATACGAAACTGGAGTAGGATACACGGAAGGCTATGGCTACGACATTGATGTAAGTGGAAACTATGCTTATGTAGCCGAAGGGAATGAAAACGAATACGGAGGCGTGCGAGTCTTTGACGTGTCTGATAGAACACTGCCGACCGAAGTTGGGTATTTCGATATTGGATCACTGGTTACGAATGTGACAGTGTTTGGAAACTACGCCTATATTGGTGCTAATGGAGTTCGCATAGTAGATATCTCTAATCCGTCTGCACCAACGGAAGTGGGGGCGTTTGATCCGCCAAGCTTCGGTGCCGACAAGGTTCGATTGCGCTATCCAAATGCTTTTGTCTTGGGCGGTGGAGGTGGGCTTGGATTCACGATTCTTGACGTTAGTGATCCGACCGACCCCGTAGAGATCGGAACTTGTCCACTGCCGCCAAGTGCTAGAGATGTTGTCATCGATGGAGACTATGCATATGTGGCTTGTTACGACAGCGGGCTATACGTCATTGACATAAGTGATTTCACCACTCCGGTTATCGTTGGTTCATACAATACCCCCGGGAACACTCGGCGTGTTGCGGTACATGAGGGCTATGCCTTTGTTGCAAGTGATGAAAATGGATTGAGAGTTATTGACGTCAGCGATCCTTCAACTCCAGTAGAAGTCGATTCAATTTTTGACAGAGGGGGGATTCGTGCAGTGATATTTGTTGGAGATACGATGTTTGTGACTGGCGGGTTTGTTGGACTCCAAGTTTTGGATGCAACAAATGCACGCTTCCCCGAGGAAATCGGGTTCTTCGAAGTGCCACATGACGCAGTATGTGTTACATCGGATGGTTCTTATGCATACGTCGGGGATGCCTCACAGTTTCTTCGTGTGATCGACATACGTAATCCCACTTTGCCACGATTAGTTGGAAGCTGTAATGTGGGTGCAATCCCTTTTGACATCGACATTCAAGGGCAATGGGTTTACATACCTGGAGATGGCCTAAAGATTGTTGATGTCAGTGATCCGACGGCTCCCGAAGTGGTTGGTACGGGTTCGATTCCATTTGTACTTGGGCTAACTGTGCGCGAGCAGTTGTCCTACATAACATATCCTGGTGGGCTTAGCATCATTGATATATCGATCCCCAGTGTGCCGACTGTTGTTGGCCAGTGGAGCAATCCGGGAGTTCACTATGATGTTGCAGTTCAAGGCAATTACGCCTATGTAGCAAGTTATGACGAAGGACTTTATGTGCTGGATGTCTCTGATCCGCAAAGTCCAGAAGAAATCGCTCATTGGAACAGTCCGGGCAACGCGCTTCGTGTTGCAGTAAGTGATGACTTGGCTCTGATTGCCTGCGATACGTCCGGCCTACGCATCCTTGACATTTCGAACCCAACTTCTCCTACGGAGGTTGGAACCGTACTTGGGTGTGGGCATGTCGTTGATGTTTACGGCAATGGAACAACTGTATATATACTTGACGAAGCTTGTGGCATGCGTGCATTTGACATCAGTAATCCTGCGAATCCTGCGGAAATCGGCTATTACGCTACACCGGGCTCGCAGTGGAGGCTGACCGTATCAGGTAATCTGGCCGTAGTTGCCAGCAGTCGAATATTTGGCATTTATGATGTTTCTGAGGTGCTTCCGGTACCTATACCTCACCAAAACAGTCTTCCAGATAAGCTAGTATTGCTTCCCCCATACCCAAACCCCTTCAACGCCTCTGTTCAAATTCGGTTTGAATTGTCAGCGGCAGTGCGGTCAAGACTTGATTTATTTGATGTTACAGGACGGGAGACTCGCGTTCTTCTTGATGATGTATTGGCACCTGGGTACCATTCCATCCCGCTGGACGGTACAACATTGAGTTCAGGACCGTACTTCATTCGCTTGACCGCAGGTACCGAATCCGCCACGACAAATGTGATCCTAGTCAAGTAAAAAAAGTGAAATATAGGCGGGAATCGAATACTTCTGAATTCTGTTTCTTTGTCACGAAAAGATATTAAGCCCACATTCCTAGCACACACAGCAAGAGAAAGAGCAATAACAATGAAGAGCTTTTCATTAAAATCGCCGGGCCAACTGTTCATTCTGTTCGCTTTGCTTGTTTCCATCAATTCAATTGCCATGGCAAGTGTCTTTGTTGCATGGGTAAGATCCCCGCAAGATCCGTACGTCAACACATTTTGCACCGGTGTATTGAACAAGTTGCCATACAACGCGCGCTTTAATAGCGCCAATGATGGTTGGGGATTAACTTGGTACGGCGGCGACGTCACTCCGTATTTGATTGAATCACAGCGGCGCAAGTTCCATGATGCTTGTAACCCATCCGCTCCCAACTTTGACTCACTACTTTACACTACTTCAAGTCCTTATGTGTCAGGTTGCTTTGACAACGTGCGAAATCCAGCGGCAACCAGCGCTTCGCGAGTGATATTGGGCCACGCCAGAAAGGCGGACAACCTGCACGACTTTCCGACCCCACAGCCGTG
>JAANMV010003453.1_pt1 | contig 13734 bp, 11 predicted proteins | sample 7279661 | NCBI WGS metagenome assembly JAANMV01 (sample SAMN14094540, study PRJNA606508) | bioreactor metagenome | isolation source: A lab-scale SPAN reactor treating ammonium-rich wastewater day 121 | place: Ireland: Galway | collected 2017-05-16 | reverse complement strand
GACCAAATCCCCGGCCACGTTGTTCGTGTACCACGTCGTCACGCCCCGCGCCCACGCGCGGGATTTCAGCCGACCGGCGTTGCTGTAGGTGTAAACCGGTCCCTTGCCGTCGGCATGGACCTTGTTGGTCAACCAGCCGCGATACGGGTCATAATGCCAGGTGGTGGTGGCGGTGCCGGAGTTGCCGGCAAAGTTCTGCCACGTTTTCATGGTCTTCATGCGGCCTTGGGCACGTGTGTAGGGGTCGGTTTGCGTCCGGGCCACCAGCCCGCGCCTGAGTCGGCATGAAATTGTAGCCTTCACCCGCACCCCACGCGAAGCGGGAAAACTCCAAGCCGCACCGTGTTCTCCATGCTCCCGCTCTGACTCAACGCCCGGATTCACGATTCTGCCGGCCGCCTCCTGGCAAGACCGCACCCGATCTTGGCATTAGTCTTAATTGCCCTCGGGCGGCGAGTCATTGGACATTCCACACCACCCGCCGGCCTCGCACCACGATTGCACCGCGCGCCAGCGCCGCCACGCAGCGGAGATACAGTTCATGTTCCGCCGCGTGAATCCGGGCGTGCAGCGCTTCCGGAGTATCGTCGTCCAGAACCGGCACGGTTTGCTGACCGATAATGGGACCGGAATCCACCCCGGCATCCACGAAATGCACCGTGCAACCGGTCACTTTCACACCGTGATCGAGCGCCTGTTTCCAAGCCTCCAAGCCGGGGAAGGACGGCAGCAGCGAGGGATGGAGTTTACAGTGCGCCCCTCGAACGCGCGCAGGAAATCGCCTTTCAACACCCGCATGAACCCCGCCAGCACGATCAGGTCAACCTTGGCCTCCCGCAACGCGCTGACGTAAGCGTGCTCCGCAACTTCGTCCAGTTTGGTGCGGAATTTGCCGGGCGCAATGTGCCGCGCCGGAAGCTGCCGCGCACGGGCTTGCGCCAGAATTCCTGAACCTTCCACGTCGCTCAACACGATGGCGACTTCGGCTGGGACGGCGCCCTGCGCAATGGCGTCCGCGAGGGCCACGAAGTTCGAGCCTTTGCCGGAGCCCAGCACGCCCAGGCGGAATGGTTTTTCGCTATTCACGGGTTCTTCTTACAGGCTGCCGCGTCATCGCCGCAAGCCTTCCATGGGACGACTTCACCGGGCGGTGTTGCCGGGAGCCGCCGGGGAATCACCGGACACGCTGACGGTAAATTCCGCCAGCAGCGCGTCGTCTGGCGGCAGTTTGAGGTCCGGTGGACGACACTGGGCAAACACACGATAGTTGCCGGGCCGGGGGAAAACCTGAGGAAAAAGAATTGCCGCCTGACCCGGACGGTGCGTTTCGGGATGGGCGTGAAGCATGACGGACAAATCATCCTTCACAATGACCAGATGCATGGGGGCGCCGAGGAAACGCTCCGTGAGCGCCGCCGCGCCATTGGCCGCGCGCAGAGTGAACCGGAGTTGATTGGTCCGGCCCGCCAGCAAGGGTTTCGCCGAAGTGAAGTCCAGCCGGCAGCCTGAGACGGGTTGGTCTTTCACCGGAGCCGGCTCCCCTGCCGGAGGAGTGGCCGGGGTTGCCGCCGTCAGGCGCGGTGACCGAACACATAAGCCACACCCCGATACTTGACCTGGGTCCAGAACTTGTAACGACCGCTGTTGGTGAAGGTGTAACTCACGGCCCACCAACCCGGTCCGGCTTTGCGGGGATGCAGGTGAATGAAGTCGCTCAGATCGTCGCGCACTCCCAGCACATGGATGAATTTCTCGTGTTCCACCTGAAGATCGTCCACGGGCAGGTTGCGCGGTTTAAGGTTCACCAGAAAACGCAAGGTGGCGGGATGATGCGCCTGCACGTCACCCGCCAATAGTTCAACCGCCAAGCCCTGGCGCACCGAGGCGGCATCGAAACGAAGAACATTACCGGTGAACCCGCAAATTTCTTCGTCGGGCCGAAGCCCCGGCCCGGTCGGCGGCTGCCCGCACTGGGCCAGCGCGGGCAGCCCAACCAGCACCACGAGGCAAAGGAGCGTGCATCGGACCATGATATCCGTTCTCCAGTTAGCAGAAGCTCTTCCTTCTGTAAACCCCGGGTTCCACCGATCCTCTCCGGCTCTCCGGCAGGCCGACTTGCGGGTGAGCGTCCGCGAGGATTGACGGCGCTGCTAGCTTACCGGCGAAACCATGTTCGAGAATCGGACCTGTAACACCAGATGGGCAGCGACAGGCAGCGCGGTGGCGAAGCGACTTGGCGGCACCGCGCACAGCCTGGCCTGGCGCGGTTGATCTTGTTGATGGCCGCCGGCCTGGCTTCGTCGTCCACCGGCGCGGCCCAAACAGCGGTCATTTCCGATGCGTGGTGGACGTTTCAGCAGGATTGCAGCGGTGACGGCAGCAAGGCCGGCACGCTGGAGGGGAACTTTGCGCGCTTGAACTGGGCTGCGGATGTTGCCAACTGCAACGGCACGCTCAATGTTTATGAGAAGGTGTATTACCGTCCCTGTGGCACCGACCCCTGGACGCCGATTTACACGAACGCGGCCCACTCGATCACCGGCTGCCGCACGGTGGGACAGCAATACGTGGATATCTCGTTGGGCGCCGGTGGCGAGTGTCGCGATTACATGATCGAGATTTTTCGCGTCGGCCACACCACGCCCGACGCGCGGCGGTCCAGCACGAACGGCGTGGACCTGGCCCAGCACCGTGAACAATGGTTGGCGGAGGATTTTTGCCGCAGTGATTTCTTCACGACTTGTGTGACTCTGGCCGGAGCAGTGGGCACGCAGTCCGACAACAACGCGTACGCAACAAAGGAGCCGGGCGAACCGGATCACGCCGGCAATCCCGGCGGACGGTCGTTATGGTATTGCTGGACGGCCACGACCAATACGCCGGTGACATTCGATACCGGGGGCAGTGCGTTTGACACGGTACTGGCGGTGTACGTGGGTGACAGTCTGCCCAACCTTACGTGGATTGGAAGCAACGATGACATTGCGGGCGCAACCCACCGGCAGAGTCAGGTGACCTTCACGCCCACCCCCGGCACAACGTATCGCATCGCGGTGGACGGTTTCAATAACGCCGTCGGCAACGCGGTGCTGAACATCAACCCGCCCGCCAATGACGATTTCGCGGATGCCTTTGAGTTGTCCGGACTGCTGGGCGGCGCCCATGGCCATACGATTGGAGCAAGCAAGGAATCCGGGGAGCCGGCGCACGCCTTCGATGTCGGCGGTTATTCCGTCTGGTACCAATGGACCGCGCCCGCCAGCGGCCCCGTGGATTTCAACACCTCCGGCAGCAACTTTGACACAACCTTGGCGGTTTACACGGACCACGCGCTGACGAATCTGACATTGATTGCCGCGAACGAGGATGACGCGCAAGGCGGCGGCCGGCTCACCAGTCGGCTGAGTTTCACCGCCATTGAAGGAGTGACGTATCGAATTGCCGTGGAGGGCTTCGGCGGCGTGTGGGGCGAGTTCCAACTCAACTGGAACATGGAATCGCGGCTGGGGATCGCGCGAATGCCCGGCGGCGCGCTGCAACTCACCCTCACGGGCGTTGACTGGCAGCGCTACACGTTGCTGGAGTCCGGAGACCTCGCATCGTGGTCAACGAACACGCCGCCCATTACGATGTCCGGCGGCACCCACCAGTACACCAACGCTCCGGCCCCGAACGGCCCAACGGCGGCGCGGCAATTCTTTCGTGCCGTCCTCGTACCGTAAGCCCCGCCTGGCTTCCTCAAGCCGGGAAGACTTTGGCATACACTTCCCGGATGGCGGCGCGCCATGTTGCCAGCGCCGCCGCGAATGCATCCGGCGTGGCAAATCCGCAACGCACGGACACGCGATAATAGGGGGCGGGATCGTCCGGTAACACGGTTTCGCCTTCGTAACTCCAACGGCGCAGGATGCCTTCCACCCGCCGCAATTGACGGTAATTCTCCAGCAACTTCGCGCCGTCCGGCAACACTCCGTGCGCGTCCGCCCGCTCTAGTGCCCGCAGCGTGTGCGGCTCCTGCCAGCCGTGTGCCAGGCACATCGTCTGCGCGATAAACTCCGCGTCCATCAAGCCGCCCTTGCCGGTCTTGATCGCGAGCGCGTCCATCCCGGCGGGCGTGCGCTCCTTCTCGATGCGCACGCGCATTTCATGAATTTTCTGTTTCCAGTCTGGATTGAAGCAGGCCGGTAACGTGGGACAGTCGCCACGCCGGTCTTCCTCCTTCCCATCCTTCCTGCGATTGGATGGAGCCAGGCGTGAAGCCGGCTCCGGGTTGGAAAAATCTGTCAGCCTCACGACCATTTGTTGAAATTGTTCTCCCAGTCTCGCATCTCCGGCGACGGGGCGGACGCGGGTGAGCGACTGGATTTCCCAGAGTTGCGCGCGTTGCCGGTAGTATTCCTCGTAGGCGGCAAGCGTATTGACCAGCAGTCCTTTCTCACCGTCGGGACGCAGCCGCGCGTCGGTGGCAAAGAGCAGTCCCTGTTCGGTGCGCTTGGACAACAAGTCCATGACTTCCACGGCGAACTTTTGCAGTCCCGCCAGATTTCTCGCCTTGGAATTGGCGACGAACACGATGTCGAGGTCCGAGCCGTAATTGATTTCGCTGCCGCCCAGCTTGCCCAGCCCCATGATGACAAAGGGCGGCTGCTTGAGTTTGTGCCTGCGCATGACTGACTCCAGCGCGTATTGCAGACATGCGTCCGCGAGCGCCGAGAGTTCCGCCAGATTCTGTTCGAAATCCACCAGGCCCAGGATGTCGCGGAGGCCAAGGCGCATGAATTCCGCCGCGTGATAACGCCGCAGCCAAAGATGCTGGTCCGCATCGGCCAATCCATGGCGCAAGTCCATGAGAATCTCCTGCGCCGTCTTGCGGGCCGTGAGCCGTCCGCCAAACACCAGGTCATCCAGCAATTCCGGCGCGCGAATCAAGCTTTCGGCCAGAAATTCCGAACGGTCAAACAGCAGCAGCAGCAACTCGAAGAAAGTCGGATTGCTGTTCCACAAATCAAACAGCGTCGCGCGGGTGCCGTAGGCCGTGATGAAACTGTCCAGCCGCGTTACGACGCGGTCGGGATCCGACAGCGTCTTCGGCGGCAATTTGAGCGCGTTCGATTTGCCGTCATCGGTGCGGCAAAGCGCCAGGAGCCGTGGCAGGAGCTGCCGGGCCAGTTCCACCGTGCGCGGCGATACATGCACGTAACCCGGACCTTCCACAAATTCGCGCAGCACACGGAACGCCTTGTCCACGTCGCGAAACCAGTGGCGTGCCAATAGCGCCTTCCAGTCGGCCTCCGCACCGTCGAAACTTTCTGGAAACAGAGATGACGGGCGGGGCGTTTCGGCGCGCAGCAGTTGATCATAGACCCGCCGCACATTCCGCGTGTGCTTCTGGCGGGCGGACTCAAACTGTTTGTGCGAAGGGAAGCCCATCAGTCTCGCGAGTCGTTCCTGGGCGGCGTTGTCGGAGGGGATGGAGTGCGTTTGCAGATTCTCCTCCATTTGCAGCCGATGCTCGACGTCGCGCAGAAAACAGTAGGCGGCTTCGAGTTCCGCCGCTTCCGTAACGGTGAGCCAGTGGTATTCCACCAATTTGGCCAGGCAGGGCAGCGTTTGGGTAAGCTGCAAGAAAGGTTGCCGACCGGCGTGGAGCAATTGCAGGGATTGCGCGATGAATTCGATTTCGCGAATGCCGCCGCGTCCCAGTTTCACATTGCGGTCCAGTTCCCCGGTGCGCACCACCTCGGTTTCAATGCGGTCCTTCATCGCGGCAACCTCCTTGAGCACGCCCGGACTGATGGATCGCGCGAAGCGGAACGGCTGAATCATCTCCAGAAATTCCGCGGCCAGGCCTGGATCGCCGGCCACGCCCCGGGCCTTGATCAGCATCATACGCTCCCAGGTTTGGCCCCATTGCGCATAGTAATTCTCATAGCTGCCCAGTGACCGGCAAAGCGGGCCGGCATCCCCCTCGGGTCGCAGCCGCAGGTCAATCCGGTACAACGCGCCCTCATTTGTCATGCGCGACACCTCGGCGATGAAACTTTCCGCAAGCCGGTTGAAGTACTGGTGGTTCGACAAAGTCGTGGCCGGCGTCTTCTTTTTGCCGGGCGGTTCTTTGAAAACTCGCCCTTCCTCACTGTAAACGAACAGCACGTCCACGTCCGAACTGTAATTCAATTCCTGTCCGCCCAGTTTGCCCATGCCCAACACACAAAACTCCGTGGGCCACCACCGACCTTCGGCATCCTGATGATAGGGCTGGCCAAACCGATTGGTGAATTGTCCGCGGCAGATTTGCCAGACGGTATCCAGGCAAACATCCGCCACGTCAGAAAGTTCACGGGTAATCTCCCCGACCTTCGCCAACCGGGCGAGGTCGCGCGTGGCGATGCGCAGCATCTGTTGCTGTTTGAAACGACGCAGTCGGGCGTAGGCCGCTGCATAATCCCGCGTCGCCAACAGCGGTTTCAGCCAGCCGCTCACCTCGCTTTGCAGGCCCTGCTTGCGGCGCGGGTGCCGGATGTGTTCAAGATCAATGGCCGTGAACCAGTCTGGATTCGCGATCAGCAGATTGCTCAAAGCCGGCGAACCGCTGAACAGTGCGGTCAGTACCCGCACGTGGTCTGCGGGAAGACCCGGCAATTGCGGTGCGACATCCGTGGCGGATAACAACTCGAAAAAGTGTCGTGCTCGCTGCGGGTCGGCGCAGTGGGTCAGGCATGTGGCCCAATTCGGTGTCATCGTTGTAGGCGGCATTTATGGCGAGATGGATTCCAAAGTGATGCTCGTGGGATCGTCGGCGGATGCGCGGTGCAACTTTGTGGAAAGCCCGCGCCAAAAGCCCGCTCCGTAGAGCAGATGCGACAGAATTATCAGCGGCATCGCGCCCAGCGCGCGGCCAATCCCGCCCCGTGGCGCCAGCGCCATTGTCTGGAGCATGAGAGCCACGAGGTAAAGCACCAGGGGAGCGTGATACAGTCTCAGGAACCAAATTGACTCAAGCGGCGAGTTGACGCTCCAAAGAACTGGCAGCGTCAGGAGATAAACCAGAAACAGTGGTGGGGCGAAATTCAACGTTGAGCCGCAGGTGGGATTCACCCGGAATTGTTCCGCCCGGCCTCGTCCGTAAGTCAGCAACATTTTCGCAAAGGACTTCAGCGTGCGCCGGGGCCGGCGGTAAACCACCAGTTCGGGATCGTAAAGCAACTTGCCGCCGGCCTTTTGGATATCGTCCATCAGAGCATTCTCCTCATTGGGATAAAGCGCCTCATTGAAACCGCCGTGTTGGAGAATTGTCGCGCGCCGCCCAAGCTGATTGCAGAGGATCAGTTCCTTTTCGCAGGTTTCGCGCAACTTTCCAACCGGGGTGTAGCGGGCACGGCTCGGACCAAAGGCGAGCCAGCTTGCCAGCACCAGTGCAAAAACCTGTTCCAACCCCGGCGCATCAGCCGGGCAGACATTCGGCCCGCCGACGATCTGCACGTTCGCGTCACGGAAGTGTTCCACAGCCCGGCGGAGATTGCCGGGCACAGCAATCGAATCGTCGTCGAGAAAATAAACCAGTTCACCCTTCGCGGCGCGGAGGGCCACGTTGCGTTGAACGGAAGGCTGACGGCCGCGCGCAACGATGATTTCAAGTTTGTCCGGCGGATAGTCCAAGGCGCGAGCGGCGACCGCAGCCTTCGGCTCACCGCCGTCGGGCCGCGTGGGAATGATGACCGTTACGCTCGGGAGACTGTCGCTCACGCCGCAGAGGCTACGTTTCAGCGTTCAAAGTTCAATGTTCAAAGTTCAGGGTAGGCATTGCGTCGCAGCGGGCGATCAGGGAGAATAGCAGTCTGAATTCGTTATGGAAAACATGAGTTCGATCCAGTTGAAACGCGATTGCGCCGCCATCCAGATTCCGGCCGGCAACGTGGTTACGCTGCTCGCAGGCACAGCCGTGGACATTACCCAGACACTGGGTGGGAGTTACACCGTCCACGCGCCCGGCGGTTTGTTTCGGATTGGAGCACAGGACGCTGACGCGCTGGGCATTGAGTCACCGTCGCCTGACACCCCGACGGCCCAGGTTGGCCGACCGGCGGACGAACAGGCGATTTGGGACGCCTTGCGCACCTGCTTTGACCCGGAAATCCCGGTCAACATTGTGGACCTGGGCTTGGTGTATGACATGCAGCTCGAAAAGCTGCCCAGCGGAGAGAGCCGGGTGGAGGTCAAGATGACGCTCACCGCACCCGGCTGCGGCATGGGACCGTCCATCGCCGGCGATGCCCAAGTGAAACTGCTGAATCTTCCCGGCATCGAGGAAGCGCACGTGGAAATCGTGTGGGATCCGCCCTGGCATCATTCGATGATTACGGAAGCGGGGCGCAAGGTGTTGGGCCTGGATTGATTCGCTGGTGTTGGTAGCGGGGAAGTGAGCCAACTCTGCTCCGTCGCCATTTCACACTTCTTGCGCCGTTCCAAGATGAAGTTGGTTGCGGCGCTCCGGCCCCCGAAGCCTCCAGCCGAAAGGAGAGCCTCAAACCGACTCTGTCTCGAGCGTCAGGGAGCGGCAACGATCTCGACACTACGGAAGAAGACTTGGGCTGCCGCCGCGTCAATTCCCGGCACGGCCGCACTCAAGGTGCTGAGGGTCACCCCGGCTGGCAGCCGAACCCACGATCCGGCCACAGTTGGATTGGTGCTGTATTCGATGGCGTAGGTGGAAGCAGGTTTTCCGAACAGCATCAAGCGCCGTGAACCGTCCGCATTGAAGGTGGCTTCCAACAGCGCTTCCTGGGCGACGACCACCACCCGACCGGGTTCCGCCGGCCGATCCGCAATGAACGATCCGTCTGATTTGGTGGCGCTGAACGGCTGGACGCGCAAGGGCACAAAGGCGGACTGCTGATTCGCGACAGCGGAGAAGCTTAATTGTGCAATCTCTTTGGAGCCAATGAGGGTTTGCCCGGCGCGCGTCGCCAATTGAATCAGTACACTTGAATCAGGAAGCGCCGCCACGGATGCCAATGCGGGGTCAATCTCCGGCGCCAGCCCCTGGAGCGACAGATTGGACAAATGCCCTGGCGGGACCTCCAACACAAGGTTCAGACTGGTCACACCTTCGCTGGAACTGAACTCCACAGGCACGCTCCCGCTCTGGCCGGCGCGGACCTCCGTGGATCCCAAACTCAACTGCGCCACATCCGAATCAATGCTGACCGCGAAAGACTGGCTATAAGAGCTGTTGTAGGCCTGTCCGTTGTTGACGGTGACCGTGATGATCGCGATGCCAAAGCCATCCGTTGCCGGAGTGAAACTCAGACTGCCGACGGTGTCGGGGCTGGTGTAAGCCACTATCGGGTGCGGAATCAGATCGGGATTGCTGGACTCCGCCGTGACGGTAACGGTGGCAACTCCATCCGCCAAGCCCGAGGTGATGCCCGCAAGGTTCACCTGTTGCGGTCCTGAGTTCTCGGACAGGGACAGATTCGCCAGCGCGTCCAATGTGGGGGGATTGTTGGGAGGCACGACCGTCACTGTGAACACCTGCGAGACGATATTATTGCTCGCACCACCGTCATTGACGGTGACGGTAACCGTCGCCGCACCGAACTGGCCGGCCACCGGCGACAGGGCAAGCGTTCCCTCGATGTTCGGACTCGTATAGTTGACTGTGGGATTAGGCAACAACGACGGATTCCCCGAAACAGCTCTCACTGTGAGCGTTTGGTTCTCGTTCGGCGCCCCAGATGTAATTCCTGATAGTACCACCATGGACGATCCGATGGCTTCCGTCCCACCTGCGATTATCATGTCAGTGATGGGTTCCAACGTTGGGGGCTGGTTAACCGACCTGACTGTGACGGTGAAACTCCGGCTGCGAGTGTTATTTGTGGTCCCGCCATCGTTTACGGTAACGGTAATCGTCGCGGTGCCGTAGGCATACGTGACCGGCTCAAAGACTAAGGTGCCCGTTGTGTCTGGGCTGGTATAGTTCACAGTGGGGGTTGGGATGAGAGCCGGATTGCTGGAAGTGGCCGTCACCGTCAAAGGCTGCAACTCATTGGCGGAACCAGAACTGATGCCAGCCAGACTGACAGTCTGTTCGCCCGCGTTTTCATTAATCGTGCGATTGCTGATCGAATTCAGTGTCGGTCTGACGTTGGAATCCGTGACCGTAACCGTGAAAGCAAGGGCAACCAGATTATTGCTGGTGCCTCCGTCGTCCACCGTAACTGTGACAATGGCGGTACCGGCTTGATTGCTGACGGGCTGCAAAGTGAGTTGCCCGGTGGTGTTCGGACTGACGTAGTTGACGGTGGGATGTGGAATGAGGTCCGGATTGCTGGAAGTCGCCGAAACCACAAGAGTTTGCACCTCATTCCCCGCGCCTGAAGTAATTCCCGTCAGGTTGATCGTCTGTGGCGGAGCGCTCTGATTGATGGTGACGTTGCTTGGTTGGTCCAACGTCGGCGGCTGGTTGACGTCCATGACGGTGACGGTGAAGGCGCGCGAAACCAGGTTGTTCGCACTTCCGCCGTCGTCCACCGTAACCGTGATCGTGACAACCCCAAAGGCAAGGGGCACGGGCTGGAACGTCAACTGACCGACCGCGTTGGGACTGGTGTAGTTCACCGTCGGATGGGGAATGAGACTTGGATTGCTGGAGGTGGCCGTGACCTTGAGGGTTTGCACTTCGTTGCTCATGCCCGAGGTGATGCCGGTGAGATCCACGGTCTGGACGCCAGCGTTCTGATTAAGTGTCAGGTTGCTGAGGGCATGGAGCGTCGGCGGCTGGTTGACATCAATAACCGTGACGGTGAAGGTGCGGGAAACAAGGTTGTTTACACTCTCGCCATCATCCACAGTAACCGTGATGGTTGCAGTGCCAAAGGCATAGGGTTCGGGCTGGATAACCAACTGACCGACGGCGTTGGGACTGGCGTAGTTCACCGTCGGATGGGGAATGAGACTTGGATTGCTGGAGGTGGCCGTGACCTTGAGGGTTTGCGCCTCGTTGGGTGCGCCCGAGGTAATGCCGGTGAGTTCCACGGTCTGGGCGCCGGCATTCTCATTAACCGTGAGGTCGCTAATGGCATTGAGCGTGGGCGGCTGGTTTGGATTCTGGGCTGCCGGAATGGTGTAGGCCAGTTCCTCCGAGAATTCGCTCTCTACACCCAAATCATTCACCGCTGTGGCGGCAATATAGTATGTTGTGCCCTCAACGAGGTTGGACAGAGTTCCACTGGTCGTGCTGCCTGCCGAAAACTGATTGGTATAATTGCGACTCGCCACCCCATGATAAACCCGGTACGCGACCACGCCGGGACTGGTGCTTGCATCCCACGCCAGCGTTACATTCTTCGCGGTGGTCGCGTGCGGCGACAAGACCGCAAACGCAGTAAAAAGAAAGGTGCTGAGAACGATGCCTCTCGCCCGACCGTTAGTTCGTGCTCCATTTACATCCATGGCGAAATCTCCCTATGCATAACCGCTGCCAACCACTGTATCCGACGGTTGGCCCGCGCCATCTGCGAACCTTTTCGTCAGCGGAAGACCTACGGAAAGCCCCGCAGGGCCATTGCGGCAAACCCGCTAAATGCGGGATTTTCAAGCGATGCTCCATTTTCATTGCCAAAGTGCCGCGTGGCCGTCTCCCGCACGGCGGACAGGTCAACACTTGGAATTGCTCAAGACAGGGTTGTCTTGAAAAGAAGCAAGTATCCTGTGAACATGACGCTCCGATCGCCATGCCGTACCGACCGCTTCCACTCACCTTGTGGATCCGCTTTGCGAAGGGCGGCCAAGGCTTGATTTGCGAAGTCGTCCGTGCTGGCCCGCCCATCCCATTGACCGGCCACGAACGAGGGTGTTCTTCGAGAGCAACCGCCTCCGAAAATGGCTTTGACAATACGGGCGAGGAAACTAGATTGGCACTCGCTTTGGATGGGGTCGTAGCTCAGTTGGTAGAGCACCACAATGGCATTGTGGGGGTCTGGGGTTCGAATCCCCACGGCTCCACCATCCGAACCCTCGCTCCCCCCTCCCCGGCCCTGTCTTGATTTCATTCGCCGCTCTGGAGCGACGCGCGAAATTCGCAGCCAAAGCGGACCTTTGCGGAGGATGCGGATGTTATTGAGTGCTCCAACAAGTATCAGCCCGGCATTGGACGATACCGTTGGCCGACGCTGGGTGGACGAACGCAAAGGAACTCAGCCCGGAATGGGTTGCTTTTTGGAGTGCGCTGGCAAGATAAGCGTGACGGCGCTGTCGGGAGGACGGCAACGATACAATTTGACGAAGATTCTGAGGTTTCCAGAAGCGGTGGCGCGCTACGCTTGCCACCGCAGTCCAAGACACGCCGGATCAATTCAGCGGGCGAAAGCAAACGGGGCGGCAATTTCAATTCGGACGGGGATGCGGCGGGAACGCCGTGCGCCGGGATAAGTGCTCGCGCTCTTCCGGCGGTCTTGAAAATCGTTATTTGCTGATTGCTTTAACCAGAATCCAGATCATGAGTCCAAGGATCGCTAGTAATACAAGGTGCCACGTCTTGAGTTTTCGCATCGCCGCTTGGTTTTCGTCGTGTTGGCGCTGTAAATGCATAATCGAGGAAAGCGCTTCGCGGACTGGCAACTTTCTGACCACTGGATTGTTGTCGAAGACTTCTTGGGACGGCGGGATAACGTAAAAAGCCCGGTCGCCGTCGATAATCACGCGGTGAAAGAATTTGCTCCAGAACTGAAGTGCCGCACGAAATCTTGTCTCCTCGATTGCTTGAGTTCTCGATTCTGTGTCATCACCTGCGAAAACTTTGATGTCTTGCCGAATCTCCGGCGGGTATCCGAAGTCCAACATGATGGATTTTATCAAATCTATCTCGCCCTTGAACGCCGCGAAACCAGCCCAAGTGCCCTTGCCACCACCCCTTTTTTCTGTGAGCCATTCCTCCAAGTTGGGCTCCCATGTGGCATAAAAGTTTCTCCAATGACTCGTCGGAGATTCCCAACTTGTGTTTCAACCGAAAGTCGGCGTTCGGCAGGTGCTGTTCGATCTTTGACAAGAACAACGCCTCCTCACCTCCCGCAGCCGATGCGAAAAGCATGCGCTTCATGTCGCGGTATTCTTGACTGGTAGGATCAACGTCCATAGGTGACACACCTGTGTACATTATGAAATCCGGTTTGTGTCTATGGCTTTGGCATCGCCCTCTCGATCCTCGGCTTTCTGTAAATCTTCATTCAGCGGTGCTTTGTTGCGCTCTCCTCACCTTTTCCGATTCGATACTTGTCCGCGTTGAATAGGTGTATTGCATTTCTTGTTCACCACGGACTTCCTCAAGCTTTTCAGGGAGCGGTCCATTTGGTTCTGTATCTGGATTTGGGATACATTTTGCCAATTCCGTCCAACAGAGCGTGCATTCAGCGCGGTCCTTCTTGCTTTCCTCACAATGCAGATTCTTAACTTTCCTCGCGCTGAGATATTCCTTCGGCGGATAACCGTAACAGAATTCCGGATTAATATTTCGATACGCCACCTTGAATAAATTGTCCCTCCAAATTGAAACGCCGGGAATCGTCTTCTCACAAAGAGTGTAAGGATATTCGGAGTGAAACAAGACTCGGAGAAGAAATTTGATGTTTGATTTGAGGTGGACCCCATCCTTTAGACCACTGAGCGCAGAAAATAAGATGGATTCCCCCGGTCTGCTGTCAGCGTTGTTTTTGTTTGTCTGTCGTTCACTCT
>JAANMV010003446.1_pt1 | contig 13764 bp, 22 predicted proteins | sample 7279661 | NCBI WGS metagenome assembly JAANMV01 (sample SAMN14094540, study PRJNA606508) | bioreactor metagenome | isolation source: A lab-scale SPAN reactor treating ammonium-rich wastewater day 121 | place: Ireland: Galway | collected 2017-05-16 | reverse complement strand
TTCTTCTCTTCTTCCGTAAGCTCAACAGCAGTAACGACTTCTGCTTTAGCGATTCCGTTGCGTTCATCATGGAGATCAAGATGGCAGACGGGACGATCGAAAACCTCGGAAATGAAGTCGACCGGCAGCGCGTGGAAGACGCGCTTTGCAGCACGTCCGCCCTCGTATCCAAGCTCTGCAGCGAGGATGTCGCCAGGTGCGTCGCGGACGAACTCCGATACGTCCGGGCCGCTTTCGACGCATTCTATGGCGAGCAGGCACCGCTCGGGTTCAACGCAGGACGACGCGCCGGTCTCGAGGCCGCAGCCGAACTCGTGGATCGCAACCAGATCGCCGACACTTCCAGTGGCCAGACCGTAGAACCCCGTCTCGAAGGGAACCGGGCCGGGCTGGCATATGCGAAAGCCATCCGCGCGCTTGCCGAAACAAAGGAAAACGCCGGGTGAACCTCCAGGCGTTCCAGAAGATGCAGGAGAAGGCAGAATGAGTTTTCCGTGGCAGACCGACAAAGCACGGCGCAAACAGGAACACGACGAGGATTTTGCCACGCAGGCAATCGCCAGGTATCACAGGACGATGGCGGACATCCTGCGCGAGCAGGCAGCGCGGCCGGTCGGCATTCGTCCCGCGACCAACAGGTTCAAGCCTGCCAGCCGGAAGTCAAAGCAGACGGCTGGCCTTGCTTTCTAAACCGAATCAACGAGAACCGTCTGGAAGGAAAAACCGATGGCCAACCGACATATTCGCATCGATTACGACGAGATGAACGCCAAAGAGAATCCGAAGTACGAAGGTATCGTCGTCAGCGAAACGGAGAAGGGAGACATCAAGACCTTCTTCACCGACGATGTCGTGACGGACTTCGCAGACATGACGAACTGGATCGCCCAAAATCCGTGGCAAGGTCGTTACATGTATACGTCAAGCGTGGATCATTTCGTCATGGATGTCGAAGGCTACAAATGGGGGGGAGACCAACACGGGCGCGACCTGATCCTGCGGATGACCGACGACGAAATCGCGCAATGGAGGCGGGATATGGCCGACGAGGAAATGGAACCGTAACCGGACCTCCGCCCTGATCGACGCATGCGCCCCTATTTCGGGGATTGCAATGACATGCGGAGTATGTAAAAGGGCCGTGTTCAAAAAAACACCCGGTCAATCGGCTGGTGGCTGAACGGAGGGGCGACATTTAACGTCGTTCGGAGCAAAGGGCTCCAGCCTCCCGTGTCTCCGCTCTCGACCGTCTGGATTAACGCTTTTCTTGCTTCGGGCTTTTGCCCTTGAGAACTGTCGTTGAGGCTTGGCGCCGATTTCGGGTGTAAACGCAAGAAAGGCAAAGCCAAATGGCTCTCTACGAACATGTACTCCTGGCGCGCCAGGACATATCCGCCCAGCAGGTCGACGCTCTCGTCGAACAGTACAAGGGCGTGATCGAAGCGCACGGCGGCAAAGTCGGACGTATCGAGAACTGGGGCCTCAAGTCCCTGACCTACCGCATCAATAAAAACCGCAAGGCGCATTACGCGCTGATGGACATCGACGCACCGGCCGCTGCCATCCACGAGATGGAACGCCAGATGCGCATCAACGAAGACGTTCTCCGCTACATGACCGTCGCCGTCGAAGCCCATGAAGAAGGCCCGTCCGCGATGATGCAGAAGCGCGACCGCGACGACCGCCCGCGCCGAGAATTCGGCGACCGCCCGGATCGTGGTGGCGAGCGCCGCCAGCGCGAAGACCGCGTCTAATCGAAGCAGAAGGAGACTAAGACAATGGCTGATACTTCCTCCGCTCCGGCACGCCGTCCGTTCCACCGCCGCCGCAAGACCTGCCCCTTCTCGGGCGCGAACGCTCCGAAGATCGACTACAAAGACGTCCGTCTTCTGTCGCGTTACATCTCTGAGCGCGGCAAGATCGTTCCGTCCCGCATCACGGCCGTTTCCCAGAAGAAGCAGCGCGAACTCGCCAAGGCGATCAAGCGCGCCCGCTTCCTCGGCCTGCTGCCTTACATCATAACATAAGCACGTTACGGATACGGCTGCCGGAAACGTCAGCCGTACACACGACTAAGTAGAAGGCGGTTTCGATGCCTTCGACTTTTCCCTTCCGCGTTGGGCGTGGATCGGAACAACGGCCTTCGAGGCTAAATCCCATGTTGGGAAGATATCTGAACCGTTTTGTCATGTATCTTCTCTAACTGTCTGAACAGACAGGACAGCGAACGTGAACAGCTATGTCGTTTTTGACACCGTCCAGCTTAAGTGCGGCCAATCCATTTCGAAGGCGACCGCCAACGCTCTCAAGTCCTGCCTGTTGCATGCACACCACCACGCGTCGCCTGATAGGCGAGCGGAGCATTCAACATCGAAGAAGGTATTTCGAAAATGGACGTCATTCTCATTGAGCGCATCACCAAACTAGGACGGATAGGCGATACCGTCAAAGTTCGGGATGGTTTCGCACGCAATTACCTGCTGTCGCACGGCAAGGCCCTGCGTGCCAGCGAAGCCAACATCCGTCATCTCGAATCCCGGAGATCAGGTCTTGAAAGCCGAGATCAGGAGCGCAAGGCCAGTGCCATAACCTTGGCGGAGCGCCTCGCAGGGCGGACGTTCACAATCGTGCAGGCGGCGGGAGATAACGGACATCTCTACGGTTCGGTGACCGCACGCGACATCCGTGGTGTCCTGTCTGCCGACGGATTCGAAGTCGGGCGCGACCAGATAGAACTCAATGGACCGATTAAAATCGTCGGGCTGCACGACATCGCGCTTCGTCTCCATGCGGAGGTCGAAACCAGTGTCGAAATCAACGTAGCCCGATCTCTGGACGAGGCAGAACGTCAAGCAAGAGGTGAGGACATCGCCTCCGTCGATGCCATGTTCGATAGCGAGCGGGACCGAGAGATGATCGGGTAGCAAGCGCGATCGCATGCCGACGGAGGTAATGGGAACAAGCGCATCCGGAGACGATGCCAAATGCGCTTGTTCCCAGCGTTGCTTGTGGAATGCCTGCGACAAGCGGTTAATCGGCATGTGACCCGAGGTAAGAATATGCGCGCCGATGCCAGATTTCCCGTCTATATAGAGAATGCACTTGTGCCGAAGTACAAGTATCCTCGCCCGATCCTGTATATGGAGGAAACCGTCGTAGACATCGTCGAACTGACGAGCAAAGACGTTCCCGTAGCCCTTACGGCCATAGACAGGTACAAAGACCCCCGAAAGCCCATCTTCGTCGACTATCGATATCGTGACGGCAAATTCTACCGGAAAGCCAGATATCACCCTGAACTCTTCAAGGCTCAGACGCTGATGAATCCGTATTCGAGACTGGACCGAAGAGACCCTATCTCGAGGCTCGTGTGGAGAACGGCGCATATGGCCAGACACCATGCCAAGAGGGCGCTCCCCGATGGCATCGTTCAGGATTTGCTAGCAAGAGATAGGGTGTCCGCACATGAGGAGACATTTCAGGAAATGCTTCCGAAACTGACAATGCCGACCGAACATGCCCAAATCGTAGAGGCGGCCAGGGAGAGATTTCTAGAGGCGTGCGCCGAATTCATCATCGTCAACGGAGAGATATGGGTTGAATGTCCCGAACCCATGCTGGGTATTGAAACCACGCTTCGCCCTGGAAAGATCACATGCACGACCCCTCGGATGCCCATACCCGATTTCCACCATGGCGACGTTTTCCCGGCGGCGCTTGAGCGCGTGCTTTTCGCAGTAGGACAGTTCGAGGAAGTCGTGGCGAGGGCGAAGGACCTATACAATCCCGACATGCCTTGGAAAGCCAAAGACTTTTCGATAGTCGTGGCGATGCCGGAAGTATTCTCGCCGGAGGCGCCCGTCTTGGACATCCTATACCAACTGAAAGCCTGCAGTCGGATAAAGAGCTCCCCAGAGGAAATTACTTCGAGACTGGAAGCGTTCACCAAAGCTCCGGAAGAATGGACCGAAGAGAACATTTACGGGGAGGTGGAACGCCTCCTCGACACACTCCCCGAGATCAGTCACTGGTTCGTAGAAAACCTGGCATACGAAAAACGACGTTATGATGAGCGCGAGATCGTGCCGCCCGTAACGATCTCGTCAATTGGACCGTAAAGGACGCACTCCCGGCACCTGGTCCGTCTTCAGAACAACGTTGGCGCAGCAAGCGCCGCCGACGGCGCGACCGCGACAAGATCGGGATGCTGATACGAAGCGCGCTTCGGGTCGTCCAGCGCTATTCCAATGGACTCGACGTTCTGAACGCCATGCTTGCCCATGATTTCCTCAAGTCGAGGTACAACCATGTCTCCGATCGGGAAGCGCAGGATACGATGCCCGTTTCGCTTGCTCAGGTTGACCGCCCGCCCTGCTGACAGGCCGTCGTCGGCAAGCGAGGCATAGAAATCCGAGACCTCCGTCATGAGTTCGTCGCCGTCGGAAATGCAATGCAGGAACCCGACCAGCATCTTGCCTTCGTAACCAACGCCGGGGCTGACCGCGACACGTAGATAGGCCGAGACACCGGAAACAAGGGCCGCGTCGATGCGCTCGTCCTTGGTGTAACCGAGTTTCTCCAGGATATCCACGAGATCGCGGCCGCCGGCCTGGCTCTGTAAGAAGGTGAAGTCGTACCGATGACGTTCCCAGTCCCTTCGAAGACGGGAGCCGAGTTCCGCGAAGGAGGACGTAAGGCGCACGCCCGTGTGGTTCACCAACGCCCACGCCTCTCGCATAACGGCATCACGTTCCCGTGGCGAAACGAGAGAGGGCAACGAAAAGGAAACGGAACGTCCCTCTTCGTTGAAGCGCAGGTGCTGGACGAAATCCGACTGACCATCCGGGGCGGGGTCGAAGAGAAAACGACCGTATTCCATCACCGCTTCGTATTCGTCACCGTAACGAGCCGACAGTTGCTGTCTGTACTTGAAGCACCGTTCCAGCGCCCATTCCCTTTCCGGTGCCGTAAGAGCCAGGCGCGACGATGCGCTCAGCTTGGCTGACAGACGGTGACCTTCGTTGGAATCGGCCTGATCGAAACCACGTCCGTCGCGGGTCACCGCACCGTCGCAGCGGCTGGCAAGATACATCACGAAGCTCTCTATACCGTAACCAGAACGCATGCTGACGCGAGGAGGGTACATCGACTGCCCTGATGCGAACTTAGCGAGATAGGGGAAGAGCGCCCTCAGTTCCTTACGGTCGTCGAAAGCGTCGTCCTGTCGATGACGTTTGGCGATGGATGAAAATCGGTCCCTGACAAATTCAAGGTAGTCGGAGGGAGAAGAGAAGCTGTTCATGATGCCGTACGGTTCCTTTTAGGGAAATCGTACGGCTACAAGAGGCAAGAGACCGGACCTGGGAACATACGCCGGGAAAAGACACGAAACACGGAAAGTTCCGTGTCTGCAAGGGAAAAATCAGGCGGCTACGGGTTCCACGGTCTTCTCGATAAACGCCACGGCATCGCCAACGGTTTCAATCTTGTCCGCCACCCGCTCGGGAATTTCGATGTCAAACGCTTCCTCCAGAAGAATCACGAGTTCCACCGTGTCGAGCGAGTCAGCTCCGAGGTCTTCGATCAGCTTCGTATCGGCCTGCACTTTTTCGATTCCGACACCAAGCTGGGTGGAGATGATCTTCGCAACGCGCTCGAGGATTCCGCTCATTGTTGTTTCCTTCTAAGTTGATGAGGGCAAATGGTTATCGAAGTCTTCAACAAAGCCCCGTCGGCCACAACCCCGTCTGCGGTAAATAAAGACATCAATGTTGACATTTAAGTTGATGGGGGCTATGAAGGCGCAGGTCGGAACGAAGGAGCGCGCCATGTCTGACACGACAAAAAAGGAAGCAATCTTCGAACATTTCCGCGAACGGCAGGTCAAGCGCCGCGCCGAAATCCTCGTAGAACGCCAGGCGGAGACGGAAGAAGCCATCCTCGGCACCGTGGTGGAGACCAGCATGGCGGTCGATGACGGTATCGTTTTCCTGAAGTCGGACGGAGAACGCGAAGACGCCGCCTGACCAAACTCGACGACGGGATAGGAAGCCTTCATGGAAACGGCCAGTCACTTCGCGGTCGAGTACCGCTACTACCAGTACAACGGGTATTCGTCACGAAAGGTTGACTTCGTGACGACATCGTCTCCGGCTTGCGCCGTCGGCGGCATCGGTCTCCACCCGTGTGGACCGTGACTGGGTGTCGGCTCCGGGAACCTCCCTTCGCCTCCTGACGACCGAGGAACGAAAACCGTCCCATCCCACATCGGATCGAGGCACTCTCTTTCGCCTCGGCGGTCGACGCGCTGCAAGCGCACTTCTGTACGAGCGGTTCACCGCGGCCCAGTCCGACCATACATGTCCCGATCCGGCAGTTTGCGGCTGCGCGGGGTCATTCCCCGCGGAAGGCTCTGCCTTCCGCTCGGGTAGCTCGAGGGTGACATGGCGGGAGTCGTTCAGAGGAAGCGTAACCTTACGCTCCTCCCCGAACGACCGCGGGAGCTTCTCGCCCAGTTTCATCGCCCGTCGGGCGATGGCAACGGATGCGGCGCAGTGGACGCTCAACCCGTAACGGGGAGCGAACTTCACGCGGCCGATCAAGCTGGTGAAGGCGGGATTGACCCGCTGATGGTGGACACCCTGTCGCGCCAGGGCGCTGGACAGCGCGGTGTCGAAGGCGGCATAGACGAAGGAGGTCAGCATACGCGCGTAGCGGGCGGACCGCTCCTCCTTCAGCGCCGCCTTCTTGCGACGGAAGTCGAGGCGTTCTGAAACGACGGGCAGGCCGTGTTCCGCCGCGTAGGCGGCGATGACCAGGGCGGACTTCCTGACGATGTCGGCGGACTGGTCCCAGCTCTTGCCGTACGTGACCATCGGCACGTCGAAGGTCTCCACGACATTCCCGAAGCGGTCGATGCGCGCGACGGAGGCAAAGCCGACGTTGAGGTCGACCCCGATACAGCCGCTGGAGTAATCTTCCCGCGCCTTAGGCACCTTCTCGTCGAAGGATGTCATGACGCGCCAGCCTTTAGCGTCTCGGTGGAAGCGGACGGAGACCGCCGTGTCTCCCTCCAGCGCCGCCGCGAGTGCATCCGCGTTGTGGGGGAAGTGGAGGCCACGAAAGTGGACGGCGTAAACAAGTCGACCTCCGACCTTCTTCGTTTCCTGCGCCAGATGCTTCAACCGCTCCGGAAGGCGTAGCTCCAGGTCGAACAGTCCGTTCTTCGTTCGGCGGAAGCGGGCGAACCTGTTGCCGCCCTCATTCGCAGCGGCCCCTTCGATCTGGAAGGTGGCGCTCCGCGCATCCTTCCACGCCTTGCGCCATTCCTCATGGGATGCGAAGCCGTTGGCTTTGAGGTTGAACTGCGCCTTGAAGAGCTTCCTCGTCCCGAAACACAGCGAGGGGCGAGCCACCCTCTTGCGCATTCTCTCCAGCCTGTGCTCCAGGTTGCGCAGATAGCGGCGGTGCTGGTGCAGTTCCGCATCGAGGCGCTTGGCATCTTCCCGTGCAAGACGGGCCTTGGCACGATGCGTATGCATCACCCCGATGGCCGACTTGTACCGCTGGAGCGCCCTGTCGCGCTTCGATGAAGAAACCTTCTCCAACGCCGAGAGATACTTTCTGACCTTCGCCTCTGCGGCATCGGCTTTCGTCACCTGCGTGACGATGTCGGCGCGGAGCTTGTCGGCCTTCTTCTGCTTCCTGTCTATCTGCTTCTTCTTGGCGGAGACCTTGTGTTCGAGGTCTTCGACATGGGTCTTGGCCAGTTCCGTTGCGGCATCTACCTTCGCCTGTCGGGAGACGTAGGCGCTTTCGGCCAGTTTTGCGGAAACGCCGAAGTCCTTGTAGACGGAGACACCGAGGTCCTTGTTCCACTCCCTGCCATGGAGCATCTGGACATGGATATGCCGTTCGAGACGGTTCATCAGGGCGGCGAACGGCGCGAGGACGTGGTCGACATCCTCCCTGATCCGTGTCTGCGCCGTGACGTGTCCCAATTGCGGACTCCGAGTGTTATTGCTGGATTCCAGAGACCCCGGAAAACAATCCAAGTCAAGAAAAATGTCATTTCAACCACTGGCGCGGGAAACGAAATGCGCGTCTCCCGAAGAAGCTATTGCTCTCGCGGAGAAAATCAACGCAGCCGCAAAGCACTATCGGGACGAAACCACGGGAAGCAGGGACGAGGAACTGGCGAACGATCTCATTCCAGGTGCCTGCGGGGGCTATTTCCTCTCGGCGAGAGCGTATCTCGTTCGGGTCGAACGCAAGGAACTCCTCGCGGAAGCCGTCAGCGACTAGAAGTCCCTGCGACGTTTCCGACTTGCGGTCTCCTCGGGCAGGATGTGTCCGAGAGGGCATACATGGCAGGCATTACCCATTTGACGATTACCCAGTTGTTCTGGGATACCCTGGAGGAGTACCGGGGACACAAGCGATATCCGGAAATAAGAGGAAAAATCGCGCGCTGCGTGGAGCAACGCGCGCGAGATAGAAACGCTCTTATAAACGGCGACGGTCGTTTTGTGGACGTTCTGGTGGGTATTTGGCACTGTAAACTGTCCACCAATCCCGATGTGGTGATGTTTTACACGCTGGAAGGCAGCACCATGAACCTCGCCATGGTGGGTACTCATCACGACTACCCGCACCAGGGAAAGAACGGCGGCAAGGCAGCAGGACTGTTGAAGAAGATTGAAAACGCCATAGGCCGCGGTCATGTAGGAAGGCCTGGATGGCAGCGCTTAAAGTGGAAGACACCGGAAGAAATCATCAAGCATCCAGACCTCCACCAGACATCCATGGACGAACTCGAACACGTGATGTGCCTCCTGGAGGCGGAACTCGACGATGCCCCGATTTACCGTAGCCTCTATGACCGCGACCTGATCGACGAGGAGGAAGAAACCGTCTTCGAATGGCTGGCGACGGTAGACAAGGCGCTGGAAGTCGTCAGGCAAGCCCAGGCGGCAGTCAGGGCAGAACACCGCAGTCAGCGTCAGAGCATGCGGGTAGAAGAATTCACTGCCCCCGTTTTCAGATAATCACGAAAATGAGCCTGCCTGGCGCTCGTTTATAGCATCGGGCAGTTTCGCAAAGCGACCTAGCGGCCTCTCAAGGACTGAAAGCGTTGCTGCCGGCAGTGTTCACGCGAGCGGCAAGGAGCTTACCCAGCCCTTCCTCCAACGTCGCGTGCGCGATGTCATAACGGGAGGAAAGCTTCTCGCGCTTGGCTTCGGGAAGTTGGGCCATGCGAACCGGATCGTTGTTGTCCTCGTTGTCCGAGAGCTTCACGATTACCACGACGATGTCCCCTGAAGCGACAATCATGCCGATTTTCGCCTGATACGCCAGCGAAGGATCGAGGCGGGAGAGCATTTCGATACGTCCGTATAGCCGGGAAGAACCGCCAAGTTCGATGATCTGTTCCTCGGTGACGGACTGGTCCTCGATAAGATCATGGCCAAGGGCGACGAGAACCGCTTCTTCCTTGTCTTCATCGGACATCGCGCCTTCGGGGAGCGCCGCGATTTTCGCCCTTGTACGATCCGCCACGCGAAGCAGGTGATGTATATAGGGCTTGCCTGCCTGGTCGACCTGATCCTTGTGGGCCTCCGTCACGAAGGCGAGAAACTTATCGAAATCCATGTTTTGCTTTCCCCTGTTACCCTAAAAGTATGTGACCGATATCGAAGGGGATCAACAGGGCCTCAGACCCGCGGGCCAGCACGATAAACCGTATCGTCGGTCAAAGGCTGCCATCCCTCCAGCCAGACACCCGAGAAATCCATGGCGTCCTGCATGTGATCGGGATGAATTTCAATGGAGCCGTTGGGAAGCATCACAGTCAGTGACTTTACCATGGGACTGTTGAAGGCCAGCCTTGCCCGCTCAAGGGATTTCCCTTCGAGGAAGCGAAGGTGATGCTCACGCGTACCCGACACGTCCTTACCCTGCATTCTCCAATACACGACGCTCAGAAGGTCTTCCACGACGGCCTGCTCGAGGGCCTCGTCCGCCATGTTCTCTGTCGAATACAACCCGTCTTTGTCGTCCCGCAGGTTCCAGGCATCTCGCGTCGCCATGATAACTTCGGGAGAGGCCGACAGCAGCGCATCGGCTTCTTCCGCGATCTCGCTGATCACGTCATCCAAAAAGCGCTGATCGATAAAATCGTCTTCCATGTCTATCACTCCCGAGGACGTATGCGCTCAGCCTACTCGGCAACTGTGCATGGAAGACATAGACATGCAACGGGAAAAGAGTTCCGCGCAAAGTCCGTGTGCTATTTTTTGTCTCGGTGGAAGAACCTGAAGTAGGCCTGGACCTGTGCGGAGGCGGCGGAAGAACTCGTGAACGCTACGCCGATACGAGTCCCTTTATTCCAGCGCACCACGGCATCGATACTCCCCATCTCCTTGCTGGTGACTGTGATGAGGCATCCAGGTGGGCCGAAGAAACTGTGATCGAGGTCGAGGCACATGCCAGAAGTCGATAGATCGTGGATGCGGCCGGTGGCAATTCGCCCCTTGAGGTCCACGTCGACGGAAATGCGGGTTCTGGTTCTCGGCGCGCGCCGAGAATCCCCGACTGGAGCCGCAACACGGGCGGTGTTTATTGAAGACATCGCGTATTCCAAATGCAGATTGCACTTCCATATGGAATGTCAGAATTTAACAGAGAGTTAATTTGGGTAGCCGTATTCTATCGAGATGCGAATTCTTTGGTATTAGTCAATTCGGCATCGCATCCAGTTCCAGATTTCTCGGTTGCGCACAAGGAGGCTACCGTCCTACCTAGAAGCGACAACGGGAGACGAAATGCGATGACGGGCAAAACGATCAACATCACATGGAGAGACGAGAATTACGGTCCGGTGAGCGGAGCGGTAGCCTTCCGCGCCGCTATCGAGCCGTACCCGTCCGAGGCCGCAAGCAAGAAGATTCAGCGGGCCTACAAGGAAGCTGGCTTCGAACTGAATTTCAATCGTCAGGCATGGATCGCCGAAGAGAATGCCGACGAGGCCCCGGAGAAGCTGGTCGAAGGTCTAACGGCACTCGGCTACGAGGTTTACAGCCGGGGAGCGATCCCAAGCTCGATCTCGGAAGAGCAAGCGCCGGAAGCGGAAACGCCAGGTTCGTCACCAAAGCTCTGATCAGGTCCGAATTCGGGCTAGTTCGACGGCTCTTTTCCAGACATCTTCGCCTATTGCCTCGAAATCCTCATGAAGGACCACATGGTCACGGGCGCTTTCCTGCCCTTCCCGCAGTATCAGTTCGACGAGGCCATCCATTCCACGGGCCTCGTCATGAACCAGGATTTCTCCATAATCCATGCAGTCGAAACAGACGGTGTCGCCGTCGATCTGGCGGGTTTCTTCGACAGCCGTGCAGCGGAAACAACGGTCGCAACAGCATTCGTCAGCAGACGCGACACAGGACGGAGGCGAAAGAGAATCATAGCTCGCAACCGACGGGAGTCCGTGTTCCTGAACACGGCTGTCGGAACGGGAAAGCCCGAGGAACGCGCGGCGGGTTACCTGCATTTCAAACTCCTGCACGGGATCGCGTCGATTGACTCGAAAACTCCGCCTTCGCCTCTTCCCACATGGCCAGCATCTCGTCGTAGTCTTCAAACTCATGAAGTTCCGGTTCTTCGCAGAGCGCCTGTAGTTCTGAGAAGCTCATGCTCACGGTTGCCAGGCCGGCTTGCAACATGGAGATCATTCCGGAAACGATGTAGTTCATTTTTTTGCCTTTCACGAGGTCCTTGAAAAGCATCCTTCAGCGACGGCATGCGCGCAAGGCCTCATGGCATCACCCGGGAGCGCATGCCGTAGACAGCAGGGGCGACCGTCCTGTCCTCCCATTTACGCAGGTGCCATTCATATGTTTCGACATCAAGTCTTTCGACCATGTCGCGACGATCAAGGAGGCCAAGATTCCTTATCGCCTCGACGACCGCGGAAATAGCGAATGCCACAGCATCGCCGTCACTGTCTCTGCGCCAATCCGATAGACGGTGTGAAAGTTCGCGTCGAGCTGACATCAGGTCGGCATCTCTGCACTTTTCCTCCATCGCGTACGTATCCTTGAGTAGATTGCCTCCTGCGGCGGCAAGGCTGTGACCATAGACGTCGAGGGTGAACGCGCGGGGAGAATGGATCGTGATTTCCAGCGCCTTGTCCCCGAAGAAGGAACCGCCGGATACCGTCTCGGCGAACTGTCGCGCTTCCATGTCTTCGTAGACGGGAAAGTGTGCGGCGTGCCGATATGGCTGATCATACTCCATGCCTTCCACACTATCGAACGCATTCGTCAGATCGGCCTGCAGTCTGACGGCAGAGCCTATGCTGACCTGAAGCGTCGGCTCAGGCGCGCGGACCCATACTTCCCCGTCCAACAAAGCGTACAGGCTCACCTGCCTCAGAAAACTCTGTTTCCAGAACTCGAGTTCGGTTTCGAATTCCTCTTCCCGATAACGGAAAACCTTATCGGATTGATCCAGAATTCTGTCCCTGATTTCAGTATTGCGGCGATACCCCGTCAAATGACTTCCGACTCCGGTGGGCCACGGCTTGGACCGTCGGTCCAGCATTCTCATGTGTTTCCCGATTTCCAGTATATGGAACGCGAACGGCCCATGCGGATCGAACGGGTCCTCAAGAGCGCGGAAAAGGGATTCGGCGCTAAACCCGCTGCGGACGTAAAGGTGTCCCCCGTTGGTGCGGTAAGTCTTCGTGTCGGTCTGGCTTCCGATCGTAAACCGGATGTCGAGCGCGAGGGGCATGCTGGTTTCCCAATGTACGGGAATTTCGACCTCGATTTGAGGAGCCATTATCACGGGTCGCGGATAGGAATGTCGCGGGGGCAGGGCAGAGCGAACCAGCGAGGGATAACGGGCTTTCATACAGGGTCTCCTTCCAGGAGATCGTGACATCGAGGGTCTCAAGACACAAACGCCACGGAGCGCGATGCCCGTGGCGTTTGTGCGAGATCAGTCGACCGCTTCGCACTTCAGTTTGTCGGTCGTCGACTGGAACCTGCGAAGGTTGCCCATCGTCATGTCCTTGTGACGAGGGCAGGAGCCGTTCGCCTTGTGCGGCTTGCACATAAGGCAACCCGCCCGGCGGTTCTTGGGGCGTTTCCGCTTGTGATGCATTTCTTCCTCCGTTTCCACGGTGCGCCCCGATGGCGCACGCGCATCTTCGGAGGGAGGGAGAGAGAAATTCGATCCATGCGACCACTCTAGGACACCGGCGATGGCCGATCAATCCATCACGGGACCAGAGTGTATCGTGCCGATGAGGCGCCGACCGTCGGGAACCGAATTCTCAAGGTGATGATCGAGAACGTCTGCTATGCGGACAAATCCACGATCAAGGCTGTTCCCAGTCTTCATGTATGCGCGGACAGTGTCCCTTAGCGTCCGTACGAGTTCTCCGCGTTCTTCCGCTATCTCTTCGACATCGGTCTCTTCAGAAGTCATGTGATCGAATTTCCGCATGACCCGATCGATCACATCGATGAGGCCAGTCGTGTTCGTGTAATGCTTGTCTGCATAGGCGATTTGAAACCTCTCTATGGCCTCAAATTCCAGACCTTTACGGACCATGCGATAGTACGACATCGAGACTCCTTTCACCAACGAGGCGAGGCTGACGCAACTGCGGACTCGACGGGATATCGGGCGGCAATCTCTTTGAGTTCCCGGCTGATGATCGTCGAAGGACTATGATAGCTGTCACTATCCAGCTTCATG
>JAANMV010003442.1_pt1 | contig 13773 bp, 10 predicted proteins | sample 7279661 | NCBI WGS metagenome assembly JAANMV01 (sample SAMN14094540, study PRJNA606508) | bioreactor metagenome | isolation source: A lab-scale SPAN reactor treating ammonium-rich wastewater day 121 | place: Ireland: Galway | collected 2017-05-16 | reverse complement strand
ATCAACAATCAACAATCAACAATCAACAATCAACAATCAACAATCAACAATCAACAATCAACAATCAACAATCAACAATCAACAATCAACAATCAACAACTATCGTCTATCGTCCTTTGTCAGTCTGAAGTGCTGCTGGCGCACGCTTCTTGCGCTGCGCTTTGGCGATGTAGGGAAGCAGGAAGAGATACGTTCCGCTGATCGCCATCACCAGCATGAGCAGGGAGGGAACTTTGTCCAGCCGTTCCCAGGCGGCGACGAGTTCGGGGCTGCCCAGCAATTTGATCAGCACAGCAGCGGGGATGAGCAACGCGGTGGGTACGGCGATCCAGCGATGGAAGGCGCGGAACCATTTGGTCAGGGATTTTGTCATGGGGTAAAAGCCTCGTGTGGTGGGGTGGTGCATGTCACAGAGTGCGAGTGTAGCGCGTTGCGCGGAGGAGGGGAACGACTTTTGTCGTGTTCAGCGCTGTCGCGGCCCTATCTCGCTTGACAACCCTTTCCCCCACCCCTTAGAATGGGGCTGACAGCGATAGCTGGCGACGTAGCCAAGTGGCAAGGCAGGGGTCTGCAAAACCCCCACCGCGGGTTCGAGTCCCGCCGTCGCCTCACATTTACTTGCACCGGTCGTATCGACCGGTGCTTTTTTTGCCCCCGCCGCAACCGCGCAGGGGCACAGGCCGACAATTTGACGGCGCCCGCGGCAGTTGCTATGATCCCCCAGCCTCGCATTGGCCCACGCCAGTGGACGGGCCCGGGGCGGTGGCGAAATGGCAGACGCAGCAGACTTAAAATCTGTCGGGGGAAGCCCCGTGTGGGTTCGAATCCCACCCGCCCTACTTCACACACTCGCCGCAGCAGCAAAACGTTGGAACGTTCCAACGTTCAAACGTTCCAACGCCCACTGACAGATGACCACCGCCGCCAAAACCATGGGCCGAGACCTCTCGCTGATCACCCTGAACAAGGGCGTTCAGTTGCTGGGCGGCATGCTCTGGGCCGTGATCGTGCCGCGCTGGCTGGGGCCCGAGGCCTATGGCCAATTCACCCTGGCCATGGCCACCTCTCTCCTGTTGTGGTGGGTGGCCGATTTCGGCGGGCTGGAAGTCTTCGGGCGGCATATCCCCGCGCTGCAAGCCCAAGATCCTGCCCGCGCCCGCCAATTGTTCGGCCAGGCCTTCCTGCTGCGCCTGCTGGTGGCGATGGCCCTGCCCTTCGCCATGCTGGTCGCCGGGCCTCTGATTGCACCCTGGCTGCGGGGATGGCCGGCGGCGCTGGTGGGCCTGGCCGCGGGCCTGCACATCCTCTCCTGGAGCAGTTTTCACCTGCTCTACGCCCGCAAAGAGATGGGCAAATGGGCGGCGGAGCTTTCCTGGCGGCTGATGACGCAACTGCCCCTGGTGCTGGTGGTGGGGCGCTGGGGGCTGACCGCGCAAATGGCCGCATACACCGCCAACGAACTGATCTATCTGGGCCTGGCCCTGTGGTGGACACGCCACTGGTTCAGCCGTGAGGCGCTGCGCCCTGCTCTCGCCTTCCTCCGCCCCTATCTGCGCATGGGCGGCGGCTTTTGGGCCACCAACATCGGCCTGATCGTGCTCTTTCGCACCGGCACCCTGCTCGTGCAGATCCACACCGGCGATTCTGCCCAGGTTTCCTATTTCGATCTGGCGCTCACTGTCTTCTTTCTCATCCACACGATCATCGATCAGCTCCTGCGCGCGTTCCTGCCCACGATCAGCGGATTCCAGGAGGAAGGGCAGGGGGAGCGGGTGGGGCAATGGCTACAAGTGGTGGCGCAGTGGGGCGCGGCTCTGGCCGTGATCGCGGTCATCGCCGTGCAATACACCGCGGATTTCATCCTGCCCATCATCCTGGGCGCGGCGTTCGGCGACGCCGCGGCCGTGCTGCGGGTGATGCTCCTCTCCCTGCCGGCGCTGGCGCTGGTAGGCGTGGGCACGGTGGCCACTGCCGTGCGCCAAAGCCCCCGCGCTAAACTGATCGCCATCGCCGCCGGCATCCTCAGCTTTTGGCTGAGCAGCGTGTGGCTGGTAGAGCACTACGCCGCGATGGGCGCGGCCTGGGCCCTCACCCTCGGCCTCAATGTCTACGCTCTCACCCTCTTCGCGCAGGTGCGCAGAGACCTGCGCGTGCCGGCCCGGGCCCTGCTGGGCCTGCTCCTGCTGGGCCTGCCCTTCCTGACTCTGCGCGGACTGGTGGCTGCCGACCTGCTGCTGGCCCTGGCGGCCAGCTTGCTTGCGGCCCTGCTGTACCTGGGGGCAGGGATGCTGCTGCGCATTCTCTCGCCCCAGCCCTTCATAAAGCTCCTGCCCCGCCTCTTCTCTCGCGCCCCATGAGCCTGAACGATCACGTTCTCGACTTCATCCTGCACACAACCTGGGCCGATCTGCCCGCGGCGGTGCAGCATCAGGCGCGGCGCTGCCTGCTCGACCTCACCGCCGCCACCCTGGCGGGGACCCAGACGCCAGTGGCCCGGATCATGGCCGAGTTCGCCCTGGCGCAGTGCAAAGGGGAGGAGGCGACGATCCTCGGCAGCGGGCGCCGCGCCTCGCTGATCGGCGCGGCCCTGGCCAACGGCTTCGCGGCCAACGCCCTGGACATCGACGACGGCTACCGCCCGGTGAAGGGGCATCCCGGCGTGTGTGTGTTGCCGGCGCTGCTGGCTGCCAGCGAGGCGCATCCCCCCAGCGGTCCCGCCTTTCTCACCGCCCTGGTCATCGGCTACGAGATCGGCCAGCGCGCGGGGTTGATCCGCCACGCGGGCGCCGCGGTATATCACGCGTCCGGCAGTTGGGGGGCGCTGGCGGCAGCCGCAGCCGCGGGGCGCATACTCGGTTTGGATAGGCAATCACTATACGAAGCATTGGGAACGGCGGAATACCACGCGCCGATCGCGCCGATGATGAAGGGCATCGCCCGGCCCGACATGGGCAAAGACGCCACCGGCTGGGGCGGGATGGCGGGATTGGCCGCGGCCCTGTTGGCGGCCCAGGGCTTCACCGGCGTCGATCCCCTCTTTGCCGACGCGGCGGATCCGGGCTGGGTGACCGAATTGGGGCAGCGCTGGCGCATCCTCGACCTCTATTTCAAGCCCTACGCCTGCTGCCGGTGGGCGCAGCCGGCCATTGCCGCCGTGCTTCGTATAGCAAAGCAAGCCCACTTCACCCCCGCTGAGATCGCCGGCATCCACGTGCGCACTTTTGCCGCCGCGGCCAGCCTCAGCCGCGACCACCCCCGCCACACCGAAGACGCGCAATACAACCTGGCCTTCCCCATCGCCGCCGCCCTGATCGATGGCGAGCTTGGCCCCCGCCAGGTGTCGCCGCCGCGCTTGTGCGATCCCGACCTGCTGGCCCTGGCGGACCGGGTGCAGGTGGAGGTGGCGCCCGATTACGAGGCCCTCTTCCCCGCCCAGGCCTGGGCCGAGGTGACGGTGCAAACGCAGGGCGGCCAGAGCTGGAGCAGCGGCCCGGCGCAGGCGCGCTGGGAGCCGCCCGACTCCCCCACCGACGCCGATCTGTTCGCCAAATTCCACTGGCTGCTCGATCCCCTGCTGGGGCCGGATGCCGCGGCTGCCCTCGCCCGCCACATCTGGGAATTGCCGGAAAACGCCGCGTGCAGCGCGTTCCTGCACGCGCTGCACCGCCCCCTGCCCTCGTTCTGAACCACACCCTGCCATGCTCCTCTATATCGACATCGAACACCCCGCGCAGTTGGTCACGCCCGATCAACAGGCCGCGCACCATAGCCAACGACTACACGAAAAACTTTTGTTCGAGCAGCTTTCCGGCCTCCCCTGCCTGTGGCTGCGCTATCATGACCTCTTCCGGCCCGACCTGTTCGCGCGGCTGCGGCCCAGCGTGGTGCTGGTCAGCGGCCTCAGCGCCGAGTTCGCGCAGTTCGACCGGGCCACGTTGGCCGCGCTGCTGGTCTTCCTGCGCGGCTGGGAGGGGCCGCTGCTCGGCTTTTGCGGCGGCCACCAACTGATCGCCCAGGCGCACGCCGCCGAGATCGGCCCCATCCGTCCCCTGACCGCGGGCGAAAGCGATCCTCAGCCGACGTTCGGGCCAGGGTTCATCAAGGAAACGGGCTTTTTGCCGGTGACTGTGCAGGAGGATGCCCTTTTTGCCGGTCTGCCTGCCACGCTGGTGGTGTATCAGCAGCATTATTGGGAGGTGAAAGCGCCGCCCCTGGGCTGGCAGAGTGTGGCCGCGTCGGCCCTGTGCCCGGTGCAGGCGATGCGCCGGGTCGGGCGCTGCCAATATGGGCTGCAATTTCATGCGGAGCGCTTCGACGCGGCCCATCCGCACGGCCGCCGCATCCTGCAGAATTTTTTCGCTCTGGCCAACGGGCGGCGGGGGTGAGGGGGGGCAGGGGGCAGGGGGCAGTGTTCAGTGTTCAGTGTTCAGTGTTCAGTGTTCAGGGGGGGTTATCGGCGTTCGGAGCGGGCCATGCGATCTTCTAGTTTGCGCTGCAACCACTCGGAGAGGATGGTCAGCACCCAGTAGAGGGCTGCGGCCAGCAGGAACATCTCCATAAATTTGCTTTCGCGGCGGGCCAGACGGTTGGCGCGATAGGTGATCTCCCAGATGCCCATGATCGAAACCAGGGTGGAGTCCTTTTGCATGGCGATGAACTGGTTGCCGATGGCGGGGATGACGGTGCGAATGGCCTGCGGCAGGACGATGTGCCGCAGGGTCATGCCTTTGCCCATGCCCAGGGCCGCGGCGGCCTGCCATTGGCCGCTAGACACAGCCAGAATGCCGGCGCGGAAGATCTCGGTCATGTACGCGCCGTAGTTGACGCTGAGAGCGAGGATGCCCGATTGGATGGCGGTGAGAATCAAGAGATCGCCGATCTGCGGGTAGCCCATCAGTGAGATCTGCTGGCCGATCTGCGGCAGGCCGAGGTAGATGATGTAGATCTGCACCAGCAAGGGTGTGCCGCGAATCAGCGAGATGTAGAAACCGGACACGCCCAGGGCAACGGGGTTGCGCGAGAGGCGACCCAGCGCGCCCAGCAGCCCCAGGATCGAGGCAAACAGAATTGAGGCCAGAGAAACACCGATGGTGAGCAACAGGCCGCCGGTGACAAACCCCGCATTCTGGCGGATGTAAGCGAAATCGAGTCGCAACAGCGAAAGGAGAAGGGCCACCACCAACAGCAAGGCCGCCACCACCATGCTGATCTTTAGCGCATGCCAGAGCTGGCGGCGCTGCTCTTGGGCAAGCAGGTCTCGGGCGGTTTGGACGTAGACAGCTTCCTGCGCGGTCGTAGGCAGCGCCATGAGCGCACCTCCAAAGGTGAGGAATGGGAAGGATGGCAAGAAAACTGCGCCGGACGTGCGTCCGCGCGTCCGGCGCAGACCGATAGTAGCAGGGGCGATGCTGCGGCATCGCTTCTGTTATTGCCCCAGCAAAGCCAGATCGAATTTACCGGCGGCGGAGGCCAGATCGACCCCGTAATACTTCTCGGACAGCGTCTTCAGGGCGCCATCGGCGTGCATGGCCTGGATGGCGGCGTTGACCTGCGCCTGAAAAGAACGGGTATCGAGGCTGCTGGCGCGATCAAAGGCCGCGGCCAGGTACTCGAAATAGACCGGATCGCCCAGTTGCTTGACCGGCAGGCCATTGCCGATGGCCTCCACGCCGGTGGGCAGGGCGGTGATCACCGCGTCCAGCCGCACGCCATCGCCCAGCGACAGGTCTTGCAGCGCCGGCAGATCCGATTCATAGCCCACGAAAGCGGCGTTTTTCACCACGAAATCGATCGATTCGCCGGGGATGGCCAGGGAGCCATCCACATAGAACTCGTAGGTGCAGCCGCTGCAGCCGCCGATGGTGGCGCCGGAAAGGTCGGCAGCGGCGGCGAAGCGTGTGCTATCGGTGTGCACGAAGAAGGCCGCTGGCGTGGTGTAGTAGGGCTGGGAGAAATAGAGCTTTTCCAGCCGTTCGGGGGTGATGGTCATCGACCCCACGCTGAGATCCCAGCGCCCGGCCCAGTTGCCGCCGGTGATCAGTGTCCAATCAGGCGTGACGAAGCAAGGCTCCACGCCCAGACGCCGGGCGATCTCGACTGCGGCGTCGATGTCGAAGCCGCTGAATTCGCTGGCAGTGCGTTCGTCGGACGCGCATTTGCTGTTGGCCACGCGTTTGGCCTCGGGAACCAGCTCGCTCTGCGGCGGGTAGGCCGGGTCGGTGGAGATGCGCAGGGTGCCGCGGGCCTGAATCGCAGCCAACAGGTCGGCAGGCGCGGCGGTGGGGGGTGGGGGGCTGCTGCACGCGGTCAAGAGCAGGGCGGCAGCCAGGATCAGGCAGACAAGACGCAGGTTCATGGGCATTCTCTCCTCAATGTGCATGAGAACGGTGGGGTGTGGATGGGAGCAGGGCCGATGGCCCTGCCCCCGGTGATGGGGCGTAACCATACACGATCTGGGCGCAGGGTTCAAATCGGCCAAAAACGGCAGCATCTCCGGTTTCGCGTTTCCCCAAGATCGGCTACAATCCGCCCATGCGTCCCCACCTGCACCTTGCCGACCCCGATCTGCTGGAGCAAATCCTCGCCGAAGCCAAGCGCATTCTGGCCGAGATCGGCATGGAAGTGCACAGCCCCGAACTGCGCCGCCGCCTCAGCGCGGCCGGCCTACCGGTGCAGGAAAGGGACGCGCGCGTCTACTTCCCACCGGACGTGGTGGATCAGGCCATAGCCGCGGCCCCGGCCTCCTTCACCCTCTGGGGCCGCCAGGGCGCGAGTTCAGTCGAACCGCGCACGCTGGGCCAGGGCCAGATGCACTTCGCGCCCGGCTCCAGCGGCCTGTATCTGCTCGATCATCGCAGCGCCGCGGTGCGAATGCCGGTCACGCTCGATTTGGTGGAGGCGTTCCGCCTGGTCGATGGCATGGAACACATCAGCTTCGCGGCCACCTCCTTTTCCACCGGCGACGTGGCCCCACAGATCGCCGACGCCTGGCGGCTCTATCTGGCCCTGACACAGACGCGCAAACCCCTGGTGTCGGGCGCGTTCACCGCGCACGGCGTGCCGCGCATGGCCGAGATGCTGGCCCTCTTCCGCCACGATCGGGCGGATCTGGCTGCCCGGCCCCTGGCCTTGTTCACGATCACCGCGTCCGGCAACTTCCGCTATTCCGCAGATTCCTGCCAAAACCTGCTCGATTGCCTGGCGTGGGGCATCCCCGTGGAGATCGTGCCTCTGACGATCATCGGCCTGGTGGCGCCGGTCACGCCGGTGGGAGCGGCCATCTTTCACGTGGCAGATGCGCTGGCCGGGATCAGCATGGCCCAAGTCCTGCGGCCGGGGCACCCGGTGCTATTCGGCGGGGGCGCGGCTGCCTTTCACATGCGCGAGGCCACCTCGCCCCTGCCCGCGGTCGAGGCGCTGCGTCATGTGGCCCTGTACACCGCGGTGGGTCGGCATCTGGGCTTGCCCACCCAGGCCTACACCGCGACCAGCGAAAGCAAGCAACTGGACGCGCAAGCCGGAGCAGAGACATGGGCCAGCGCCATGAACGCGGCGCTGGCCGGGGTGGATCTGGTATCGGGGCCGGGCATGTTGAACTATCTGCTCACCTTCCACCTGCCCAAATTGGTGGTGGACAATGAGATCTGCGGCCAGGTGCTGCATTTTCTGGGCGATGTGGCGGTGCGCGAGGATGCGCCGGCGCTGGAACTGGCGCGCAGCCAGCTGCAAGAGGGGCATCTGCTGACCGCGCCGCACACACAACGGCATTGGCCGCAGCAAATGTATTTGCCGGGGCCGGTGTGGGATCGACGCACGCTGGAGGGATGGCAAGCCGCGGGCAGCCCCACCCTCTGGCAGCGGGCCGTGGCCGAGGTGGAGGCGCGGCTGGCCGCGTACGAGCCTTTGCCCACGGATCCGGCCATCGACCGGGAGTTGCGGCGGCTGCTGCGCGACGCTTGCGACTGCCGCCTGCCCGACCTGCCCCCGGCCCCCTCCCCACAGACAACCACGCAGGGTTACCTCAACACAGCAGAGGGCCGGGGGCGACGCGGGGGACGGATGCGAAAACGAACGCGCACGGGGTAATCCTTTCAGGCCGAGCGCCACATGGTCACTTCCGCTTCGATCTCGCGCTGGCCCATGGCCTTGGCCACCGAGATGCGATGGTGGCCATCGCGCACATAATACTTGTCGTCCACCTGCACCAGTTCCACCGGGGGCAGCGCCACCCCACGCAGCCGGGCTTCGGCCACATTGATCCAGCGATCCTGGGTGTGGGTGCGCAGGGGATGGAAGGCGGCGTCGAAGTCAGCCTGCCGGCCCTCACTGCCGACGATCTGAGCGATGGACACCAGGTGGATGCCGGCGTAGTGCCGGGCCGCAAGCTGGCGTCTGCCGGCGCCCGCGTCTGCGCTGGCGCCATGCAAACTGGCCAGCGCCTGCGGGCGGCCGGTCAATCTGGCCAGAAACTGGCGGCGTTGGCCGCGATCGTAGGCTTTTGCAAAGGCCTGCGCCGCCCGCTGCCGGGTGCGCACCTCGCGTTGCGCCTGTCCGTAAGAAGCGACTGAATACTGTAGAAAAGTAGCGGGGGCGTACATGGTGGCATCTCCTGTGTTGGGGCAACCCTGCGTGGTTGCCTGTTGCCTTTATCCTGCCCACAGTCTACGCCTCGCCCGTACGCGGCCCGTTTCACCCCCCGTTTCCCTACCGTTTCGGTTTCCGTTTCCCGGCCATGTATAATGAGCGTCCTTCATCCAGGAGAAAGGCATGTCTCGGCTCGAACTGCACTTTCTGGGCGTTCCCCAGATCACCCTCGACGGCAAGCCGATTGCCACGGACCGGCGCAAAGCGGTGGCGCTGCTGGCCTACCTCGCGCTCGCGGACGGGGCGTGCAGCCGCGAACGCCTGGCCGCGCTCTTTTGGCCCGATTACGACACGGCCAGCGCCTCCGCCTACCTCCGCCGCACCCTGTGGGAGATCAATCACATGCTGGGGCCGGGCTGGATCGAGGCAAATCGCCAGGCCGTAAGCCTGCCCCAGGGCGACACCCTGTGGCTGGATGTGGCCGCGTTTCGCCATCTGACCTCAGCCACGGGCGACATCCCCGCGCTGAGCGCGGCCGTGGCCCTGCATCGCGATACCTTCCTGACCGGGTTCTCCCTGCAGGACGCGCCCGATTTCGACGACTGGCAGCGTTTTCAAACCGAGGCCCTGTGCGGCGAGCTGGCCAGCGCCTACGAGCGGCTGGCCGCGGCCCACGAGGCCGCGGGCGATCCGGAGCAAGCCCTGGCCACAGCCCAACGCTGGCTGCAGATCGACCGCCTGCACGAGCCAGCGCACCGTCTGATCATGCGCTTGTGCGCGCAAGCCGGCCAGCGCACAGCCGCGCTGCGCCAGTACGAGGCCTGCCGCGCCGCCCTCGCCGCGGAACTGGGCGTGGAGCCGGAACCGGCCACCCTCACCCTCTACCATCGCATCCGCAGCGGCGAACTGGCCCCCGCCGCAATCGCACCCCCTGCCCCCATGCAGCCGGCGGCTGTTCCCATGGCCACCGCGGCCACAGTTCTGCCCATCCCGGCCACGCCCTTTCTGGGCCGAGCGCAGGAACTGGCCGAGATCACCGCCCAGATTCTGCAACCCCACTGTCGCCTGCTCACCCTCATCGGCCCGGGCGGCAGCGGCAAGACCCGCCTGGCCCTGGCCGCGGCCGCGCGCCTGGCCTCCCATTTCCCCGACGGCGTCTTCTTTGCAGCGCTGGCGCCCCTGACCGCGGCAACGCAACTGGGCGCCGCCATCGCCCAGAGCATTGGGCTCAACTTCTACGGCGTAGAACAGGATCCCACCGCCCACTTGACCAACCATCTGCGGGGACGACGGCTGTTGATCGTGCTCGACAACTTCGAACACCTGCTCGATGATGAGCAAAGCCCCGCTGCCGGCCTGCTTTCGCACCTGATCGCCACCGCGCCGGGCCTGCGCCTGCTCGTCACCTCGCGGCTGCGGCTGCGGCTCAGCGGCGAGCACCTCTACCCGGTTCCCGGCCTGCCCGTCTCCCTCGACGATGCAGAGGGAGAGGCCAGCAGCGCCCTGCAACTCTTCCTGTACAGCGCCCGCCAGAGCCTGCCCGCGTTCGCCCTCACCCCGGCCAATCGCCACGCGGTCGCCGCCATCTGCCAGATGGTGGGGGGCCTGCCCCTGGCCATCGAACTGGCCGCGGGCTGGGTCAGCATCCTCTCCCCCCATGAGATCCAGCGCGAGATCGCCCGCAGCCTCGACATCCTGGCCAGCGATCAGCAAGATCGCCCGGACCGCCAGCGCAGCATGCGCGCGGTGTTCGATGCCACCTGGCAACGGCTGCCGGCCCACGAGCAAGAAATCTTGATGGCCCTGGCCATTTTCCGCGGGCCTTTCGACCGGGATGCAGCCCGGCAGGTCGCGGGGGCATCCCCCGCGCACCTGCTGGCCCTGGCCGGCAAATCACTCGTGCGCAGCGCCCCCGACCAGCGTTTCGAGCTGCATGAACTGCTGCGCCAATACAGCCACCAACGTCTCAGCGTCGCGCTCGACCTCTATCAGGCCGCGCGCGGGCGGTACATCGACCATTATCTGGCCCTGGTGCAGCAGCAGGGCGCGCTGCTGCAGGGGCCGCAGCAGCGCCAGGCCCTGGATCGCATCGATCAGAATCGCACGCATGTGCAAACCGCCTGGCTGTGGGCGCTGGCCGATGGCCGTTTCACCGCAGCCGCGGCCATCTTTCCCCTTTTGCATCGCTATCTGCTGGCGCGAGCCATTGCTCCTGACATGCGCTCCCTGGCCACAGCCGGACTGGCCCTCGTCGATGAGACGGCTACAGCCCCAGAGGAACGATTGGTGTATCTGCAACTGCTCACCCTGCTGGCCTGGGCTGTTCGCTGGGATTGGGGCAGCAGGGATGCCGCCGACGCCGCCGCCAAAGCGCGCGCCAGGATCGAGGCCTGGGGCCTGGAAGAGAGGATGGGCAGCCTGATGGCGCCCCTGGCCGCGGTCTACGCCGAACGCTGCGACGCCGAGATCGGTTTCGCCATGATGCAGCGGTGCGTCGACCGGGCGCGAGCCGGGGGCAGCGACTATGACATCGCCTGGGCGTTGAGCCTGGCCAGCCAGTTTTATATGGCGCGGGGAGACTACGACACCGCCCGCCACGTGCTGCACGAGAGCGCGACCCGCGCTCGGCACAGCGGGGATCGCTCCCTGCTGGCCAATTCCCTGCTCTGCCTGGGCTACATGGAAGGGCACTTGCAGAATTTCGAGGAGGCGCGGCGGGTGTTGACCGAAAGCCAGGAGCTTTTCGCGGCCATGGGGCACCGGGGCGCTGTGGGCGAAGTGCTCTATCACATGGGGATCAGCCACCAGCACATGGGCGCGTACGCCGAGAGCATTCAGTTCATCCTGGCCGGGCGGCAGGTGATGGCAGAACTGGGAGACGCGCATCGCGCCGCGGATATGGCTTCCTGGGCCGCGGTGGTGGCCCGCGAGGCCGGCGATTTCGCCCTCGCCTGGCAGTGGCGGCAGGAGGCGCTGGCCGGCTACCAACAACAAGAAGATGAGCACGGCATCGCCTGGTGTTTGTGGGAGATGGCCGATCTCAGCCTGCACCAGGGCCGCATGCGCGACGCGCACAGCTATGTGCAGCAGGCCCTGGAGATCTTCGAGCGCATGAACATGATCCACGGCATCGGGTTCTGTCGGCGCACGTTGGGCGAGTTGGCTGCGAGCGCGGGGGAGGTGGAGGCCGCGGCCACGCACTATCAAGCCAGCCTGGCCCTGGCGCAGCAGGAGAACTATGCCTGGGGCGTCAGTTTTGCCCACAACCGGCTGGGGCAGCTGGCCTTGCAAGGGGGGCGGTGGGCCGAAGCAGAGTCGCATCTGCATCAGGCCCTGGCCAAAGCCGCGGCCTGGCCCGATCAGGCGCTCTGCCTGATGGCGATCAGCGGTCTAGCCGCGTTGGCGCTGGCGCAGGAAGATCTGCCGGCGGCGGCGATGCTGCTCCACGTGGTGCGCGAACAGCCCGTGGCCTGGCCCGAAAGCAAAGAGGAGGCTGCCGCGCTGGAGGAGCGCCTGCGCGCCGCCGCCCACCCCGCGGAGATCGCCCTGTGGGAAGCCGGCGCCCTCCCTCTCAACCGCACCATCGCAGGCTTGCTTGCCCAGTTCGAGACGCTGGGGGGATGAGGGGGCAGGGGGCAAGGGGGCAAGGAGGCAAGGGGGCAAGGGGGGGGTCAGGGGGCAGGGATCTGATCGGTCATCAAAGCGTCGATTTCCTCTTCGATTCCCCTGATCCGGGCCTGGGTGTCATCGATCTCGGTCTCGATCCGCGCCTGCGAGATGGCGTCGGGGGGCGGGATCAGCTTGGCTTGCAGGCGCAAGAGATAACGGCGGGCCTCGTCTCGCTGCTGCTCCAGCTCCTGCACCTGCCATTTTATGGCTGTGTCCGCCGCGGCGGTGAGGGGCTGACTGCGCAGTTGCAGCGTCACCGCGCCCGCGGGCACCGCGTCCGCTTCTGCTTGCAGCCTGGCCCCGCCCAACCATTCATCCTCCTGGAAAAGTTGGATGAGGATGCTGATCGGCCCGATCTGCTGCGGGGTGAGATGGAAGTAGAAAGGAGGCGGATTGGCCCCACGGCGCAGGCGGAAGGCGTAGGTGTCGGGGTCGGCGATGGCGCAGGCAGGCGCGTTGACGCGCAGCCGCAGCCGCACCGCATCCGCCCCCGCGGCAAAGAGCACCTCCGCCTCTCCCGATTCCACGCGCGTCAGGTCTTTCTCCTGCAAGATGGGCGCGTCGGGCTGGCGGATGGCCACGGCCAGCACAAAGGAGACGCCCACCGTCACACGCTCCGGCGCCGCGGCATCGATGCGCAGGGCTTGATACGCGTCGGGAAGGCTCTGGGGGATGTCGGGAGAAAATTCTACCTCGGCGGGGGGCGGCGGCGGGGGCGGCGACGGCAAGATATCGAAAGAAAGTTCTTCCTCGGCAGGATCGAGGGCGCCCTTGGTGGCCGATTCCCAGGGAAACAGCGCTTGCAACCTGCTGCGAGGCAGGGCGGGAACACGGCGGCCATCGAGCAGGCCCAGAGGGTCGATGAAGAGCAGCTCCACGCCGGGCGAGGCCCAGGCCGCCCCTTCGGCAGCATCGGCAACGACAAGATAGACGGGGCGGGGCCATTCGCTGCCACTGAAAGAATCGCGCAGGGCCTGAAACCAGGCCGCGGTGAGGTCGCAGCCATAGGCCAGGAAGACATGGCGGCTGAAGATCTCGTGCAGCAGCCAGCGCACCTCCGCGCGGCGGGGATCGTGTAGCAGTCGCTCTTCTGCAGAGGTATCGCCCTGCTGGTATGGCCCCTCCGGCTCACCGGGGCTGCCGAAGAGATGCACCAGCGCGGGCAGTGTGTCATCCCGGTGGGCCAGGGTGTCATCACGCACCACCGGCTCGTACGCCACCCCGGCCTGCTCGAAGGCGTGGGCCAGTTGCGTATCGACGCGCGTGGTCAGCACCCAGAAGATGGGCATTTCCTGCACGCAGCGCGCCAGCCGGCTGCAAAAATCGGCGGCCGCAGCCTCATCCACCCCCGGCCCGATCAACAGGGCCAGGCGTCCGGCATACAGGGCCTCGGCAAGGGGAGCAAGGTTGTTCATGGCGGGGCAGAGAGAGAATTCAGAGAGAGAATTCAGAGAGAGAATTCAGAGAGAGAATTCAGAGAGAGAATTCAGAGAGAGAATTCAGAGAGAGAATTCAGAGAGA
>JAANMV010003438.1_pt1 | contig 13776 bp, 14 predicted proteins | sample 7279661 | NCBI WGS metagenome assembly JAANMV01 (sample SAMN14094540, study PRJNA606508) | bioreactor metagenome | isolation source: A lab-scale SPAN reactor treating ammonium-rich wastewater day 121 | place: Ireland: Galway | collected 2017-05-16 | reverse complement strand
GAGGAACGCATCGAGCAGCGCTTTCGCCTCGCGCAGGTCCTCTGCCCGGCCTCCCGCGCCTGGCCGGTAGCCCGCGACCGACGTTAGCTCGCTCTCCGGCAGCGTCCAGCGTGACACCGGCCAGCTGATCCAGGGATTCACGCCCCCCGCTCCGCCGAAGAACCGGTCGATCATTCCGCGCCGGTCCAGCGCAATCGTCAGCGCCGACCGGAACCGCAGGTCGTTGTACGGCGCGTTCACCAGCGAGTACCGGACACCGAAGAACAGCGAATGGCCTACCGTGTTCTCCACCAGCTCCGGCAACGAGCGCTTCAGCCTGTCGGCGAGTGACCGGTTCACGAACGCAAGGTCGATGTCCTTTGTCCGGAGCCCTGCCTCCACCTCCCCCGTCGTCGCAGGCTGGATCAGCGACATCCCATCCAGGTACGGGCGGCGGTCGCCCCCGAACCATGCCGGGTTCCGGCGCACGCTCGCAAATTTCTCGTCACTCCACTCCACCCACTGGAACGGACCGCTCCCAATCTGCCGGTCGAGGCCAATTTGACCTTTCCCTTCGCTCAATTCCGGGGCCACGATGAACGAGTTCACATCCGCGAACCGGTGCTGCATGGTCGCCAGCGGAGTCTTCAACTTGAACGTGATCGTCCCCGGGTCGCTCACCTCCATCGTGTCGATGCCAGCCCACTGGGGCGCCCGCACGAACGTCGTATCGCCGCTCATCTGCCGCTCGATCGAATGCTTCACATCCTCGGCCGTCACCGCCCGTCCGTTGAGCGGGGGCAGGTCCTGCCAGCGTGCGTCTGGGTTTAGCCGAAACACGAGCGTCTGGCCGTCCGGCATCTCGGGTAACCGCTCCGCCAGGTCGGTCACGATCGTCCCCTGCGACTGGTCCGCGTAGGAAAGCAGCCGGCTGAACACCAGCGCCTGCTGCCCGTAGAACGGCCCCGCCTGGGTGCGGTGCGGGTCGGCGAAGCCATCACGCTGCACATAGCCGGTGTAGCGCAACGTTTCCCCGTGCTTTCCGCTCGGCGGCGTGGGGGTGGAAGTCTCCGAGGTCCGCGTCGGTTGTCGGTCGCTGGTGGCCGATGGGGTCGGCGAGCCACCCTGGGGCTCTTTCGAGCCTCGGTTGCATCCAAGCGCCGCGAGCCCGGCCGCGCCGGCTGCAAGGCCCGTCGCCTTGAGTACCCAACGGCGTGAAACGCGTCTCTCCCCGGACGGTTCCCACGTCATAGTTCTCCTCATACTATGCCCGCAACGCGCTACGAACCGGCAAGAGCGCGTTACCCCGGAGGTCCGCCATGGACGAATTGCTGAGCTACACCCAGGTTAGCCACGCCCTCACCTCGCTCGAAGGCTGGATGTTCGAGGACGAAAAGAGCATCTTTCGCCGCTTCGTCTTCGCCACCCACATCGATGCCCTCGGCTTCGTTGTCCGGGTCGCCGCCACCGCCGAGGTCCTGGACCACCACCCCGAAATCCAGTGGGTCTTCAACCGTGTGGACGTGATTCTCACCACCCACGACGCCGGCGGCGTGACTCCGAAAGACCTCGCCCTCGCGGCGAAGATCAACGCCCTGGAGACATGATGGAAAGGGGCGCCAAACCGGCGCCCCTCTCGATAGTTCACCACACCGCTCGCCTATGTGACTCGCAGTGCCTCTCGCGCGGCAGTCACCACTCGCTGCTCTTCCGGCGTCAGTTCGCTCCAGTCCTTCAGGACCTCGTGCTTCAGCGGGAAGATGTGAATCGCGTCCCAGCCGCATACGTCCTCGCACAACCGGCAGCCGGTGCACTTCTTCTCGTCCACCGTGCTCACGCCGAAGAAGTCGTCGATCTTGTCGGTATGCTGGAGGCTCAGCGCGTCGAACGGGCAGATGTTGATGCACAGCTCGCAGCCCGAACCGATGCACTTTTCGTCGATGACCACCGCCTTTGGCCATTCGTGCTTCTTCACCGCCCGGCACACATTGCCGAAGGTGTCCAAGATCGCCTCCGGTGGACACACGATCCCGCAGGCGCCGCAGTCGATGCAGAGCGTCGGGTCGATGACGTGGAGCTGGTTCCGCTCGCCGGTGATGGCGTTTGTCGGGCAGCGCTTCGTACAGGCGGTGCATCCGATGCACGTTTCAACGATCGAATAAGTCAAGTGAAAACCCTCACAAGGGGGTCGATGTACCTAGAGCATACCATGGGCCGCCCGATATGTGGGACGGCCCATGGCCCCATCAGGCCAGCTAAAGATCGGCCAGGAACGCCTTGACGGCAGCGTTAAATGCCTCCGGCTGGTCGATGTTGGCGGCGTGGCCGGCATCGGCGATAACGGCCCGCTGCGCCCCCGGGATCTTTTTCAGCATGTACTCCGTCGCGCCCAGGAACGGCTCGTCCTTCGCCCCCACCAGCACCAGCGTCGGCACGCTGATGTGTTCGAGTGACTCGATGATTCGCGAGTCGAACTGGGCGAGCATGCCCCTCGCCGCTTTCGCCAGTCCGGCCGCCGATCGGTGCTGTGCGACACGCACCTCAGCGCCCCGCCCCAGCGACTCCAGCCCCTTCGTCTCGAAGGCCACGGCGCGGGCTTCGGCGGTCTTGTTCCACCCCTCCCGGCCGACCGGGTTCTTGTACCCCGGGCCTGTGTCGAACAGCATGAGCGCGCTGACCATCTCCGGGTAACGCACGTTGAACGCCAGCGACATGTAGCCCCCGAGCGAGAGCCCGCCCACGATCGCCCTCTCGATCCCGAGTTCCCGCAGGATCCCGGCCATGTCGCCGCAGGTCGCCTCCTCGGAGTAGTGCGCCTGGTCATCCGGGCTGTCCGACTGGCCGTGGCCGCGCATGTCCCAGGTAATCACCCGGTAGCGGTCCTTCAGGGCTTCGACCTGCTTTGTCCACATCTGGGCAGTCGCACTATAGCCGTGGCTGAGCAGCACGGCCGGGCCGTTCCCCTGTACGTCGTAGTAGATCCGCACGCCGTCGCGGTCCAGGTATGCCATCGTTCACCTCCCGGTATATGCCGCGATCCTAATGGGATTCGGCGCGGTCAGCCGCGGGCGATGCCTTTGTTTGGGCTGATCAGGTACTTCTCGCCGGTGGCCCGCCTCCCGTAGGCCGCGATGTGCTCGAGCTGCAGCGCTTCGCGTAGCGAGACGACCTTCGTGTAGTGGCTGGCAAATGTGGTGGTGATTTCCGACGCTACCCGCTCCCGCATCGCCTGTGCGGCTTCGGGGCCGGCCTTCTGGAGAAACGGCGTGAGCAGCCAGCCACCGATGCCCCACGCCGTCCCGAACGCCCGGTTGAATTCGGTGGGGCCCGGGTCGAGCCCGCCGTAGATATACACCTGCTTGTGCGTGGTCGAACCGTACCGGCTGTATTCGCTCGCGGTCCGGTTCGCCGCGATTTCCATCGCCGCCAGGATCTGCCCGGCGAGGCGGCCCCCGCCTACGGCGTCGAACGCGAGCGTCGCACCGGTGGCGGCAACCGCCTCGATCAGGTCCCCCATGAAGGTGGTCGAACTGCTGTCGCAGACGTAGGTGGCGCCGATCCCTTTCAAGATATCGACCTGCTGCTGGCTCCGGACAATGTTTACGAGTGGGATGCCGTCCTTGATGCAGAGCTTCTGCAACATCTGCCCCAGGTTGGAAGCCGCGGCCGTGTGGACCAGGGCCGTGTGTCCCTCGCGGCGCATGGTCTCCGTCATGCCGAGTGCGGTCAGCGGGTTCACAAAGCACGAAGCGCCCTGCTCGGGCGTCGTCCCCGCCGGCAGGAGCAAGCACTGGCCCGTGCCGAGCGTTCGGTACTGCGAATACATCGAGCCGCCGAGCACGGCCACTGTCTTCCCCAGCAGCGCCTGTGCGGCTGCCGAGCTCCCGGTCTCAATGACGACGCCCGCTCCCTCGTTGCCCACAGGCAACGATTGGCCGACCCGCGCAGCCATTGCCCGGAGCGCCGCTGGAGGCAACTGCGCCGTCACCACCGGGTTGTCCGGTGTTCCCCCGGCTTTCGCTGTCGTCATGTCCGCGCCCCCGAACAGGAGCCCCATGTCAGACGGGTTGAGGGGCGCCGCCTCCATGCGGACGACAACCTCGCCCGGACCCGGCGCGGGCGTCTCCACACTCACCAGCGAGAGCTCGAGGTTCCCGTCGGGCTTGATGAGCGAACGAAGCTGGAGTCCGGTGCTGTGGTCGGTCATGGCTCGGGCCCCCTTTGTCGTTGCATTCTAGCCTGCCGCCTCGCGGGGCGTCTGGCGGGCCGCATTCACCTGTGGTGCAGCACCTGCCGACCAGTGCCTCCGCACTGCCATCGAACAAGTAGCGTTTTTGCTGGAGCCCATCGCCCCATCCCGGTTCACGACCACGTCGAGGTCAAGACCGGTGAATCCGGGGGGGGCGTCATGCCGACCCCGGCCGATGGTGCCGGCCGCCAAAGCACTGCAGATGCAAACGCTCCGGCCCGCCAGGAGAGGCGGCTAACGCCAGTAGTTGTTCGCGGCGGCGATGGTGGCGAACTCGATCGCGACGACGTGGGCGGCCGCCGTGAGTGAATCGGCGTTGCCGGCGTAACCGGGGCGGAGTGCGGCACGCATGTCGTCGGACGGCTGGATTGCCTTGATCGTGAGCCGGGCTATTTTCAGCGCGAGTTCGCGCCCTGATTCTGGATCTGGCGTGATGAGGGTGTTGTCCGGGACGAGCATGTCATGCTCCTTCTTCAGTGTTGATGATCCATTGTGGCCCGCCTGTAGTACCCCCTCAACCTCGGTTATGCCTTCTTCGCGCCCCACTTCTCCCAGTACGTTACATCCTCGACCGGCTTCCGGAACCCGCTCCCGAACTTGCCCTTTGGCCAGCCCACCGGGATCAGCGCGGCTGTCTCCACGCTCTCCGGGATACCGAAGAGTTCCCGGATTTCCTTCTGCCACCCACGGTGCACCGTGGTCAGCGCGGTCCCCAGTCCCAGTGCCCGTGCCGCCAGCATCAGGTTCTGCACCGCCGGGTAGATGCTCGAACCCGAGGTGATGTCGCCGTTTCCCGTGAGCGAGCACGCGAGGATCAGCACCGGCACCTCGTGCATGTGCTCGGCCAGGTAGGTCGCGCTCTTCATCACCCGCTCATTGCTCAACCGCTCGGCCTCCGGCAGGTTCGCGCCGGCGCCATACCCGCTCGCCGTCATCTTCGACCAGCCCTCGTGGTACCACTCCTGGATCTTCTGCTTGCTCTCGGGGTCCGTGATGACCAGCCAGCGCCACCCCTGGCGGTTGCCCCCGCTCGGCGCCCGCGTCGCCGCCCAGATGATCTTCTTGATGTACGCCTCGGGCACCGGGGCGGGCTTCAGCCGCCGCATCGCCCGCTGTGTCCCAATCACTTCGAAAAAGTCGCTCACTACCACGGCTGGCTCGGTCATTCGGGCACTCCTGAACTTGTCTTTCGCCCGATCCTACGCGAACCCTCAAGACCCCGCTCCTGATATCGGCCGACACTCATCGCGCTTCGAGCTTCGCACTTCTCTCTATAATCCCGCTCATGGCCGACCTTCCGCTCACCGGCATCCGCGTCTGCGACCTCACCTGGATCATCGCCGGCCCGACGGCCACCCGCGTCCTCGCCGATTTCGGCGCCGAGGTCATCCGGGTCGAACACGCCCAGGCGGTCGACCCAATCCGCCTCGGCCGCCCGATCAACGGCGAACGCACCACCCTCAACAACTCGGGCTTTTTCAACTACTTCAACCGCAACAAGAAGAGCGTCCTCCTCAACGTCCGCCACCCCCTCGGCATGGAGCTGCTCCACCGGCTCATCGCGGCCAGCGATGTCGTTATCGAGAACTTCTCCGGAGGCGTCCTCGAATCCTGGGGGCTCGACTTCGAAGCCCAGCGCGCCATCAACCCGGGCATCATCTACTGCTCCATCTCGGGTTACGGCCACACGGGCCGCGATAAGCACTTCACCACCTGGGGCCCAACCGCCCAGGCCCTCAGCGGCCTCACCCTCATGTCTGGCCTCCCCGGCAAGCCGCCCGCCGGCTGGGGCTACTCCTACATGGACCACACCGCCGGTTACTACGGCGCCATCGCCGTCATGATGGCCCTCCACCATCGCAACCGGACCGGCCAGGGCCAGTACATCGATATCTCCCAGGTCGAAGCGGGCCTCGTCCTCACCGGACCGGCCGTCCTCGATGCCACCGTCAACGGCCGCGGTTGGCGCCGTCCCGGTATGCCCCCCGGCAACCGCGCCTGGGAACCCGCCATCGCCCCGCACAACACCTACCCCTGCGCGGGGGACGACCGCTGGGTCGCCATCGCCGTCCGCAACGATGCGGAGTGGCAGGCGATGGGCCGCGCCATGGGCGAACCCGCCTGGGCCGCCGATGCGCGCTTCGCCACCAACGCCCGCCGCCTCGAACACCAGGACGACCTGGATGAGCACATCGCTGCCTGGACATCCGGGCGGGAGGACTACGCCGTCATGCAGGTCCTCCAGGCAGCGGGCGTCCCCGCCGGTGTCTGCCAGAGCCCGGGCGACCGATTCGACCGCGACGAGCAGCTCCGCTCCCGCAACTGGTGGCACACGATGCCCCACGCCGAGATGGGCCAGGACTCTGAGTTCGACGGCGTCACTCCCCGACTCTCGGCAACGCCCGGCGCCCTCCGCACCGCCTCGCCCCTTATCGGCGAGCACACAGCCCACGTGATGCAGGACATCCTCGGGCTATCGCCCGAGGAGTTCGCCGAACACGAAGAGATGGGAGTCTTCATGTGACCGGCCCGCTCGCCGGACTCCGCGTCATCGAACTCTGCGATGAGCTTGGCCAACTCGCCGGGAAGCTCCTCGCCGACATGGGCGCCGACGTCATCAAGGTCGAACCGCCCGCCGGTTCCACCGCCCGCGCTATCGGCCCATTCGTCGACGACATCCCCGGCCCCAACCGTTCGCTCAACTTCTGGTACCACAACACCAACAAGCGCTCGGTGATCCTGGACCTCGAATCCGAAGCAGGCGCTGCCGCCTGGAAAGCCCTCGTCTCCACCGCGGATATCGTCATCGAAGACCAGTCTCCCGGCGCCCTCGACCGCCTCGGTCTCGGCCATCGCTCGCTCCTCCGCGGGGACTCCTCCCTCCTCCCTCCTCCCCGCATCTGGTGCTCCATCACCCCGTTCGGCCAGGACGGCCCCTGGGCGGACTTTCAGGCCACCGACATGACTGCCCTCGCCCTCGGCGGGCCAATGATGATGAACGGCTACGACCCAACCGACGCTGAAGGCGCCCCGCCCATCCGCGGCCATGGAGACCAGGGCTACAACACGGCGTGCCACTATGCCGTCCAGGGCGTCCTGGCTGCCCTCCTCCACCGCGACCGCACCGGCCAGGGCCAACACGTCGATGCCTCGATGCATGAGGCGCTGAGTAGCACCACCGAGGTTGGCCTTCCCTACTGGTTCACGAAGCGAGTCAACGTGATCCGCCAGACCGCCCGGCACGCGGCCGCCACCCGCAGCGAACCGTGGCTCTACCTCGCCAACGACGAACGCTACGCGCTCATTTTTGGCGTCGGCCGCGACAACGCCAGCTGGAACAAGATCAAGGAATGGTTCCAGTCCGAAGGCTTTGGCCTCCAGTTCGATGAGGCCCGTTTCGGCGAACCGGCCGCCCGCCAGCCGGCCCGCGGTACCACCGAAGCGGCCGAAATCCTCGCGGAGGTCGGCCGCTTCATCGCCGCCCATCCCGCTGACGAGATCTACCGCGGCGGCCAGGAACGCCGTCAGTCCTGGGGCGTCGTCCGCGCCCCTGACGAAGCGCTCGCGGATCCGCACTGGGAAGACCGCGGCTTCTGGGTGGATATCACCGGCGAGGGCCGCGACGACCGCCCCGTCCGCATGCCCGGCGCCCCCTACCAGTTCAGCGAAACACCCTGGGAACTGCGCCGTCCCGCCCCGAAACTCGGCGAACACACGGCCGAAGTCCTCTCCGAACTTCCTCGCTGAGATCCTGAAACACCCTCGTCATACGAAGCTGTAACGGCGCGTTCATCAGCCACTTCCAGTCTGGTCGCAGCCGGTTCTCCCCCACGATTACGCCCGGGTGGCCCGCGGTTTCCTCCGGGCACCACTGCCAGCAGCCAGCCAGCCTCCTCCCCGCCGGGACGCCTGCACCCCTCGTAGAAGTAATGGCTGCCATAGTGAATCTTTGGTAGAGGGGGGCTGACTCTAGCCCCCCGGCGTCCTAATCTCTCCATGGCGAAACACGGTGTTCACCCTGCCGGTACGCGAGTGTCATCGGTAGGGACGAAGCCGCTGCAGGGGTGAACGATATGAATGCGACCACGTTACGGCTGCCCGGAAACGCTTCGATCTACGAGCTCGTCCGCACACGGCCCGGTGCCGCTGCCAGGCTCCACGAACTCGGCCTCTCCCGCGACGACATGGATCTGCGGCTGGGCGAAGCAGCCCGTCGCACCGGCGTTCCGGTTGCAAGGATCGCTGAGGTGCTCGCCCCCTCTTCCCGGTAACGCCCGGCTCGTTCCCGCCTACGGGACCTTGACTTCCTGCCCCACCTGCAGGGGGCAATCCGGCGACAGACCGTTCAGAGCGATGATCTCCGCGATCGAGACACCATAACTCGCCGCGATGTCCGCGCACGTGTCGCCCGATTTCACTGTGTACGTCTTGCCGGAGCCGCCGGTCCCGCCGCCCGGGGCAGTCGTCGCTGTCGCGCGCACCGTGGGGTTTGACGTGAGCCCGCCCGAGGCCTGAGTTGGGGTTGCCGCCGCCGCCGGGATGCGCAACACATCGCCCACGGCAAGCGTGTCGCAGACGGTTGGGTTCGCCTTGATGAGCGCCTCAGTCGTGACCCCATGGTCCGCTGCGATCTGGGAGCAGGTGTCGCCCGATTTCACCGTGTAGCTCTTACCACTGGCCGGCGTTTTCCCTGCCACCGGAGTGAGCTGCGAGGTGTCTCCACCGACGAGCGTGACCTGGTTGCCCTGGATTTTGTAGAGCGTCGGGTTCTGCACGGGCGTCGAACTCGGTACCCGTGCCGGGTCGGTGATCCGCTCGCCGTTGCCCTCTTCTTCGGGGCTGCCACCACCGCCGCAGCCCGTGGCCGCCACTCCGAACACCAGCCCGGTCAACACTACCGCGATCGGGAAGTACCTGCGCATTGGTGCCATGCTAGTCAGCCCTCTCATCCTTGGGCAACTTCCGCCAGGAGATCCTTCACCACAAGTAGCGCGGTGTCGCCGATGTGGTCGAGCATTTCCATGTCGATGTCCGCCACCACATCCGCGGGCGAATGGATGGTCGAGAAATCGCCCGATGTGAAGAACACCGTCGCGATCCCTGCGTCCAGGAAACTCTGGTGGTCGCTCCCGGAGTTCGGTGGCAGCTGTGAAGGTACGGCAGGTATGCCCGCCGAGGCAGCGAGGGCAAGGGCCGTTTGCGCCAGGGGCCCATCGCCGATCACTTCGACACGCGCCCCAATGCCGGTCACGTCCAGGTTGACCATATACCTCGGTAGCGCGCCTTCGGAACGCAAACGTTCAACCAGCGCCTTGCTTCCATACAGCCCCGATTCTTCCGCGCCGAAAGTTGCGAAGCAGAGGCCTTCGTCCAGCCCATCCACCGCCAGTGCCCGTGCCAGTTCGATCACGTTCGCCGTGCCGCTTGCGTTGTCGTTGGCGCCAGGTGCGGAAGGCACCGTGTCGAAGTGTCCGCCCACCAACACAACGCACTCCGAACCCGTGCCGGGCCGTGCGATGACGTTCAGCGCCTTCGTCAGCCCAACGGTCGGCGGCGCTTTCAGCCCAATCTCTCGCCCCGCCTTCGCCGCCTCGAGGACGGCCGCCCCGTCCTCCTGGGATACGCCCACGACCGGGATACGCGCGCCCGTCGCCAGGTTCCCCGAGAACGACCCTGGCCGGTTGTTCACCACCACCAGCCCGACCGCGCCTGCCGCCCTCACGTTCTCGTACTTCACGCCGAAGTTCAGCACGCCACGTTCGGCCACCGCCATCTTCCCGGTCAGGTCGCGCCCGGCAATGCCCTCTTCGTCGGCCAGCCCAACAAACACCGCGGGCGCACTCACCGCTCCGCCCGGGCTCCCCGCGAGCGTCAGCGCCTCGATGGTCTTCCCGTCGACCGTCACCTCTCCCGCCCGGAAACGATCGCCGTCGAACTCGAACTGCATCACCTCGACCGTATACCCGCTCGAACGGAACTGCTCGGCGATGTACGTCGCGGCGCGCGCTTCGGCCGGCGTCCCGGAGACCCGAGGCTCCTTCGCAAGTTCGATCACATGCGCCAGTGCGCGCTGCCCGTCGTGCTCGGCCGGGCCTGTGGCTGAGCCGGTGGGCCCACCTCCGGTGGCGGGAGTGACCCTCGCTTCGCCCGTTGAGGAATCGGAGGCCGTAGGGCTTGCGACTGCCGCGGCGGCCTCGGCGGGTGCTCCCTCGGACTTGTCCGAGCAGGCCACGGCGAGAAACGCCAGCAGTGGAACGAGGGCGATCAGGGGACGCATACAAGCGAGCGTACGGATGCGGGCGGTTAAACGCCCGGAAACGCTACTTCCGTCTGAACCAGTTCTTGATGCGCGAGCCGCCCGCAGATGTCGGCGGCTCGTACTCGATGTACCGGTCGCGCCAGTACACGCCCTTTGGCGAGGAACCCCGCTCCGCCCTGGGTGTCCGCCGGAATGACCACATGAACGCGCCCACGAACAGCAACACTCCGCTCAGCGACGCCCAGATCAGTGGCCCCCAGAAGTTGGAAAGCAGCAGGCCCCCGAACATGATCCCCGCCCCGGCGAACAGCAATGTCGTTGGCGTGATCGCGGATAGTGGATTCGTCCGTGGCCCTCGTGGCCGGGAGGACTTCGCCTTTGCCTGGCGGCGCGACGATAGTGAAATCGGCGACTTCTCATCTGCCGGCGGCAGCTTGTCGTCGAGCTTCGACAGGATCTCTTCTATCTCTCGTTCGAACTTGTCGGCCATGTGGCAATCCACAATCACAGTAGGCCATCGCGTGGCGCCCGTCGATGGGCGCAGGGGTGGCTCACCTTTACGTAACCTGGCCGTCCACAGCTGCTTGTAGGCGGCCAGGCGCTATCATCCCCAGTCAACACCCACTGATGGAGCCTCGCAGGGGATGACCGCCGCGATCGAGTTCACCGGGAATTACGAAGACCTCTCGACTGACATGGGCTTCCAGTTCAAGTTCAACTGCGAGCGCTGTTCCAACGGCTACATGAGCAGTTACCAGTCCAACAAGCTGGGCGTCGCCGGTGGCTTCCTCCGCGGTGCTTCTGGCTTTGTTGGAGGAGCCCTGGGCCGTGGCGCAGACTCCGCCTACGAAGTGCAGCGCGCCGTCGGCGGCAAGCAGCACGACGCCGCCCTGCATAAGGCTGTCCAGGAGATCCGGCCCCTCTTTAAGCAGTGCCGGCATTGCGGCAACTGGCTCTGCGACCAGGTCTGCTGGAACCCCGGCGCGAACATGTGCAAGGACTGTGCCCCCATCGCGGAAGAAGTCGAAACCCGCGTCCGCGCCCAGTTCGTCGAGACCCAGGTCAACAACGACAACTTCCTCGAAGAGAACCAGCGGATGAGCACCAAGGGCAAGGAAGTCGCCGCGAATTGCGCCAACTGCGGCGCCGAGACCCTGGGCAAGAAGTTCTGTCCCGGCTGCGGCAACCCGACGAACGTGGCCGTGGCCGCTTTCTGCGGGCAGTGCGGCGCCAAGAGCGCGCCGGGTGCCAAGTTCTGCGGCGAATGCGGCGGCAAGCTCGGCTAATCGCGCGTCACCGCTCCCAGCGCCCCGGTTAGCGCCAGCTCAGCCCACGACCGGTACATCAGCCCCGAAGGGTGCAGCCCGTCTGGGGCGACCAGCGCGACGTTCGCCGCCGCCATCCTGGATAGCGGCGTGACATCCACGTACCGGGCTCCCACCCTCTGGGATTCGTCGCGATTCACCGCGTTGAACGCGTCGATGTCGCGGGCGATCTGCGCGCGGTCGCGGTCCTCTGCGAACGGTGTCACGCCCCAGTCCGGGATGGAGAGCACCATCACTCGCCCCGGCTCATCCCCCGCGAACGCAATCGCCTGGTCCAGGAGCCCGCGAAACTGGTCGCGATACTCGTCCAGCGGCCGCCCCCGGTACTGGTTGTTCACGCCAATCAGTAGCGACACAAGTGCAAACGGCCCGCGCGGCTCACGCTCCATGATCGCCAGGGCGAGTTCATCGGTGGTCCAGCCCGTCGTCGCGATGAGTTCGGGCTCGCCGATGTCGATGCCGCGCTCGCGCAGCATGGCCGCGAGCTGGACCGGCCAGCGTTCCTCAGGGCTTACCGATTCGCCGATCGTGTAGGAGTCGCCCAGGGCGAGAAAACGGGCCATTTCGCTCACTCCGGGAAGCTCGCGCAAGTTCCATCGCCTCCTGAATGCTGCGGAGGGTTTCCTCGCGGCTTTCTCCCTGGCTCACCGCTCCGGGCATGGCCGGGCAGGTGACGCTGTATCCACCGGTCTCGGGGTCCGGGGAGAGGACGACTGTGAACGTTCGCATACCGTGATGAAACGACCGCGGTGAGCGGCTTGTCAACTGGCCCTTCCTACAGCTCCGCCTTCACCTTTTCCGCCAGTGCACGCGTGAACCCCACCGTCGCAGCGACGTCCTCCACGTCGGCTTCGCGGATCTGTTTCACGCTCCCGAACTTCTTCAGCAGCGCCTTCTTCCGTTTCGGACCGATGCCCGGGATCGTGTCGAGGGCGCTCTGGATTGAGCTCTTCGCACGCACCTGCCGGTGGTATGTGATCGCAAACCGGTGCGCCTCATCCCTGATGCGTTGCACCAGGTAGAGCGCCTCCGAGTTTCGCGGCAGCACAACAGGCTCATCCTCATCCGGCACGTACAGCTCCTCGAACCGCTTCGCCAGCCCCACCGCGGGGATCTGGTACACCCCGAGCTCGCGCATCACCTGTACGGCCGCACCCAACTGCCCTTTCCCACCGTCGATGATCACCAGGTCCGGCAGGTCCCACGCATCTCCCGCTCGCGGCGCCTCGCCGCCCGCCGGGGGGCCGCCTTCAGACCTCTGCGCCTCCGCGCCTCCGTGTTCCTCTGTCGCTGCCCCGCCCGCCGCTCCCGGCGCTCCCCGGCCGTGCCGCGCGAACCGCCGCCGCAGCACCTCCTGCATCGTCGCGAAGTCGTCCGCACCCTCGACGGTCCGCACCTTGAACTTCCGGTACTGGTTGGTCGCCGGCTTCCCGTCGATAAAGACCACCATGCTCGAGACAGGGCTCGTGCCCTGGATGTTCGAGTTGTCGTAGCACTCGATTCGCCGCGGGATCTCCGGCAGCGAAAGCTCCTCGCGCAGTTGCTCCAGTGCCTGCTCGGTCTTGTTGGCGTCCGCCATCCACCTCACCCGCATCTGGGCGAGCGCTTCCTTGGCGTTCTCAGCCGCCAGTTCGACCAGCCGCCGTTTCTCGCCCCGCTCTGGCACACGCACCTCGACGAGCGATCCGCGCTTCTCGGTCAGCAGCTCCTCCATGGTGTCGCGATCGTCCGCCTCGGTGGGGATGGCGACCAGCTTGGGAATGTACTGCGCTCCTTCGTAGTACTGCAGCAGGAAGTTTGTGAGCACCGCGCTGTCCGGCTCATCGCGCACTCCCTCGAGCATGAACGTGTCCCGCCCGATCATCTGCGTCCCGCGCACGAAGAACACCTGCACGCATGCCTGGTCGCTCTCCCGCGCCATCCCGAAGATGTCGACATCCTCCTTGCGCGTGGTCGAGACCATC
>JAANMV010003437.1_pt1 | contig 13780 bp, 14 predicted proteins | sample 7279661 | NCBI WGS metagenome assembly JAANMV01 (sample SAMN14094540, study PRJNA606508) | bioreactor metagenome | isolation source: A lab-scale SPAN reactor treating ammonium-rich wastewater day 121 | place: Ireland: Galway | collected 2017-05-16 | reverse complement strand
TGCGTATTCCGGCGCAACGTGACCGGGCAATCCGGTTGAACGTGACCGGCAAATCCGGGGGATCGTGACCGGCGAATCCGGTTGATCGTGACCGATTTCGGGTGGTTTCCGGATTGGCTGGTCACGATGCCGGAATGAGCGGTCACGTTGCCGGATTGATCGGTCACGATGCCGGACGGCTCTGCGTAGACATCAACCCTGGGCACGTATCGTGCGGGCTTTTTGCCCGGAGGATCGATGCCCGCACCGAGGATGAATCTACGCATGATCAAGGAACTTCTTCGACTCAAGTACGAGGCGCGGCTGTCGCACCAGCAAATCGCGTCGGCGCTGCGCATCTCCAAGGGCGGCGTGGCCAAGTACGTCGGCCTGGCCGAGGCCGTTGGCCTGAACGAATGGGCGGCGATCGCCGTCCTGGACGAGCAGGCCTTGAAGGCGCGGCTTGTGAACCGAGGGCCGGCGCACTCGCGGGTCGTGATGCCCGACTTCGCCTGCATGCATCGCGAACTCTCGCGCAAGGGCGTGACGCTGATGCTGCTGTGGGAGGAGTACGTCGCCGCGCATCCGGGCGAACGCACGTGGGGGCGCACGCAGTTCTTCGAGCACTACCGTGCGTTCGCGCAGTCGCTGCGTCGCTCGATGCGCCAAGTGCACCTCGCCGGCGAGAAGCTGTTCGTCGACTACGCCGGCCCCACGATCGGGGTTCGCGACGGCGGGCGCGCCAACGTGTTCGTGGCGGCGATGGGGGCGTCGAGCTATACGTTTGCCTGCGCCACGCCCAGTCAGAAACTCGCGGACTGGATCGAGGGCCTGGTGCGTGCGCTCGAGTTCATGCAGGGCGTGCCGCAGTTGATCGTGCCCGACAACGCTCGGGCGATGATCGCCGACCCCGATCGCTACGAGCCGCGCGCCAGCGACACCGTGCTGGACTTCGCCGGGCACTACGGCACCTCGGTGCTGCCGGCGCGTCCGCTCAAGCCGCAGGACAAGGCCAAGGTCGAGAGCGCGGTGCAGGTCGTCGAGCGCTGGATCCTCGCACGGCTGCGGCACCACCGCTTCGAGACGGTTCACGAGGTCGACGACGCCATCGCGCAGCTCTTGCCGGCGTTGAACGAGCGGCCCTTCCAGAAGCTGCCCGGCTCGCGCGCCAGCGTGTTCGCCGAGATCGACCGCCCGGCGCTGGCGGCGCTGCCGAGATCGCGCTACGAACTCGCGACCTTCAAGGCCGTGAGGGTGCACATCGACTACCACGTCCAGGTCCACGGGCACTTCTACAGCGTGCCGCACGCGCTGGTGGGCCAGACGCTGCAGGTTCGCCTCACCGCCCGCGGCGTGGAGTGCCTGCACGGCGGGCGTCGCGTGGCCGCGCACCGGCGCAGCGATCGCGTCGGCGGGTTCACGACGCTGCCCGAGCACCTGCCGGCGGCGCACCGCGCGCACCGCGAGTGGTCGCCCAGCCGGCTGATCGAATGGGGGCGGCGCATCGGCGTCTCGACCGCCGAGGTCATCGAGCGGATGCTGGCCGAGAACAAGCACCCCGAGCACGGCTACCGGCGATGCCTGGGGCTGCTCGGTCTTGCCCGCAAGCACGGCGCGCCGCGGCTCGAGGCCGCCTGCGGCATCGCGCTTCGCGTGGGCGCGTATCGCTACCGCACGGTCAAGGAGATCCTCGCGAACAAGCGCGACCAGCTCGAGTTGGAAGCGTCGACCGCGCAGTGGAACAGCCCCGCGCACGAGAACGTGCGCGGCCCGGGCTACTACCAGTGAGGGGGCGGCGATGATGAACCACGCAACGATCGACCAGCTGCGCACCCTCAAGCTGCCGGGGTTCGCGCTCGAACTCGAAGAGCAGGCCGCCCGACCCGGCACCCACACGCTCAGCTTCGATGAGCGGCTCGCGCTGCTCGTGCAGCGCGAAGTGCACCTGCGCGAGGACCGCAAGCGCACGCGGTTGCTGCGGCACGCAAAGCTGAAGTACGCGCAGGCGGCCATCGAGGATCTGGACACGCGTCCCGGACGCGGCATCGACCGCCCCGCGCTCATCGGGCTGGCCACCAGCGGCTGGGTGCAGCGCGGCGACACAGTGCTGCTCACCGGACCCACCGGCGTGGGAAAGACCTGGCTCGCGTGCGCGCTCGCGCACCACGCCTGCCGCGAGGGCCACAGCAGCCTGTACCTGCGCGTGCCGCGTCTGGGCGAGGAACTCAAAGCGCTGCACGCCAGCGGCGGCTTCGGGCGCTGGCTGCAGGCGCTCGCCAGGACCGACGTGCTCGTGCTCGACGACTGGGGCGTCTCGGTGCTCGAGCCCTCGATGCGGGCCGACCTGCTCGAGATCATCGACGACCGCGCGGCCCACAAGGCCACGGTGATCACCACGCAGTTGCCGCTGGACCACTGGCACGCGTGGATCGGCGACGCCACCGTCGCCGATGCCATCCTCGATCGCCTGATGCAGCACATGCAGCGCATCAACCTCGCCGGGGAATCGATGCGGCGGCCGGCAGTGCGCACGCCCCGAAAACAGGCCCTCTGAACCCCAATCCGACCGTGATCGTGACCGCTCAACTTACAATCCAGTCCTGCGCAGGGCCGGACCGGGCAAGCCGGTCACGATCGCCGGATTCGGCGGTCACGTTCGCCGGAATACGCAGCCAGGCCTCGATCACGATGCGCGCCTCGCGTCGGGTCCGGAACCACTCCACGTTCAGGCACTCGTCGCGTAGCCGCCCGTTGAAGCTCTCGTTGGTGCCGTTTTGCCACGGCTTGCCGGGGTCGATGTGGGCGGTCTCCACTTGACTCTGCGCGAGCCACTTCAGGATGGCCAGACTTACGAACTCGGGGCCGTTGTCGCTTCGCACAAACGCCGGCGCGCCTCGCTCGCTCATCAACCGCGCCAGAATCTCGATGACGCGGCTCGAGCGAATCGAGCCGGCGACGTCGATCGCCAGGCACTCGTGGGTGAACTCGTCGACGATCGTCAGGCACTTGAGCTGCTGGCCATTGGCACAAGCGTCGAAGACGAAGTCGTAGGCCCAGACGTGATTGGCTGCGCGAGCTGGCAGCGGTCGAGGCCGGGCGCTGGAGATCCGCTTCCTGCGACGTTTCGGGGGAAGCTGCAGCTTGGCTTTGCGCCAGAGTCGTTCGGCACGGCCCGGACTCATCACGTGGCCCTCGCGGGACAGGAAGATGCGAATCTTGCGGTAGCCATATCGGGGATACTGCCCCGACAGGCGCCTCATCGCCTCGATCACCGGCTTGTCCTTGGCGTCGATTCTCGACTCGTAGGACATGCCGGAGCGGGAGACACCGATCAGCCCGCACGCCCGTCGCTTGGAGATGCCATGGCCGATGAGGAACCCGACCTGGTCGCGACGAGCCTGCAGGCTCACCACTTTTTTCGATTCACCTCGCGCATCGCGTCGATCTCGAGGTCACGCTCGGCCAGCAACCGCTTGAGCTTGGCGTTCTCGGCTTCCAGCGCCTTGAGCTTCTTGACGTCACTCGGCTCCATGCCGGCGAAGTGCTGCCGCCAGGCGTAGATCGTCTGCTCGCTGACCTTGTTGCGCTTGGCCGCCGCGGCAACGGTCGTCTTCTCGGCTTCCCGGAGGATCGCAACCATCTGCTCCTATATGGACGCCTCCCAAGATGCAAGCGCTTTGCGTGTGTCGATGCTGTGTCGGTCAGGCTGCAGTCTTATATCCGGCCTGTTGCTGCAGGCGCTGCCTGCTGGCCCTGATGGAATTCGCTGAGAGGATCCTCTTCTTCTGTGCGAGCTTCGCGCTCCCGAGCAGATTCAGGCTTCGCCTCTCCCGGTCCAACCTATTCAGCCATCACACCCTGATCGCGCTGCGTAAACTGTCGGCTATCTGGACTCTGTTTGCCACTTATGCGGTCACGACTGGTCGCTCATCGTGAAGGTAGGTTCGCCCGTGCGCGAGCATTGCCCAGATCGTGCGAGCCAGCTTGTTGGCCAGTGCGACGACCGCGACATTCCAAGGCCGTTCTCGCATTAACCGCTCAAGCCAAGCCGAGTGCTGCTTCTGCCGTGCCATGACGGCCCGCGCACAATGAATCAACATCGCCCTGAGGTACGAGTTTCCTCGCTTGCTGATATTCAACAACCGGACCCGCCCGCCAGTTCCGCTGTGACGCGGCACAACACCGAGCCAGGCGGCGAATTCCCGACCTGAGCGGAATTCGCGCGCATCGCCTACTGCCGCAACGATGGCCGTGCTTGTCAGCAAGCCGACACCCGGCACGGCAAGCAGTCGATCACAGCGCTCATCCGATCGCCTGTAGGCGTCGAGTTTGCGCTCAATGTCGTCGGCTCGCGCCGTGAGCTGTTGAATGAGTTCGAACTGACCGCGGAGCGCCTCGATCACCATCACCGGTATCTTCCCCTCCAGGCGCTCGAAGGCGATCGGCAAGTGCTTTACGCACCAATGCCGACCCTCGGGTAGATCAATGCCGAGTTCGTAGAAGACGGCCCGTAACTGGTGCAGCTGGGCCGTGCGAGCCTTGATCAACCCGTCGCGCATACTGTGCAGGGCCAGGATCGCTTGCTGGCCCTCGCTCTTCACTGGCACAAAGCGCATTTCCGGGCGCTGCGCAGCCTCCCAGATTGCTCGCGCATCCGCAGCGTCGCTCTTGTTGCCCTTCACGAACGGCATCACGAACTTGGCCGCAATGAGGCGAACCTCATGACCCAGCTGTCGAAGCTGCCGTGCCCAGTGGTGCGAACTACCACATGCCTCCATCGCCACGACACTGGCTTGACGGTTGGCGAAGAAGGGCATCATCTCCGATCGCGTCAACTTCAGGCGCGTGATCTCCCCTGTCTCGGGATCGACGGAGTGCAGTTGGAAGATGCGCTTGGCGATGTCCAGTCCGATCACGGCGAGCATGGCAGTCTCCTCCGATGGGTTGCCCCCACATCATCCCCGAGAAGAACTCGGGAGGCGTCCATGCCATCTTCCGTGAATCGGCTCTTTCTCATCGACTCTTCCTTTGCGAAGAAGAGCCATCTTTCCAGAATTCAGTGGTTCGAAGAACTGGGGCAGGTCAACACCCTCAAAGCAGGAGGCGACCGCCGTCGATAGCGAGACATTGGCCTGTAACGAACGCCGCTTCATCGGAAGCCAGGTAGACAGCCCCGAAAGCCATATCCGTGGATTGCCCAATTCGACCGAGTGGAATCGCGGCACCCATCTGCTCACGCTTTGCCTGCGACTCGCCTCCAGCCATATGCCATACCATAGGAGTATCGGTTCGCACGGGGGCGATCGCATTCACTCGAATTCGATCGGGCGCCAATTCAATAGCCAGCGCCTCCGTCAAGGTGATCACCCCACCCTTACTCGCCCCGTACCACGCCATCCCCGGACGTGGCCGAATGCCGCCTACAGATGCAATGTTGATGATCGATGCGCCGGGGCCCACGCGACGCAGATGCGGCACAGCGAAGAAGGTTGTGTGGTAGAGGCTCTTTAGATTGACCGCCAACATCCTGTCGACCGTCTCCTCATCAATCTCGAGGATACCGCGTGGCTGTTGCGTGATGCCGGCGCTATTGACAAGAGTGCTGAGCCCGCCGAACGCCTCGACCGTATGCCTGACCATTGCTTCAACCTCGGCGCCCAAGGTGACATCCGCGCGGGCAAAGATCGCCCTTCCCCCTTCGGCACAAATGGAAGCCGCCACAGCTTCCGCGGCCGCCGCATTGACATCCGCGCACGCCACATTGGCTCCCTCCTTCGCGAACAGTCGTGCTATACATTCGCCGATTCCGGAGCCAGCTCCGGTAATAAGCGCCGCCTTTCCCTCAAGCCGCATTTCCGTCTCTCCTATCAGTGAGCTCCGGTGCAAGTCACGAAAAGACCGCACCAGAACTCTTCAAACAGCCAGGCTGAACAATCACTCACACCCGTCAACGGTGCAGCGTGCGACGATCTGTTCCTGTCCGTTGTGCAACTGTGCGATATAGAAGGGAACGCTGATCTGTCGGTTGATTCCATAGACCTTAGCACCGGTCCAGCTGATCTTGCCGAGAACGCCTTGGTAGTCCTTGAGCGAGGCCAATGCGTCGCGCACCTTGAGCGAGTCATCGACCGTCTTGGCAGTGCGCATCGCCTGCAGCATCATATTGAAACCATCATAAAAGAAGGGGGCGAAGCCGTTCATGGGGTGTTTATAGGTGTCCTCGAACTTCTTTTTGAATGCGATAAAAACGGGATCGCTCGGATTTGTCGGAGAATGGAAATAGAGACCCTCGGCAGCCTGTTTGCCCGCAACATTGATAATTTCTTGCGTGGCCGGCCCCCCAGTACGAATGATTAAGCCGGTATATCCAAGTTCACGAGATTGCTTGACTACCAGCCCGGCCGTCGTGGGTGACATTCCGCTTAGCTCAATGGCGTCGGGTTTGGCGGCGAACGCGCGAGTCAAAAGCGGTACGAAGTCAACGCTGTTTCTTTCAAAGAATTCCGTCTTGTAGTTAACGCCGTTTTCCCGGTAGGCACGCGCCGTATCCACTTCCATAGCGTGGCCCGTTTCATCGTTTTCGACGAGACAAACGACGTTCTTCAGATTCTTCTGTTTGACCAACCAGGTTATCTGCGGCATTCCCATTTCTTTGGAGCCGATGGCAACGCGGAATATGCCCGGGTTCTCCACGTTGGTCGCCTTCGGAGTGAAGGCCAGCGTCAGGGCGACTGCGTTGTTCTGCTTGAGCAGTGGCTGAGCCGCCAAAAGCGTGGCTGAGCCCATAGGACCGGCAAAGTATTTGACGTGGTCACTTGAAATTAAGCGATTGACAACGGTGACCGCTTCATTCGCCTGGTACTTATCGTCGTATGGAATCACTTTCAGTGTGTAGGTCTTCTCGCCCACCTTCAAGCCTCCCGCGTCATTGACCTCCTTCGCGGCCATCTCCACAGCGTGCTGCATGCTTATCCCCCACGCTGCGCCCGGGCCCGAAAGCGGCAGCGGAGCGCCGATAGGCAGAATTTCCGCCGCCTGGAGCCCGGCTGTTGATAGAAGAAGCGTGGCAAGCATCCCAGCAGAGATGACGGACCTATCGAAAAGCATGGTTGTCTCCTTGAGCGTGGTTGAAACGAGTTGACTTTCTGCTTCGTCCATATCCCTAGGCCGGATGCTGCAGATTACGATACCTACTTTGCAGCATGGACAGAACTTGGCGCCGGACGTACACCGCCGTACATTTCCCAGATACCTGCGACGAGCCATCCGGCGTCTACGGGCAGGTTGATGCCCGTTATCGCCGAAGCGCGGTCAGACGCAAGGAATTCGATGCTCTCGGCGACCTCCGTGGGTTCAATGCACCGGCCAAGTGCCATATGCGCGCCGGGATGGCTGGCATAGCGAGCACCTTCGGCGAGGCGAGCGGCCACGCGTGGTACCAGAGTAACGCCGGGAGAAACACTATTTACGCGTACACCGGCAAGACCCCATTCACCGGCTAAGCATTGTGTCAGATTGATGACACCGGCTTTGCTCGGCCCATAAGCATGGAGCGGGGAAGACGCCATACCCACCAGCGACGCCACGTTCACGATACTGCCGGCGCCTCGCGTCGCCATACGCGTTCCGAAGGCGCGATTGGCGAAATAGGTGCCGTCGAAGTTGACCCGCATAATGCGCTCCCAAACGTCGAGCGGCGTCTGAGCCAAGGGAACGTTCTCCTGAAACGTCCCTGAAGAGACAACGAGGGAAGCGACCGGACCGATCTGGCCTTCGATCTTAGCGGCAAGGTCTTCCATTGCAGCCATGCTGCTGACATCCGAGGCAAAGGCGTGAGCGCCGAGTTCCGCGGCAAGTCGCTGAGCCTCCTCGAAATCTTTATCTCCGATCACCACCTGCCACCCACGCTCAACCATGAGCCGCGAGCATGCCGCACCAATACCATTGGCGCCACCGATTACAAGAGCAAGCTTTCTTTCATTCACTTGGATTTATCCTTTGCTGCCACTATCGAGAGTCGCTCTCAAAACGAGCGGCGATATTCCCAATGCACTGGTTTGCGCCCAGCTACCGGTGACCTGAAAGTCATGAGGCTGTCGCTTGCGAGCGAGCCGAGATAAACTGTCTTCAGGTCCGCGCCGCCAAATGCGACGCTGGTCATAGATCTCAGTTTCCTGCTCCGCGTTGTGTAGAAATGCTCGCGCGCCATCCTGCCGACCCGCTGCGCCTCATCAACCCATGCAACGTGTTCAGGGTCGCTGTCCTCCAGAATGATCTGCTGGGTTCCATCGGGAGCAACCCGAATGACTCGATTGCTGACGATGCTGGTGACCCACAGGTTGTCCTCGACGTCGAAGTCGATGCCATCGGGGAACGTACCCGTACCGAATTGCGCGAATACCTCTCGCTGGTGCAGAGAGCCATCGCGCTTCAGCTTGAAGCGACTCACCCGCTGCGCGGACGTTTCGCTGACATAAAGCCACGCGCCGTCCGTCGACAGCCTGCACTCGTTTGTAAACGCGAGTCCGTCGGCGACAATACGTGTACCACTGTGATCATGAAGCACAATGAATCCGTCGGCGATGGACTTGTTGTAAGCGTCGAAACGCGGACGCGTCTGGGTGCTGATCGTTGTCCAAATCCGTCCCTCTTGGTCAACACCCACGAAGTTCGCCGACTCGAGAGGCTTGCCTTCGGCTTCTGAGAGAAATGGCCGCAGTTCGCCATTCAGACCGATTCGCCAGACGCAGCCTTCTTCACCCATGTTCGCGACGAGCAGCGAGCCATCTGACAGCAGCGCGATACCATTGGGCACAAACTCAGACCCGGGCGCTGGCTGCCCCAGCGTCTTCGATCTTCCGTCGCTCGCAATATGGCGCACGCTTGCACCAAGATGCGATGTGAAAATGTCACCATTACTCGTGCACAGAACGCATTCCGGGCGACTGAATCCCGATCCCTCATTGCCCACCTGGTCCACGTCAACTCTTAAATCGTTCATTTCTTCCTCCGCACAGGTTCGCCTCAATACGCAGTCTTCCCGACCTGGATCAAATGCCGAGGTATGCTTTCTGCACGTAGCCGCTCCTTAGCAGTTCGCGTCCCGACCCCTCCAGTGCAACGGCCCCGTTCTCAAGCACGTACGCGTAATCGCAAAGCTTCAGCGCCATCTTTGCGTTCTGTTCCACTAGTAGCGTTGACAGTGATCCAGCCCGGCTGATCTCCACCACAATGCGTGCAATTTCCCGTACAAGTTTTGGCGCAAGTCCCAGGGAAGGCTCGTCAAGCAACAGGAGGCGCGGTTGCGCCATGAGAGCCCTACCAATCGCGACCATCTGCTGTTCACCGCCAGACAGCCACGATGCCATCTGTCGTGAGCGTTCCTTCAGCACTGGGAAATGCTTGTATATTTGCGCAAGGGTAACTGCGATGGTCCGCTTGTCGGCAGAGGCATCAGCGCCAACCAACAGGTTATCCATGACGCTCATTCCCCGAAACAGACGGCGCCCCTCTGGACAAAGCGCGATCCGATGGCGCACAGCTTCCGAAGCCGGCATGTTATTGATTGTCTGTCCTCCAAGGCGGATTTGCCCCCCGGAAGTTGCTTGGAGCCCAACAATGGCGCGCAGTGCTGTAGATTTCCCGGCCCCGTTTGCGCCGACTAGCGCTACGATCGATCCGCTTGCCACCTTGAGCGAGAGGTTCCGAATGGCAACAATTTCGCCGTAGCGGACCTGAACGTTTTCGATTTCAAGCATTTTCGTCGTCCGCGCCAAGATATGCGTCAATTACGGCCGGATCCTTTTGAACTTCGGCCGGCGTACCCTCTGAGATCTTCTGGCCATGATCCAATACTACGAGCCGGTGGCACAGCGACATGACGAGCTTCATGTGGTGTTCCACCATCAACACGCTGAACTGAAAGCGCTTTTGCATCGCCTCGATGAGGCGGCCAAGTTCATTACTCTCCTCGGGATTCAGCCCCGCCGCCGGCTCATCGAGTAGAAGAAGTGAAGGCCTTGAGGCAAGCGCGATCGCAATTCCTAACCTTTTTTGATGGCCGTACGGCAGTTTTCCTGCGAGTGTATCGCTTGACTCAAGAAGACCCGTCAGACCAAGCAGCTCCTTGGCGAACTTATTCAGATGGGTCTGCGCCATCCTTGTCTGCGTCCCATTGAGCACGCCGTTTAGCATCGATGTTCGCGCCGTCAGGTATCCACCACGCACGACGTTCTCGAGTGCGCTCACGTTTGGAAAAACCGAAGCAGCTTGGAATGTACGTGTAATACCGCGGGAGGCAACTTCGTGGGGCGGGAACGCGGTGATGTTTGTACCTTTGAACACAATGCGACCTTGACTGGGGCGAGAAAAACCGCTGATCAAGTTAATAGCAGTGGTCTTGCCGGCGCCATTGGGGCCGATAAGACCAAGAATTTCTCCCTGACGAATCGAGAATGTCACATTGCTGAGCGCATTGAGCCCGCCGAACCGGCGGGTGATGTCCTGAAAGTCCAGCAGAGCGTCATTCATCATTACCTCTGCTGGCGCGGGCCGATACTTGCCAGCAACCGCTTCACGAGATCTGACAGCCCGCCCGGCGCGAACCGCATGATCAGGATCAACAGCACGCCGTAAATGACATACTGCAATTGCACAGCACCCCGCAGGACTTCCGGCAAAGGAGTGATGAGGACGGATCCCAGCACTGGACCCAACACTGCGTAACGCCCGCCAATCACGAGAATGATGAGGCAATTGACCGACAACCAGAACGTGAAGCTCTCAGGAGAAACGAAGCCGATATAGTGCGCCATCAGACCGCCGCCTAGCCCAGCCATCCCGCTGCCAAGCACAAAGGCCAGACTCTGGAACTTCCTAACATCAATCCCGCTTGCTTGGGCAAGCGAGGCGTTTTCGGCGATTGACGCGAAAGCTCGACCGATCGGTGACCGCAGCGTGGCCCAGACAAATGCGACACATAGGACGGCGACGAACAAAGCCACGCCATAGAAGCCCCGCTTCTCATTGATCTGCAGAGAGCCAAACGATGCGGGCGCAATGTTGCCGATGCCGTTCGTTCCACCCGAGATCGAGGGCACGTCGAGCATCACGAGGCGGAATAGTTCGTTGAATGCGAACGTCACGAGCACGAAATAAACGCCGCGCAAACCCAGAATAAGCCGGCCAGTTCCCGCGGCGACCAGCGCTGGGACGATCGTCGCTAACAGCAACCCACCCGCAAAGGGGATGCCCAGGCGCATGACAGACAGGGCGGACGCATAGGCACCAATCCCGACGAAAGCTCCGTGGGCTAGCGAGAGCTGATCGACGCGCGCGATCAGACCGAGCCCGCTCACCATGATGATATTCAGGCAGACCATCACGGCAATGTGATGATAGAAAGAATTGTTGAGGAATAAGGGGGCAGCAGCGATTATGCTAAATATTGCCACCAAGGCCATTTGCGAACTGCGCTGCGCGCTCGCGTTGGCAGTCTTGAGAAAAATCGTGAGCCCCTGCTTGATCGCTGAAATCACGCCAGCCTCTCGTTGCGACCGAGCAGCCCATCCGGACGCAGCACCAGAACGAGGATAACTAAGAAGAACACGAAGACGTCGGCGTCCGTCGCTCCTACGAATGTCGCGCCAAAACTCTCCATCAGTCCGAGTAGGAGGCTTGCCGCCGCCGCACCCGGGATCGATCCAATCCCTCCCAGGACCACAACAAGGAAAGCCTTCAGAAGTGGAGTCTGGCCTACGAAAGGCGAAACGGAGAAAAGCGGTGCCATGACTGCGCCTGCGATACCCGCAAGCCCCACTCCGAGGGCGAAGCCCACTGGATAGATGATGCCTGGCCTGATGCCGTAGACTGAAGCAATCTCCCTATCCTGCACCACTGCGCGCAGTGCCCGCCCCAGGCGCGTATGCATGATGAGGCCGTAAAAGAGCAAGAGCGTCAGCAACGATATACCGATCGCAAACAGTCTCGAATTCGCAAGCACCAGCGGGCCGAGACGCAGCACGCCCGTCGCGTACGAGGGCATTGCCAACGGCGATGCCCCAAAAGCCATGAGAGCTAGATTTTGCATGACCAATGCGACCCCGATCGATACAATCATTCCGTTGAGCTCGTGCCCGCGGAATGCATGGAATGCAAGACGCTCAACGACGGCACCCAGAAGGAATACCGAGCCAAAAGACAATCCGATCGCAATGGGGAAAGGCAACTCGGCGCGTACAACGGCAAAATACATGACGAATGCGCCAAGCATGTAGAACTCGCCGTGCGCAAAATTCACCACACGCATCGTTCCGAACACAAGGGTGAATCCGACCGCCATCAACAGATAGAGCATACCCAGCGCGAGTCCATTCAAGAACGTCTGCGCAACTATCACTGCAGTCGACATTGATCAGCCTTTAGTGTTGCGTTGCAGCAGGCTCGGCTGTATGCGGTCCAGCGCCTGCACCTGGCCTTTCTCGTCCCAGCACAGCACCAGAGCGTACCCGGGCGGAGATATAGACAGACCCACGATATTTTCCAGCGCGGCTGCAAACTCCGGGGCGCGCGAGACCTTGAAGCCGCGAACGAGGTGCGGCTTCAGGCCGTGAGCCAGCCAGTGCCGCATCACAGTGCTCAATCAGATTGAGGCGCTCTGTATGCATAATGGCCAATGATTTTTTTGGATGACGTCAGTCGGCCCTGCGAAATGCCGCAAAGCCGCGTCGATGCTTGATTTCCGGCTCATCACGAGTGGCGTGAACTCCCAGAAATCTGTAATCGGTCGCGGAACCTGAGAGCTTTCACAGCGATCCGAACGAGGTTTTGCGGATTGGCCACCGACCATCTTCTCTGCAGCCGCCTCGATCAGATGATCGATCTTCGCGACCCGCTTGCCGCCCTCGCGCAACGCATGCCGTGGCAGAGAATCGAAGCCGCGCTCGCCCCGGCGTTGACGCACAAAAACCGTGCGGGGACGCTCGTCAGTGACATCGATCTCTTCGGCCCGGGCGCCCAGTTCGTCGGCTCGGGCGTAAGCGCGGTAGGACGGCTGCGCCTGTCGATCCGCCTGATGGCCTCGCTGCTGTACCTGAAGCACGCATTCAACCTGAGCGACGAGGAACTGGTCGAGCGCTGCGCCGAGAATGTCATCTGGCAGTTCTTCCGCGGCAACGAGTACTCCGAGCCGCAGCCGCCATGGGACGCTACGCAGATCGGCCGCTTCCGTACGGCCATCGGCGAGGACGGTGTCGTGGAGTTGCTCAAGGCAACGATCGACACGGCGGTAGTGACGAAGGCGGTGCGCCCGAACGAGTTCGAGCGCGTGATCGTCGACTCGAGCGTGCAGGGGAAGGCGATCGCGTTTCCGACCGATAGTCGGCTCCTCGAGATCGCACGACACAAGGTCGTCACAGCAGCAAAGTCCGCCGGCATCGCACTGAAGCAGACATTCGCGCGTGAAGGCAAGACGCTTCGCCGGCGTACCGGTGGCTACGCGCACGCCAAGCAGTACAAGTGGCTGCGCCGTGCGCTCAAGCGCCAGCGCGCGGCGCTGCGCATCGTGCTGCGCGAGGCGCCGCGCAAGATCGCCACGGCCACGACCGAATCGGGCGCAACGCCGCATCGGTTGCAGACGATGATGGAGCATGCCGAACGCATTCGCACGCAACGGCCGAAGGACAAGGGCAAGCTCTACGCGATGCTCGCTCCGGAGGTCGAGGGCATCTGCAAGGGGAACGCTCGTCAACCGTACAAATTCGGCGCGACGGCGAGCATCGCCGTCACGCATCGACGCGGATTG
>JAANMV010003434.1_pt1 | contig 13783 bp, 6 predicted proteins | sample 7279661 | NCBI WGS metagenome assembly JAANMV01 (sample SAMN14094540, study PRJNA606508) | bioreactor metagenome | isolation source: A lab-scale SPAN reactor treating ammonium-rich wastewater day 121 | place: Ireland: Galway | collected 2017-05-16 | reverse complement strand
CAGCAGGCTGTTGTGCGTGGCGGTGTCGGTGACCTTGATCCCACAGTAGGCGTTGCAGGCAATCTTGTTGTCATAGAACGCGGCGCCGCCGATGGTGTTACCGTCGGCCGCGTTGGTGATCCGCACCCCGTCCCCGCCATTGCCCCGGTCCGCCGCTCCGTCAACCCCAAGGCCGATGGTGTTGGCGCGGATGAAGTTGCCGTCGGTTCCGTCGCCGTCGATCTCGACGCCGCTCTGCAGGTTGCCGGAGATGACGTTCGGCTGGCCGGGAGAGCCTCCGCCGATGGTGTTGCTGTTGGCACCCGATTCGAGCCGGATGCCGGATGAGCCGTTTGGCACGGCCGTGCCGCTGACGTTGAGGCCGATGGTGTTGCCGTAGACCAGATGGCCCGAGCCAGCCGCCATCCGGATCCCCTGCGACTGATTGCCCGAGATCATGTTCCCATCCGACGAACCGGCCCCGCCGATGGTACAAGCGGTGGCGCTTGACAACAGGTAGACGCCAACCGCGTTGCCCATCTCCGAGGTGCCGTCGCTGCCCTGGTCCGACAGCCCGTCGGCGCGGAGCCCGATCCGGTTGCCCGTGACCTCGACCGTCCCGCCAGCGATGTACAGACCCGGAGACGCGCCCGGGGACGGGCCGCTGGCACAGACCACATTGTCTCGGACCTGGGCTATGCCGCCGATGACACAGACGCCATACATCCGGTTGCCGAGCGGCATGTCCCCGTCGTGGTCAGTGCCGATGTAGTTGCCTTGAACGACGGCCGCGAACGTGCCACTGCCTTCCTGGTCGAACCCCATGCCCTGGTTTCCGGAGATCACGTTGCGCGCTTCGGGACTGTCACCGCCAATGAGGTTTGGCGTTCCGCCCGTCCCCGGGGCGACCATCACGCCGCAGGTGATCTTGGTCCGGTCCCACAGGAAGGCCGCGTCGCCGGTGCTGTCCGGACCGATGTAGTTGCCCTGGATGACCGTACCGAGGTTGCCGCCGAGGTAGATCTGGGCGAAGTTGGCGGAATCGGCGGCGTTGTTGCCGGAGATGACATTGCGCGCGCCTTCGGCCGTGCCGCCAATGGTGTTCCCGGTGCAGCCGGCCAAGACGCCAACACCGGCGAGCGCGTTGCCCGCGCGGGTTGTGCCGGACACGCTCACGCCGATGTGGTTGCCGAGGATGGTGTTGTTGGTGCTCCCCGAGCTGATCAGCACGCCGTACTCGAGGTTGCCGGAGATGACGTTGCGCTCGGCTTCCGTCGCGCCCCCGATGACGTCGCCGCTAGCTGCGCCAGACAGGGCGATCCCACCCCCGTCGTTGGCCAAAGCGGTGGTTCCGTCCTCTGTGACGCCAACGTAGTTGCCCCGGACGTGGTTGACGCCGGTGCTGTTGTCGCCCGCAATCGTGATTCCGACTCCGGCGTTTCCAGCGATGATGTTACGCGCCGCGGCGGCGGCGCCGCCGACGTCCACGTTGTCCGAACCGCTCTCCAGCCGGACGCCGTCGCCCCCGTTCCCGAGGTCGATCGTGCCCGTGTGGTCGGTACCAAGCCAGTTGCCCCTGACCGCGCCGCCGGCGGTGCTGAAGAAGTGGATGCCGTGGACCCCGTTGCCGGCGATGACGTTGCCATCACCCTGCGTCGTGCCGCCGACGGTGTTGACGCCGCAGGCATTCAGCTCGATGCCGTCCGCGCCGTTGCCGAGCGCAGCGCTTTCGTCGGCCTTCAGGCCGACCAGGTTGCCCCGAACCACGGTCCCGGTGGCGTCGTTAAGGTCCACTCCCTCGTACTTGGTGGCGCCGTTGCCGTTGCCAGAGATGACGTTGCCCGGCGCCGTGCCCGGTGAGTCGGTGGCGGTATTCCCGCCAATGGTCGTGTTGTCCGCTCCGGTGATCAACACGCCGGGGAGCGTGTTGCCGACCGAGCCCGTACCGGCCGCATCGGTGCCGATGTAGTTGGCCTGCACGGTGTTGCCGTGGCAGTCCGCAAGAATGTTGACGCCGGCGCCTCCGTTGCCCGAGATGACGTTCCGGGCGGCGGTGGTCGCGCCGCCGATGGTATTGTGATGGGCGGCGCTCAGCAGCTTGACGCCGTCGCCCGCTCCGCCCATCGAGGCGGTGCCGGCCTTGTTGGTGCCAAGGTAGTTGTTCGCTACGACGGTCGCGGTGGTGCTGCCACCCTCCAACAGGAGCTGCGTCGCGTTGGTGGCGATGACGTTGCGCTGGGCCGGCGCAGCACCGCCGATGGTGCAGTTGCCGACCTGGTAGACGTGCACCCCGCAAGTCTGGTTGGCGTAAGCGGTGCCGCCCGGGTGCAAGCCGATCCAGCAGCCCTCCACCGTCACCTGCGGCGCGCCGAGCACAATGCCCGTGCCGCTGTAGCCGCTGCCGTCGCCCTGGAAGCCGCCGACGGCCAAGCCCCGAATGACGCTCTGGTCGGCGCCGACCCCGAACGACAAACCGTACGAGTTGCCTAGACCGGCGCCGCCCAGCTCGACCTTCAGCACGGCGTCGTTACCGCTGGACAACGTATTGGCGCTGGCGCCGGGTTGGGTGTAGCCGTCGATGGTGACCTTCCCGGTGACCGCCGGCAGCGTGGTCGACGGGGCGATCAGGTGCGGGCCGGCTCCAGCGATGTCGAACCGGATCTCGCTCGCCGCGCCGTCGTTGTTGGCATCGAGGATGGCCTGTCGCAGTGTCCCTGAGCCCGTGTCGGCCGTCCGCGTGACGACATAGGTGTTGGCCGGGATACTGCTCAGAGCGACAGCGAGGGAGAACTCGGACGTGTTCCCGGTGCTGTCGGTCGCCGTGGCGGCCAGGTAATGGCCGGCGGTACCCGACGCCAGCCCGTCGGCGGTGAAGGAGCCGGGACCAGCGAGGTTGCACGAGCCCAGTCGCTGCGCACCTTCCCCGTGACCACTGCCATCGGCGGAGGGGCTGATGAAGAACTCAAGAGTCACCGGGTAGCCGGTGTTGCCCACCGCGCTGTCGAACTCGCCTGTAACGCTGGTCGTGCTGCCGTTGGTATAGGCGCTTGCCAGCACGGGGTAGTTCTGGAGGTTGTTCACCCCGGTGTCCGGATCACCGGAATCGTTGGCCGTGACACCGTCGTCACCGAGGTCGATGGCGAGGCCGGTGTTGCCGTCGAAGACGACCCGTTGCAGCTTGTTGTTGACCCCGGTGCCGGCAACCACGCATCCGTCGCCGCCGTTGTTCATCACCACCAGGTGGTCGCTGTCGCTCAACCCGAGGGTGTTGTCGTGCGCGGTCTGCTCGATGCGTATCCCGTCGCCGCTGTTGCCGAGGGCCGCGCCGGCGCTGCTGCAGCCTACATGGTTCCAGCCAACCTGATTGAGCGTCGAGCTGCCCTTCAGCCACACGCCGTGACGGCCGTTGCCTGAGATGACGTTGCGGCCGGAGAGAGCCGACCCGCCGAGGGTGGTGCTGTTCGCGCTATCGAGCACGATGCCGTCGTTGGTGTTGGCGCAGAGGCCGGAGCCGTCAGCCGTCGTGCCGACGTGGTTGTTGTAGATCCGGGTGCTGTGCGAATTGTTGACCAGCACGCCGGCCTGCCCGTTGCCGGAAATGGTGTTGCGCGTCCCGGCTGCGGCGGTGCCGCCAATGGTGTTGCTGTTGGCGGCGCTGTCCAACCGAATGCCGAACTGATCGTTCTGAAGCTTGGCGGCTCCGTCGGCCGCCAGCCCGATGTAGTTGCCGCTGATAGTGTTCGTGATGGCACCCGAGCCGCCGAGGTAGATGCCGTTGCTGGTGTTGCCGGAGATGACGTTCCGCTCGGCGGGTGCACTGCCCCCGATGGTGTTGTCGTAGGTGCCGATGTAGAGCCCATTGATCGTATTGCCCCGGTCGATCGAGCCGGTCGGATCGGTACCCAGGTAGCAGCCTTGGACGACGTTGGCTGCCGTGCCCGTCAGCGCGATGCCCTGTAGCGAGAAGCGGTTGATGCACAAGCCCTTGATGGTCGTGCCGCCGCCGGTGACGCGCAAACCGCAGGCGCTGCCGCCGGCGCCGGTGCCGTCGATCTCGATCATGATGGTCGCCGGGTCGGTGCCATCGGCCGGCTCGGCGCCGCTTTGCGTGTAGCCGTCGATGGTCATCGGCGTAGTGATGGTGGGCAGCTCACTGTCGGGGCTGATGGTGTGCGGCCCGGCACCCGGGATGTTGAACGTGATGGTGTCTGCGCCAGCGTGGCTGTTGGCGTAGGTGATCGCCTCGCGGAGGCTCCCGGCGCCGGAGTCGGCGGTGTTGGTGACGATCAACGGGTCCGCCGCAGCTACGGCGAGGCAGAACTCGGAGGTGTTGCCGTCGGCGTCCGTGGCGGTGGCGGTAACCCACTTGCCGTTGGGCACCTCGGCCACCGTGGCGGACCATGAGCCGCTGGAGACGGCTGCGGAGCCGAGCCAGAGCTGACCCTCGCCGTACCCGGTGGAATCGGCGGCGTCGTTCTGGAAGACGTCCACGACGATCGGCGCCGTGGCGGTGCTGTCCAACGTCCCGCCGATGGTGGTCGAGCCGCCTCCGGTAACGATCGAGGTGATCACCGGGAAGTTCATCAAGTTGTTGGCGCCGGTATCGCCGTCGCCGGTGTCGTTGGCGGTGACGCCATTCTCAGCGAGATCGATGCCCAGGCCGGTGTTCGAGTGAATCCGGTTGCAGCGGATCCGGTTGCCGGTGCCGGCGTCGGCGCGGACCGTGATTCCGGCCGCGGAGTTGAAGGCAATCAGGTTCGGCTCGCCGACGTTGGTGCCGCCGATGCGGAAGTTCGCTGACGGGCTGTTGAGCAGGATGCCGCCGTTGGCGTTGCCGAGCGGCGAGGTGCCATCCGCCTGGGTGCCGATGTAGTTGCCGATGATCGAGCTGTTATCGCCGGTGCCGCCGAAGATACCCCAGACGCTGTTCCCGGAGATTACGTTGCGCTCGTCCGCGGTGGTTCCGCCGATGGTCACACCGCCGCCGTCGTAGCTGATCCCGGTGTTGTTGGGTATGCCGGCGGTCCCGGCGGCGTTGGTGCCGATGTAGTTGCCCGAGATGACGGTGCCGGTGGGGCTGCTGGAGGTACCGATCCCGCCCCCCGCGTGGCCCGAGATGACGTTGCGATGGCCGGTCGTGGTGCCGCCGATGGTGGTGTTGAGCGCCCCGGTCACCTGGATGCCGACGTTGCCGTTGCCCAGGGCGCCCGTCCCGGTGGCGCCCACGCCGATGTAGTTGCCGGAGATCACGTTATTGCTGGTGGTGCCGCCGGTGACGTACACCCCGCCGCCGCCGTTGCCGGAAATGACGTTGCGCTCGACCGGCGTCGTCCCGCCGATGGTGTCGTACTTCGCCCCGGCGTCCAGCTTCACGCCGCCGCCGCCGTTGGGCAGGGCCGTACTGCCGTCGGCCGCCACGCCGATGTAGTTGCCGCGGACACGGTTCACGTCGGTGCCGGTGTTGCCTTCGAGGTACACCCCCAGGCCGTCGTTCCCGGAGATGATGTTCCGGGAATCGGCATCGCTGCCGCCATTGATGTCGATGGCGTCGGAGGTGTTGTGGACGTAGACACCGTGGCTGACGTTGCCCAAGTCCACCGTCCCGGCGCGGTTGGTGCCGATCCGGTTGCCGCGGATCACGCTGCCCGAGTTGGCATCGCAGTTGATCCCGCGCGCCCCGTTGCCGCTGAGCACGTTGCCTTCGCCGGAGGCCGTCCCGCCGATGGTGTTGGCGCCGGCGGCGTTCAGCTCGATCCCGTCCGACCCGTTGCCCAGAATCGCGCTCTCATCGGCCTTGACGCCGATCAGGTTGCCTTTGAACACGTTCCCGGCGGCGCCGGAGTAGACCATGACGCCGTCGTACTTGGTGGCGCCGGTGCCGTTGCCGCTGATCACGTTGCCGTGGCCGGCGGCGCCGATGGTGTTGCCCGGCGCGGCGTTGAGGTAGATGCCGCAGGCCGTGTTGCCGACGGCGGCGGTGCCGTTCTTGTCCGTCCCGAGGTAGTTGCCGAGGAGCTGGTTGCCGGTCGCCCCGGCGCCGGAGAGGTACAGGCCGGACTGGTTGTTGCCCGAGATGAGGTTGCCCTCACCGGGGTTGACGCCGCCGATGGTGTTGCTCCCCGCCCCAGTGACCAGGACACCGTAGTCGGTGTTGCCCAGGTCGGCGGTGCCGTTGGCGTCGGTGCCGAGGTAGTTGCCCGAGACGACGTTGCCGGTGGCCGACGAGTTCTGGATCACCAAGCCGGCCTGGTTGTTGCCCGAAATGACGTTCCGCTCGCCGGCGCTATCGCCGCCGACGGTGTTGGATGGGGCGTTGTCCAGCACCACGCCGTTGGCGGCGTTGCCCAGGTCGGCCGTGCCGCCGGCGTCGGTGCCGAGGTAGTTGCCGAGCACCACGTTGCCGCTGGCGGTGGCGCTCTGGATGTAGACGCCGCTGCCGCCGTTGCCGGCGATCACGTTGCGGTCGGCGGCGGTGCCGCCGCCCACGGTGTTGCCCGGCGCGCCGGAGATGAAGGCCCCGTGGCTGTTGCCCACCGCCGCGGTGCCGGCGGAGTTGGTGCCGATGTAGTTGCCGGTGAGGCGATTGCCGCTCGACGACGTGCCGCTGATGGACACGCCGGATTGGCCGAACCCCTGGATCACCAGCCCCCGGATCAGACAGCCGCCGGTGGTGATGGTCAGGCCACTGGAGGTGCCCGCCGAGACGCCGTTTAGGACCACCCGCAGCACCGCGTCGCTGCCGACCGAGAGCGTGTTAGGACTGGCGTCGCCCTGGGTGTAGCCGTCGATCGTCACCGCCTCGGTGATGGTCGGCAGGGCGGAGGTCGGGGCGATGGTCTGCACGCCCCCGCCGGCGATGTTGAAGGTGATGGTGTCCGCGCCGGAGTGGTTGTTGGCGTAGTTGATCGCCTCCCGCAAGCTCCCGGCGCCGGAGTCCGCGGTGGTGGTGACGGTGTAGGTGGTCAAGCTGGAGTAGTCGAGCTTGGCGACGAAAGCGTCGCCACCACCTCCCTGGATCGACTGCCAAGCGCTGGAAATCGGAAAGTCGGTGGAGCCTGCAACCCCGGTTACGTAGTCGTTTCCCGCGGCGTCCACAGCCAAGCCGGACGCAAAGTCGCCGCCACTCCCACCAAGGAACGTACTGCGGACCAGCACGTCCCCGGCCGCGCTCAGCTTCGTTACAAAGGCATCACCCGTTCCGGACACGCTGGCCTGCAGTGGGCTGGCCACGGGGAAGTTGGGGGATCTAGCGTCGCCGGCGACGTGGACGCAGCCGGACGAGTCCACAGCGAGGGTGTTGCCGGCGTCGTAACCTGATCCGCCGAGGTAGGTGCTGCAGAGCAGCGCGCCGCCCGCCGGGTTGAGCCTCGCAACGAAGGCGTCGTTCGTGCCACCGCCATGGGTCGCCTGCAACGCGGACGCCGTCGGAAAGTCCCCGGAAGCGGTGACCCCGGTGACCCAGAGTTTGCCCGACGGGTCCGTCGCGATGCCACGGCCGCGGTCGATGTCCGACCCGCCCAGGTAGGTGCTGTACGCCAGCGCGGTCCCTGAAGCGTTGAGTTTCGACACGAAGGCATCGTAGTTGCCGCCGCTGCTGGCTTGTGCGGCACTTGCCAGCGGAAAGTCCGCGGAAGTGGTCATGCCGACCATGCAGGCGTTGCCCGCCGCGTCGACCACTACATCGTCGGCCTCGTCATCGCCGGACCCACCCAGATAGGTACTGTAGACCAACGAATCCCCGCTGGCGCTCCACTTGGCTGCAAAGGCGTCGTCACCGGCGCGCTTGGTCGACTGCAGGGGGCTTACCGTCGTCGGGAAATTCGTCGAAGTGGTGTACCCGACGACATAGGCGCTGCCGCTCGAATCCACCGCGATGCCCGTTCCTCGTTCCGTCCCAGAACCGCCGTGATAGGTGCTGAAGTCAAGTGAGCTGCCCGCCGGACTCAGCTTTACCACGAAAACGTCAATGCCGCCGCCGCTCGTGGACTGCCTGGCGTTGTACGTAGGGAAGTTCGCCGAAGTCGTGTAACCCGACACATAGGCACTGCCAGCGCTATCCACTGCTAGGCAGTAGCCGGAGTCGTTGTCGTTCCCGCCCAGATAGGTGCAGTAGGACAGCGCCGTAGCCGTCGCGTTGAGTTTGGCGACCCACACGTCGAGCAAACCGCCGTTGGCGCCCTGGATAGGGTTCGCCGTCGGGAAGTTCACCGACGCCGTCTCGCCCGCGACATAGGCAGCACCTGACGAGTCGACCGCGATGCGGCAGCCATAGTCGATGCCCGAGCCGCCGATGTAGGTACTATACGATAGCACCGGGTCGATCACTAACTCGCGCTTCCGGTCGTACTCGCCCAGCGCGAAGCGAAGCTGACCATCCCGCTGGAGGTACTCGACCGGCACCTCGACCCGCCGGCCGTCGCGTTCCTGATAGGCCACCGGCTTGCGCAGCGTCACCTCACCGTCGCCGGCAGTGATCGACAGGTCACCCGAGCGCGTCACCTTGGTCTTGTCCGCCCCCTCGATATCCAGCGCGATCTGCTGGGGATCGGCGCCCGGCGCGACCACGAAGTCATGCTCCAGACGGCCGTCCTGGTTACCGTAATAGACCAGATCGATGCCGTCGTAGACCTCGTCAAAGCCGGCCTTGCCGTAGTGCTTGACATTGGTCCGCCACTTGGCCGGGTCGTTGCCGATGAAGTAGTTGCTGATGCCCGGTTGCGGGTCGGTCCGGGTCGGCTTGGCGGTGGCATGGCTCCCCGCCAGCTTCAGCCGCACCGCCGCCTGGTGGTCCTGGCTCTTCAGCGCGACCACGGCCTCGGTCGGCGTCAGGAAGAGCGTGTAGCCGGGCCCCCGCGAAACGAAGTCGACGCGCGGATCCGTCTGCCCGCGGTTCTCCTCAAAGCTGAGGGGGATCCGGGCATACTCGATCCGCGGTCTGGCGGTCGGCGACTTGAGGGATTCCGGTCCCGGCGATGGACGATGGCGGGTAAGACGAGCCGGTCCGGCGAGCACCAACAATCCGACGACAACGGCCGCCATACGGCGTCCGACGACGCGGTACTTGGTCATCTGCATCCTCCGCGCAAAGCCCGGACAAACCGAGCCGAACGTCCGTGTTTCGGACGCTTGACGAAGGATCACGACCGGTCGCCCCCTGTCGGCGGAGACCGGCACCCATCTCGATCTCCCCCGTCATTGACGAAGGAGCGTTCCCCGTTCCTCAGCTTCGCACTGCGGCGACCCAAGGAAGCCTGTCGTGGTTGTACCACACTGACGACGAGGTTGTCTAGTCTCCAGGGGTCTCTTGGCCGCGGAACGGTGGCCAACGCACCCCCGGCGCGGGCGTGAGCCGCGGTGGGGAAGCCTGCGCCTGGGCCGGGTCTCAGAGTTGGTGGTTGGCGTCGCTGTCCGGGTAGTACCAGTACGCCCGCAGCCCGGTCAGGGCCCCGCTGGTCGCGCCATCGGGCCTGAACCACTTGGTGTGGCCGTCCATGTAGGCGATGTTGATGCCCTCGTTATGCGGCGGCACGACGCCCGGCGTGTAGGTCGCGCTTCCCGGCGTGCTGTGTCCCAGGTACGAGCACCCCGCGAGCTGGTTCTGGTTGTCGCAGATCATCAGGTGCTGGGCGGGGTACTGGACCGTAGCCATGGCCCATCCGTTGCCGTGGACGTAATTGAAGCCGTACTCGAAGGTGCCGGTGCCGCGGCTGGGGCACTTGCGGATCTGCTGGTTCTTGATGTACGGGTCCAGCTTGTCCGGCCAGTAGTACGGGTCCGGATAACGGTAGGTGGTGTACCGCTCGTCGTAGTCCTGGGCGTACTGCAGGCTGGCCAGGCTCATCTGTTTGACGTTGTTCAGGCAGTTCGTCTGCCGCGCCTTCTCTCGCGCCTTGGCGAAGACCGGGAACAGAATCGCGGCCAGGATGGCGATGATGGCGATCACCACCAGCAGCTCGATCAGCGTGAATCCGCGTTTGGATGACATGATGGTCCCTTTCCCTCGTCCGTCATCGAACAGGTAACACACCCGCGCAGGCCGAGTCAAGGCCAACTGACGATCCGCGGCGCGAAGGCGCGGTCAGCGGTGTCTAACGGAACCAGCCCGATCCCTGTGCTACCATGGCGGGGGAGGCGATCATGGCCCGGTCCGCGGCAGTAGAGCGCAAGACCTCGGAGACCGACATCGCGCTGGAGCTGGTCGTCGACGGCTCGGGCGCGAGCAGCGTCGTCACCGGTGTCGGGTTCCTCGACCACATGCTGACCCTGTTCGCCCGCCACGGGCTGTTCGATCTGACGGTCCGCTGCCAGGGCGACACGCAGGTCGACGATCACCACACGGTCGAGGACGTCGGCATCGCGCTGGGCCAGGCGTTGCGCCAGGCGTTGGGCGACAAGGCGGGGATCGTCCGCTACGGGAGTTTCACCTGCCCCATGGACGAGGCCCTGGTGGCCTGCCACGTGGACCTCTCCGGCCGGGCCTGGCTGGCCTACCACCTGACCATCGACGGCAAGATCGGCCGGTTCGACGGCGAGCTGGTGCGCGAGTTCTTCGGCGCCCTGGCGGCCAACGCGTTGATGAACCTGCACCTGCGGCAGCTCGACGGGGTCAACCGTCACCACATCGCCGAGGCGGCCTTCAAGGCGGCCGGCCGGGCATTGGACGCCGCCACCCGGATCGACCCCCGGGTGCAGGGCGTGCCGTCGACCAAGGGTACGCTGGATGGTTGACGAACGCAGATCCGGCCAACTCGAGCCAGGTGCGGAAAGGGCTGTTCGAGGAGATGTCTCGTCGAGAAGCGCGCCTGGAGTCCATCCGACGGAGCCCGAAGGGCGTCCGATTCGAGGAGCTGGAATCGCTGATGCGGTTGTTCGGATTCGAGACACGCCGCGGTCGTGGCTCTCATGTGCTGTTCAAGCATGTCGTGACGGGTGCCCGTTTGACTGTCCCAGATCCTGGGCACGGTACCGTCAAGCCAACCTACGTGCGCAGAGCCATAGTGCTGATGGACGAACACGATGGATGATGTTGACAGAATGGCCCGCCGCTACGCGGTGGTGGTGACACCCGACCCGGATGGTGACGGGTTCTTGGCCGAGGCGCCGGACTTTCCGGAGGTCTGCGCGGGCGGGCAGACGCCGGGCGAGGCGCTGGAGTGCGCCTACGACGGCATCTCGACCATCATCGACGATATGCTCACTGATGGCGAAACCGTGCCGCCGCCGTCGGTTGCTCACGCGGTCCTGTGACTCGAGCGGCTGCCCCTCTTCCCCGCCTGCGTCACAATGCGTTGGGGAGAACCGGCCATGGGCCGTGAGGCGCCGCGTTGCATCGGGTTGTTGACCGCCGGGGGTGATTGTCCCGGTCTGAACGCCGCCATCCGAGCCGTCACCCGCGCCGCCGTGTCGCGCTACCAGATGAAGGTGCTGGGCTTCCTGGACGGCTTCCGTGGCCTGGTCGAGAACCGGTTCGTCGAGCTTCACAGCGATTCGGTCAGCAATGTCCTGACCTTGGGCGGGACGCTGCTCGGCACCAGCCGCGACAAGCCGCACAAGATGGCCATGGGCGGCGAGATCCTGGACATGACCGCCGTGGCCGCCGAGAACGCCGCGCGGCACCAGGTCGACTGCCTGGTCTGCCTGGGCGGCGGCGGCACCGCCAAGGCGGCCATGCGGCTGCACGACAAGACCGGACTCGACGTGGTCACGCTGCCCAAGACCATCGACAACGACGTGGCCGAGACCGACGTCACCTTCGGCTACGACACCGCCGTGGGGATCGCCACCGAGGCCATCGACCGACTGCACACCACCGCCACCAGCCACCATCGCATGATCGTGGTCGAGACCATGGGGCACCGGGCCGGCTGGCTGGCGCTGGGCGCCGGGGTGGCCGGCGGCGCCGACGTGGTCCTGATCCCCGAGCTCCCCGGCCGGCTCGAGGCGGTGGCCGAATTCCTGCTGGAGCGCCGGCGGCACGGCAAGCGGTTCTCCATCATCGCCGTGGCTGAAGGCGCGCAACTGGTCGACGAGCCGCTGCCGGCGGAGGACACCGCCGAGGACGACGAGGCCACGGAAGTGGTCGAGCCGACCGGCATCCACGTGGTTCACGAGCCCATGGCCAGCCGGATCGCCCGCCGCCTGCAGCAGATGACCGGGACCGAGGCGCGGGTCACCTCCCTCGGCCACGTCCAGCGCGGCGGCACGCCCTCGGCCTTCGACCGGCTGTTGTGCACCCGCCTCGGCACCGCCGCCACCCGGCTCATCGCCGACGGCGAGTTGAACATCATGGTCGCGGTCAAGGGCCCCGAGTGCCTGCCGGTCCCGCTCAAGAAGGTCGCCGGCGTGCTCAAGACCGTGCCGCTGGACCATGCCCTGATCGAGAGCGCCCGCCTCGTCGGGACGTGCCTCGGCGACCGCTAGAACGACCTGTGCGATCACATCCGCTGACGGGCTGTCGGCGCGGAATGGAGCTGTTAGGCCAGCGCTGCCCACACCGATGAACTCGGGCTGGCAGGTTTTCCCATGCCGATAGGAGGAACCCTGCCTCTGTGAGGAATCTCACGGCGCGGGGTAACGGCGGCTTTGAGTTGGATAGAAGGCGTGGCGGTACTGGGCTTGGTCGTGGGCGCCATCAGCTTGTTCGTCGGCGCGCAGCAGCTCGCACTAACTCGAGAGGCCGTCGACAAGACCCTGACCGCCGCGGAGGCCGCCAGGGACGCCACCAACGAGATGCTGCTGCGTATTCACGCCCTCGATGCGATCGAGGCGCTGACGGTAGCGATTCAGATGATGGGCACCAACAAAGACTTCCACCGCCTCGACGTCTGGCCGACAATGCCGAACCGCTATGCCGACATTCGTTCCAAGCTCCAGATTGTCCGCGACGTACTGGTTGATCTGCCCCAGCATGACAAGACAATAATTCAGCAGGCGGTTCAGAATCTTCGGAGTATGGAGCACAAGATCGAGCGCCTGCTCGCCGCCGGTGAAGGAATAAGCAGGGACGAGACAGTGATGCTTAACCACACTACCGCGGAGGACGTAGATGCACTCAACGAGCTTCTGACACAGATCAAGTTACAGCATGGGAGCGGGAGTCATGATTAGTCAGGACCACGTCAAACTCGCCGAAATGCTCGCCGCAGGCACGAAGGCCCGGCGTGTCGAATGGAAACGCTCTGTAGATCTGGACACGTTTCAGCTAACATTCGAGACCAATGGCATCAAATTGAGCCGATTTGAGTACGATGATCGCAGTTCGGTGTACTGCATCGAGTTGCTCGACGGCGCCGGTGACCAGATTGACCAGTTCGATTCGGATGATCTGGACGCGTTCTACAGAGGCTCGACTGGCAATCGGCAATCCGCCGCTGGCAGCGACATGCTACGCGAGATGTTCGAATCGGCCCGCCGGCAGGCTCTTGGCATTGATACTGCCTTGGTAACGCTGATAGCCCAGTTGGAGGACGCCGGTGTGCAGACACCGACGCCACGGGCCATCGAGATCGAAGACGACGAGGATCCGTTCAAAGAAGAGTGACCCTCTGAAGTGACGGCACCAACAGGTGATACCACCCGTCGCGAATTCGCGTACCCATCGACCGCAGCCCTGTACCACCCGACCTCCTACTCCGCAGGTCCTGAGCTTGTCGAAGGGCCGGGGCGCCGGGGCCGCGCTGTTACCTTGGTCTCACGGGCCATGCCCTGGTATCTTCAGGATTGCTCCACCATGACGGTGGTGGGGCGCGAACGGGACGGGGTAGGCTGACCGCCCTTCTGGTGCACGACACCGTTGTCGAGCGTA
>JAANMV010003433.1_pt1 | contig 13788 bp, 10 predicted proteins | sample 7279661 | NCBI WGS metagenome assembly JAANMV01 (sample SAMN14094540, study PRJNA606508) | bioreactor metagenome | isolation source: A lab-scale SPAN reactor treating ammonium-rich wastewater day 121 | place: Ireland: Galway | collected 2017-05-16 | reverse complement strand
TATAAATTTCAAAATCCTATGATTTATGGCAGTTAAATTATTGAAAAAATATGATATTAGTCGTCATAATATTGCTAATAGCAATTATTTTTTAACTTACAGTATTTCTAATGTGAATGCGGTATATTATTTATTCTTAATATAAAAAAAACCCCCGCTATATAGCGGGGGTTTGTGGTCATCTGGGTATTTTTATCTCAATTAACTAATTACAACAAACCAGATGCGTGTTAATCATAAGTGTCCTTCTGTATTCATAGGGAAATTATTTAAGCAATACCATTTTCTTAACATCACTGAAGCCGCCGGCAACAATCCTGTAGAAGTAAACACCGCTTGCTACCTGATTATTGTTGTCGTTTTTGGCATCCCAGTCAACTTCATATTGTCCCGCTGTGAATTTATCCCTGGTTATTACCTTTACAACCCTTCCTGTAATATCAAATATCGCAATAGTTACATCAGTTTCTTTTGGCAGCGAGAATTTGAATTTAGTTACCGGGTTAAACGGGTTAGGATAGTTCTGTGTTAATTCAAATTTCTGAGGTACTTCTGTTGAAATATTAATAATTCCGATCAGTACATTTCTTGATGCAACCAAAGCATCAATTACATACTTAGCATTATGCATACCGTATTCACTTCCGTCTCTGATTGAAAGGTAGTTCAGGTATGCTTTTTTCATGTTCAAATGGTTCGGATTCAGAGTATCAGCAGCAATTAACTGCCATGCAACTGAATCAACTCCATATGGCGGCAAAGCCTGAGCAAGTTTAGTTAAACATCCTGCAACTTCGCCTCTCCACGGTTCTATTGTTCCGTCTGTATCATAATCTGCATCTGCAATAAAGTCATCGAATTTTGTTTTTCCGAAGTGACAGCTCTGGCAGCCTTTCATGTGATCATAGTTTGTAGCTTCATTATGAAGGAATAATGCATGACCTCCTACTTTATCCCTGTTTGCAGCTGCTGTATCTGTGGGAGCCATATGGCATGTTACGCAGCCGTTCTGCAGGAATGCAAAATGCTGTGTTGACCTGTACGGTGCTCCGCCGAATGTTGCCAGGTTCTGTCCTAAAAATATATCAGCCTGTGAATTATGATGTGGTCCCCAATGAGAACTTGTTATCCTGGTATTTGCATAAGTCATAGTATTTCTTCTGGATTTATGACAATCCACGCATGTGGTACCGCTGCCTAAATTAGAATAATGATAGCCATTAGCCAAAGTATCACTTCCTGCAGGTCTGTTCCTTAAGTATGCATTGTTGCTGTTGCCGTGCGGGTCATGGCATGTTGCGCAGGATACCATTTCGTGCCTTGCTGTGGTAAATACATTTGTATTTGTACCAATTCCTTTTGTAAAATTGATGTAACCCTGTCCATCATGGCATCTTATACAGTTATCAAGATTGTTTGTACCATTATTTTGCTGCTGAAATGATGTACTGAATAAAACATTTGAATGTTTTGCATTTTTCCACTGTGTGAAAATAGGTGCCTGCGGGGGTGAATCATGGCACTGCCCGCAGTTTCCAGCGCTGATATCTTTCTGAATTCTGTTTGTATCGCCGCCGTTAAAAACGTGTTCGCTTCCCGGTCCGTGGCAGCTTTCACAGCCTACACCTGCAAACGGCGCAAGTGAGGGGAACCTATTCTTAATTGTATCCCAGTTGCCGGGTTTTGGCGGGGTGTAATTGTTCCAGTTCCAGCCCAGCTGTCTTGCTTTATCATCAAACCCATTATTTTCTGCTACTATGTTATGGTCGTATCCCATTGTATGGCATTTAAAGCAGGAAGTGTTGAAACCGGAATTTGTTGTAGATATACCTGTTTTAAATGATGTAGCGTGTCCTGTTACTTTCCATCTGTTGAATATATCTGTGAACTGAGGTGTAGTACCGTGGCAGCTCATACAGTTGGGGAATGCAGCGGGAATATTATCAAATCCGCCGGTGCCAACATAAGTAGCTGCATATAAAGTAACTGTAGTATCTTTTGTTCCGGTTGATGTTACTACAGATACCTGTATCTGGTAAGTACCGGTCGAGTCGGCCTTGAACTTCCTCCAGGTTGTTAAACCTGTTATTGTACCGAATGCTGCATTGGAACCAGCAGGTTTCTGCAGAAAAGTCCATGTGGATGAAGTAATAGCTGCAGTATCTCCAAAATTCCATGCTCTTAAATATACATATGTTCCTTTAGCCAGTGTTTTTATACCTGATGCTACTGTTGAATCACCTGTGAATGCGGAGTTGGTAGCCAGCATTTGCGGGGTAACAGCTTCTGTTACGATTTTTACTCTTGGAACTGCAAAAATTGCAGCTGAACAAAGAGCTAAAAGTAGTAAGAATGTACCTGTCCGTCTCATTATATTTTCTCCTGATTTGTTGGTTTTAGTCATTTTTGTTTATTTTAACTAACTATAATATATTCAAATAGTGTGCCAAAAAATTTAGGGATAAATATCTTATTTTTGTGTCCTTTATAATGATGTGTGGTTAAATTACACACAACTATTAAAAAATTTGCTGAAATTGCGGTTAATTATGACTAACGTCAATGATTTATATGATTTTTGTCATATAATCATATGACAAACATATATATATTTGTAAAGATTATTTACATTTTTAAAGATTTAATGGATCATTCTGAAATAAAAATTCTTATTGTAGATGACGAGGTAAATTCCACAATACTTTTAAAAAAAGTACTGGAAAAAAAGGGATTTTTTCCTGAAACTGAAAATGATTCTAAAACCGCGCTTGGCAGGATAGAAAATGAAGAATTTGATATAGTTATTTCTGATCTGCAGATGCCGGATATTTCAGGAACGGAACTGTTAAGAGCAAAAAAACCGGATACATTATTTATAATGATAACCGGATTCGGTTCGATTGATTCTGCTGTTGAATCAATGAAGCTTGGCGCATTTGATTATATAGGCAAACCGTTTAACCTGGAAGAGTTTATTTTAAAGTTTGATAAAGCAGTAGAGAACATTAATCTATACAAAAAGGTAGAAAACCTGCGCCAGCAGGTTGATGAAACGTCATCATTCAGCAGTATAATCGGCAAAAGCCGCAAAATGCTGAATGTATTTGACCTGATAAAAAATGTTTCCCGAACAGACACTAACGTATTAATTGAAGGTCAAAGCGGTACAGGTAAAGAGCTTGTTGCCCGCGCAATTCACCACAACAGTCCAAGGGCTGAAGGACCTTTTATTGCAATTAATTGCAGCGCAATTCCCGATAACCTTCTGGAAAGTGAATTGTTCGGTCATACAAAAGGTGCTTATACCGGAGCAGTTGATGCTCAAAAGGGAGTATTTGAGCTTGCGCACGGAGGTACATTGCTGCTTGATGAAATTGCTGAGATGCCTTTTGCTCTTCAGTCAAAGCTTTTAAGGGTTATAGAGACCTGGGAAATAAAACCGCTTGGCAGTGATAAGGTTAAAAAAATTGATGTAAGGCTGCTAAGCGCTACTAACCGTAATATTACTGAATTGATTAGTGAAAAAAAATTCCGTGAGGACCTTTTTTACAGGATAGCTACAGTTACAATTTCACTGCCGCCGCTTGACCAGCGTAAAGATGATATTCCGCTTCTTGCTGATCATTTTGTAAAAAAAATATCAGCAAAAATGAACAGGCAGTTTATACTGAAAGGCGATGCAATAGAAGCACTGACACGCCATCACTGGCAGGGTAATGTAAGAGAGCTTGAAAATGTTATCGAGCGGGCGATGATTTCAGGTGACAGCGATATACTTGCAAGGCACAGCTTTAAATTCCTTGCAGCCGGAAATGACGGTAACGATGAGCTTACTATGGGCGGTAATCTTGAGCTTAAGGACCTGGAAAAAGTGCATATCCGCAAAGTGCTTGAAGAGAACGGCTGGAACAAGCTGCAGGCTGCCAGAATACTTGGTATAGACAGAAAAACCCTTTACAAGAAGATAAAGGAATATGAACTTGAATGAATCATTTACCGGGTGACTTTAAGTCACCCGGTAAACTGAATTTACTTTCTCAGATCTACACCATGCATTACCCATGCTTTCATGCTGCTCAGCATATCGGTCCAGCCTTCACTGTTGGCAAGCGAGCTTACTATGCCTTCATCATCTTTTGTCCAGCCTTCTTCGGTAACGGTGACCTTTGTGATACCGCCTGATTCTTCGAACTCGAAACAGCAATGAACATCGTAATCAACTTTGTAGCCTTGCCATGAAAATGCAACTGATTTATTTTCGGTATATTCAGTCACAGTGATTTGCGCGCTATGCTCGCCCCATTTCCATGTTATTTTATCTCCAGCAGCTCTTATTGATTCGCTCGCAGATGTGACAAAATAATTACTGATTATATCTTTATCAGTAAATGCTTTAAAAACTTCTGCAATTGGTTTGCTTATTTTTACTGCTACTTTAAATTTTATTTTTTCCATTTGGTTTTTTTCCATATTGTTTTTGAAATTAATTAGATAGCTGCTCCATCCCGCTTCGTATTTTTTAACCCAGCGTTCGTAAATTTCCTGGATGGGGAGCGGGTTTATATAATTCCACCTGTTCTTGCCTTCACGTTTTATAATAATTAGGTTAGCTTTATGGAGGATTTTCAGGTGTTTCATAATTCCGTATCTTGAAAGCTTTTTAAAATGACCGGATATTTCTCCAGTGGTCATTTCTTTGATTCTGAGCAGATCAAGGATTTTCCGCCTGGTTTTATCAGATAAAACTTTCCAAACAAGTTCCATATTTTTATATGTGACTATTTAGTCACATATAAAAATAATCATATCATTCATATTTGTCAAGTATAAATATTTATAAACCTATAAAAATTATCATAAATTAACAGTTAATGTAAATTTTTATCCCCTGTCATTCCCCTTTAAAACCACAAATTTGTAGAATTTTTCTACATTCTGAATATTAATATATTAAAAAACTGAAATTTTAAGCAAAAATATGGCACGTAATTTGTATTTAAATAATAGTGGAAGATATTATAAAGTATGAATAATTTTAATGTACATATCTTAAGCTTAAAACGGGAGATCTGCTCATTAATCAGAAAAACACTGGATAATGAGAAGTATGTATTAAGCTGCACAAGCGGCGAAGAGATAAATGAAAAATTCTTATCGGGATTTAATAATGAAATTCACTGCCTTATTCTTGATAAAGGTATAAATCCGGAATTGGCAAAAAAAATTAAGGATAAATTCAGCAATATACCGATTATTTGCCTGCCATCGCTCGGTTCTGATACAAATGTTTCAAACGGTATTAAATATATGTCAGAACCATTTAAGCTAAGCGAACTTAAAAAAGCTGTTGAAGAAATTTCAGAGAAGGTTTTGTAAAAAATAGTTATATTTAACAACGAGTTATAATCAGGTACGGATAATTAAATTTAATGCACAGCTATTTTAGAAATATACTTTTTGTTTTGCTTCCTGTTATTTTTATCAGCGGGCTGCTGATATTCGCTGACAGCTGGTCGGGCATTAAAAAAACCAGTACTGATGTTTGTTTATCGTGCCATGAAGATAAAGACCTTACAATGGAAGTAAAGGGAAAGAAAATCTCGTTATATGTTAACCCCGAAGGATATAAGAAATCTGTTCATAATGTAGCCGAGTGTGAAGACTGCCATGAGAATTATAATCCCGATGAACTGCCGCACTCTAAAAATCCGGTAGAAGTAAACTGTATTTCATGCCATAAAGAATCAAAAGATATTGAAACCAATGTCCACGCAAAAGTTAAATGTTACGATTGCCATACAAAGCATGATGTAAAACCGGCAAAGGAATTTGCCAAAGAGCAGACAAAAACATGTTTAAGCTGCCACAAGAACCAGAACATTCAGCATTACAGCCAGAGCATACATGCAAAGAATAATGTTACCTGCGAAAGCTGCCACGGGGGCGGCCATAAGGTTAAAAATATATCCAAGGGAGAAATTGCATTAACCTGCGGAAAATGTCACGGCGACCATGAAAAGAATTTCAGGAACAGTATTCATATGACAGTGATGAAGGAAGGCAATAAAAACGCACCAACATGTACAGACTGCCACGGTTCACACAAAATAATCAGGGGTAAAATATCAGTTGAATCGGAATCGTGCCTTAAATGTCATCTGGATGAAACAAAATTCCCCGGTGATGAGAAGGGTTCTGCAAGGTTTGTAGCGCATTATAAAACAAGCATTCACGCCGCGGTGGAAAAAGAAGGATTGCTTGAAGCTGCCGGCTGTGTTGACTGCCACGGTAATCATATGGTACAGGAGCCTGATAATCCAAAGGCTTCAACCAACAGAGCCCGTTTAATGGAAACATGCGGCAAATGTCATAAAGAAACAGTTGAACATTTTAAGAAATCGAAGCACGGGCAGGAACTTGCAAAAGGAAATGATAAAGCCCCGACGTGTACAGATTGCCACGGCGAGCATGACATTCAGTCAACACTGCTTTCCAATGATTTTTCAAAGATCAACCTGACTGATAAATGTCTGAGCTGCCATAAGGACGGAAAAATTCCGCATAAGAATTTTAAAGGAGAAGAAGAGCTTATTACCGGGTACGAAAAGAGTGTTCATTACACAGCATTAAAGGATGGCAATTTTGATGCGCCAACCTGTTACCAGTGCCATGGCGCGCATGAAATGGAATCGGCTGATAATCCGGCAAGCCTGATACATAAGAAAAACATTGCAAAAACCTGCGGGCAATCAGGATGCCATACACAGCAGCTGGGTGAATTTACGGGCAGTATACATGAAACCGGAGTTAACAAGGATAATAAAGATGCGCCGACCTGCAACAACTGCCACGGCAATCACGGTATTGTAACCAAAAATATTGATAACAAGCTAGAAAAAGCAAAAGACCTGGTTAATCTTTGCTCTAATTGCCATGCCTCGGTTGAGCTGATTGAAAGAAATGAGCTGCCTACTTTAGTAGCAGAAACATATAATGAAAGCTTCCACGGACTGGCAATAAGGGGCGGGGGAAAAGAGGCTGCAAACTGCGAAAGCTGCCACAGCCATCATAATGTAAGGCCTTCGACTGATTCACTTTCTACTATCAGTAAAAACAATCTTCCGAAGACCTGCGGCAACTGTCACCCTGGGGCAACGGAAGTACTGTTCACCAAAAAGATACATATAACAAATCCGGAAGAAGATTCACCGGCAACATTCTGGATCACCAGAATATATATGTTTATGATTTTCGGCCTGATAAGCTTTATGCTGATGCACAATATTCTGGATCTGAGAAGAAAACTTCAGCACAGGAAACTGCTTAAGAAAACCGGTAATAGTTCCGGTAAAAACGAAAGTAAGTAAGATACAGGAAACGGATAATAATGAGCGGTAAGGAAAATTTAGAGGATATAAAGTATTTGAGAATGAGCTTTAATGAGCGGATCCAGCACTTCCTGCTGTTTTCAAGCTTTATTGTACTTATTCTTACCGGTTTTGGATTAAAATTTCCAGAAGCTTTCTGGGTAAAATGGATAGTATTTATTATCGGGGAAAATGCTTTTGAGGCCAGGGGAATAGTTCACAGGATAGCCGCAATTGTGATGATTGCTGCATCAGTATATCACGTTTATTATATTTTGTTCGTACCGCGCGGGAAGCAGTTGCTTAAAGATTTTCTTCCGCGCAAGCAGGACCTGCTGGATTTCAAGGATTCGATCCTGTACCTTATCGGAAAATCTGATATTAAGCCTAAGCTTGGAAGGTTCAGCTACATCGAAAAAATGGAATACTGGGCAGTTGTATGGGGTACAGTTATTATGAGCGCTACCGGCTTTATATTATGGTTCGAAAATACTTTCTTAAAGATTGTAGGGACTGAGGGTATGGAAGTTTCAACCGTAATTCATTATTATGAAGCTATCCTGGCATCACTGGCAATACTTGTATGGCACTTTTACTTTATTTTTGTTAACCCTGATGTTTACCCGATGAACAAAGCATGGATTAAAGGTACACTTACAAAAGAACAGATGGAACATGAACACCCTCTGGAGCTTGAAGAGATTTTAAAAGCAGAGTTTGAAGAAAAAAACAAAAAGAATGATATTCCTGAAAAAGAAACTGAATTAAAAAATAAAGAAGCAGCTGAATTCAAGGAAACAGAAACAGATATAAAAAAAGAAGAATCAACAGAAATAGATACAAACAAATCAGATTTAAGCGAAAACAAAAATTAATATTTGTTTAATTAACTCAGATCTAAATGGCAGAAGAGAACGAAAAAGAATTAAAAAAAGTGAGATTTTTCAAAAAGATTAGAGGATATAAACGATTCCTGTTGTTTACCGGAATTTATCTAGGATTATTTTTAATTCTTTTGGCAGCATCGGCTGAATATACTTCAAGACCGGCATTTTGCCCGACCTGCCACTACATGGAAACATTTTACCAAAGCTGGAGGACAAGCGCGCATAACAAAGTAGACTGCGTTGAGTGCCATTTTGAACCGGGAATTTCCGGAACAGTCCGTGGAAAGCTAAATGGTCTCGTTCAGATAGTAAGCTATGTATCGCAATCATATAAAAAACGTAAACCATGGGCAGAAATACCCGATAATACCTGCGCCCGCTCCGGATGTCATGAAATGCAGGATATTAAAGATTCAACTTACAACTTTAAAGGCGTGCAATTCAGCCATGCCAATCATTTAAAAGAGCAAAGAAGGGGAAAAACCCTTAAATGTACCAGCTGTCACTCGCAGGTTGTGCAGGGTTCTCATATAGAAGTAACAGAAGCAACATGTTTTACCTGCCACTTTAAGAAATCAGATGACCCGGAACATAAGTACGATAAACTGGCGGACTGCAATACATGCCACAGCTGGGAAAATAGATCAAAGGAAGAAATGGCAAGCTTCAGGTATGATCATACAAATGTAAGGGATAACAAGTTTGCCTGTATGGATTGCCATTCAAATACAGTCACCGGCAAAGGTGATGTAGGCAAGGAACGGTGTTTCCAGTGTCACTTTGAAACTGAACGTCTTGAGAAATTCACCGATGTAGAGCTGATGCATGATAAACATATAAAAAAGCACAGCATGAAATGCTTTACCTGTCATAACCAGATTGAGCACAGAGTCCAGAAGATAGATCCGACAGCTCCGCCTGACTGTCAGTCTTGCCACACAAATGCTCACACACAAATGGTGAGTTTATACACAGGCGAAAACGGTTTCAATGTGGAAAAATCACCCAGTGCAATGTTCATGAACGGAATTAACTGCCGCGGCTGTCATGTATTCCATGAAATGGACAGGATGGATATCAACACATCAAAATCAGGCAGCAAAGCATGCGATAAATGCCACGGCAAAGGATATGATAAGCTGACTGAACAGTGGAAAGCCGGAACTGTAAAAAGACTGGCAACTATTAATTCAATTTTTAAAACTGTGTCTGCTGTTGTACAGAAAAGCAGCAGTGACAAAAAGACTCAGGCACTGGAATTGCTGAACCAGGCACAGCATAATATCAGGATAGTTGAAGTAGGTAAGAGCGTTCATAATATTCAGTTTGCAGATAAGCTGCTTATAGGAGCATACGGACTGATGAAAAATGCACTATCGACCATTGGCGCTGCTAATAATTTACCGGAATTTACTTCGGCAAGTGAATTTATCCCAAATGAATGCTACAGCTGCCACTCCGGAATACAGGAAATTAATGTGAAAAAATTCGATGTGAATTTTTCTCATAACAAACATATTGTTGACCAGAAAATTTCGTGTAATAAATGCCACAGCAACGAGCAAAAGCACGGTACTACCATTATTACGAAACAGGGGTGTAATAATTGCCATCACTCAGCTAGTAAAACAAATGAAAGCTGCGCTAAATGCCATAAATTCCAGGAGCAGGTTTACAATGGTAATGTATTTGGCAAAAACCAGCCAGACTTTATGAAAACCGGCGGTGCAGGCTGCGGAGACTGTCACTTACATGCAGATAAGGTAATGAAACCTGATAAAATGATATGTTTAAAATGCCATGAAGCCGGATATGATGACCAGATGGGTGAATGGAAAGCGGATGTGAAGAAAATTTCTGCGGAACTTAATGAGCTTATTCAGAAAGCAAAGGTGATGGAGCTTAGCAGCGAAGAAAAAGCGGAGCTGGAAGATGCAAAGAAAATATATAACCAGATCAATTCATATCCAAGCATATATGTTCATAATTACGACCTGATAACAACTGTATTAAACGAGAAGAAAAAGAAACTGAAAAATTTTGTAAAATAATTGTTATATTAGCATAATAATCAATAAATTAAATTAAAATATTCATTAATTAAAAGTAATGAAGAGGTAAACAATGAAAACAAAATTAACCGCAGCAATGCTCATTTTGTTTGTAATTGCTGCATATAGTTTCAGGTTTGCAGATTACGCACATAAAGCAGGCGCATTTAAATATGTTGGCGTTACAAGCTGTGTTGGCGCATGCCATAAAACAGATGCTCAGGGCAAACAGCTTGATATCTGGCAGAACAGCAAGCATTCAAATGCTTATAAAGTTTTGTTAACCCCTGAAGCTGATAAAATTGCTCAGGATAAAGGATTTACAACTCCGGCAGCAGAAACACCTGCCTGTTTAAAATGCCATGTATTGGGCAAGGATATAGATCCCTCAGAACTGGAAGCATCATTCAATAAAGAAGACGGTGTACAGTGTGAAACCTGCCACGGTCCCGGTTCTGAATACAAAAAGCTTTCAATCATGAAAGATAAAGAAAAATCCAAAGAGAACGGATTGATAGTTCATGATGATAAAGCAGCATTCTGCACCGGCTGTCATAATTCGGAAAGCCCGACATTCAAAGGCTTTAATTATGATGAAATGTGGTCTAAGATAGCACATAATAAACCGCAGTAATAATTTTTTCTGCTCTATTATATAGTATAGTGCGATATATATAGTAACTGCAGTAATTTACTGAGTTATATAGAAACGATTCATTAAACTATAAATAAAATGAAACCTAAACTACTGCTTCTGGCGGGCGTTATATTTCTTGCTGGAAATATTTATGCCCAGTCAGTTAATTTCAGGTTTAATAATTATTTTTACGGCTGGCAAAGGATTGACAGCCTCTCAAATGAATCAAGCGCAAAAACACTTCATGTAAGGGGATACCAGAATTATCTTCTGGAGCTTAAAGGCGGGCAGTGGAGCTTTAACACACTTGCCCAGACTGAAGAAGATGTTACAGAAAGAGTTGGAAGAGGCTTTGCATACAGGTTTTATAACCTGTATGTTAAAGGCTCTAACCTGTTTGGTGTGCTTGATGTAAAACTTGGAAGACAGCAGATCTTTGCCGGAACCGGCAAGGGAACGCTGGATGGAATTAATTTTAAAGTTAAAGCAGGAAAATTCAAAGAATATCATTTCAATTTATATGGAGGAGCCCTCGCTCCGTATTCATATGAATTAGGTGAATATCCCGAAATAAAGAATAACTACCATTTCGGAGCAATGTTCACCTATTACGGTGTAAAAGACCTGATGGCTTCTTTGAGCTATTCCAATAAAAAACGCACACCGGAGCCTTATACAACCTACAGGGCAGACAGTGTTTACAACCTGGTTGAAAGAACAATAACATTTGACGGACCCGCTGAACAGCTTTTGGGGCTTGACTTGAATTATACATATCTGATGAAACATAATTTTTTTGCCAAAGCTTATTTTGATATTAAACAAAAAAAGCTGTACAGAGCAGAAGCTAATGTAAGAGTTAAGATAAATAACGAAATGCGGGGCTTTGTTGAATATATCTACCGCGAACCTCATTACAGCTATAACAGTATTTTCTGGGTATTTAATTATAACAAGAACCAGGAAATTGGCGGTGGACTTGATTATACCCTTAAAAACGGAATAAACATTTACGGAAAAGCTGCCATTGTACTGTATGAAGAACCTGAAGGTTCATCATACAAGTTAAAGAACAATTCTGTAAAAATTCAGGCCGGATTTTCACATCCTAATTACGGCTTAAACTTCACAAGGTATATGGGATATTCCGGCGAATCTGACGGTGTATCAGTTTACGGACAAAAGGATGTTTACAAAGATAAAGTTTCTGCATCTGCTTCATTGAATTACAGCAATTACAAGCTGGGTGATTATGAAGTAGATAAAGTAAATGCGTTCAGCGGACAGCTTGGCATTACATACAGACCTATGCCGCGGTTTTCTGTTGACCTGCAGGGACAATTTTTAATTAACAGGATCTATAAATCAGACGCTAGATTCCTTGTCGGATTCAGCTACTGGCTGTTTAAGAAATTTTGAGGTGAGATAATATGAAAGTAATTAAACTGTATTTATTTCTTATTGCCGGGCTGATGATATTTTTAAGCTCTACGGCTTATCTTGTGAAAGATTCCAATAGCCTGAATAAGAATATTAAATCTAAAGTATTTACAGAAGTAAAAAATGAAGCTGTCAGGTATGATAACAGTAAAATTATCAAGTTTGACCATAAGCTTCATGTAAAAGATGCTGGAGTAAAGTGTGAAGACTGTCACACCGGTGCTGTTGGCAGTATTTCATCAAAGGATAATCTTAATCCAAAGAAAGAGAACTGCAGCGGATGCCACGATGTAAAAGACGAAAAAACCTGCAACCTTTGCCATTATGAAGGTGTATATAAAAAACTGAAAACAAGTAAAACTGAACTGATCTTTTCGCATAAACAACACATTACTGAAGAAAAGAAACAGTGTATTGACTGCCATGCAGGGCTTGATAATGTAAAATTCTCCAAAGAAGCATTGTTCTCCGGAATTCCAAATATGGAAAGCTGCTACAGCTGCCATAATACCCAAAAGGCATCAGGCAATTGCGAACAATGCCACAGCAATTTAACAAATTTAACGCCAAAGGACCATAAAAGCCCGAATTTCCTGAATGAACACCGGCTCACAGACCTGACAAGCGGAAAGAACAACTGTATGATGTGCCACAGCGATAATTTCTGCCAAGTATGCCATTCACCTGCTGGATTTAAAGGCAATAACAGCAAAGATGGATTTTATGCGCCGTATTATACCAAAGAAACAGGAGTAAGAACGGACAGAAGCGCTTTGCAGAAACTTACAACGGCTCATACATTGAATTACAGGTTTACGCACGGACTTGATGCAAATCAAAAGAGCTTTGAGTGCAAAACCTGCCACGAAACAAGTTCATTCTGTGCATCATGTCATATGACCGGAGGTGAACTTGTAACAGGAATAATGCCTACAAGCCACCAGGTTGCAGGATTTACAACATTCGGGGTAAATACAGGCGGCGGGCTGCATTCAGACCTTGCAAGGCGTGATATAGAATCATGCGCTTCATGTCATGATGTGGAAGGTAAAGACCCGGCTTGTGTTAGATGCCATTTTGATAACGATGGTGTTAAAGGCACTAATCCCAAAACCCATGAATCAGGGTTTATGAGGGATGAAAAAGGTATCTGGCATGATACTGAAGGCGCAAACTGCTACAGTTGTCATACTGATGCTAATGCCAAGCCTAACGGAACTGCCGGAAGAGGATTCTGCGGTTATTGTCATGGCGGTGATAACGACAGGTTCAGGAAATGATAACTAAAATGAAAAAAATTAAATTTCATAAGAAATGAAAAAGATATTATTGTTTTACGGATTATTTTTAATTTTTATAACTTCTATGCTGGCTTACCAGGGATGCAGCGAGCTGGATAACGGTGT
>JAANMV010003427.1_pt1 | contig 13810 bp, 13 predicted proteins | sample 7279661 | NCBI WGS metagenome assembly JAANMV01 (sample SAMN14094540, study PRJNA606508) | bioreactor metagenome | isolation source: A lab-scale SPAN reactor treating ammonium-rich wastewater day 121 | place: Ireland: Galway | collected 2017-05-16 | reverse complement strand
TTCGTCGCGTTCCCGGCGGGTTTCCTTCCGGTCGGCGGAGAGGGCCTCGCGGGTCTGCGCGGCCTCGTGGCGGGACTGTTCGCGTTCGGTTTCCAGCTGTATTATATTATAGACATTGCTATTATTTTTCTTTGTTGGTTTAACTGCCTTTTTCCCGACAAAGTTCATTATTCCTCCTACCTTTTATACCACTTATATAACTGTTTTGGGACTGTTTGCCATAACTTTAAATTCGAAAAAACTTAAGAAAAAATAAACTTGCAAAATTTTATAAAACATGTTAGTATAGTCCTACTTTAATCAATTGAATTTAAGTTTATTTATGAAAGCAAACATCCATCCAAAATACTACCCGCAAGCTACTATTTCCTGTGCTTGTGGTCAGACTTTTAAAGTTGGATCAACCGTAGAAAAAATTAATGTGGAAATTTGTTCTAATTGCCACCCTTTTTATACTGGTAAATCAACAATTATTGATACTGCTGGTAGAGTTGATAGATTTAAAAAACGTCAAGCTAAGGCTGAAGAAAAAGTGAAAAAAACATTAACTACCACCCAAAAAAGAGCTAAGGCTATTACTAGACGCGGTAAAAAAGAAAAATAATATAAACTCTCTAAAAATCCCTGCTTTAACAATGGCAGGGATTTTGTTATGCTTTTAATATGAAAGAAAAAATTGAACAACTTAAAAAAACCTGTCAGGAGCTAGAAAAAAAGCTTAGTGCTAGTACACATGATGCCAATGCTTTAAAAACAAATTCTCAAGCTTACAACGAAGCCAAAGAACTCTTAGGACTTTACGAAAAATTAAATCAAACCATCAATGCCATCGCTGAGGCTGAGGCTACGTTAAATGAAAATGATCAAGAGTTAAGAATATTAGCTGAAGAAGAACTAGCCCAACTTGGTCCCAAAAAAATTGAACTGGAAGAAAAAATTAACGATATCGAACATCCTGCTTCTCCTTATGATAAAAAAAATATTATTATGGAAATTAGGGCTGGCACTGGTGGTGAAGAAGCAGCACTTTTTGCCGGTGATTTATTTCGTATGTATTCTCGTTGGGCAGAAAAACAGGGTTGGAAAACTACTTTACTATCAGTCAGTCGGACTGGCATTGGCGGTTTTAAAGAAATAATATTTGCCATTTCTGGTAAAAACGTTTATAGCAATCTAAAATATGAATCCGGTGTTCATCGGGTACAACGCGTACCAACCACTGAAAAATCTGGTCGAGTGCATACCTCGGCAGCTACTGTGGCAGTAATGCCTGAAGCTGATGAAATTGATTTAAAAATTGACCCCAAAGATTTAGAAATAGTAGCTTCTACCGCCACCGGCAACGGTGGTCAATCGGTTAACACCACTTACTCGGCAATTCGCATTACTCATAAACCAACAGGTATTATGGTTAAATGCCAAGATGAGCGCAGTCAACAACAAAATAAAGCTAAAGCCATGCAGGTACTACGTTCACGTATACTGGCACTGGAAGAAGAAAAAAGACAACAAGCTGAATCAGCGATGCGGAAGTCACAAGTTGGCTCTGGTGATCGTAGTGAAAAAATAAGAACATACAACTGGCCACAAAACCGTTTAACTGATCACCGCATAAATTTGACTTTACATAACTTGGATTTAATTTTAGAAGGAGATTTAGACAATATTATTTCCAATCTAAAAAAAGCAGATAGAGCCAATAACTAATTATTATTGAATAAGTCATGAAAAACACCAGAAAAGAAATTTTATCTATTCTCGGCCTGGTGATCATCTGGCGTATTATTATCCAAATATTTACTCTCCTAGCAAAACAACGAGTCAATTTCAACACCGATTTAGCTTATGGCTTTGCTGATACAAATACTTGGATAAATACTCTACCTGACTGGCTTAAAAGTTTTGCTAACTGGGATTCTGGTTGGTACTTATCAATAGCCAAACAAGGATATTATTTTATTGATCAAACCACCAACGCAGTTTTTTTTCCTTTTTATCCCCTATTAATTAGATACTTAGGAAATATAACTAATCTTGATTATTTATTAGCTGGTTTAATTATTTCCCAATTAGCAATTTTTATTGCCCTGCTTTATTTTTATAAATTAATTAAAATTGACTATCAAGAAAATATTGCCTGGTCAAGTTTGATTTTTTTATTAATATTTCCTACAGCCATATTTTTTACCCTGGTTTACACTGAAGCACTTTTTATTTGTTTAGTGATTATGGCTTTTTATTATGCTAGACAAAAACAATGGCCACTGGTTGGTATTATTGGTTTTTTTATTACCCTAACTAAACCGTGGGGAGTAGCTCTGCTTTTACCTCTAATTATTGAGTATTACCAAACCATAAATTTTTCAATAAAAAAAACCGACAAAGAACTTGGCTATTTACTGTTAATGCCTTTAGGGCTAATTTTATACACTCAATTTTTAAAAATAAAATTTGGTTCCTATTTAATTTTTATCAGCGGACAGAAATCGTGGCATGTTTATAATGCTTACAACTTTTGGCTGACTTTTAAAAACTATTTTAATAATATTTTTATTTTTATTTCTGACAATCCAGCTTTTCAAACAGCTATTACTTTGGATTTAATATTCTTAATTTTTGGACTTATAGCCAGCGGCTATATATTTTTCCGTATTAGAAAATCTTACGGAATATATACGCTACTAACTTGTCTAATACCAGCCTTGAGTGGAATTTTTGTTTCTATGTCACGTTATCTCTTGGTGGCTTTTCCTATTTATATTATGCTAGCTCTCTGGTCAGAAAAAAATAAGCTAATTCAATTTGCCCTTTATACATTGCTTATCACCCTGTTTAGTTTTTTTATTACCCTTTTTGTTAATAACTATTGGGTAGCGTAAAATATATATAATACGACTGACGTAACACAAAACAAATATTTTTTATGACCATCCAAAAAACTTTAAAATGGGCGGAAATTAAATTAAAAAAATTGGACTCTCCTCAGCTTGATGCTGAGGTACTTTTAAGTTTTGTTTTGGGAAAAGAAAAAACATATCTATATACTTACCCAGAAAAAAAACTCCTAAATAAACAAATAAAAAAATTTAAATACCTTGTTAACAAACGATCATTTAACTATCCAATTGCTTACTTAACTCACCATAAAGAATTTTACAACCTAAATTTTTATATAAATAACCATGTTCTTATTCCGCGACCAGAAACAGAAATTATGGTCGAACAGACTATTGATTTGATAAAAAAATATAATTTAAAAACTGTTGCTGATATCGGTACTGGTAGCGGTTGTATTGCTATTAGTTTAAAAAAAAATCTACCTGATTTAGATGTATACGCCAGTGATATAGATCAAAAAGCATTATCAGTTGCTAAAACCAATGCCAAGCTTAACTTATGTAAAATAAAATTTAAAAAAGGTAATTTATTAACACCCTATAAACACCTAAAAATTGATATTTATGTAGCTAATTTACCTTACCTTAGCCATGAAATATACCAAACTGCTAAAACTATCAAACACGAACCAAAGCATGCCCTTTTTGCCAAAAACCAAGGGCTTGAGTATATTGAAAGTACCATTGAACAATTAAATAAACTTGACTTTAAACCAAAGTATTTATTATTGGAAATAGATCCTAGCCAAAGTAAGACAATTTTAAAAATACTATCTAAATTAAATTACCAAACAATAATTATTAAGGATTTAAAATCCCTTAATCGTACATTAATAATCAAAATTAAATAGCCAGATAATTGGCGGAAAGGAAAAAATTATGGAACGGGAGTTAACCGCGAAAATATTTGATGATTTTAGACAAAACTTAAAAAAATATCAAATATATGATGACGAAATTATCCACTATATCAAAGACACTTGCCTACAATGGAATAAAACCGGCCCTGGTTTTGGTATTCAGATACATACTACTGATAATAAAATTCACCAAGGTTTAGCTTGGTATATTTGTCCCTACGAAAATAAAATCAGGTACTACCTAGAAGAATCCCAACAAAATAAAATAATTATCAACCATTATGATATACCCATAGAAAAAATAACAACCATAAAATACTTAGGCAAAACAAACACTGTTAGACCGTGGATAAATCAAACAATTTTAAACAACCCTTGTTCACCGGAGGTGATATGGAAGAATTAAATAATTTATTAACTGATTTACGCCAACAATGGCTAGAAAATAAAAAATTAAATATAAATACCCTAATTGCTACCTGTGATTATATTAGATTGTTGAATCGTAAAGAGAATAAACCTCTTAAAATAATTTTACGCTTTTATAAACTAAAAAAATTACAAACAATTAGCGGTATCTGTACCTATTTAAATTTACTGGTTGGCAACAATCTTATTAACAGCTATTTGACTGGGGAAATAAAAATTTGGAAAAAAACAAAAAGATTAAGTAATGGTAGAACCATTAAACTAAAAATAAATATTCTTAAAAAAGTTAAAATTCCAATTTATAACCTAGTCGAAATACAAAGCGAAACCATTCCCAGTATATTAAAAAAATATATCTAAAAGCCTGTCAATAATAAAATTAACAGGCTTTTTAATATTTAGAAATAATTATTCAAAAAAAATTTCTCTATCTATTGGTACTATCAAAACCCAAGTTATACCAGGTAATAACTCAATCTTTTTATTTTGGAGGTAAAATTTAGTGGGTAAAAAATCTGATTCTTTCTGCCAAGTAATTTCCTGCTTATAACCAGCTTGCAATAAATAACCGGTTCCCTGTCCTACTATCGACAATGATAGTCTACCTGCATTATCTAAGACAATTTTTGGGGGAATTAATTGAATTATTATATTACTGACATTAATTGGTAAACCAGTCGATAAATCAATTTTAACTGAGTTGTTATCATAGCGATGATATATTTTATTATCTGCTGAATAAATAAATTTGGCATCATAAACTTCGCCCTCGCTAAAATCAACTAACACTTCAGTTGAAGTAACGCCTGCTATTGGTAAAGATGATGAGTAATTGTAGTTATCATAAACACCTAAACTAATCTTATCTAACTCAAAATCAGCTAAAGCTTGGCGTAAATTGGCCGAGGTAGTATATAAATTATGCGGAGCTGATCTTTGTTTATTTCTATAAAAATATAGAGGACCATAGCCTGATATTTCATTTAAATCTTCAACCGGGCTGGTGGTAATCATAGACAAAGCAGCTGGACTACCACCGGCATGCACATATAAAGCTTGGAATTCAGACGCCCAATTTACAAAATAAGGACGTGCTGATCTAATCGGACCAATCTCTACATCATTTTTATTTAAATTCATAATAGCCATTAACCTGGTAGCACCACCTTCTACCGGCGCTTCATAAATAAAATCAGCTTGAGATAAACCACTATGTGGTCTAGCTAAAGAATTATTGTCAATCATTACTGCTACTGGATAAGTTGATGACACCATGACTAAGTCAGTAGAAGTAGATACTACATCAGATTTAGATTTTATTACCTTTTCTGATGGATAAAAAAACTTAGGTTCAACTTTGGCAAAACTGCTATTAATATTTTCAAATAAAATAAAACTACCAAAAATTGACCAGACAAACAAACATAAAACCAACACAGCAATTATTTTTTCACGATGAATAAAAAAAAGATCTTTATTTTTTTTTGGCATATTAATCATTTCTCATAATAGTAAAGCCATTGGGTATTTCTTCTGTAAAATTGTTTTTGGGACAACTACCTTTACCATGATAATCTTGGATGGTTTCAAAATTTACAATTTGTAAAATATAGTATTCGCTTAAACAATCATAACTACCAAAGGGAAATTTTTGATAACGATAAAAATAATTGTTTGTATTTAGTGGGTCTCTAATCTCACCTACTAATATATTTTCATCATAAAGTGGTTGTAAAAATTTTGATACTCCGCCACCAGGTGAAATAGTCATGTCCCAACCCTGCCAATCATCATCAGACTTAGGATAATGACCATGACGATCATAATAAACGTCCAAAGCCTTGGCTATTTCATTGATATCAGCCTTACGTTTTGTATCTCTAACTTTAGCTCTAATATCATCAAAACCGATAAAAAATATTATCAACATACAAATACCAATAATCATGGCAAAACTTTTCCTCAATTTATTTGTACCTTTTGACTGTAACATATTTCTTACTTTATATTATAACAAATCCACAAAAAATTAAATCCCGCCGGTGGCGGGATTTAATTTATAAGATATAGAGTTGATTATTTATTTTCTTTTTTTTCAGCGGCGTCAGACTTAGTACCTTCAGCTTCTGTAGTCTCAGCCTCTGTCTCTGGTTTAGCTTCAACTCTTGGCTGTTGGACTAAACAAATAGGCACATCTTTTTCAAGTAAAACTTCTATTCCTGCTGGCCAATTAATATCACCTATTGTTATTACCTTACCAAAATCATCAAGTGGTGAAATATCAATTTCAACTTTTGCTACTAAATCTTTAGGTAAACAAGTTATTGGTACCTGACTTAAACTTCTAACCAGTATACCTCCCAATTCTTTAACTGCTTTAGCTACACCGATAAATTCAAGTGGCAAGTCAGTACTAAGTTTTTCATCCATTTTTACAATATAAAAATCAACATGCATTACCTGGTCAGTTACGGCATCAAGTTGGATGTCTTTTATTAAAACATTGAAAGCTTTGGCTTCATCAATAGTTAACATAATCAAATTACTTTCCCCTGCTTGATTGAATAATTTTTCAAAATCTACCTTAGAAATAATCACATGAACATTTTTCTTATTATGCCCATAGACTTCCCCTGGTATAAGTCCCTGTTGACGTAAATCTGATAGTTTTACATCAGCTGGTCTAGTTTTAACTTTAAATTCATACATATTTTATAACTTAACAATTACGTGCTATATATTGTAACAGAAAAAAATAAGTAGTCAACCCTACTCTAACGATCATGAATATATATACTTTGTACCAAACCCAAAGCCAATAAAACAGATAACAAAGAAGAACCGCCGGCAGATACTAACGGCAAAGGGACGCCAACTACAGGTAGTAAACCTATATTCATACCAATATTTATCATTAGCTGAAAAAATAAATAAACAATTACTCCTAGAGCAATAAATTTACCAAAATCAGTTCTAGCTAAACGTAAAATTCGCATTAAACGATAGAAAAAAAATAAATAAACAAGTAAAAATACTAAGCTACCAAAAAAGCCAAAATTTTCAGCAATAACTGCAAAAATAAAATCTGACTGCGCCTCTGGTAAAAAATTTAACTGCGATTGAGTACCAAAACCTAAACCTCGTCCCCACAATCCACCTGAACCAACTGCTACTTTAGCTTGAGTAATATTATACCCTTCTGCTAAAGGATTAGCCTCAGTATTAAAAAAAGTTATCATGATACGAGTTTTTTGATATGGTTCTAAAAATAGATTCCAACTTACTAACGCCCCCAAAAGTATAAGAAAAATAATCAAACCATAATGCCAATGTCTGAGTGGCATAAAAAAAATTGCTACCAATAAAATAAAAAATAAAATCATAGCTGAGCCAAGATCTGGTTGTTGAATAATTAAAAACATTAATAACCCGGTCAATAATCCAGCTATAAAAATTTTTCGTAAGATGTTATGAATATTACCAGAACTAGTTAAAAATCTAGCCAAAAAAATTATAAACAAAATTTTTACAAATTCAACTGGCTGAATACTGACCGGTCCCAAAATAAACCAAGCTTTAATATTATTTATTTCCTGGCCAAAAAAAAGCACTCCCACTAATAATAAAAAGGCAAGCAAATAAAATAACCAACCGTAATGTTGCCAGATTTTATAATTCTTTTTAATTAAAAATAAATAACCACCCACCCCAACAAAAAACGCTAATAATTGCTTAGTAAAAAAAGAATTTTTTCCTGGAGAATCATCTAAACTAAAAAGTATTACCAAGCTAAAAATCACTAATACAAAAATAGCTGCTGACAGCAACCAATCTGATTTAATTAATTTTTGCCACCAGGTTTTCATGGTTAACTAACGAATTAAACTTGGCGTAGATTCAGAAAATAAACGAATATTTTTGCTATCCAAAGAATTTGCAAAAACCCGCACTTCGGTGCGCACATCAGTGCTTAAATTTCTGGGCCATAAAATTTGTACTTCACGTCTATCGCCACTAGAAATATCATTGATTGTTAAGGCGTTAACACCTATAATTCTACTACCTTGCCATAATATAACTTGTGTTTCTACTTCCCAAAAATTGTAAGCAGAATCATTGACTAATATATAACTAGTTTGAGTATTGGTTTGGTCGGTGACTGTGGTATTAGTTAAAATATTGTCAGCTCTTACTGCCGGTTTTAACCAACGATTGCGACTATCCAACTGCGATTTATCTTTAACTCTTTCCCATAACTGTCTTTTAATAAATAATTGAACATTACTTATTGAATTATTATTAACTAAATTAAAATAAATTAAAAACTTCTTATCGTTTGGTAAAATATTGGTGATCTTAGCATCTGTGATTTGACCGTCAACAATATAATAATATTCAATTTCTTTTAAAAACCATCGGGAATTTATATTTTCAACTTCAGTAATTAAATCATAACCCGTATTTCTATCACCTATAGCTAAAGTGGTACCAAGTAACAATGGACTCGGAGCACTGGTTGCTTTGATTTTTTCATAATCTGAAACATTGAGTGTCAATTCCATTAACATGGCTTGATGGGCCGGAGTATTTTTTAAATAATTAAAAAATTTCCAACCGGCATTAACATAAATGCCCACAATAAACACAATTGATAATATTATCAATCCGGCTTTTATTTTTAATCGATGCGTTACCCACCAATAACCAACTACCAATTCTTTTTCCGTTAATTTTCCGAATTCATCAGTCATAATTATATTTTACCTTAATTCTAATTATTTTTAAAGGAATCGTAAAATAATTTAATATTTTAACCTCGATGTGGTATAATAAGATAAATATTAACTAATTTTATGATGATTGAAACCACAAAAGATTTATTTTGGCTATTATTTGGCCTTTCTATTGTTTTATTTACTTTATTTGTTTGCTGGGGAATGTTTTATATGATTATGACTATCAAAGATCTAAGAGAAACTATAAAAAATCTTAAAAGAAAATTAGACTTACTAGAAGAATTTCTTACAACTGTCAAAGAAAAAATTACCGATACTTCACAATACCTAAAAACAATCATTGAAACGGTCATTAAACTGACTGGTTGGTTTGAACAGCAAAAAAGATCAGCCGACAACAAAAGAAACAAAAAATAAACTTTAAAATTAATTTAACTTTTTAATAATAAAATTGTTTGAGCGATTAACTTTGTCGTTAAACAAAATTTGTTTTATAATTAAATACTGGTTGTTGTTAAAAACAGAGTCAAGAAGAAAAATTTTAAAACTCTGTTTTTTATTAGTAATTTTCCCCAAATTTTATGAGTTTTGTCCACCTACATGTGCATACCCATTACTCTTTACTTGATGGTCTGTCAAAAATAGATAAATTAGTTGAAAAAGCTATTGACTTTCATATGCCAGCTGTGGCATTGACTGATCATGGCGTAATGTATGGGGCTATAGATTTTTACCAAAAGTGTAAAAAAGCGGGTATTAAACCGATTATAGGTGTCGAGGCATATTTAGCTCCTAACAGTCGTTTTGATAAAGTTAATCAGGAAAATAGATATTATCACCTGACTTTACTAGCTAAAGATTTAACTGGTTATCGAAATTTAACTAAATTAGTTACCAGTGGACATCTCGAAGGTTATTACTATAAACCAAGAATTGATTGGGAAATATTAAGCCAGCATGCCCAAGGTATTATTTGTTTGTCTGGTTGTTTGAAAGGTGAACTAGCCCAAACTATTATTAAAAATCCTAATCAGACTGAAGCGGTTGTAGAAAAATATTTAACTTTATTTGGTAAAGAAAATTACTATTTTGAAGTTCAACACCATCCAGGTATACCTGAGCAAGCCAAAGTCAATGAAATAATCTACAAACTGGCTAATAAATACGGAATTAAAACAGTGGCTACCAATGATGTTCATTATTTAGAGCCTGAAGATGCTGAAGCACATGATACTTTAATCTGTCTACAAACCAAAAGTAAAAAATTTGATCAAAATCGTATCTCATATTTACATGATGACTTTTCTTTTCGTTCCCCCCAAAGAATGAAACAAGATTTTAGAGATCATCCAGAAGTAATTACCAATACATTAACTATTGCCGAACAATGTAATTTGGAAATACCTATGGGAGAATATTTATTACCTAGTTATGAATTAAAGGATGGTACCACACCTGAAGATGAGTTAAAAAAATTATGTCTAAAGGGTTTAAGTCACCGTTACCCAGGCAAAGAAAATGACGAAAAAATAATTAGTAGAATGGACTATGAATTATCAATTATCAATAAAACTGGTTTTGCCTCTTATTTTCTAATTGTCCAAGACTTTGTTAATTGGGCAAAAAACAATGGGATTATCGTAGGCCCCGGTCGGGGCAGTGCAGCAGGATCTATTGTTGCTTACTTAACCAATATTACCAATATTGATCCCTTGGAGTATAATTTATTGTTTGAAAGATTTTTGAACCCAGAACGTATTTCCATGCCTGATATTGATCTTGATTTTGCTGATACTAGAAGAGATGAAGTTTTACGCTATGTAGAAAATAAATATGGTCACGATCACGTAGCGCAAATAATTACCTTTGGTACTATGGCCGCTAGAGTTGCAGTTAGAGATGTTGGTCGGGTATTAGGTTTTCCTTATACTTTTTGTGATAAACTAGCAAAAATGATTCCGATGTTTACCACTTTAGAAGAAGCCTTGATTGATGGTTCTGAATTAAAAGAATTATACAATAACGAAGAAGATGCCAGGACAATAATTGACACAGCCAAAAAATTAGAAGGTATCTCTCGCCATACTTCTACCCACGCCTGTGGAGTGGTGATTACCCCAAAACCACTAGTGGATTTTTTACCATTACAACACGCTGCCTCAGATGATAAAACTATAGTTACTCAATATTCTCTACATGCCGTCGAAGATTTAGGACTTTTAAAAATGGATTTTTTGGGTTTGAAAAACTTAACTTTAATTGAAGCAGCTATAGAAATTATTGAAAAAATACACGGAACAAAAATTGATATAGAAAAAATACCAATACGTGATGAAAAAACTTTTAACCTACTGCAAGCTGGTGATACCACGGGTGTATTCCAATTAGAGTCAAGTGGCATGCGTCGTTATCTCAAATCCCTAAAACCAACTGAACTTGAGGATATAATTGCCATGGTTTCATTATACCGACCAGGACCCATGGAGTTCATTGATGACTATATTAAAGGTAAACACGGACAAAAAAAGATTACTTATTTAGATAAACGATTAGAACCAATTTTAAGTAAAACTTACGGTATTGCTGTTTATCAGGAACAAATTATGGAAATAGCTAGAGAACTAGCCGGTTTTTCCTATGCCGAAGCCGATGTTTTAAGAAAAGCGGTTGGTAAAAAAATTAAATCATTACTTGATACGCAAGAAAAGAAGATGATAGATGGACTTATTGCCAATGGCTGCAACGAAAAAACTGCTAAAAAAATATGGGAATTTATTTTACCTTTCGCCCGTTATGGTTTTAATCGTGCTCACGCTGCTTGCTATGCTATGATTGCTTACCAAACTGCATATCTAAAAGCCAACTACCCTACTGAATTCATGGCTGCTCTACTGACTGCTAATCAAAACAACCTAGAACGAGTAGCAGCTGAAATTGAGGAATGTAAAAAAATGGGTATTGAGGTTTTACCACCTGATATTAATGAGAGTTATTCTACCTTCACAGTAGTGGCTAAAACTATAGAAACAGACGTTCCTCGTATTCGTTTTGGTCTTGCTACCATTAAAAATGTAGGAATTGGTATTGTCAAAGCTATTATAAAAGAACGTAAAACCAATGGACATTTTACTGATTTATCAAATTTTCTCTTTCGTGTCCATGATAAAGATCTCAATAAAAAATCTTTGGAATCTTTGATTAAATCTGGGACGCTTGATGTATTTGGTGAACAAGGTCAAATGTTATCTAATTTAGACTTATTGCTTCAATACAACAAATACGTTAAAAAATCTGAAAATACAAAACAAACAAATATTTTTGGCTTGACGGATAAATCTACTCCCCCACTTAAAATGGAAACAGCAGCAGCCGTGAGTGAAGCCAAAAAACTATCTTGGGAAAAAGAACTGCTAGGACTTTATATTACTTCTCACCCTTTAAAAAGTTTGGCCGTCTATTTACAACAAACCAATGTTAAAGAATGTAAAAATTTACCTAATTTTTTTAATCAAGTAGTGCAAGTAGTTGGAGTAGTAGATAAAATAAAAAAAATTATTACTCGTAAAGGTGAAACAATGGTTTTTGTTACTTTGGAAGATTACACTACTTCAACAGAAATAATAGTCTTCCCTTCATTATATAAAACCACGCGGGAACTTTGGCTTGAAGGTCAAATAGTATTAGTCAAAGGTAAAGTATCAAATAAAGACAATGAAATAAAAATATTAGCAGAAGAAGCCAGAAAATTAGACATTGATAATTTAAAAAGAAACTATACTCCTGAAAAAAATTCTAAAAAAACAACTACCCACACACAAATTGCTTTACAGATTACTCAACAACAAGGTAAAATTTTTTTGCAACTTCCAGTTAAAACTAAAGCAAAACTAATAGAAGAATTAAAAAATATTTTTCTCAATCATCCAGGTGAAAAACAAGTTATGCTGATTGTACATCAGGAAAAACAAATACGAAAAATTGCCACTAACTTCTCAATTAGTTATAATGAAATTGTCAAACAAAAAATTGAGTTAGCTTGGCAAACTTATGGTTAATAAAACCCCTAAAAAAATAAAAGAACCAAAAGCTTCTATTTCTAAAGTTAATCGACAAATTACTGTCGGTTTTGTTTTAGTTACTATTACTTTAATAATTATTATCGCATATTTTTCACTATCTAAAGCTATTATTTATATTACGCCGTCGTTATACCCTATTGAGGTTACTACTGAACTACAAATTTTACCTGAAGTTACCTCTACTTTAACTAGTTCAAACATACTGCCTGGTATCGTCACCTCAACAATTTTAAGTAGTCAAAAAGAATTCTTCCCAACTGAAAAAACAATTACCCAAGAGAAAGCCTCTGGTATTGTAACTATTATCAATAACTATTCTCGCAATCAAACTCTAGTAGCTACAACTAGATTGTTATCACCAAAGAACCTGCTTTATCGTACAACCGAAACCGTAGTAGTACCAGCGGGCGGTAGGGTAAATGTTTTGATAGTGGCCGACCAACCTGGTGATGAATATGAAACCGATTCATCCAATTTTATAATTCCTGGTTTATGGGAAGGTATACAAGATAAAATTTACGCAGTAACTGATAAAAAAATAAGTAAACAAACCATCACTTCTTTAGCTATCACTCCTCAAGATTTAGAAAAAGCCAAAGATGAACTAATAACTAACATCGACAAAAGAGCTAAACAAGAAATTATAAATCGTGATGATTATTTTACTACTACCAATATCACTTTAATTTCTACCAGCACTACTCACCCTGTGGGAGCTGAGGTTGATAGTTATGAAATGAAAATAACTGCCAAAGTAGATATTGTATCTTTCAATAAAGTTGATTTAGAAAACCTAGCAGTAAACAATT
>JAANMV010003424.1_pt1 | contig 13825 bp, 13 predicted proteins | sample 7279661 | NCBI WGS metagenome assembly JAANMV01 (sample SAMN14094540, study PRJNA606508) | bioreactor metagenome | isolation source: A lab-scale SPAN reactor treating ammonium-rich wastewater day 121 | place: Ireland: Galway | collected 2017-05-16 | reverse complement strand
AGCGGTCGCCGGGAGGGCAGGCGATGATGTCGTTGGCCCGCACGGGATAGGTCTTGTCCCCGAAGCGCAGCGTGCCGCTGCCCTCGAGAATGAAGAACACCTCCTCGTCGATACGGTGGTTGTGGTAGGGACACACCCGCTTGCCCGGGGGCAGGACGGTCAGGCTGTAGCCCAATTTCTTCGCGCCGATGCGATCGGAGATGACAGCCCAGCTCTCGCCGTAGATCCCCTGCTCGCTGCTCTCGAACTCCAACTCGTCCAGGTTCATGAAGGGCTTCATGCTGCGGGCATTCCTTCCAGGTACCGGGGCAGCTCATCGAGGAACTCTTCGTAGAACAGGTAGTTGCTCTCCGGCTCGAGCTCGCGGATCACGAACCACTCCTCAGGGCGCGACTCGACATAGCGCTGGCGCAGGAGAAAATACCCCTGCAGGGCCTTCACCCACATGTAAGTGAAGTAGTCCTCGCTATTCTTGATCTCAGGCTGAAAGCTCGACGACTTGAGGATGTCCAGCCGTCGACCCTGACGGGTGAAAGCGATATAGCTCACCTCGTGGGTGACGAATTGGATCACCTCGTCCTCGAACTCGACCGACCGGTAGTCGGTCAACGAGGGCTGCCGGCGATGACCAGCTTGTCGAGCTTGAAGCCGTCTTTGGCCACCGAGCCGTCCGACTCGAGCCGGAAGCGAAGCTGAACATTCTTGCCGTCGTAGGCCGACAGGTCCGCCTGGTGGGTGGCCCAGCTGCCCGAGCCGGTGAGCTCCTTGAGGCCGTTCCAGCTCTGGCCGTCCTCGCTCACTTCCACGTGCACCTTGTCGTAGCGATTCTCCAGGTCATAGCTGGCGTCGAAGAGCAGGGTGCTGCCGGTCAGGCTCTCGAGCGAGATGGCCCGGCTGGTGAGCGAGATGTTCTGGTCGTCGCCGTAGTTGCCGGCGGGGCTATCGGTGAAGACCATCCCGCGCCCCGGCTCCTCGGCCTGGCCCCAGCTGCCCTCGGCGGTCCAGTTGTCGGAGGCGGCATCCATGTTGTCCTCGAAGGCAACGGCCGCGGCCGGCACGGTGACCTCGATGGTCTTGAGGGCCGACAGGTTGCCCACGTTGTCGCGTACCTTCAGTCCGACGTGGAGGGTGCGCTCTGAGCTCGAGGGCAGCACCGTGATGCGAGCGCTCTCGATGGTCCCGGTGGCCGAGGGGGCCCCGGTGGCCACCTGGGCGGCCTGCTCGAAGGAGGACTGGTCGCTGAAGGGCTGCTCGCTGACGCGCAGGTCGTAGCCCGAAGCCCGTCCGCACCAGCCGTCGTCGCCCGTCGCGGTCCACTGCAGGGTGACGCCGTTGGCCTGGGCCGAGGCGGCCGAGAGATCGTTGGGCGCGGCCGGAGCGAGCTGGTCGTTCTCCAGGGCGTTGGCCGCGTTGAGGCGACCGGCGCCGGCCACCTTGCCGGACAGCTGGGCCAGCGTGTCGGCCCCGCCGAGCAGGCGCGAGCGGATCTGCTCGTTGGTGGCGTCGGGGTAGGCGGTGGCGATCAGGCCGGCCACGCCGGCCACGTGCGGGGTGGCCATGGAGGTGCCGCTAAAGCTGCGGTAGTTGCCGCCCGGGGTGGTCGAGAGGATGTCCACGCCGGGGGCGGCGATGTCCACCGAGGTGGCGCCGTAGTTCGAGAAGCTGGCCAGCTGGTCGTTGCGGTCGCTGGCCGCCACCGAGATGATGTTAGGCAGGTCGTAGCTGGCCGGGTAGGAGGGGTTGGAGCCGTCGTTATCGCTCGACTCGTTGCCAGCGGCGCAGATGTGCAGGGCAGGGGAGGAGGCCAGCACGTCGTACTCGGCCTGGTTGAAGCCGCCCCCGCCGTAGCTGTTGGAGGTGATGCGGGCCCCGTTGGCGGTGGCATAGGCCAGCGCCTTGATCTGGTCTTCCACCGAGCCACCGCCCGAGCCGGAGAGGAACTTGGCGCCCATGATGCGGGCCTGCCAGTTCACGCCCACCACGCCCTGGCCGTTGTTGCCCTCGCCCCCGATCGTGCCCGAGCAGTGCGAGCCGTGGGAGTTATCGTCCATCGGGTCGCCCGAGTCGTTGATGGCGTTGAAGCCGTGCACGTCATCGATCACGCCGTTGCCGTCGTCGTCGATGCCGTTGCCGGGAATCTCGCCCGCGTTCACCCAGGCGTTGGCGGCCAGGTCAGGATGGTTGTAGTCCACGCCGGTGTCCACCACGGCGATGATGGGGCCGGTGCGCGAGCCGGTGGTGATGGACCAGGCTTTGGGCGCCTGGATGTCAGCCCCGGCCGTGCCGTTGTCCTGACCGGTGTTGCTCAGCCCCCACAGGCGCGGGTCCAGGTCATTGGGCACGATGGGGGCCCCGAAGGCGCGCCGGATGTCGTTGGAGGCGGCGTAAGCCACCCGGTCGTCCTTGCCCAGAGCGGCCATCGCTTCGGCCGTGCTCATCCCCTCGGGCAGCTTCAGCTTCACCAGCTGCCCGCCCATCTTCTGCTGCATGACGGCGGGGAACTCAAAGCGCGTGGCCACCTCGGCGCCGTAGTCGGAGGCCACCTGATCGGCCAGCTGCACGCCGTCCTGCAGCTTCACCAGCACTTCGCCTTCCACGTGCTCGGGCAGCTTGCTGGCCAGCGAAGCGGCTTCGCGGGCGGTGTTCTTGAGGGTCTGGGCGACCTGGGGATTGATCTGCATGGCGTCCTCCGGGCTGAATTCGCCTGGAGAATACGCCTGCCTCAGGTTACAGAGTTGACCGTTTTGTGAACATCAGCCCAGGAACTCGACCTCGAAGCGCAGGGTGGAGTTGGGGGGGATCGCGCCCACGGCCCGCTCGCCGTAGCCCAGATTGGCCGGAATCTTGAGCTTGCGCACCTCGCCGGGCTGCATGCCCTCGACGCCCTCGTCCCAGCCCCGGATGACCTTGCCGGCTCCGAGCTGGAACTCGAAGGGCTGGCCGCGCTTGCGGCTGGAGTCGAACTCGGTGCCGTCCTCCAGGGTGCCCACGTAGTGCATCTTGACCTTCTGGCCCAGACGAGCGGGCGCCCCTTCGCCCTTCTTGACGATCTCGTACTCCAGGCCCGAGGCCGTCTTGACCACGCCCTCCGGAGCGGGGGCGGGGACGGCTTGCTCTCCCGGCCTGTAAATCAGGAACTCGTTGCTGGAGAGATCGATTGCGTAGCGCACGTCCGGCTCCTTGAAGCCGAGCGCCTGGCTGAGCACCTCCAGCGGCTGGGTGTCGTGCACCACCACCTGGCTGGCCGGACCCGAGGAGATGACCGAGGCCTGGCGGGCTACCAGCCAGCCAGGATGAAGCTGGTCCTGGGTGACCACCTGGTCGGGCTTGAGGGCGGCCAGCATCTGCAAGTTGGGACGGTCCTGCGTGCCCACCACCGGCTCGCCGATGGCCATCTGGCTGATGGGTCGTTCGCCCGTGCCTTCTTGCACGGTGACGTCGGCCACCTGGTTCTTGTTGACGTCCAGGATGTCCACCGGACCAATCCCGACCGTGCGCCCCTGCATCTCCTTTTCGATGCGGGTGTTGCGGATGAGCGGCAGTGAGAAGAGGATCTGGTTCTCGGCCCGGAATGAGGCGCTGGACGGCATGATGGCGGGGTCCTCCAGGGTATAGACTGGATCGTCAGGTTAGCCTGGAGGGCTCAAAGAAAGCTGAACCATCAGCCAATGGAGGCGCCGCACAGGGGGGAATCGTCGCGCCAGGAAAAAATCACCTCTTCCAATTCCTGGAGCAAGGCTTCGCCCTCCTCGCTGAGACAGCGGGCCTGCGTCAGAAACTCGTGATAGCCCTGCTCGAGGTAGTCGGCGAGACACGCGAGGCCTTCCAGGATCATCTCCCAGCCCTGCTGGGCGGCCTCGAACAGCGGCTGCAGCTCCTTCATCGAGGGGGGCGTCTCTTCATACTGCTCGACCACGCCCTGCAACCACTGAGCCATGTGCTCGATCTTTGCCAGGTCCAGGGCGGTCGGCTCTTGACCCCGGGCCAGACGTTCCCACAGCTCGCGAAAACAGAGGATCAGAGAGCTGTCCTGGGCCTGGTGATGGTGGTTGGGCGACTGGAAAAGCTCACAGGCCAGAGTCATCATTTGGGTTCGGGTCCTTTCTCTGGTTCGGCCCGGCGCCGGCGCCGGTCAGGTCGTGCGAGCGTGGACCGACAGGTCGTGCGACTCCCATTCGTGAAGCCTCAGACCTGGTTCCCCAATGGTGTTGAGGTCGTTGGCTTTGGGGACCTTGCCGGGTGGTGGTCTGGAGGCCGAATCCATGTCCGACCTCAGCAAAGTGATGCAAAAGCGCTTCAAGAACTTTTGCATCACTCTGCGCTGTCGAGTGACGGGGCAGCCGCTCAGAGCTCCAAGAGGGCCGCGTAGCGGTCGAAGATCGGCGAGTCGGACGAGGTCGACTCGTGCAACTCCTCGACCATCTCCAGGGTCTGGTCGAGCTGCTCCCAGGGATCTGGCAGGCAGTCGTCGCTGGTCTCGGCGAGTTTCATCTCAAAGGTCTCCTCGGGCATGGTCAACTCCTTTCGCATCACTTGTCTGTGATCTGGGCATGGCGAGCTTGCACGTAACCTACCGAGGTATCAAAGATGCTCAGCAGGGACGATTTTCCGGGGCCGTCCTTGAGGGCCTCGGAGCGCACCAGGGACATCTCGGCCAAATTACCGGCCAGGGCCGCGTCCTTATCGAATCCCTGGCCGGCAGCCTGGGCCGCAGCGGCCTGGGCTTCGGTCCGGTCGATGGCTGCCTTGAGCACCTCCTTCACTTCAGGGGCGGAGTCCGGGTTCTGCAAGCCGGCCTGGATGGACCGGTCCCAACGCGCCTGGGCCTCCTCCACCTGAGCGGCCCGCGCCTCGGGGGAAAGGGTGGCTACCGCACCCCCAGCAGGGCCAGGAATCCCCTGGTTGGAGTCGGGGGTCCCGGGGATCTTCGCGCTGCTCGGCTGAGCGATTCCCTTGGGCGCAAAGGCTTCTCTGACGAGGTTTCCTGATATCGTGCTTGCCATTGTTGACTCTCCCTTTCTTTTACTGAGTTGCTCTAAGGTTGCCCCGGGGGTATCCTCTGCCCCGTGATGGTCTGGCCAGGTTGGTTGCTTCCCCCAAAGTCTCCGGTTGGCCATTCCTGTCCCTGCGGGCAATTGATGGTCTCCTGTTGTTGCCGGGTCATCCTCTCTGGGAAAACTGTAGTCGAGAGACCTCAAGCGCAGGTCAAGGGGGACTCACAAGATTGCTCAAAATCGATGCCGAACTGTTACAATCCGAGCGGACTTTCAAGGATTCTTTGAGAGGCCCGGGTTACCATCGGGTCATGAACGTGTCTCCTTTGAGCTATCAAGCTCTGTCGCGGCCCTCGACGGCTGCCTACTTGGCCCGCCCCAAGCAGGCCCAGGACAGCTTTCAGCCGACCGTGCCGGGGCTCGAGCAGCCCACCGGCCCTCGCGCCCAGGCCCAGGCCTCGGCTTTGGCCCCTCTCCAGATCAAGACGTATGTTCCTTGCGCTGAGGGTTTCCAGGAGGTGCACCAGTTCCCCATCGACCGCTACGCCCGGCCCGAGCTCAGCCGCTTCCCGGAGGGGAAGACCAGCTTCGTTTTTCCCAACCAGGATGGCCTGCACTCAGTCCAGAGCGGGGGACAGCTCAACTTTCTGCACCCGCTGCCTCCCAACGGGCTCAAGGGGCTGCAGGTTCGCCCTCAGGATGGCCATATTTTCGTGCTGACGGAGGGAATGCTGCAAGAGCTCGACCCTACCGGGCAGGTCCTCATGACCCGCCCGACGGCTCCCGGCCAGAGCCTTCAGATGGCCAACACGGGCAGTATCTACCTCTCCTCGGGCGAAACTCTCGAGAAGCTGGGGGGGGCCAGCCTGAAGGTGGGCGGACCGGTTGGCCGGGTAGCCGAGCTGGCCTCGGGCCACACCGTGGTGGAGGAATGGCAAGCTTCCGTCGTGAGGGTCTTCGACCCTGAAGGCAAGCAGATCCTGGCCACCCCCGGCCGCACGACGAAAGCCTGCCTGTCCACCGCTGGCAAACTGGTCTATTCCGCCGAGGACGCCGTACACACTTTTGAGGTGAGCACCGCTCGCAAGACCAGCTTCCCCTTCAATGGCTACCTCGAACACTTGCTCCCCCTGGCTAACGGCGACCTGGCGGTGCACGTGCGCTCGGATCTCACCCGGGCCGACCTGATCATCCTCGAGGGCGATGGCAGCGAGAAGAAGCGTTTCGCCATCAAGGACGGCTGCATGGAAGATCTGCAGGCAACCCCCGATGGCAAGTTCTTGCTGGGCACCATCGACCGCTGGCACCGCAAGAACACCTCCACCGACCTGGTCCGTTTCGACCTGGAGGCGGACGGTTTGAACGTGCGCCTGGGCCAGCTGCTGCGCAACGATCACGGGCAGACCGTGGTGCACTCGGTGCCCGAGAAGGAAGGCCTGGTGGCCGGGGTGCTGCCAACCGGCGACCTGGTCGTGGTGGAGTCTCGGGGCGCCTTCTTGAACGGCCGGCCGGTGGGCGATCAGGCCGCCCTGGAGGCCCGCCTGGGTCGGGGAGCCAGGTTGCATACGGGCGACAATCTGTTGAGCCCCAACTCGAGCGATCTGGATGTGGCCTTCCGCAATCTGATCCGCATCCGCCCTCAGGCCGGGCTGGATCGGTTCTACCGCGGCCAGGGAGGCGTGCCGGGCAGCACGCTCGAGTTCCCGGGCGCCCCGGTCGAGCGTCTGCCGGGCCCCGTCCTCTCGCGCCAGATCCAGGCGGCCGTGGTTAAGAGCCTGCTGAGCACGAGCGAGGACCATTCGCTCCAGGAAGGAGTCGTGCCCTTTCCCGGTCCGGGCGGCGCGCTCTTGCGCACCTCGGCCCACGAGCTGACGGTCGAGCTGCCCACCGACGACGGCAAGTTCCGCAGTTACTCGCTGGTATGTGAGTGGGAGGACTTCGGCGGGGGGACCCACTGGGAGGAGAGCTGGACCCACGCCCAGCCGGTGCAGGTGGGTGAGCGCTATTACCTGTGCGCCGCCAACGATCGCAAGCAGGTCTTCTTCTTTGACCTGAACGAGCGCGAGGCGCTGGTTCAGGTCAATCTGGACTCGGCCATCAAGAACATGGCTCTCTCGGACGGACGTCTCGTGGTGGGAGCAGAAGACGGCACCCACCTGGTGCTCGAGCCCCCTCGCCGGGAAGGCGACCGGGTTTACGAGGGCGAGGGGGCCGTCGACCCGGGGGCCGGAAATCGGGTCATCGAGACGGTCGAGCGGGTGCAGGTCGGGGGCGTCACCGTGCGCAAGCGTCAGGGCGCCCGCTGAGCTCAGCCCGCGGGGTTGCGCCGTTTCAGCCGCACGCCACCGAAGGTCACACCGCCGGCCTCCTCGCGCACGCCCGAAACAGGCCGCTCCAGGGCCTCCATGGCCCGCTCCAGTGAGCCAGTCAGTTTGGATTGAGCCAGCAGCCGCCCGGCCAGATCGGCATAGTCTTGCGGGGGCTGGGAGTGAACCCAGCTCAGGGCTTCCTGCAAGCCCTTCTCGGCCAGACCGCCCTCTGTCAGGGTCAGCAGAGTCTTCAACGCCCGGGGAACGGGCTCGGGGGCTTGCCGGACCAGATCCAGCTCTGCCTGGGCCTGTTCCAGGGGGCATTCTGCCTCCAGCCGGGTGGTCAGCGCTTGCTGGTAGGCCTGATAGTGCTCGCGGGGCCGTCCGGAGAGCCACTGGAAGGCGGCCCGCAAGACCCCAGTTTCCAGGCTTATGGGCAGAGCATCGTGCAGGTCCGCCAGGCGCCGGCCGGCCGCAGCCACCGTTTCGCCGGGGTAGCGCGATCCGGCGGCCGTCGTCAGGGTTCCCACCTCGCCCCCCACCCGACCCAGGCCGACCCTGGTGGGAAGCCCCTCCAACTCAGCAGCCAGTGCCTCGTGCTGGGGGAACGCCTGCTCCAGCACTTTGAAAAGGCCGGCGCGCGCGTCCTCCGGGCGCCCGCGGGCCGCCTTTGCCAGGCAGACGACCAGGCTGAGGCGGTCTTCGAGGCTCTGGCCGGGGGGACGGTCTGCCCGCTCCAGCAGCTTGAAGTCCGCCAGCAGGACTCTGGCTGAGCGGTACTCGCCCGTAGCGGCCAGCCGGCGCAGCGCCTGGCGCAGATCATCGCGTCTCAGGTTGCGATCGAACTCACCAAGCTCCAGGGCCGACTTGCTGGATAAGCCCAAATCAAAGTAGCGCTGCCAATCGTTGCGCTTCTGGGGCTCGTCCAGCCCGGATTGTTGGAAGGTGCTCATCGGAAGCCCGTCGTCCTGGGTGTGCCATCCTTCCAGGAAGGAGCGATACAGCTTGCCAAGCTCGTCGGGCGGCGAATGCTTGGACTGCATGGAGAGGATGTCCCGCGCGTTGCTCACCGCCCGCTCGGCCTTGTCGCGGGACCTGTCCTCTCGCAGGAAGTCCTTCACCAGGCCAGCGCGCTGACGGCGCTCGCCCTCGGGAGCTTCGAGCAGGAATTTGAGGATGGCCCGGTCACCAGCGTAGCCGTTTCCGCTGACCTCGAAGAGCCAGGGCATTTGCCCGGGCGAGAGCCCGAGCTCGCGGCTGAGCTCCAACCCGTGGTGGGCCGACTTGATCGGATCCTCGCCGCCGGCCTGGAGGTATCTCTCCACCAGGGCCAGGCCTTCCGGGGTCTCAAGTGCCTTGAGAGCCAGGTTGGCTCCGGCAGCCGGCTCACAAGCGTGCTGGAAGCAACTTTTGACTCGCTCCAGGGCGTTTTCGTCGGGACTTTGCTGAACCCGCTTCCAGAGCTCGCCGGCGCTCTCGGCCTGGCCGGTCAGCCTCTCTAGCAGCTCCAGCGGATCTCCGGCCGACTGCTGGAAGACTGACCCCAGGCCTGCTGCCCGCAGGCCGGTCTCTCGAGCCTGACGTTGCAGCAGGCTGACGTTGTAACGCTCCACCCGCCCGGCCGCATTCTCCAGCCTGGCCACATGCTGCTCAATGTCCTGGACAACCGGTTGGTCCTTGAAAAAATCCGGTCTGCTCGCGATCTCCTGGCCCTCCAGGTTGAGCCTCACAGCCTGGCCCACGACCGGCAGCGTCGGGCCGGGAACCAGAGCTCCGACCAGGGGGACAGCCTGCCGCTTCAGGTGGTGGGCCGGGTAGCAGCGCACCTGGCCGGCCGAGTTGACTACTCGGAAGTGGATCCCCGAGCTCGAGAAGTAGCGCTCCTCCACAAAGGCCGGTCCCGCTTTGAGGAAATCCTCATCGGCGACGCCGGGCTGGCGATACTCCGGGCTCAAGGCCACCTGCTCTCCGACTCTGAGGTCGGGAGCTGGCGGCTGCTGCGGCCTGCTCCCTCCTGAGCCGGGCTTGCGAATTTCCATGGAAGTGAAGTTTCGCCGCCCGGGGCGGCCGGCCCTGGAAGTCGCGCCACGGGCATGCTACCCTCCTCAGGTGCACACCCTGCTGGCCGAGGACCACTGCCGCGCCTACATGTTCTGGAAAGAGCTCGGCGTGCGCGGGGCGACCTGCGTGCATGTTGACGCGCACCTGGACGTGGGCGAAGCGGGCCTCACCCCGGCACGCCTGGCGGGGCTTGCGCGGGCCCGGAGCGAGGCCGAGATGGAGAGCTTCCTGGGCAGCACCTACGTGCCCGGGAAGGGCCTGAACTGTGGCAACTACCTGACCCCGGCCCTGCTGGAAGGGATCGTGGAGCACCTGATCTGCGTGCTTCCTCCCTGGATCGACCTGTCGCTGGAGGGGGCGCGCCGAGAGCTGCAACTGTGGGTCGACCTGACGCTGGCGGAATATCGCAGCCTCCGGTTGGAAGCCGACCGCGTGGAGGGCTTTCTCAGGGGGCGACGGCTCACGCTCTGCCGGGCGACCTCGCTGCCAGCCTGCGCTCACCCTCTCTTGCTCGACATCGATCTCGACTTCCTGATCGACGAGCAGCGCCAGATCTGGCAGCAGCCGGAAGAGCTCCTGCGCGAGTTGGGAGATCTCCATCCGGACGTGCTCACGGTCGCCTGCTCGGTGCACGGGGGGTACACTCCCCAGCAGGCGTGCTGGATGGGACCGGCTCTGTTGCGGGGCTTTGGAATCGAGCATCCGGGGCTGGAAGTGGCCGAGACCCCTCTGGACCGTGGGTCGGCCCTTTTCCGGCTGGGCTGGGTAGACCAGGCCATGCGAGCCCTGGAGCTGGAGGAGAGCCCGGAGAGTCGCTATCTTCAGGGCATGATCTGTTATCGTGAGGGAGACTATGCTCGGGCACTTGAGTTGCTGGAGCAACCCTTCATGCGCGGGGCTTCGCTCTATCGCGCCGGGCGCTTCGCCGAGGCGGTGCAGGAGCTTCACCAGGCGGTCAAGCGCGAGCCCACCCCGGACGCCCTGCACCTGCTCGGGCTGGCCTGGGCAGGAGCGGGCCGACCGGACATGGCGGCGCAGTGGTTTCAGACTGCGCTACGCCAGGCACCGGACCGTCTGTCCACGCAGGTTCTCCGGCACGACCTCGGTTTAAGGACCGAGGTTGAGGTGGAGGGTCTACGCCGAAGAGTGCCCCCGTGATGGGGACCCGCGGGTAGCACGAAACGCGGGCCCGTCTGTTGAAGAAGCGCAGTCGGGGCTGAAGAGGCTTGGCAGATCTCATCGCCCATCATCGTGGGCCCGGCTTCCTGGCGAGCAGAGGCGGGGTCGGGGGCCCCGGGCGTAGCTCCATTGCTCGGTTCGGGCCCTTCGAGCAGGCCTGACCCTTACCGGGCTGAGAGCCTTACCAGACTGAGAGCCTTACCGGGCTGAGCAGGCGGTATACCGCCCGGTGGGAACGGTAACGCCGGCAGAGCGGTAAAAATCCGGCTCACTTACCGGGCTGAGAGCCTCACGAGCAGCAGCTGAGAACCGTCCCCACCAGCGCTCGGCCGCGGGCCGTGGCCTGGTAGAAGTTCCAGCGCCCGCTCTTGCGCGAGCTGACCAGATCGGCCTCGGAGAGCACCCGCAGGTGGTGGGAGAGAGTGGCCTGGCTGAGAGGCAGCTCGCTCAGGAGGTCGCAGACGCACACCTCCCCCTCGAGAAGCCGATGCAGCAGGCAGATCCGGCTGGCATCGCCCAGTACTTTGAAGAGCCGGGCCTGCTCGCTCAGAGCCTGGGGGGAGGGCATGGCGGGCGGGGGGGTGGAGTTGCAGCAGGAATCCCATCGATGCTCCTCGATGGGTTGTCCGTGAGGTATAGCCTTTCCGATGTCTCCCAAACGAATCCTCGTTCTGTGCACTCACAACTCGGCTCGCAGCCAGATGGCCGAGGGCTGGCTGCGCTCCCTGGCGGCCGAGCGGAGCCTGCCGCTGGAAGTCTGGTCGGCCGGCTCAGAGAAGACCGGGGTCAAACCCGAAGGCATCGTGGTCATGCGCGAGGCAGGCATCGACCTCGGCTCGCACCGCTCCAAGACCCTCGAGGAAGTGCCCGAGCTTGACCGCTTCGATGCCGTGTTGACTGTGTGCGACAGTGCCAATCAGAGCTGCCCACTCTTCCCCGGGCACACCCGCCGCTACCACGTCTCGGTGAGCGACCCCAGCGGCCAGGGCCTGGAGAGCTGGCGCGAGGTGCGCGATCAGCTCGCCGAGCTCTGCCGGAGCCTGCTCGAAAAACTGCCCGACTGGCCAGCCGAGCTGTGAAGAGGCTCTCGTTTCTGGACCGTTTCCTGACCCTCTGGATCTTTCTGGCCATGGCGCTGGGAGTCGCTCTGGGCTCCTTCTTCCCCCAGATCGGGGAGGTGATCGACCGATTCCAGGTCGGCACCACCAACGTGCCCATTGCCATCGGCCTGATCTTGATGATGTACCCGCCGCTGGCCAAGGTTCGCTATGAAGAGCTGGGGGATGTTTTTCGCGACGGGAAGATCCTGGGTCTGTCGCTGCTCCAGAACTGGGTGATCGGCCCGGTGCTCATGTTCGTGCTGGCCATCACCTTTCTGCGCGACGACCCCGAATACATGGTGGGCCTCATTTTGATCGGCCTGGCCCGCTGCATCGCCATGGTCATCGTCTGGAACGACCTGGCCGAGGGAGATTGCGAGTACGCCGCCGGCCTGGTGGCCTTCAACAGCATCTTCCAGGTGCTGTTCTTCAGCCTGTATGCCTGGTTCTTCATCACCGTGCTGCCCCCGCTGCTGGGCATGCAGGGGGCGCTGATCTCTATTTCCATGGGCCAGATCGCGCAGAGCGTCTTCATCTACCTGGGCATTCCCTTCCTGGCCGGGGCAGCCACGCGCTTCGTGCTGGTTCGGGCCCGGGGCAAAGAGTGGTATCACCAGACCTTCGTCCCGGCCATCAGCCCCATCACCCTGGTGGCCCTGCTGTTCACCATCGTGGTCATGTTCAGCCTCAAGGGAAGCCTGATCGTCACCATTCCCATGGACGTGGTGCGCATCGCCATCCCCCTGCTGATCTACTTCCTGGTGATGTTCCTGGTCAGCTTCTTCTTGAGCTACCGTGCCAGGGCGGGCTATGCCAGGAGCGCCACCCTGTCGTTCACGGCTGCCAGCAACAATTTCGAGCTGGCCATCGCGGTGGCCGTGGCCGTCTTTGGGATCCACTCGGGGGCGGCCTTCGCGGCAGTCATCGGGCCGCTGGTGGAAGTGCCGGTGCTGATCGCGCTGGTCAACCTGTCACTCTCCTTCCGGCGACGCTATTACAGCCCTGAGCAGGCTTGAGCCCTGCCTTTGAGAGGACCCCGGAAGGACTCGTTCGGGCGTGTAACCCGACGATCCTGTCACTCATTGGCGCAATCAGGGTTTCTCGATCATGCCCTGCTCGGAGGTCCAGCCTGGATAGCCGGGGGGCAGGCCCAGCTTGTTGTGGCCCGCCTGACAGTTGATTCTGAAAGCCCCCGGGCCCGTCTTGTGATAAGTCTGCGAGTAGGTGTCGCGGCGGTTGGCCGGACATTGCGGGACGTACTTTACATAGTTCGGAGCCAACACGCTTAGAGAGTCCGGGTAGGCTCCCTCGTGTTCGTCGGACCACATCTTCAGTGCTGTAGCCAGATTCCGGAGGTTGGCTTTGCAGGCCGTCACCTGTCCCTGGGACTGGGCCTGGTCCATATGAAAGAGGATCTCAGTGCGCGTGCCCCTCATGGTTTTTCCGTCGGCGGTGATCTCCGCCCTTTGGCCTTGCAGCCTTGCGCTCATGGTATTGCCGTGGATGGTGACGCGATAACTCCCGTCCGTCTCGCCAGCCAGGATGGCTTTAAAAGCGTCGATCACCTCGTCCTGGCTGGCAAATGTTTTCGTGGAGCCATCAGGAAACTTGATGGCGTTTTTCGGGCTCTGGGCCCCGGTCGGCAACAGCAAGAGCGCAAGCAGCGCGACTCGAAGACAGTGGTTTCTCACTCCCGACAATTCGCATCAAGACCTGCACGACCTGCAGCGGGACGTTTTCCCGGGCACGCGCCCTATCGGCCGACCCTGACTCCGGCGGGAGAGGGCCGTTTGCCCTGCGGGAGGACTTTGAGAGCCTGCCTGCCACGGCTCCTCGGGGACCTCCTGAGTCACTCATAGCCAGGCCCGGAGCGAGAGGGCACCAGGCCGCGGGCGAGCGCGAGCCTTATAATCCGAGCAGGTGGACCAGAACCGCGAGCAGGTCGAAGCGCTGACCCACTGTGCCGAGGTACTCGCGCAAGAGTCTTTCCGCCGTCACGACGCGGACGCCCTCCAACTCGACGTGCTCTGGCCATTCTTGCAGGACCCACAAGAACAGGTGGGGGTCCCTGGGAAAAGTCGGAGTGAGGTCTGGCGGGACGCATTCGGGACCAAGTCCCGGCAAGCTCTCGGCCAGGTTGGCATCGGTGGTGTAGGCGTGCAGGTCTCGCGCGGTCAGGAGC
>JAANMV010003415.1_pt1 | contig 13854 bp, 13 predicted proteins | sample 7279661 | NCBI WGS metagenome assembly JAANMV01 (sample SAMN14094540, study PRJNA606508) | bioreactor metagenome | isolation source: A lab-scale SPAN reactor treating ammonium-rich wastewater day 121 | place: Ireland: Galway | collected 2017-05-16 | reverse complement strand
CCATCGCCGCACACAGCGGCTCGCTCATCGATCACGCGGCCGAATGCATGGACTGGCTGCTCTCGGTACCCGAGGAAGCTGTCGCCAGCGTCGCCGTCGAGCTGCAGGCGCGCTACTACCGGGCGCTCGCCGCCGGCAACATGTTCAACTTCGTGCCGTCGGCGCGGCGCACGCAGGCCGCGCAGCGTGCGGTCGAGCTTTACCGCGGCCTGGGCGAGCCCAAGCGCCTGTTCTCCGCGCTGATGCGCCTCGTGCTGCAGCTTTACTACGAGGACGACCACGCGGCCGCCGCGACGGCACTCGACGAAGCGCGAGCGCTGCTGTCGCCCGACTGGCCGCCCGAATTCCGCATCAACTGGCTGCGCCGTCAGTCCGGCATCGTGCGAGCGCAGGGTCGTCTCCAGGAAGCGCGCGCCCTCATCGAAGAGTCGAATCGCTTGAGCGCAACCGCCGGCGACTGGCGCCTGGAAGTGATGGGCCACACGGTGCTCATCGACCTCCTGTGGCTCGACGGCCCGACCAGCGAGGCGCTTGCGGCGGTGAAGGCGCTGACCGACGCGCTGCGCGCGCGGCCGGCGGCCCCCAACGACATGGACGTGCACTACGCGAACCTCCTGGGAATCCTGAGCGAGAGCGGCGACCTCGCCGGCGCGCGGGACGCGGCGCGGGAAGCGCTGCAACTCCTCGTGCGCACGCGGGTGCGCTACTTCGAGCCGTGGGTCTACTTCCTGTGGCGCGCGGGGCAGCTCGACGACGCGGCGCGCGTGCTCGGCGCAGCCAGCACGCAACTTGCAAGCGCGGTGCGCGGCGAGAACGAGGAGCGATTGCTGCGCGGCGCGCGCGAGGGACTCGCGGCGGCTCTTCCCGCCGAGCGTCTCGCGGCGCTCGAGAAGGAAGGCGCGGCGCTGTCACTGCACGCGCTGTACGTGCTGCTAGGCGCGGCTAATCGGGATATTTGATGGAGTGACTTGGCGGTTGGCGAAACCACGATTTCGCGTTAGGTCGCCCAAAATGATTGTGCGGGGCCTCGCCGCTGCGGCGGCCACCTCGAACCGCCCCTTGACAATTTAGCAAGGGCCGTCGTACGGGCGCCGCTGGCGACGCAATGCGGGTCGATTGACTCACCATCCTGCAGGGTTGAGTCAAATCGACGACTGCTTAGAGCGCCAGGTTGAACATGCGTGCTGTTGTCTTCCCCAGCACCCATTGTTTTTGTTCGTCGGACAACCCCGCAGACTCGATTGTCTCGATGTTGACCTTGTAGATGCCGCCTTTTGGCGCATAAAGCGAACGCCAAGTGCCCGTCCAATCGGTACCAAAGACTACTCGATCGGCGCCGAGTTCCGAAACAGCTTGTTTGATGTGCTCGGGCCGGGCCTGCGACGTCTCTAAGAAGATGTTCTCGTGCTTAAAAGCAACCGCCAGGCACATCTCGAAAATAAACGAGTATCCTCGTCCCATCTTCACGAGAATAATTGGGACGTCCGGATATCGCTCAGCGAGGTCATCAATGAATAGCGGCAACCCGTGATATAGCCGCGTGCCGAACTGCGTCCATGCAGTTGGGAACATAACCGGAATCTTGTATTCGTTCAGCACACGCATCATCGCATCGAGATCTTCGGCAATTCGATGGGGTGAAGATTCACGGGTGAAGTGGCCAATCGCGATCTCTCCCATGCCCTTTAGCCCAAGATTTTTGATGTTGTGAGCGACCGTTTCCGAGAACAGTCCGATGTCCGGCTTCTTAAACGGAGTCTTCGAGTCGGGAGAGTTTGGGCCTCCGAAGAAGTCAAACGATCCGGTCATAAAGCATCCGACGAATTTGTCGGGATGTCGTTTCATTGCCTCGACCACCATTTCTGGACCCTCACCAACTGAAGGCTGGATGATCGCGCGGTCGATTCCATTGGCAATCATATCCTCGTACAGTTGCTCGCTCTCGTCATGCAACGTACCCCAGTTCTCCTTGAATAGCGCCGGCTGGCGCCTCCTTAACAACACCGCATCCCGCCGAACCTTGATGTGATCGGCAATTCCGCAGGCCGCATTTCCGAATGGGTGACAATGAATATCGATAATCATGTTGCCCTCCAAGTAAATCGTTTACGCCTCAATCTCGCAGTTCGTGGTACCAGGGAAGGATCACTCTTCGCAGATAGCGGAAACCCTGATCCGTGAGGAATCCAAGTACACCGATAGCCACGATTCCGGCAAACACACGCTCAACCCTGAATGTCTGCTGTGCGTCGAGGATCATGTAACCTATCCCCGATGAGCCTCCGATCATCTCGGCAGCAATGATCACTATGAGCGCGATACCCCAGGCAAGGCGCAGCCCAGTAAACACGTGCGGCATGCATGCGGGGAGAATCACGCGCGTTAGAATTTCCCATTCGCTTGCACCTAGTGATCGAGAAGCACGAATGAAGTTGACGTCAATGGTCCGCACGCCAGCGTATGTGTTCAAGATGATCGGGAACGCGCAAGCCAAGGCAATTAGAAAGATTTTGGACGCTTCTCCGATTCCGAACCAAAGAATTGCCAGCGGAAAGATGGCCAGCGGCGAAACTGGCCGGATCAGTTCCACGAGTGGGTCAACTGCAGTCTCTACTCCTTGGATACGCGCCATGAGAATTCCGAGAGCAACCCCAACGACTACCGCTATACCGAAGCCAGCGACAATTCTGCGAAGGCTATCGTAGAGGTTTACGAACAGATCAAGGTTCCATGCCATCTTTCCGAGCGTAACCAGCACCATCGAGGGTGCGGGCACGAGAAATGGATTCACCCAACCAGCGCGAGCGATCAACTCCCAGAGAACTAGTATGATTATGGGCGATATCAGACGCTTCACGTGACCTAGCCCTCAGTCAGTAAGTTGTCCATCTGACGAGCAAGCTTCATCGCTTCGACATTGTCGCGACGTCCCTCGCGTGGAAATCGGACCGGAATTTCGGCCTTGATCTGGCCTGGTCGGTGAGACATTACGACCACTCGGTCCGCCAGCACGATCGCCTCGTAGACGTCGTGCGTCACCAGAAGCGTCGTGCATCCAGTCCTTGCATGAATGCGAACTAGCTCTTCCTGCATACCGCGGCGCGTAAGCGCGTCTAGCGCTCCAAACGGCTCGTCCATAAGCAAGACTTTCGGACGAACAGCGAGCGCCCGAGCGATTTCCACGCGCTGCTGCATGCCTCCGGATAGTTCGAACGGGTAATGAGACGCAAACTGCGCCAAGCCGACCAACTCGAGGAGAGCCATCGCCGCGTTGCCTGTTTCCTTAGCATTTCCGGGGCGATTCGCCTTCAACCGCAATCCGAAAGCAATGTTCTCCTTTGCCGTGAGCCAGGGGAAGAGCGTCGGTCGCTGAAATACCATGACGCGGTCGGAGCCCGGACCTGTCACCGAATTCTCACCGACTCTAATAGTTCCCTCCTCGAGCGTTGTGTACCCGGCGAGGATCGATAGAAGCGTGCTTTTCCCGCACCCGCTGGGGCCAATGATGACGATGAACTCGCCTTCGTCAACGCGAAGATCGATGTGTCTCAACACCTGAACCGGTTCGCGAGCTCGTGTTCCGTCGAATCGCTTCGACACGCCGATGACCTCTATAGCGTTTCGCTTTGGCGAGACAGGCGCCTCTAGGTCTTCTGGGCGAAGCATCGTTGTCACTTCGCAAGGTCCCGTTCCCACTTGGCGAAATAGGTTGCGTTGTCCTCCGGAAGCAGGGGGAGTCGCGTATTGAGGAAAGCCTTGACCACCGGGTCCGGCTGTTGGCCAACAACTTGGAGCGCCTTCATCGTATAGCGCTCGGCCGGTTGGATGAAGTATTCCTCGATAACCTTCGCTACGTTGCTGGCCGGTTCAATGATCTTCGCGCTAAGGTACATGTAATAGATGTGCCATACGTTTGGCATGACCGGCAATCCGTTGCGCGCATAGTAGGGCACCCGGATACTCGGTGCGATATCGCCTGCGACATTGAGGAAATTGCTACTCGCCGTGCGTGCCTGGTCAGTATGGTCATCGACCCATCGCGAAGAACGAATCCAGGCCTGCAACAGCCTGTCGACTGCCTCGGGGTACTCGTTTACGAAGTTCTTGTGCATGGCAAGAGTGCTGTACCCGAGGTAGGGCACGAAATCCACAGTCTCAACCAAAGTGCGTGCGTTGAATTTCTTTTCTGCGATAACGTCGAAGGGCGGGACCGTGTAAATCGCATCTACCTGCTTTTGGGCGAGCACCTGAGGTTGATTAGGAAATGAAACGAGCGACACTTGGATCGCCGAGGACGGGACCCCGAATGTCCGCTCTGCCACACCGAGCGTTAAGTGCTCCATCGTTCCCCGCTGATGTAGCGCCAAGCGCTTGCCGGCGAGGTCCTTGAACGAGCGGATGCTGGAGTCCTCGAGAACCATAATGCGACTGAACGGATAGCCCTTGCCGGAGATGCTCCCGAGCGTGAAGAAGACGAGTGGCGCGCCCTTCAAGGCTGCAAGCAATGCAGGACCTACGCCGACCTCCGCAACGGGAATACTTGCAGATGCTAGCGCGTTCAAGATTTCCGGTCCGCCAGCAAAGCGCTTGAACTCGATGTTCAGGCCCTGCTGGCGCCAGCTATCGGTACCTTGATTGAACACCATGAGAATGGTGTTTGCCGGCAGATAGCCAAGCTCGATCTTTGCAGGCATTGCCCGGGACTGGGCCCGCGCGACAAAAGGCAGGGAAAGTAGTGATGCGCCAATCGTGGTGGCCGCAGCCCCCAGCAGATTCCGGCGCGTCTGCGAATAGGGCGCGTCCGATTGCATGCGTCCGCAAGTCCCTAGTGAGTTGTTGTCAGCGACCATGTTCGTGCCTCCAGTCTGAACAGTTGGAATATTGCTTCGAAAGGTTCGCAACCAACGAAGCGCGCGCCGCCTGCTAACTCCGCAGCACGCCCTGCCCCGTCTCCTCGTCGTACTCGAGCTTGCCGTTGAGGAACGTCTTGTGCCGCTCGTACCACCACACGCGGCGCTCACCCGGCGGCGTGCGGTCCACGGGCTTGCCGCCCTTGAAGATGTGGCGGATGCGCTTCTTCTGTTGCAGCAGCTTGACGTCCTGCGTGGGGTCGCCGTCGACGACGAGGATGTCGGCGTAGCGCCCCGCCTCCAGCTTGCCGACGTCCTTGCCGAACCGGCGCAGCACCCGGGTGGCGGCGAGGGTTCCCGCGTGAATGGCTTCGAGCGGGGTCATGCCCAAAAGCTCGACGAATACCTCCATCTCCTTCGCATGCCATTGCCCGTAGGGCACTGGCGACCAGCCGCTTTCGCTCCCGGCGATGAATGGAATCCCCGCACGGTACGCCTTGGGCAGGTTGGTCGCGGCGGCGTCGACCTCGCGCTGGAATGCGGCGAGGCCAGACGCACCGGCCTGCTGCTTGCCGGCCGCAATCAGGTTCACGAGCAGCGTGAGCGTCGGGGTGATCACGTTGCCCGCCTTCAGGCACGCCTCGATGCCGGCATCGTCGATGTACGACGCGTGAAAAATGAGGTCGAACCCGGCCCGCGCGGCGTCGCGGATCGATTCGGTCGAGCGCGCGTGCACGCAGCAGATCTTGTCCAGGCGATGCGTCTCGTCGGCGATTATGCGGAACTCCTCCGCCGTGAATGCCGAAATGCCGAGGGCGTCGGGGGTGATCAGGTTGTCGTTGGAGCCGGAAACCTTGATCGCGTCGACCTCGTCCTTCACCTGCAGGCGCACCGCTTCGACGAGGTCGTCACGTGTCTTCACCAGCACTGCCGCCTGCCCCACCGGAAATTCCATGTTGCTCGGGAACGAATCCTCGAGCCCCTGGTGATTGGTGATCTGCTTGCCGCACACGGCAAAGCGCGGTCCTTCGAACATCCCGGCGTTGATCGCGTCGCGCACTGACTGGGCGACGTTGAACGTGGTGGCCGCGTCGAATGCGCTGGTCACGCCTGCCTGCAGCACCTTGCGGGCGTTCCACACGGCCTTGAGCGCGCGGTACTCGGGCGGCGTGTACAGCGCGTTCTCCTCCTCGGAGCGCGCTTCGCCGAAGGAGATGTGCGTGTGGCCATCGACGATGCCCGGCATGATGCTCTGCCCCGGATGGTCGATAACCTCGTAGTCGCGGGTGCCGTACTGGGCCGGCAGCGCGCGCGCATCACCGACCCAGGCGATGCGCTCGCCCTCGGTCACCACGGCGCCTTGCGCCCTCGGCGCATCCAGCGTCCCGTCGATCACCTTGCCGCGAAACACGTAACCCTTGCGTGCCTTTGTCGTTTCCATGACTGCCCATCCTTACGAACGGTTGAAGTAGTCGACCGCGAGGTCGACGAACTTTCGCGGGTGCTCGAACGCGACCGAGTGCGAGCATTGCGCGAGCAGCAGCACGTCGGCGCGCGCGATCTTCGGCGCGATGGCGAGCGTGAGCGGCCCGGGGGGAAAGCCCGTGTCGTCGCGGCCGTGGATCATCAGCACGTCCTGCGTGATCGCCGCGAGCTCCTCGTCGCGCAGGAGCGTGGCTTCCACGAAGCGGCGCTTGTCGCCCTCGAACATCCGGTCGAAGTAATCGCCGTAGCCCGGAGCGAACAGGATCTTCTCGCGTGCGGCGAGGTAGGCCTCGTCGATCACCGACGCGTCGTGAATGAGGCCTTCTGCCATGCGGCGAATCTCGTCGCGCGAGCGCGGCGCCGTCCAGCAACGTATCGTCGCCGCGTTGGGCTCGAACGGCGCGCCCATCGAGCCCGTGGTGATGACGCGCGCGATTCGTTGCTCGGTTGCGGCGAGCCGCAGCGCGATCGCGCCGGAAATGGAGTGGCCGATGAGGCCGACCCGCTCACCGGGAATGCGTCGCAGCATCTCGCGCGCCTGCTCGGTCCACAGCGCGAAATCGAAGTACGGCGGCGCGGGCTTGCGCCCCGACTTGCCGAAGCCGATGAGGTCCATCGTATGGACCGTGAAATGCTCGGCCAGCGGTTCGCGCACGCGCGTCCAGTTGCCGTAGCTCGACGCGCCCGGGCCCGAGCCATGGATCATCAGGATGGGAAAGCCGTCGCCCTCGCGCGCATGCGCGACGGTGGTGCCCGCGAATTCGAATGTGTGCTCGCTCACTTTGATCTCCTGTCGCCGCCTCAGTCCTCGCCGCGTCGGCGCAGCCGGTCGAGGATCACGGCGAGGATGATGACCACGCCGATCACCAGGATCTGGAAGTACGCCGACACGCCGATCATGTTCATCACGTTCGACAGCATGCTCAAGAGCGTGACGCCATACAGAACCTGCAGCATCGAGCCGCGGCCGCCCGTGAGCGCCACGCCGCCCAGCACCACCGCAGCCAGCGATTCGAGCGTGATGTTGGGCGCCGCCACCGGTTGCGCCGAGCTCACCCAGGCAGTGAGCACCACCGCCGCGATACCCGCGCACGCGCCGCTGACCGCGTAGACGAACAGGCGCACGCGACGCACGTCCACGCCCGACTTCGCGGCCGCCGACTCGCTGGAGCCGATGGCGTAGACATAGCGGCCGAACACCGTGTGCCGCAGCACGAAGCCTCCGGCGAGCGTGGTCGCGGCAGCGATCCACACCGACCACGGGACGCCGAACATCGCGTCGAAGCCGATCACCTGCACGTAATCGCCCGGCACGTCGTAGATGGGCGTGCCGTTGGCCATGATCAGGGCGAGACCCTGCGCCACCGACAGCATGCCCAGCGTCACCACCAGCGGCGAAGTGCGGAAGTACGCGATGATGAAGCCCGAGACGCAGCCCACCGCCGTGCCGATCGCGACCATGACGGCGATCCCGGCCAGGATGCCGTATTGCTTCATGACGGTGACGCCGACCACGCCGGCAAGCGACATCACTGCCGCGAGCGAGAGGTCGAGGCCGCCGCTGATGATGGCGAACGCCTGCCCGACCGAAATGATGAGGAGCGGCACGATCTGCCGCGCGAGATTGGTGAGGTTGTCGAGCGCCAGGAAGCGCGGCTCGATCAGTCCCGCGACGAGCCCGATCACGACGATCAGCACGGGCAGCATCACGTCGCGGCTGCGCTGGTGCGATCCCGCGAACAGGTCGGTGAAGCAGCGCACGGCAGCGCTCATGGCAGGCTCCGGGAAAGGTCGCCGATCGCGAGCGGCGCCGGATCGGGCGTGACGCACCGCTCCTGCACGTCCTGTCCGATCACGTCGGCCACGACCGCCGCCTGGTCTTCCAGCGACGGTGCCGCGTAACGGCGCATCAGGCGGCCGGCATACATGGTGTAGACCGTGTCGCACACGGTGAGCGTCTCGACGAGATCGCTCGACACCAGCAGGACCGCGGCGCCGGCGTCCGCGCGCGCGCGAATGGCGGCCTGGATGTCGAGCTTGGCGCCGATGTCGATACCCGCGGTCGGGTCCTCGAGCACGAGCACGCCGGCGTCGCTGCCGAGCACCCGCGCCATCAGCACCTTCTGCTGGTTGCCGCCGGACAGCGCGGTGATGCCGTGCTCGGCGTCCGCGAACTTCACCGCGCTGGCGACGAGCTGCTGGTGGGTCGCCGCGCGCTCTCGCCGCGCGGACACGATGCCCACGCGTGCGTAGCGCGCGAGGGTGGACACGTTCAGATTCTCGCGGATCGAACGCGTGGGCAGGATGCCGTTGCGCGCACGCCCGGACGGCAGGTACGCGATGCCCAGCCTGCGCGCGTGCGCAGGATGCGCCGGAGTTACGCGCCGGCCGTCGAGCTCGATCGCGAGCGACCGATCGGGTGCAGCGCCGGCGAGTGCGCGCGCCACGGCTTCGGCGCCGCATCCGACCACGCCGTACAGCCCGACGATCTCGCCGGCGCTGATGGAAAACGACGACGACGCGTGCCCCGCTCGATCGTGCAGTCCGCCGATGCGTACGCGGGTCGCACCCGCCGTTCCCTTCGCGCTTGCTGTCGCAGCGCGTTGACGTTTGCCGGACAGCGCTTCCAGCACGGCGTCGGTGTCGCAATCGCCCAGCAACGCGAACGATTCGACCAGGCGCCCATTGCGCAGGATGCTGACGCGATCGGCGACCGCGTTCACGTCCTCCAGGTGGTGCGTGATGAACACCAGTGCCTTCCCAGCCGCGCGCAGCGCGCCCAGCACGTCGAACAGGCGCGCTTTGTCCGGCGCACTGAGCATGGCAGTGGGCTCGTCGAGCACGATGAGGCGGGGCTCGCGAATCAGCGCCTTGCCCACTTCGATCATTTGCTGGGTGGCGACCGGAAGCTCCGACACCGGCCGCTCGGGATCGACGTCGACGCCAAGCCGCTCGAGCACGCCGCGCACGCGCGCGAGCTCGCGTGGCCGATCGAGGCGGGTGAACGGATGGCGCCGCCGCTCGGTGCCGAGCAGCAGGTTGGCCCGCACCGACAGATCCGGCGCGAGCGAGAGCTCCTGGAACACGATCGCGACGCCGAGCGCGCGCGCCACCGACACGCTGTCGATGTGCACGCGCTCGCCGGCCAGCACGATCTCGCCTGCGTCCGGCCGGTGGACACCACCGAGGATCTTGCCGAGCGTGGACTTGCCCGCGCCGTTCTCCCCGAGCACGCAGTGGATCTCTCCCGCGCGAAACGCGAGGCTCACGTCCTCCAGGGCCCGCGTGGCGCCGAACTGCTTGCCCAGCCCGCGCACCTCCAGCAAAGCCTCGGCGCGCGTGGACATGCCGCACGCGCCGGAGCTGCGATGGTCTGCCACGATGGCGTCCCTGGCCGCGACTGTCACTGCAGCGCGTCGATGCGGAAGTCCGCCGGCGGAATCTCGAAGATGTTCAACGGGAACGTCTTCACGTTGTCCGGCGTGATCAGCGTCGGCGGCGTCAGCGCGTACGGATACGGCGAGGCCTTGTCGCGAATCAGGTTGGGCATCGGCTTGCCCTCGTGGTCGCGAATGGCGTATTGCACGATCAGCCGGCCCATGATGATGCCGGGCTCGGACACCACCGCGAGGAGCTGGCCGTCCTGCAGCAAGGGCACCGCTTCCTTCACCATCGCGCTCGATACCACCTTGGCGTCGCGCTTGAGTTGCTTGGCGGCTTGCACCGCGCCCATGCCCAGCGAAATCTGCGGCGTGTACACGAAGTTCGCATCCGGATGCTTGACCAGCAGGTCCGAGGCGCGCTTCAGGCCATCCTGCAGCCCGAGGCCGCCGCCAAACGCGCCGTCGTAGACGGTCAGCGGGCCGCACTTCTTCGCCTCTTCGAGGAAGCCGACGTGACGCAGGCGCACCCATTCCGCACCCGCGGGTCCGGGCACCGTCACCACCTTGCCGTTGCGATCCTTCTTGCAGATCGCGCCGGCCAGCGTGCGGCCGATCGCTGCGTCGTCCTGGGTGACGCCGAATGCCACGTTCGCGCTGTTCACCGGGATGCCGGCGGCAACGGTCTTGATGCCCGCGTCCTTGAGCTGCTTGATGACCGGATCGAAGCCGTTGAAGGCGGCAGCGCCGAGCGCAATGTAGTCGACGCCGCGGGTCTTCAGCGCATTGAGCTGCGCGAACTGCTCGCGCACGTTGCCGTACGCCCCGGCAACGGAGACCTGGACGATCTTCACGTTCGAGCGCTTCGCCTCGTCGACCATGCCGTAGGCGATGCCCTTCCAGAAGTCGTCGTTGAGGTGCACGAGCGTGACGCCGATATTGAACGGCTTTTGCGCGACCAACGGCTCGACGAGGCCGATAAGGCGGTCCTCGGCGGCCTGCGCGGTGGCCGCGGCGAGCGAGAACGCGATGGCGCCGGCGACGGCGGCGGCGCAGCGCAATGCGGATGCTTGAGTTCGCTTGCCTTGCTGTTGCATGACGAGTCTCCTTGCCTGGATCATTCAATCGCCCGCGGTATGCGAGCCGTTCTCGCGACAGCGAGTCCTTAGCGAAGCGCAGCGACGGCCTCGATCTCCACGCGCAGCTCCGGCAGCACCAGCGCCGAGACCTGGACCAGCGTGCTCGCGGGCCGGCTGGCGCCGAAAAACTCCTTGCGCGCTTCGTTGATGCGCTCGCGCTCGGCCATGTCCGTGACGTACACGGTGACCTTGCAAACGTCGGCCGGCGTCGCGCCTACGGCATCGAGGCAGCGGCCGATGTAGCCAAGCGCCGTGCGCGCCTGCACCAGCACGTCGTCGCGGCCAACGACGTCGCCCTGCGCGTCGAGGGCGACCATCCCGGAAATGAACGCAAAGCCATTCGCCACCACCATGTCCGTGTAGTGGCTCACCGGCTCCGGCAGGCCCGGAACGCGCACCTCGCGGCGGCGGCTGGCAGCGGACTGCGCGGTGACGGCCGTCGTCATGGCTACTGGCCCGCCACCACCGCCTCGACCTCGAGCAGGAAGTCTTCCTTCACCAGCCGGTCGATGACGAGCAGCGTATTGGGCGGACAGCTCTTGTCGCCGAAGAGTTCGAGGAAAAGCTTCTGCCGGCAACGCATGAACGTCGGTATGTCCTGCGAGTGCACCATGTAGGTCGTGAACTTGACCACGTCGGTGTACTTGCAGCCGATGCCTTTCAGCACCGCCCCCAGGTTGTCGAACACCTGCTGGAACTGCCGCTCGAAATCGCCTGCGCCGACCACGGAGCCGTCGGCGCCGACCGCCAGTTGGCCGGCCACGAAATACAGCGTGCCGGCGTTACGCACCCGGGTGACGTGCGAGTACAAGCCCTGCGCGGGACAGGTTCCTGGGGGATTGAGGTATTCCGTGGTCACTGTATTGCGTCCTTTCTTCCTGGCTTGGTGAAATCCGGTCCTAACCGGCAGGCTTCGCCGACAAGGCGATGCCATCGTGCGCTGGGGTCGTGCCTGGCGAGGAAAGCAGCCCGGCGGCCGCGGCGCCGTCGCGCGCGACCTTGCCCATCAGGCGCTGCAGCGGCGCGAAGGTGTCGCTGACGCTGTTGTGACCGGCCTTGCGCAGGCCATCGAGCAGGCGGCTCGCGGTGCCGGCCACGTGCTCGCGGCTGAGCTTGGCCAGTCCGTTGGCATCGCCGGCACGAAACGCCTCGAAAATCTGGCGGTGCTCGCTCTCGGCGTCGCGCACCTCGCCGGTCATGGCCGCTTCGAGGCGCACGTAGGCCTCCACGCTGTCGCGCAGCGACAGCGCGATGCGGCACAGCCGCGGCCGCCGGCTCGACTCGAGGATGCGGTTGTGGAACCGGTAGTTGGTGACTGACCAGCGCGCGAACGCGCCTTCATGCGTGTGATCGGCCCCCTCCATGCGCTCGAGCAACTCGCCCACCGCCTCGACGTCCTCCGCGGTGCGGGCACGCGCGGCGAGATAGCCGGCATGCTCCTCGAGCACCATGCGCAGTTCGAAGATCTCGACGATGTCGGCGTGATCGAGCAGCGCCACCGCGTAGCCGCGGCGCGGGCGGCGCACGATCAACCCGTCGGTTTCCAGCCGGGCCAGGGCCTCGCGCAACGGGACGCGGCTCGCGTTGGACTGCCGCGCCATCTCCTCTTGTCGCAGCGTCTGTCCCGGCTGGTAGACGCCGTCGAGGATGTCGCGGCGAAGCCGGGCATAAACCTTGTCCTGGATGGAACCGTCGACGGGGTCGGGGGTGACAGGCATGAATGGCTCCGTGTTTTGAATTCAAACTCTAACATCGCCTTCTTACGAATGCAAATATCGCTGGCTCTGGTGTCGATACTGAAGTTACAGCTATTGACATATTTCTTTGATTATAAGTACTATTTAGTTCGACATCTGGTCGCATAGCAATGGCTTGGGCCATTGCCGTCGACGAATACAATCTTCAATTTTTGAACAATAGGACAACGCATGCGATTGGTTACCTTCTCGGATTCCAGGGCTGCCCGGCCGGGCATCTGGCAGCGCGATACCGACACGATCGTCGACCTCGGCAAGGTCGTGCCCGACGGTCCGCAGGACCTGCAGGGATGGATCGAGCGCGACATCGCCGAGGGCGCGCTGCGCCGGCTTGCGTCGGAGCGCGGCACCGTGGCGGCGGGCAGCGTGCGCCTGCACGCGCCGATCCCGGTGCCACGACGCAACATCCTGTGCGTCGGGAAGAACTATCACGAGCACGCCGCGGAGTTTCACAACAGCGGGTTCGACGCCAGCGCGGGCAAGAGCGCGGTGCCCGAGCATCCGATCATCTTCACGAAGTGGCCTGAATCCGTGATCGGGCCGGGGGACGCCATCGACTCCTCGCTCGATCCGACCCAGTCCGTCGATTACGAAGGCGAGCTGTGCGTGGTGATCGGCAAGGGCGGGCGCGGCATCGCCGCCGCCGACGCGCTAGCGCACGTGTACGGCTACACGATCGTCAACGACGTGACCGCGCGAACGCTCCAGAATCGCCATCGCCAGTGGTTTCTCGGCAAGAGCCTCGACACCTTCTGCCCGATGGGACCGTGCATCGTCACGGCCGACGAGGTGCCGGATCCGACGCAGATGATGCTGCGCACGTTCGTCAACGGCGAGCTGCGCCAGCAGGCGGCGGTGGCGGAGTTGATTTTCGACATCCCCATGCTCATCGAGACGCTGTCGCGCAGCATGACGCTTGCGCCCGGCGATCTTGTCGCCACCGGCACGTGCGCCGGCGTGGGCATCGGCTTCGACCCACCGAAGTTCCTGCGTCCCGGCGACAAGGTGAGCATCACCATCGAGCCGATCGGGACATTGGAGAACGTCGTGCGCTGAGGGCTGTCAGCGATGCCCGACGCTCATGGAATATCGACCTCGATGTAGCTGCCCGCCCGGGCTCCATCGACTGCTCGAGCGACCGCATCTTCGCCGCCACGGCGTCGGACGCGTTCGCGTGCGCGCGCTCGCCGACGACCTCGATGCGCCCGGGCCGGATCTCGACTTCGGTCGCGCCGCGCGCGGC
>JAANMV010003412.1_pt1 | contig 13867 bp, 10 predicted proteins | sample 7279661 | NCBI WGS metagenome assembly JAANMV01 (sample SAMN14094540, study PRJNA606508) | bioreactor metagenome | isolation source: A lab-scale SPAN reactor treating ammonium-rich wastewater day 121 | place: Ireland: Galway | collected 2017-05-16 | reverse complement strand
CGGCGACGATGGGCCCGACGAAGGTCAGCTGCCAGACCGGCGTCACCCGCCCCTGACCCGGCGTGCGGGCCATGACCGGGATCGCCACCGCCCAGAAGGCCAGATGCGCCGCCATGCCGGCGACCAGCACCCCCTGGGCCAGGGCCGGCGCAAAGGGGGCAAGCAGCTGCGCCGCGACATAGATGCCGACCAGCGCCGCCGCGATGCCGGCGCGGCCGGGCAGGACGCGCAATTCCTCGACCAGCACGGCGGGGCGGCGAAGCAGCTTGCTGCCATAGGCCAGGACCGCAAAGCCCCAGGCCGCGACGACCATGCCCACCATCATCCCCGAAAGCCCCGGCGGCAGGCCGAAGCGCGCCGTCGCCGCGCGCCAGGCCAGGGCAAGCCCCAGCGCGCCCAGCAGCGGCGGAAAGATGGCGGGCGGAACCCGGCGCCAGAGGCCGGGCGGGTTGAGCCGGGGTGGGGCAAAGCGCATGACGGACCTCCTTGATCCTTCATGTCATAGCGTTGCCGGCAGGCCACGCCAGAGCGGCCGGATGCGTCAGAACGCCGCGTTACCGGGCGCCGGCGATTGACGCAAGCGGGCAGGCTGCCGCAGGTTGAACCAAGGGGTTCGTCACGAACCTGGCTAGGGAGGAAAACCATGAAAAGGATCGTCACCGGCATCGGCGCCCTGCTGGCAAGCGCCGCGCCCGTTCTGGCCGGCGGGATCGAGCGCGCGCCGCAATCGCTGGCACCGCTGTTCGAGCAGGGAAACTACGCCGAACTGAGCTTCGGCGGGGTGAACCCGGACGTGCAGGGCACGGATGCCGCGGGCTTCGGGACGGGTGACGTGGCGCAGGGCTACGGCTTCTTCGGTCTCGCCTACAAGCACCAGTTCACCGACAACCTGTCCGGCGCGATCATCGTCGAGCAGCCCTTCGGCGCGGATGTGCGCTATCCCATGCTCGCCGCTCCATCGCCGTTGATGGATGTGCTGGACGGCACGGCGGTCGAGGTCAATTCGACCACCTACACCGCGCTGCTGCGCTACAAGTTCGACAACAACTTTTCGGTGCATGGCGGCATTCGCGGTTCGCACGCCGACGGTAAGGTTCGGCTGCGCGGCACGGGATATGGCGGCGCCCCGCCGGCAGGCGTAAGCGGATATGATCTCGACCTGGACGGCGCCTGGGGCATGGGCTGGGTCGCGGGGGTGGCTTATGAGATGCCAGAGATCGCCGCGCGGGTCTCGCTGACCTACAATTCGCCGATCACCCACGACTTCAAGATGCACGAGGGGTTCAGCGGCACCGAAATCGCGGCCGACGATTATGAAGTGAAGACTCCGCGCAGCTGGACGCTGGAGGGCCAGACGGGAATTGCTGCCGACACGTTGCTCTTCGGCTCGATCCGCTGGGTGAAGTGGTCCGAGTTCAAGGTGGAGAACCTGGTTTTCCCGCGGCCCACCCCGCTGGGCGACGTGCCGCTGGTCGAGGTCGAGGACACGACCACCTACACGATCGGGGTCGGCCGCAAGTTCACCGAGAACTGGTCGGGGTCGATCTCGTTCCTGTATGAGCCGAGCGAAGGCGACACCGTGTCGCCGTTGGCCCCGGTCAACGGCCGCAAGGGCGTGACGCTGGCGGCGGTCTATACCATGGACAACATCAAGATCACCACCGGCATCAACTATACCAAGCTGGGCGACGCAACCCTTGGCGTCGGGCCCAGCGGCAACAAGCGCGAGGTCGCCAGGATGGATGACGGCGACGCCTGGGGCATCGGAGTCCGCATCGGCTATTCCTTCTGAAGATTGGCGAAAGCTTGAAGGCCCCGGCTCGCGCCGGGGCCATTTTCACAGCTTCTTCGTTGCTTAAATACCCATGGAACATCGCCGGCGGGCGCCGTCGCATGAGTATTTGCAGAACAGAGAAGATCGAGGAGAAGATCAGCCGCGCAAGGCCTGGACCAAGGCGGTGAAATGCTCGCCGCGCTTTTCAAAATTCGGGTATTGGTCGAAGCTGGCGGCGGCGGGGGCAAGCAGGACGGTCTCGCCCGGCTGGGCCTCGGCCGCGGCGCGGGCGACGGCCTGCTCCATGGTCTCGGCGATCTCATGCGGGGTCTGGCCGATCTGGAGCGCGAAGTCGCGCGCGGAATGGCCGATCAGATAGGCCTTGGTGACATTGCCGAGGAAGGGGGCCAGCGCCTCGATGCCGCCGTCCTTGCCCATGCCGCCGGCGATCCAGCGGATGCGCGGGAAGGCGGCCAGCGCCTTGGCGGCGGCATCGACATTGGTGGCCTTGCTGTCGTTGACCCAGGCCACGCCGCCGATCTCGGCCACGGTCTGGCTGCGATGCGGCAGGCCCTGGAAGCTGTGGAAGGCGCGCTCGATCTCGCGCGGGGCGATGCCGACGGCGCGGGTCGCGGCATAGGCGGCGCAGGCGTTCTGGTGGTTGTGCTCGCCCGGCAGCCCCTTGACCTCGCGCAGGTCGATCGAACCGGCCTGGCGGCCCTTGCGGTATTCCGAAAGGAAGCCCTTGCGGGCAAAGACCGACCAGCCGAAATGGTCGAGCTTCTGCCCCGAGGAGATGCGGATCACCCGGTCGTCCGAAGGGGCCATGGCAAGCTGGCCGGCAAGATAGCAGCCCTCGGGCTCGTCGACGCCGATCACGGCGCGGTCCGGCCCGCCCTCGGCGAAAAGCCGGCGCTTGGCGGCGAAATAGCCGCCCAGGCCGCCGTGGCGGTCGAGATGGTCGGGCGAAAGATTGGTGAAGACGGCGACATCCGGGGTCAGGGCGCGGGCCAGGTCGGTCTGGTAGCTGGAGAGTTCCAGCACCACCACCTCGCCGTCATGGGCGGGTTCCAGCGACAGCACGCCGGTGCCGATATTGCCGCCGATCTGGGTCGGGCGGCCGGCTTCCTTCAGGATATGGTGGATCAGCGCGGTGGTGGTGGATTTGCCGTTCGAGCCAGTCACGGCGATCACCCGCGGGGTGGTGTCGAACCGTTCCCATTCCGCCGTGGCGAAGCTGCGGAAGAACAGGCCGACGTCGTTGTCGACCGGCACGCCGAGCGCATAGGCCCTGGCGATGACCGGGTGCGGCTTGGGGTAGAGATGCGGGATGCCGGGGCTGGTGATCAGCGCCGAGATGCCGTCCCAGTTGGCGTCGCGGGTCAGGTCGAGGACGATCATGCCGCCGGCCGCCGCCTGTTCGCGGGTGTCCAGCCCGTCGTCCCAGACCACGACCCGAGCGCCGCCCGCGGCGAGCGCGGCGGCGGTGGCGCGGCCCGAGCGGCCGAGGCCGAGCACGGCGATGGTCTGGTTCTGGACGCCCTGGACCGGGATCATGCTGTTTCCTTCGCTGTTGCAGGCCGGGGGCGCTTCGCCCCCCGGACCCCCCGAGAGTATTTGCAAAACGGAGAAAGCCTGTCAGCGCAGCTTCAGGGTGGCAAGCCCGATCAGCGCCAGGATCAGCGCGATGATCCAGAAACGGATCACGATCTGCGCCTCGCCCCAGCCCTTCTTTTCGAAATGGTGGTGGATCGGGGCCATCAGGAACACCCGCTTGCCGGTGCGCTTGAAATAGAGCACCTGGATGATGACTGACAGCGCCTCGACAACGAAAAGCCCGCCGACGATGGCCAGGACGATCTCGTGCTTGGTGACGACCGCGATGGCGCCCAGGGCACCGCCGAGCGCGAGGCTGCCGGTGTCGCCCATGAAGACGGCGGCGGGGGGCGCGTTATACCACAGGAAGCCCAGGCCGCCGCCGATCAGCGCCGCGACGAAGACCGCAAGCTCCCCGGTGCCGGGCACGAAATGCACGCCGAGGTAATTGGCGAAATTCGCGTTGCCGACCATATAGGCGATCACCGCGAAGCTGCCGGCCGCGATCATCACCGGCATGATCGCCAGCCCGTCGAGCCCGTCGGTCAGGTTCACCGCATTGGCCGCGCCCAGGATCACCAGCACGGCGAAGGGCACGTAGAGCAGGCCCAGGTTGATCAGCGCATCCTTGAAGAAGGGCAGCGCCAGCTCGCCGCTGAGCGCCGCCGGGTGCAGCCAGGCCGCCGCGGCGCCGGCGGCGGCGGCGATGCAGAGCCCGATCAGCAACCGCACCTTGCCCGAGAGCCCCGCGTGATGCTGCTTCGTGACCTTGGCATAGTCGTCGGCAAAGCCGATGGCGGCGAAGCCCAGCGTGACCAAAAGCACGATCCAGACATAGCCGTTATCGAGCCGCGCCCAGAGCAGCGTGCCGATGCTGAGCGCGGCGAGGATCAGCAGCCCGCCCATGGTCGGGGTGCCGGCCTTGGAGAAATGGTTCTGCGGCCCGTCGTCGCGGATCGGCTGGCCCTTTTTCTGCTTGCGGCGCAGCAGGTCGATCAGCGGCCGGCCGAAGAAGAAGCCGAAGAGCAGCGCGGTGAAGAAGGCGCCCCCGGCCCGGAAGGTGATATATCGGAAAAGATTGAAGAAATCCCCGCCGTCGGAGAGGTTCGTGAGCCAATAGAGCATTACGCTGTCCTTTCGCCAGGGGGCGTGCTTTGGCGCGTCCGCCGCAGCGCGTCAACCACCGTCGAGACCCTGGAGGACTTCGAACCCTTCACGAGCACGATATCGCCGGGCGCGACCAGTTCGGCCACGCTCTCGGCCAGTTCTGCGGCGGTTTCGGCATGGCGCCCGCGGCGGGCCTGGGGCAGCGCCTCGTGCAGGGCGCGCATGCGCGGGCCGGCGGTATGGACCAGGTCGACGGCCGGCATCGCGGGATCGGCGGCCATGCCGGCATGGAGCGCGATCTCGTCCGGGCCGAGTTCCAGCATGTCGCCCAGGATCGCCACCCGGCGCCCGCCGGTCAGCCGCGCCAGCGTCGCAAGCCCGGCCGAAAGCGAGGTGGGGTTGGAGTTATAGGCATCGTCGATCAGCCGGATGCCGCCCAGATCCTCGACCGCGCCGCGGCCCAGCGGCGGGCGCCAGTCGGAAAGGCGCGCCGCCGCCTGGGCCACGTCGGCCCCCGCGGCCGACAGCGCCGCCAGCACGCCGACCGCGTTCATGACGAAATGCGTGCCCGGAGTCGCCAGGGTGAAATCCACCACATCGCCCAGCACGCGGGCGCGGACCTGGGTGATGCCGTCCACCGTCTCGGCCTTCAGCGGCCGGGCCATGCCCTGCTGGCCGAAGCCGATGACGATGGCGCCGGCCTCGTCGGCGCAGTCGCGCAGCAATTGCGTGACCGGCAGATCCTCGGGCAGGATGGCGGTGCCGGGCTGCATGAGACCGCGAAAGATCGCGCCCTTTTCGCGGGCGATGCCCTCGATGGCGCCGAAAGCCTCCAGGTGGGCGGCGGCGACGGTGGTAATCATGGCCACATGCGGGCGGGCGAGGCGGGCCAGCGGCTCGATCTCGCCCGGATGGTTCATGCCGATCTCGATGATGGCGAAATCGGTGTCCTGGGGCATGCGCGCCAGCGTCAGGGGCACGCCCCAATGGTTGTTGTAGCTGGCCTCGGCCGCGTGGATGCTGCCCTGCCCGGCAAGCGCGATGCGCGCCATCTCCTTGGTCGAGGTCTTGCCGACCGAGCCGGTGATGGCGATGACCTTGCCGCCCATCCGGGCGCGGCCGGCGCGGCCAAGCGCCTCCAGCGCCTGCAGGACGTCGGGGACGACCAGCAGCGGCGCATCCGGGGCCACGCCCTCGGGGATGCGGCTGACCAGCGCGGCGCCGGCGCCCTTTTCCAGGGCCTGGGCGACGAAGTCGTGGCCGTCGCGGGCGGCCTGCAGGGCAACGAACAGGTCGCCCGGCCGGATGGTGCGGGTGTCGATGGAGACGCCGCCGACGGCAAAGTCACCGGTGGCGCGGCCGCCGGTCGCGGCGGCGGCATCCTGCGAGGTCCACAGCGTCATATCTTGCCATCCAGCGCCGCGACGGCCACCGAGGCCTGCTCGGCATCGTCGAAGGGGTAAACGTCGTTGCCGATGATCTGGCCGGTCTCGTGGCCCTTGCCGGCGATCAGCAGCGCGTCGCCCGGCTGCAAGGCATCGACGGCGCGCAGGATCGCCTCGGCGCGGTCGCCGACCTCGATGGCCTCGGGGCCGGCGCCGGCCAGCACTTCGGCGCGGATCGCGGCCGGGTCTTCGCTGCGCGGGTTGTCGTCGGTGACATAGACCAGGTCGGCGAATTGCCGCGCCGCCTCGCCCATCAGCGGGCGCTTGAGCCGGTCGCGATCGCCGCCGGCGCCAAAGACCACGACGATGCGGCCCATGACATGCGGGCGCAGGCTTTGCAGGGCCGAGGCCAGCGCGCCCGGCTTGTGGCTGTAGTCGACGAAGACCGCAGCACCGTTTTCCCGCATCGCCGCCAGTTCCATGCGGCCGCGCACGGTGGTCAGCCCCGGCAGGGTCTCGATCACGCGGGGCGCCTCGTCGCCGGCGGCAATGGCGAGGCCGGCGGCGGCCAGCACGTTTTCCGCCTGGAAGCCGCCGATCAGCGCCAGCCGCACCAGATGCGCCTGGCCATGCAGGCTGAAGCGCAAATCCTGCCCGGTCGCGTCATAGCGCTGGCCCAGGATGCGCAGGTCGGCCGCCGCGTCCTTGCCGATGGTCGTCAGATCGAGGCCGCGTTCGCGCGCGATCCCCGCCATCTGCCGGCCGCGCGGGTCGTCGATATTGACGACCGCCCCAGCGCCCTCGTCCAGCAGATGATCGAAAAGCAGCGCCTTGGCGGCGAAATATTCGTCGAAGTTCTTGTGATAATCCAGGTGGTCCTGGCTGAAATTGGTGAAGGCGCCGGCCTTCAGCCGCACCCCGTCCAGCCGGCGCTGGTCGAGCCCGTGCGAGCTGGCCTCCATCGCCGCATGGGTGACGCCAGCAGCCGCCGCCTCGGCCAGCACCCGGTGCAGGGTGATCGGCTCGGGCGTGGTATGGGCCAGCTTGGCCTGGTAGTCGCCCTGCACGCCCATGGTGCCCAGGCTGATCGCCTTGTGGCCCAACGCCTGCCAGATCTGCCGGGTGAAGGTGGCGACCGAGGTCTTGCCCGAGGTGCCGGTGACGGCGACCATCGTCTCGGGCTGGGCGGCGAACCACAGGGCGCTCGCGCCCGCCAGCGCGGCGCGGGGATCCTCGGCCACCACCAGCGTGGCATCGGCGCCGGCCAGCACCTCGGCGGCGATCTCGGCGCCCTTGCGGTCGGTCAGGATCGCGGCCGCGCCCTGGCGCAGCGCATATTGGATGAACTCGCCCCCATGCGCGGCCGAACCCGGCAGCGCCGCGAACAGATGGCCGGGCCTGACCTGCCGCGAATCCATGGCAAGGCCCGTTATCTCGGGGTCGCGCCCCTTGTCCCCCCTCAGCCCCAGAAGGGACAGCCGCATCGCCCGCTCGGTCACGAAGCCTCCGCTCATCAGTTCGAGACGAGCTTTAGCCCATCGGGCAAAGGCCGTTCAACCATCGGCAATTGCGATTCGGTGGCCGGGCGCAGGCCCAAGAGCGGTGCGACGCGGCGGATCACCTCGGCCGCCACCGGCGCCGAGGTCGCGCCCGCGGTGCGGCTTTCGCCGCCGGGGCCGATGGTCGAGGGCTCGTCCAGCGACAGCACCAGCACATATTGCGGATCGCTGGCCGGGAATACCGAGGCGAAGGTCGAGACCACCTTGTTGCCGTAATAGCCCCCCGTCGGGCGCGGCTTGTCGGCGGTGCCGGTCTTGCCCGCGACCTCGTAGCCCTCGACATTGGCGCTGCGGCCGCTGCCGCGGACCACCACCTGGCGCAGCATCTGCACGGCGATCTGCGCGGCCTCGGGCGACAGCACCTGCTCGCCGCCGCGCGGGCGGCGGTCGTGGATCAGCGTCGGCATCACCCGCTTGCCGCCGTTCGCGACCGTCGCATAGGCCGCGGCCAGATGCAGCGGGCTGGCCGCCAGCCCGTGCCCGAAGGCCACGGTGGCCGAGGTCACGGCGGGCCAGCGCTTGGGCACCAGCGGCTTGCCGGTCGGCGCCTCGCTCATCTCGATCGGCGTCGGCTCGAAGAAGCCCAGCTTCTGCAGGAAATCCCTCTGCCGCTCGGCGCCCAGCAGCTGGGCCACCCGGACGGTGCCGACGTTCGACGACTTCACGATGATGTCCGTCACCGAAAGCGTGCCGTAATTGTGGCCCCGGAACTCGTTGATCAGGTATTTGCCGATCTTCATCGGCGCCTTGGCGTTGATCATCGTGGCCGGGCTGACCAGCTTGAGGTCGATGGCCTGCGCCACCGGGAAGATCTTGAAGGTCGAGCCCAATTCATACTGCCCCTGCACCGCGCGGTTGAACAGCGGGCTGTCCGAGGGATCGCCCTTGAGCAGCGGTCGCGGCCGGTCGTTGGGGTCGAAATCGGGCAGGCTGGCCATGGCCAGGATCTCGCCGGTCTTGACCTCCATCAGGATGCCGGTGGCGCCCTTGGCGTTCATGACCTTCATGCCGTTGCCCAGCACCTCCTCCATGGCGGCCTGGACGGTCAGGTCCAGCGAAAGCGCCAGCGGCGCGCCGTCATTGGCCGGATCGCGCAGCCAATGGTCGAAGGCCTTTTCGACGCCGGCGACGCCGACGACCTCGGCGCTGGCCACGTCTTCCTTGCCGAAGGTGGCGCCGCCCAGGATATGCGCGGCGATATGGCCGTTCGGGTAAAGCCGCATCTCGCGCGGGCCGAACAGCAGCCCCGGCTCGCCGATGTCATGCACGGCCTGCATCTGTTCGGGGCTGATCTTCTTCTTGATCCAGACGAAGGTGCGCTTGCCGGTAAAGTCCTTTTGCAGCCGTTCGATCTCCAGGTCGGGGAAGATGCGAACCAGTTCGCGCGCCGCGCGCTCGGGCTCGACCATCTGCTGGGGATGGGCGTAAAGCGAATGGGTCAGCAGGTTGGTGGCCAGCACCCGCCCCTGCCGGTCGGTGATGTCGGCGCGCTGCGAGATGATCTGCGCGCCGGTGGTCTGCACCCGCGGCTCGCTGGGCTGGCTGGCGGCCAGCACGCCCATCTTGGCGCCCACGGTGCCAAAGGCCAGCGCAAAGGCGCAGGACATGAAGAACAGCCGGGTCCGGGCGCTGCCGCGCGCCCTTTCCTGGATCGCGGCATGCCTTTGGGCGCGGTTCTCGGCCTCGATGGCATCGGGGTTCTCGCCTGTTTCGCGGGCGCGAAGGATGCGGGCCAGCGGGCGCAGCGGGGTGCGGATCATGGCGTGCTCTCCTGTGGTCTGCGGGGCGGGAAGCCGGCGGGACGTTCGACCGGCAGATCGGCAGCGGCACCGGGGGCGGGTTCGGGCGACCGGGGCGCCGGGAAGGCCACCTGGCCCACGTCCACGAACTGGTCGGAACCGAAGGGCACCAGCTTCAGCCGCTCGAAATTCAGGTCGACCAGCTGGCGCAGGCGCTCGGGGCGGTTCAGATAGGCCCATTCGGCGCGCAGCACGCCCAGATCCTCGCGCAGGCGGCCGATCTGGCGCTGGATGTCGCTCATCTCGCTGATGGCGGCCTGGGTGCGGTAATTCTCGCGATAGGCCCAGAAGGCCAGACCCATCACCGAAAGCGCGGTCAGAAGGTAAAGCACCGAACGCATCACGCCCCCCTTTCCGACAGCAGCGGCAGGCCCAGCCCCGCCGGATCGACCCGGCCGGCCGGCGCCGCGGTGCGGATGCCGACCCGCAACAACGCCGAGCGGGCGCGCGGATTCGCCGCCAGCTCGGCCTCGTCCGCGCCGATGGCGCGGCGGAAGGGCAGCGTGAAGGCCGGCTCCTCGCGCGCGGCCTCGGGCGCATAACGGCTGCTGCCGCCGGCGCTGTTCGAGCGCGCCTGCATGAACCGCTTGACGATCCGGTCCTCGAGCGAATGGAAGCTGACCACGGCCAGCTTGCCGCCCGGCCGCAGCGCCCGTTCGGCCGCCGCAAGCCCGGCGACCAGCTGGCCGAATTCGTCGTTCACCCAGATGCGGATCGCCTGGAAGGCGCGGGTCGAGGGGTGGCTCTGCCCCGGCTTCGCGCGCGGCAGGCAGCCGGCGACGATGTCGGAAAGCTGGCCGGTGCGGCTCAGCGGCCGGGCGGCGACGATGGCCTTGGCGATGCGGCGCGAGGCGCGCTCCTCGCCGTAGAGATAGAGCACGTCGGCGATGACCGATTCGGGGGCGCTGTTCAACAGGTCGGCCGCCGTCGGCCCCTCGCCGCCCATGCGCATATCCAAGGGCCCGTCGCGCAAAAAGGAAAAGCCGCGCTCGGGCTGGTCAAGCTGCATCGAGCTGACGCCAAGGTCCAGCACCACGCCATCGACCGGCCCGCCGGCCAGCCTGTCGAGATCCGAGAACGTACCCTGGACCAGCCGCAGCCGGTCGCCATATTCGCCCGCCCAGGCTTCGGCCATGCGAAAGACCGCCGGGTCGCGGTCGATGCCGATCACCCGGTCGGCGCCCTGCTCCAGCAGGCCGCGGGCATAGCCGCCGGCGCCGAAGGTGCCGTCGACCCAGGTGCCCGTCACAGGCTGAACGGCCCGCAACAGCGGGCCAAGCAGGACGGGGATATGCGGAGCCTCGGCCATGCCCTAGCCCTCGTCCTTCGCCGCGGCGGGGGCCAGCAGCGACAGCGGATCGGCGCCCGGCTCCAGTTCCGGCACGCGGGCTTCCAGCGCGCGCTCTTCCTCGGCATAGGCCTCGGGGGTCCAGACCTTCAGGCTGTCGCCGGCCGAGATGAAGAAGGCGCTGTCGGTCAGGCCGATCTTCTCGCGCAGCTTCTGCGGCAGGACCAGGCGGCCGTCGCCGTCGATCTCGGCTTCGTCGGCGTGACCCTGGTAGATGTTTTCCAGAAGGTTGCGGGCGGCCGAGCCGCGCGGCATGCGGGCGATGCCGTCCTCGATCTCTTCCATCGCCTCGATGGTGAAAAGCTGCAGCCAGTTCCAGTCGCGGGTGCCGTAGACGATGACCAGCTGCGCGCGCTTGCCGGCCTGCCAGTCGGGATCGGAGGCTTCAAAGACCCGACGGAACTTGGCCGGGATGGAAACGCGACCCTTCGCGTCCACCTTGACCTCTTCCGACCCTCTGAAACGGCGTGCCAACGGCGCGCCCTCCTTTCACTGTCCCGACCTTTCCGGTTTGCCCGAAAAGGAAAGGCGGACCGGGCTGCTGCCACTGCCCGATCCGCCGCCCTCGTTCCCATCTCTGGGCCCCGTAGTTTCGGGGATCGCGCCCTGCGTTTCGCGCCACCTGGGGGAGGTGCTGCTCGCGCGCCGCAGAGGTCATTCGGAAACGGGTTGCCTGTATGAAAGCTGCTTGTCGCCTTTTGGGGTCTTGGCGCCCCTCGAGCCCGTTCCGTGAGCCAAGGGATGCCATGGGAATTCATGGGACGCAATGGGTTTGTTTGGTCGGAACCTGGGCGCAGGCGGGCTATTGCCGGCGAACGCGGCGCGAACAAATTCACACCGGCGCGATCACAGGGGAAGGTATCGGATGCAGGGATAGAACAGCCACTAGATGTAGTATGGAGCGCCGATGTGGCAAATAAATCCCACCATTTCCCAGAATCGTCCCACGCGACCGGGTGGAGGGGCGATTCTTCCGTCGAAAAAGGGGAAAGCTTGCCGATTCGACCGGCCTTCACGGGCATTCACGCCGCGGTGATTCGGAATCCAGGGACCGTTCCCATGATTTCCCGGACCCGCTTCCCGTGTTTTCCCGGCCGGGTGCGAAAGGCCAGGTCAGGCCATGCCGCCGGCGATCAGCCGCTCGGCCAGCCGGACGAAGGATTGCGCCACCGGCCCGTCGCCGGCCGCGATCGGCGTGCCGGCATCGCCCGCAAGCCGCAGGTCCAGGTTCAACGGGATCTCGCCCAGGAAGGGCAGGTCCAGCGCCGCGGCCTCGGCGGCGACGCCGCCATGGCCGAACAGATGCGCCTCGTGGCCGCAATTGGGGCAGATATAGGTGGACATGTTCTCGACCAGCCCCAGCACCGGGGTCTTGAGCTTGTCGAACATGTCGATGGCGCGGCGGGCGTCGATCAGCGCCACGTCCTGCGGGGTCGAGACGATGATCGCCCCGCTGACCTGCGCCTTCTGGCACAGCGACAGCTGCACGTCGCCCGTGCCGGGCGGCAGGTCGACCAGCAGCACGTCCAGCTCGCCCCATTTCACCTGGTTCAGCATCTGTTGCAGCGCGCCCATCAGCATCGGGCCGCGCCAGACCACCGCCTCGCCTTCCTTCATCATCAGGCCCAGCGACATGACGGTGACGCCATGGGCGTGCAGCGGCTCGATCATCTGGCCGTCGCTGGTGGGGCGCTGCCCGGTCAGGCCCAGCATGCGCGGCTGCGAGGGACCGTATATGTCGGCGTCCAGCAAGCCGACCCGCCGCCCCTTGCGCGCCAGCGCCACCGCCAGGTTCGAGGTCAGCGTCGATTTCCCGACCCCGCCCTTGCCCGAGCCGATGGCCAGGATCCGCGCCACGCCGCTGACCGGCGCGGGGCCGGCCTGGGGCGTGGGGTGGCGGCCGATCTTCAGGCTGGGCGGCGCCTCGCCGCCCGAACGGGCCGCGACCTGCGGGGCACCGCCGCGCGGCGCGGTCGGGGCGGTGGTGACGATCTGCACCTTTTCCACTCCCGGCAGGGCGGACAGCCGGCGCTGCGCCTCGGCCTCGACCGGGACCAGCGCGCGGGCAGAGGCCGCATCGGCCGCCTCGATGACGAATCGCACCGCGCCCGATTCGACGTTGAGCGCGCGCACCAGATCGGCCGAAACCAGGTTGCCCCCCCCCGGAACCGCGATCTGGGCAAGTTCCTGAAGCACACGTTCCCGTGAGATGGTCATGGCTACCCCCGCATCAAAGCGCCCGCAGCATCGCAATTCGCGCGGGGATGGGCAAGCCGGGCTTGCGGGCTGATACCGCTAACCCCCTGTGACCCCGCGTAAAATACGACCGATCTGCTAGGGAAACTTGATCCAACTTGTAAAAAGGCTGAAAAATTCACGGATTATTAACGCTTTGTAACAGTGTCCCAGAAACAGCCATGTAGATTCTGCATAGCAGCATCTCGCCCGCGGCCATTGTGCAGATGCAGAAAAGGGACCATGTTCGTCTCAACAGCGCGACAGGGAAAACCGACCGCGCCATCCGCAAGACAAAAGAGTGAATGAAATGGCTGTTCTCGATCTGATCCATGGCGGTATGCACCGCAACGACATCGCCGGCAACGGCGCGATCGCGAAATTCGTGGCCAATGTCCGTGACCATATGGCCCGCCGGGCGGTCTATCGCCAGACCCTGCGCGAACTGGGCGACCTGTCCAACCGCGAACTGGCCGACCTGGGCCTGAACCGCGGCAACATCCGCAGCGTGGCTTACGAAGCCGCCTGGGGCACGAAGTAAGCGAATAGAACACCCGACCCACTCCTCCTCCCTTGGGTCCGGGTTCAGGCGGCATCCTCCCTCCTCCTCCCTGAGGATGCCGCCGCTCAGATACGGTGAAGCCCCTCCTCCTCCCTAGGCTTCACGGTTCCGGCGGCCCCCCCTCCTCCTCCCTGGGGATGCCGCCACCCCATACGGCGAGACCCCTCCTCCTCCCTGGGTCTCGCGGTCCGGCGGCAGCCTCTTTCCTCCTCCCGGAGGCGCCGCCAAACCGACACGGCGAAGCCCCTCCTCCTCCCTGGGCTTCCCGTTCTGCGCGGCGCCCTCCCCTCCTCCTCCCTGGAGGGCGCCGCCAAAACACCGCCGCAAGGCGGAACGGAATGCGACGGTCCTCTCCTCCTCCCTGGGACTGTCAGCTAGCGGTAATGGCCTCCTCCTCCCTGCCATTGCCGCACCCCATACGCGGCCCCTCCTCCTCCCTGGGCCAGCGTTGCGCGGCGGTGCCCCCTCCTCCTCCCTGGGCACCGCCGCTTTTCATTTCCGG
>JAANMV010003405.1_pt1 | contig 13880 bp, 10 predicted proteins | sample 7279661 | NCBI WGS metagenome assembly JAANMV01 (sample SAMN14094540, study PRJNA606508) | bioreactor metagenome | isolation source: A lab-scale SPAN reactor treating ammonium-rich wastewater day 121 | place: Ireland: Galway | collected 2017-05-16 | reverse complement strand
TTCTTCAGCACCATGAACGCTGAACATCATCGCTACGCCATCCGCTGCCTCCATGCCCGCCAACCCAGCTTCCGAACCTCTTCGTGAATTGGCCGTGGGTTGACGCAGATGTTGTAGCTTGCGTCTTTTGGGGAACTGTTGCAGGTTGAAGTGCCCTATGAAAGCGACCAGACCTTTCGGCGGAGATCGTTCAACGGGCGCGTTTACGCTCGTTGAACTGCTGGTCGTCATCGCCATCATTGCGATTCTGGCGGCGCTGTTGTTGCCGGCGCTGGCGGCGGCAAAGGCCCGGGCACACTCGACGGTCTGCAAGGGCAACCTCCGCCAGATCGGGCAGGCGCTGGCGCTCTATGTGGAGGACTACCGCGCCTACCCAACCTACCAGCCCGCGTGGGTCGCGATGGTCGAGGGGGCTCCGCGCCGGTGGAGCTTCCCACCCCATTGGCGCTCACTGGTAAATCCTTATCTCGGGAACGCGTTCCACTCGTTCCCAGAAGTCTGGGACAAGGACCGGCTGCACTGCCCAAGGGTTTACAGCAAGCACATCGACGGATGGGCAACCATCGGGTATGTGCGCCAGAGCTACGGATACAACGCTTATGGCACTTCGTTCAGCCCTTACCACCCCGTGTATAATCCGTCGAGTTCACCAACGATCCGGCACCTCGAATTAGGCTTGGGCGGATGGCAATTGCACGACAACGTCTCCACCGGTCCGGTGCGTGAATCCAAGGTGAAAAAGCCGGTGGCAATGATGGCTGTGGGCGACGCCTTTGTCGGCGGGGACGGTTCAGTGCATGCGCCACAGAATCGGATCTGGCTGCGCCAAACCGACGACCTGCTCGCCATTAGCTTCGGCCTCAACTCGATGGTCAGCGGCACGATGGCGGAATATTACGAAACCGGTTTGAAGCGGCATGCAGGCAAACTCAACGTGGTGTTTTGCGACGGTCATGTGGAATCGCCGCCAATCAAAGCGATGTTCGGCCATGAAAATGAACAAGCCCTCCGCCGATGGAACAATGACAATCTTCCTCACAAGGAACTGCAAAAGTGAACGGCGCACCGCCACATCGTCAGTCGCGCATGAGTTGGTCGGCGTCAGGCTTCACCCTGATCGAACTGCTGGTCGTCATCGCCATCATCGCGATCCTGGCGGCGATGCTGTTGCCGGCGCTGGCGAAAGCCAAGAGCAAGGCGCAGTTGACCCAATGCCGGAGCAACCTGCGGCAACTTGTCCTGGGCTTGAACATGTACGTTGGCGATTTCAGGCGGTTTCCGTACTTGTTCGTCCCCACCCCCGGCCCCGACGGTCGCACGGGGTACTATGTGGACATTTGGTTTCACGACCTGGAGCCGTACGTGAACGCCTACTGGACGAATCAATTGTGGATCTGCCCGGCCAATCGCTTTGCGGACCCGCCTTACCGGGATTTCCCCCTCCCAGCACTGGGGGCCCCTGAACTCTGGGGAGGCAGCTACGGCTACAACGCCAGCGGCACCGACGGTGGCGGCATTGGATTGCCGAGAACTGTCTTGCGCGACCATCTCCTCGGGCTGGGCGAGATACCCATCAGTTCTTCCGGCCGTTTCGCGCCCGCTTTGCCCGAATCTGCCGTGCGTGCGCCGGCGCAGATGATCGCCATTGTTGACAACTGGCGGTTCATGACTTGCCCGGACGAGTATATCCACGACCGTGGCACCGCTTGGTTCGCGAAATACCACTGGCACGGGACCGGCGCGAACGCCGCCTTCGTGGATGGCCATGTGGAATTCAACAAGTTCGATGCGCTTTACGGCAAGCACGACGCGGCCCGCCGGCGTTGGAACAACGACCATGAACCCCACCCGGAAACCTGGAGGCCGTGAGCCAGCGTTTACGCTGATCGAACTGCTGGTCGTCATCGCCATCATTGCGATTCTCGCGGCGATGTTGTTGCCGGCGCTGGCGAAAGCCAAGACCAAGGCGCAGTTGACCCAATGCCGGAGCAACCTGCGGCAGATTGGCCTGGGCTTGAACATGTACGTCGGCGCTTTCGGTCGCTTTCCCCATTGGGCCGTCACCAGCAACATCTATGCGATTGACCTGTGGTTCCACGATCTTGAGCCCTACGTGAACGCGCGCTGGACAAATGGAGTATGGATTTGCCCGGCCAACCGGTCCCGGAATCCGCCGTACTTTGAATGGGCGTTGCCGGCCCAGATGGTTTACGGCGCCTGGAGCGGCAGTTACGCCTACAACGCGGGCGGCACCGACTCGGATGGCGGGTTCAATCTGAAGACGATCCTGCCCAATCAACCGCTGGGTTTGGGGCCGCCTTATTCTCCGGGATTCGGCGCGGCCAAACCGGCGTTGCCTGAAGCCTCGGTCCGCGCGCCGGCTGACATGATTGCCGTCAGCGAAGGATTGAACAACGGCTGGATCATCGTGTCGCCAAAAGAATTCGCTGGCTTCAAGTCCGTCAGGTCGCAGGGGCGTTTCGCGAAAGATCACTGGCATGCGACCGGCGCCAATTCCGTGTTTGTGGATGGCCACGTGCAATTCGACAAGGACGACGCGCTTTACGGCAAGCATGACGCCGCCCGTCGCCGTTGGAACAACGACCATGAACCCCACCCGGAAACGTGGGAACAGTGAGCCGGGTCATTGGTCGCCATCGGCGCGCCGGGTCGGGATTCAGCAAGATCAGTGGCGTTGAAAACCGGAAGATCAGTCAGGGGAAAAATTGTCAGGGGAATGAAGTCCGTCGCGTTCCTGTTCCGCTAAAGCGTCATTCCCCTGACACCTATTCCGCTGACCAAAGTTGTTCCTCCTTCGGACTGCCGACGCGTTGGCGTTGAGCTCCTCGCCCTGTCCGAAAGCGGTGCTAAAGTCACGCGCACTCCAGACGCTGTCGCGAGTGTCGGGCGTCCATGAACCTGGCGCAACGTTCGGAGCGTGGCGCGTCCATTGCCGCTTTCCCCCGAGTGTGTGCAGAGAGACAGGGAGGTTCTGCAGTTATCCCTGCACCATCAGCGTTCATCTGATTTCGACGTGACAAGTCGGCGAGACAGGTTGCGTTGGAAAGCGGGAAATCGGTCAGGGGAATAACGGTCAGGCGAATAACGTCCGTCGAGTTCCTGTAAGTGTCTTTCCTCCGAGACCTATTCCGCTGACCAAAGTTCTTCCTCCTTCGGACTGCCGGCGCGTTGGCGTTGAACTCCTCGCCCTGTCCGAAAGCGGTGCTGAAGGCACGCGCACTCCAGACGCTATCGCGACTGTCGTGCGTCCATGAACCTTGCGAAGCGTTTGCGGTGCGGCGCGTTTACCGCCGCTTTCCCCGGGTGCATGTGGACATGCAAAGTGGCTTTCCAGTTTTCCCTACGGCTTGGGCCTTTGCGTGGGATACCTCTTCCCGCTGGGACTATGGCAATTCCCGCACCCGAATGTGCCGATACTCCATCTGTCCACGATCGCCTTCCAGACCGATGGGGCCGGTTGCTGGCAGTTTCATCGCGGCTTCGAGGACTTCGCCGTTACAGGTGGCGTGCGCTTCGCCGCCTTTGACCGTGACGACGATTTCGTTCCAGTCCTGCGGCTTGTATTGCTTGAGTTGTTTGTAAGGTCCGGCGAGCAGGTAATCGCGACATTGAAGCTGTGGCCGGCGGAGGAAGATACCGCTGTCCGCGTTGGGCGTGGCGCGGAATTCCAGCTTGAGGATGAAATCTTTCGGGAACTCGCGGGTGGTCCAGAGTGTTTGAATCTTCCGGCCCTCGGGCGGCGTGGTGACAATCAATCGCCCATTCTTCGCAAGGTAACGACCATCATCGCTGGCGGTCTTGCCGTCGAAAGTGACCGCGCTGGTTACTATGGGCCAAGCGGCGGCATTTGGGTCGCTGGCCTGCCAGCGTTTCGCGTTCTGAATGTCGGCCTCGGAAGTTGGCCGATAGCCCCAGCCGGTCAGATCGCGGCCGTTGAACACGCTGACGAAACCCGGTTCGGGCGTGAAATCGTCGGCTTCCGTTTCCAGAAAACCGAGCGTGGCCAGGATGGGTCGCAACGCGGCGGCCCATTTCGCGTAACCCGCCTGATTCGGATGCAGCAAGTCGGGAAACTCCTCCGACTTCGCGTCGCCCTGTGGCTTGGCAAACAGCAACCACGTTTCGATCAGAGTGATCTGCGCGTCGCCCTTCACGGCAGCGGCGTAAAGCTGGTTGACCTTCTTGATCTTGTCGGCGGGACGTTTCTTTGAATCAGAACTGGGGAAGACCTCGCACAGGATGATTGGCATCTTCGCGTTGTGAGTTTTCAGCTTTGCGAGGATGAGCTTCAAGTTGGCCGCAATGGTCTCCGGATCAGCCCCTTCTTCGAGATCGTTGGTGCCAATCAGAATCACCACGCCACTTGGTTGCATGGCAAGAACGTCCTGTTCCAAACGAATCAACACGCCGCGCGTGGTGTCGCCGCTGATGCCGCGATTGGCGACTTTTACCCCGGGAAAGCTCTTTCCCATGTCGTCACCCCAGCCTTGCGTGATGGAATCGCCGAGGAAAATCAGCGCCTTCTGATCCTGCGCCACCCGGGCGGCCCAGGTGGAGCGGCGCTCAATCCAAAGATCCTTAAACCAGTCGTAACGACGGATTGGTCCGGCCCCGGGCAAGCCATCGTCCGTTGCGGGAATGGCAAGGCGGGAAGCCGGTGGTGATTGCGGCTGGGCGAGGGCAGTCCATGCCAGCAAGCCCGAGACGAGGAGGAGTGGGAGGCGAGTGAATGGTTTCATCAGTTGCGGGTTTAGACTGGGCTGCCGGCTGATTGGAATCAAGCACATCCACGCGGCCGATGCCGGGTGCGTGCGAAGGTCTGGCGGCGGCAGAATTTTCTTCGCAATGCGACATTCATCCTCATAATCGCGGCAGCCAATACCGAAACCATTAGCAATGAAACACCTTAGACTGCCTGTTGGGGCCACACTGATACTCTTCCTGGCCGCGCTTTGTCCACCGGCCCTTCACGCACACGATGGCGTGCAGGCGTCAGTCCACGACACGGTGGCAGCCGTCATCAAACGGATGCAGCGCGATTTGAGCCTGGATGAACTCGTGGGCATTACCGTGCCCAAGGCGGAGGCGTTCTTGACGTCGCAGGAACGCGAGACTCTCGGCGCGGGCCACATTCGCTTCCGGGTAAACGTGCCGGTGGTGGTCACGATTCTCCGGGATGCCACCCTCGGCGACGAACCGTTCTGGTTGCGCGAACGGGGCTTCACCGCCACGGGGTTGAAAACGAAATTCTACACGCGCGAATTCGACGCCTGGGAGAAGTCCTTTCCGGCGGGAAGAATCGGCCTGGGCGTTCACAATCTGAGCGGTCGCGGCACGCACTACCTGGTGCTCGTGAAAGCGCAGCAGGGCGGCGATCGCGTTCAGGTATCCGAACTCTATCCCGGCAATCTGCGCACTGCGGCGTTTGTGGCGGGGGTGAAGCCGTTCGTGGATCAAGAATTGCAATTGAGCGGAATTCCGGCGGCACTCGAAAACCAGTTGTTAATTCAAACGGACACGCGACGGGAGGAAGACGCCCAGCTCGTGAGCTTGTTCAGCAAGACGCAGTACCCCGCGCCCGATCGCGCCGACCACGTGGCCCTTACGTGGAGCGATGATCCGCGCACCACGCAGACGATTCAGTGGCGGACCTCGGCGCGCATCAAGAGCGGAGTCATCCGTTATCAGGTGAAGCCGGCGAACAGCATGTTCGACGCGCGATCCGCACGCACCAAGCGCGCCAACACCCAAGCCCTCTCCACACCCACCCTGGTCAATGATCCCTTGAACCAGCGCCACACGGTGGTGCTGACCCGGCTGAAACCGGAAACGACCTATCTGTATTCCGTCGGCGACGGCTCGCCGGAGGGCTGGACCGCGCCCGCCGAGTTCACCACGGCGCCGGCCCGGGTAGTGCCTTTCTCCTTCATTTACATGGGCGATGCCCAGAATGGGCTGGACCGCTGGGGGGTGCTGTTGCAGAACGCCTTCCGCGCCCGGCCGGATGCGGCGTTCTACCTGATGGCCGGCGATTTGGTGAATCGCGGCGCGGAACGCTGGGATTGGGACAGTTTTTTCGAGCACAGCAAAGGGGTGTTTGATCGCCGTCAACTGGTGCCGGTGCTTGGCAACCACGAGTATCAGGGCGGCGAACCCGCGCTTTATCACGCGCACTTCACGTTGCCGAGGAACGGACCGAAAGGCGTCCCGCTGCAACGCGCCTACTCGTTCGAGTACAGCAACGCAAAATTCGTGATCCTGGATTCCAATCTCGACGCCGCAAAACAGACGGCGTGGCTGGAACGGGAATTGGCCAGCACCAAGGCCGTGTGGAAATTCGTCAGCTACCATCATCCCGCCTATTCCTCCAGCGCCAATCGCACGAACCTCGGCGTGCGCAATCTCTGGACACCCATCTTCGATAAGTATCGCGTGGACCTGGCGTTGCAGGGGCACGATCACGCCTATTTGCGGACTTATCCGATGCGCGCCCAACAACGCGTGGCGAACGCCAGTGATGGGACGATCTACATCATTTCGGTTTCCGGCACGAAGTACTACGATCAACCCAAACACGATTACACCGAGGTTGGTCTTACCAAACTCTCGACATATCAAGTGCTGGACATCCAAATCAACGGCAACCGGCTGGTTTATCGCGCACACGACGTGGAGGGCCAGGTGCGGGATGAATTTGTGATCGAGAAGTGAAGCGCTACCAAGCCTGCGCGGTTGCGGGACGGCAAGCCAATGACAGCAACGAGCACACAGACACGGGCATGATCTTCGATTGGTTAAAGCTCAGTTTGCCTCGGCATGGGATTCACCTTCTGCTCACCACGCTCGCCTGGTGGGCTGTCACCCCGCTGGCCGCGGCCGCCGTCTCCTATCCGCTGGAGGTCCGGCCGCCCGAACACCAGCGGATGACTGATCCGCACACTGGCGCGGAACTGTTGTTCCTGACCACTGCGCCTGAGAAGGACGCCAATCTCTATTTCCACGAACACTCCTGGCTGGGGGATGAGTCCGTCATCTTGTTCAATTCCGCGCGACCGAACGGCGGCTTGATGGGTTACGTGACAGCCACGGGTGAGTTGATCCGCTTCCACACCCGGCAAGGACCGCTGCGCCACGCCACTGCTGCCGCCAAAGGCAATGCCGTGTTTGCGGTTCGCGGGCGATCCATCCTGGAAATAAGGTTGGAGCTTCACCTGGCCGATACTCCCTGGTTGCACCGTTCTCGCGTCATGGCCACGGAGCGCGTGCTCGGCACTTTGACTGAAGGGACAATCTCGACGGCGCTGAATCCGAGTAGCGATGGCAAGCAACTCGCCTTTGGGGTGAGCGGTTTCTTGGAGCAGTCCCGCGGTCCGGCCATTTACCGGGTGAACATTCGATCCGGCAAATTCACGGAAGTCTGCCGCCTGCCCCAGCCGCCGGGATACGGTGGGCACGTCCAGTGGAGCCGCACGAACCCGCATTTGATCAGCTTCGCGGGGCGTGGTCCCAATGGTGACGTGGCCGGACCGATGCCGCGCGAAACCAGGGCGGAGGATTACCTCGGGCGCGGCCAACGCTTGTGGGTGGTGGACATTCGGCGCGGGGTACCGCGCAACGTGTACCTCGCCGCCGAGGGCGAGCTGGTTACGCACGAATCCTGGTGGGTGGATGACCAAATCCTGTTCTGCGGTGGCAGCAGCCCTATGCCCGCTCCGGCAGTGCTCTCGCATGTCAAGGCGCTGAACATTTATTCGGGCGAGGTCCGTATTGTCGGCGCCGGTTCGTGGTGGCCGGACGCTTCGCCCGCGGAAGTGGCGCGCTTGAATTGGTGGCACGCCGCCGGCAGCGCGGATGGATGCTGGGTTGCCGCCGATAATTGGCACGGTGACATCATGCTGTTCGAGGGCAAAACCACCCGCCCGCGCTTGCTCACCGCCGGCCACCGGACCTACGGCCAGGGCGAGCACCCCCATGTGGGTTGGGACCGAAAGGGCGAGAAGGTCGTGTTCGCCTCGCATCTACTGGGCAACCTCAACGTTTGCGTCGCCACGATTCCGCAAGCGTGGCAGGACGAGGTTGCGGCGGTTGACCAAGGTTTGCGGCCAAGGCGCAAATAGTCCAACCCATCTGCCATGACTTACGACTTTGCGAAACTCACCGAACTACCGGGCTTTGAATGGCATTGTCCGCCGCCGACTTGGGGCTTTGATGCGGAGGGGCTTTTCGTGCAGCCGGCGGCGGCCACGGATTTCTGGCAGCGCACCCATTACGGATTCTCGGCCGACAACGGCCATTTCCTTTTCACCCGGCTCGCCGGTGATTTTGTCGTCTCCGCCACCGTGCGGTCGCAACCTCGTCACCAATACGATCAGGCCGGATTGATGGTTCGCGCGGACGCGGAGTGCTGGATCAAAACTTCCGCCGAGTATGAACCGGAGGGCGCAAACCGGCTGGGAGTGGTGGTGACGCAGCACGGTTTTTCGGACTGGTCCACACAAGACCTGGCGAGGGAGGCAAATGAAATCTCCTTCCGTGTGGCGCGCAGTGGAAGCGAATTCATCGTGAGCGCCCGACTTGCCGGAACGGAGTGGACTCAACTCCGCATGGCGCGTCTGGCGTGCGATGCGCTCGCCCCACTTGCGGTTGGACCGTACGCGTGCAGTCCCAAAGAGGCAGGTTTCCGGTGTGTGTTTACGGAACTCTCTCTTGAGGTGGTGCCGCCTTGAGCCGGCAAACTGAACGCTCGCATGGCGGCTCAATTCGAGTCAATTCTCGCTGTCGCGTCGTCACTTTGACAGCCAACTTTTCACCGGGCCGCCGTGCTTGATCCATCCTTCGTCGAAGATGGCGCGATTCACGGTGGTGCGTTCGTGCGAGGTGAAGATCAGGTGAATTCTCCCGTCGCTCGTCTGCACCGCCATCGGATAGGCATAATCGTAATCGCCCACGGCCACGTTGCGTTGCCACGGCCACGATTGGCCCGCGTCCGCCGAAAGCGCGACGGTGAGGGGTGTGCGCTCGTTCATGCTGTCGTTGAAGACGAGCAACAGATTTCCGCTGGCCAGTTTGATGAAGTCCACGGAAGCGTTGGGGTTTTTGAACGAGGAATTGACGCCTTCGCTCCACGTCCAGCCACCGTCGCGTGATTCGGCGCGAATCAACCAGCCGTTGGTGGTCGGTTCGTAATTGCCACCGCGCCGGCAGAAAGCAATGAGGTAGTTGTCCCGCGTTTCCACCACCGCCGGTTGAATGTTGCCGGTGACTGAACGGATGCGGCCGGTTTGCTTCCATTGCTTCTGCTTCACGTCGTAGCGCAGGAACAGTCCGCTGCTCTCCGGGCCGACGGACTCGGTGTCATGGCCCGTCTCGTAGTAGAGCGGCAAGAGGTAATCACCATTGGACAGCACGATGGGCCGGTTGCAGACCATCATGCCTTCATCGCTTACCAAGGGAAAGGCGTCCGACCACGTCCGGGCGTTATCGCGGGAAACCTTGGCCTGAACGCGTGAGGTGGACCAGGTTTCGCCATAGCGCACGACATAAAACAACCACACCAATCCATCGGGTGACTGCCAGACCACGCCGTTGCCCAGCGAGCGAAACGGATCACTGGCGATGCGCGTGGGCGTTGTCCACTTGCGGCTGCCTTTCTTTAGGCGCGAACCGAACACGCCAGTGTCGAGTGCATATTCGCCTGCGCCGCCGTAATAGACCAGGTAGAGGTCGCCATTCTGCAAGGCTTCGATTCGGGCAGGATGTTTGTAAGGACCAGTTTTGATCTCCGGGCCGAATACTCGCTCCACGCGCAGTTCCCCGGCGAACAGCGCGGGAGCCAATAGCACGCCAAGCAACACGATCAGTGAGCGTTGGCGGGCAACCACGGAGTGTGAGCGAAGGATCATGCGCCCAAGGAAACAGGTCGGAAACGAACGGTCAAGCCGGGTGTTCGTATTTTGGCTATTTGAATTGCGGTCTGTTGCGCCGAGCAAACGCAGGGGTTGATTCCCAACAAAAAAGCCGACCTGACGGCCGGCTTGAAATCAAGCGTGCGAGAGGACGACGCTTATCGCCGCCCGCGGGCCCGCCGAGCAGCCAACAGCAATCCGCCCAAGGCCAGGAAACCCAAGGTGGAAGGTTCAGGCACCGTTACGAGGAACGCTTGAATGCCGTTGTTGGAGTTCAGGGCATAAAGATTCGCAAGCCACTGGCCGGAATCTGAATCGTAAACTGCATCGCCCCAGGCCACCGCGCCGGTGCCGTTGACATTGGCAACTGACGCCTCGCTCAAGGTGGTGGCCGTGGTGAGGTAAACCAGGTTCAGCGGGTCGCCGGCATCGTAAAGCCGAATCTGGGAATCCACTGTATCGAGTGCCGCCAGCAACGAGACGCCTCCGACCACCGTGTAATCAAAGAGCCGTTGCGAACCGCTGGTCAGGGCCGCCGTCCCAATCAATGTGCCGTCCGTACCGCTGAAGCTCGTGTAGCGGGCGAAGCCGTCCACCCCCGCGCCTTGCGACCCGATCACGTGGCTCGCATCAGTGAAGGTGATGCCCAAGCGAAAATCCCCGGCGTTTGGCGGCGTACCGGCGAAGGTAACTTGCGTGTGAGTACCCGCCGTCGGGTCAAAGATTGCGTAACCATTGTTTCCGTTGGTTGCCGGGTTGTTGCCAAATCCGGCGACCAGGAGCGTCCCGGCGCCTCCACCGATGGCATCCAGCGTGTCACCGACGCGACCGCCTTCGATTGGAGTTCCATTGTAGGCGGTCGTCGGTGTCGAACCCTCATCGGCCCAACGATAGATCTTGAACGGGGTGGTGGAGGCTTGGATTGTCAGATTGGCAACGTAGATGGCGCCATCGCTTCCAACCGATACCATGTTGATGGGGAAAGTGCCGCCTGACACAACTCCACTCCCGAGATTCAAACCGCCCGTGCCGACCGGGCTGAGGTCGGCCCCAGTTGACGAGTCGAGAATTCGTACGTTCACCGCGTTGGTCCCGGTGGGATTGGCGCGACTGACGAGCAGGAGGTTGCCCGTCACGGGATTGTAGGCCAGACCACGTTCGGTGTTCCCCGTGGTCAGGTAGCCATAGCCGCCTTCACCGGGTGCCAGCCAGCCGTCACCGCCGCCGAATGATGACAAGGGATTGATGGTAATCTGAGCTTGAACACAGGTAGCCGCAACCAAGGTGGCGCCAAAGATTGAGAGGGCGAGAGAAGTCTTCATACAGTCATGTTCTGAGCCAGTGATTATTCCAACTAACGGTTCAACAGTGAGACCCAGCCACACATTTGTCAAAGCGTTTTTTTGACATCGGGCGGGCAGGATCGGGCGCCGACGACCCTGGGTAATCTGCTTGCCGCGTTGTAACAAGATACCAAGAAATCAAAACATCGTCTCCCGTCTTCAAGGGGACTCTACCGTCAGCCAGGTCCTCCCGTGTGGGGAGATTTTGACCGGGACATAGATGCGATGCGAGCGGTCCAACTCATACATTCCCCCGTCCCCGTCTCGTTCCCGAACCCGGGCGGCGTTTGTCAGGCCCGTGTAGTAAAGCGGCAGGACGACTTCGCGTTCGACAGCGACGTTGAGCGGATTGTGGATCATAGCCAGTGCGCGCGTTTTGAGTCGCGGATTCACGTGCAGCAGATAGTCAATGTCTCGACCATCGGCACGCCGACAGTGAATGATGTCGCTCTCGAGGATGTCGCGGTGTTGCTTGAACCAAGTCACCCACTGCTTGACCAGCGCCCTGGTTTCATCGGAGTCGTAGAGCCGCGGGCCGCGCCAGCAGGCCTGCACGCCGGCGCCGAGCGTGTTGGCGAGATGGCCCTCGTAAGCGTCCAGGTGCTCGCGCAAAGGCTCGAGGGTCGCCGCCGCGCCACCGCCGTGATACTCCGTGAGCGGCACGAACATCCAGCCAGCGGTCTGCGGTTTGGTCCAGGTGCCGTCGAAGCTGTTCTGCCGTGCGTGAATCAGTTGCTGTGCCCGCGGCAACGACCAGTTGTCCTCGCGATAGCCCATGGCCGTCTTGTTGCCACCCGTGAAGAAGTAGTAATCGGGCTGGTTGAGGTAAATCCCGCGCTCCCGACACCAAGCATAGAGGTTGGCACTCAGCCGCCAGTTGACCCATTGGGAGTCCGCCAATCCGCGATGACCCGGATGATTGGTGGACGCGCAGAGGTCGCCAGGGTATGGGCCATCGTGTTCGAGCAAGTCCAGGCCGGTTTGAACGAAGAAGTTGGTCAGCTTGCGCAGGTAATTCGTGCCCCACACGCTGCCCAGACAGGGCGCGTTGCCGAATATGGCGCCTCCCGGCTTGCCGGTCTTGGGATTGATCACGTCGTTGGCATCGTCAATCCGGCGGCTGCTGAAGAGTGAATACGCCCCTACCTCAATGCCTTTGCTGTGCGCGTAATCCACGTCCGCTTTGATTCTCGCGAGGTAAGCCGGGTCTTCACCTTCGGCGTTCAGTCCGCTGCCAAAAGTGTAAATAATCATCTCGAAACCCACCTCGGCGCATTGGTCCACCGCGTTGCGGAAGGATTTCGAGTCGGAGTTGCGCACATGCATCATCAAGGGGTTCTCGGTGGACCACGGGGCCAGCGCGCGATGCGCGCGACGAATGAACAATCCCTGTCGCTCGCGCTCCGTCGTATCATGCACCACCAGCCACACGCGGAAGCTGGTGAAGGTTTCGCCCGGTGCGAGCCGGGCGCCCGGACCGCTTGGTGGTTCGCAAACGAGGCGACACGGAGTCTTGAGGGCGTAGCTCACCTGGGTCTTGAAGTCTGGATCGGTGCGCCAGGAGGCCACCTGATTTCCCGTGACCACGTCCATGCCCTTGAACATGTAATCGCTGAACACCGTGATGGCCGGTGTGCGCCAGGCAATATCCGTCCGCTCATCCACTGCGGACTCCGCTTCCACCACGGCGAGGCGCTCACTGGCAAAGCGATCCAGCGTGATGGCGCGCTCAGTGCCGTTGCTCACGGTGAGCCATTTACCCAACACCGGCAGGCCGTCATAAATCTCATGGTGGACGGTCACGGCAATGCCCCGTGTGGATTCCGTCGGGCCGCGGAATGTCAGCGCGAGCGTTGCTCCTGAAAGCGGCCACGGTAAATCGGCACTGTGCCGTTTGCGTTTCCAGGCAATCGGAGACTCCGGTTTGCCGGTTCGGGAACTCACAAATTGAAATGCTCCTGGATCGTTGGTAAGTCGCGCAACCCATTCCGGGAGTAGATACGCGCGATCCGGCTGCCCTTGCAGACCGCCAACGGTGAACTCCTGGCCATCTATCGTGACCGTAGCCTCCGGCTCAACCGCGCGCAGCACCGATTCGCTCGTCATCAAATTATCAAGCCCGACGGTGGCAGCGTTCGGAGCGAGCTTGAAAGTCCGACGCACCAAACCGTTTTGCAGCACAACTTCGTCAGGGGTGTCACCCTGGAACACGCCTGCCTTGTATGGCTGCGCGTCAAGCAACCAGTCCACCCGCGCTGAAGTCGCAGTCGTCGGTACGCGATCCAGCCGCAGGGAGTCTGAATCCTGAGCGAACCCAAGGGTTGAATTCAGGCAGAACAGAACCAACAAGGTTTGGATTCTGAATGGATCAAATTTCATCTCGGAGATTTTCCAACTGCCGCCCGCATGAGACAGGTTCAGCATCACTTGACCTCCTGAATCCCACAGTTAATGCAGCCAAGCGAGAGTTCTGACCACCACCACTGTGTGGTGACAGCAGCTTCAAGTTACACTTCCCATGAACCTTGATTCTGGCGGGGCGTTGGATCGAGTCATGGGAATTGAGTGGCTTCTGTCAGTCTTGGCGAGTGGCCAGCGGTTCGGTGAGGGG
>JAANMV010003403.1_pt1 | contig 13881 bp, 15 predicted proteins | sample 7279661 | NCBI WGS metagenome assembly JAANMV01 (sample SAMN14094540, study PRJNA606508) | bioreactor metagenome | isolation source: A lab-scale SPAN reactor treating ammonium-rich wastewater day 121 | place: Ireland: Galway | collected 2017-05-16 | reverse complement strand
ATCTGCGCGAGCCGTCCCAGCCGCTGCTGGAGCGGCGTTTGCGGAGTCTGCTCCAGGCGCATGGATTCGGCGATCTGGCCGACGGCCGTGTCGGAACCGGTTGCGACGACGACTCCCATCGCCCTGCCGCTGCGGACGATCGTGCCGGCCCGAGCCATATTGAACTGCTCCGCGAGTGGGGCATCGGCGCTGGCGATGCCGGTGCGCTTGGATGCGGCTGTCGACTCGCCAGTGAGGAGGGCTTCATCAATCAAGAGGTTGTTGGCGCTCAGGAGCCGGATATCCGCGGGGACCCGCACGCCCGACTCCAGGAGCACCCGGTCGCCGGGTACCAGCAGGCGGCTCTCGATGTGCAGCGGCTGCCCGCCCCGGAGGACGGCCGCTTTGTGACTCAACAGTGCCGAGAGCGCCCGCATCGCCCGTTCCGCGCCTGACTCCTGGATCGTCCCGATGATCGCGTTCAGGATGACCACGGCCAGGATGATGCCCGTGTCGATCCACTCCTGGAGGGCTGCCGTGACGGCGCCGGCGGCCACGAGGATGTAAATGAGCGGGCTCAGGAACTGCCGCGCGAATATTTCGGGCAGCCCCGGGGGATCCGCCTCGGGGAGCGCGTTTGGGCCGTAACGCTCAAGGCGGCGGGCTGCCTCCCGCGCATCCAGCCCGGTGTCCGGTGATTCCAGGCCGGCGAGGATGTCCTGCTCGGTCAGTGCATGCCACCGCGCGGCAGAGAAGGCGCTCTGGCCTCCGTTGCCGGGGTCCCGGCTCATTGCCCGCAGAGAATGACCGGCAGGTCGGAGCGCTCCACTGTGCCGAGCGCAACACTCCCAAGGAAGAGGTGCAGGCTGCGCCCCCGGCCGTGCGTGCCCATCGCGATGATGCTCGCGCCTGCTTCGTGCGCGGCCCGGACGATCGCGTGTTCGGTACGCTCGAACTCCTCGGCCCGCGTGACGCCGACCGTGGACTGGATGCACTGCGGAAGCATGGCCGCAGCCGCGCGGCAGGTGGCCTTGCGCCGTTCGAGCTCGATGGTCAGCGGAGCATCGGCCAGGGCGGGCACGTAGACGCCGATGACTTCCACCGGGATGCAGGACGATTCGAGCAACGGGCCGAGCTTGACGAATGCCGAACGCGATGCGGCACTCCCGTCGGTGGTGATCGCGAGCCGGTACGGGTCGGCCGTCGAAGGCGGGCCGGCCGCGGGCCCGGTAACGAGGACCGGGCAGGGGCTCTTGCGGAGTACGCTGATGGCGGTGCTGCCGAAGATCGCGTGGCGCATCGCCCCAACGCCGCGCGAATCCATGGCGATCATCGCCGCGCCCGCCTCGGAGGCAACCCGCGCGATGGCCGTCGCCGTGTCTTCGTTCGAACCGCGTTCGGCAACGATGACCCGCCCGCCGATGCCGTGTTCAGCAAGGGCGGTGTGGAGCCACTGCGTGCGGTCGGGGTTTTCTTCCGTCCGCCCGTCGTCCTCGTAGATACGAACGAGCGCGATCTCCATGCCCGTCGCGCGGGCAAACGTGGCCGCGTGGGGGAGCACGTGGAGCGATTGGTGGGAGCCGTCGGTTGTGCAAAGGATCAGCATCGCGACCATCCTAGAGCCATTTTGGCCCGGCTCGCAGCCCCGCCTGGGCCTGGACGAGGGTACCGGGTGGACGTTTCGGTTCCGGCGGGCACAGGCGAGAATGCCGTTGTTCGCCGTGCCTGGCAGTTCCATTGTGCGTCGGCCGGGGACGTGACGGTACGCCGTGCCCGGGGGTAGTCTACCCTTTATGCCAGCTTCTGGCGGCGGTCCTCAATACACCCCAGCAACCGATAAACAGGGCCGCGTCTCCCGCTACCGGGTGGAGCTGCCGCGGGCCGGCATCGTCGAGACCGGGACAGGCCGCTTCGAGGCAACCGAGTACGCAGAGCGGCGGAGCGGTTGGGGCGGCCGCTTCCTCAACCTCAAGGACCGCATCATCGGCTCCACGGTCTCCAGCGCTCGCCTCGGCGAACAGCGCCTGAGCAAGAAGGTGGCGCTGGCCGTCTTCTCCTCGGATGCGCTCTCCTCCACCGCCTACGCCACCCAGGAGATCATCCTCATCCTGGTGATCGCGGGCACGGCCAGCATCAGCCTCAGCCTCCCGATCGCGCTCGCCATCACCGCCCTGCTGGCGATCGTCATCATCTCCTATAGCCAGCTCATCCGCGCCTACCCTGCCGGCGGCGGGGCCTACATCGTGGCGATGGAGAATCTCGGGCGCATGGCCGGGATCGTGGCTGGCGCGGCGCTCCTCATCGATTACACGCTGACCGTCTCGGTCTCGATTTCCGCCTCGGTCGAAGCGATCGTCTCGGCCGCGCCGGGCGCTCACGATTTCGCTGTGCCCCTCGCAATCGGGCTGGTTGGCCTCATCGCCCTTGGCAATCTCCGGGGCGTCCGCGAATCCGGCACGATGTTCGCCATCCCCACCTACGGCTTCGTCTTCATCCTCGGGGCGACCATCGTCGGAGGGATGGTCAAGGTCTTCCTGAGCGATGCCCCCAACATCCTCGAAACCGGCGATCCGCAACGCCAGATAGAACAGACCGGGAACGTGCTCATGTGGTTCCTGGTGCTGCGGGCGTTTTCCGCGGGTTGTGCCGCGCTGACCGGTGTCGAGGCGATCTCAAATGGGGTGTCGGCTTTCAAACCGCCCGAGTGGCGGAACGCCATCATCACGATGGTGATTATGGGCCTGCTCCTCGGCTTCCTCTTTCTTGGTACCACGCTGCTGGCCCGCCACCTTGGCATTGTCTACCAGGAAGGCGACCGTGAGACGGTCATGTCCCAGGTTGGCGCGGAGGTCTTTGGCCGGAACCTGTTCTACTACATGCTCCAGGGCTTCACGGCGGGCATCCTCTTCCTGGCGGCGAACACTGCCTTCAACGGCTATCCGCTCCTCGCGGCCCTCCTCGCGCGCGATGGCTACCTGCCCCGGATCTTTCACCAGCGCGGCAACCGCCTTGTCTACAGCTACGGCATCGCCGCCCTGGCCGCGGGTGCCATGCTGTTGCTCGTCGCGTTCAACGCGACCACCACCAGGCTCATCCCGCTGTACGCTTTCGGCGTCTTCCTCTGCTTCACCCTGGCCCAGGCCGGGCTGGTCCGGCGCTGGTTCCGGCTCAAGCCGCGCGGCTGGCAACGTTCCGCGATAATCAACGGCTTTGGGGCGGTCGTCACCGGCGTTGTGACCCTCATCATCGTGGTCACCAAGTTCTCCCAGGGCGGCTGGCTCGTTGTGGTGGCTATCCCGCTGGCAAGTGTTGTGGTCTGGCGCATCGGAGGGTTCTACCGCAGCCTCCAGCGCACGCTCTTCGTCCCCGTGGATGCGCAGCTCGATATCCAGCCCCGCGGCGAATCCCGCGTCCCCGTGATCGTGCCCGTCGAGGATGTGAACCTCGCCACCGTGATGACGCTCGGCGCCGCCTGCGAACGATCGCGCGATGTCACCGCCGTGCATGTGGTGGTGGACCCGGACACGCCGTCGACCGTCGAAGACCGCTGGAACCGGCAGTTCCCGGCCATCCCGCTGGTGGTCATCGATTCGCCCTACCGGAACGTCAGCGATCCTATCTCGCGCTACATCGATGACCGGCTGAAGCTCGCCCCGCACGAAGTGACCGTGATGGTGCCGCTGCTCGAAGGCCACCGCTGGTACCAGCGGCCGCTCGTCAACCAGAGCCTGAAGCGGCTGACGCACATGCTCCGCCAGCGCCGCCACGTCGAAGTGACCGCGGTGCCGTTCGGCGTTGGCGGACGGGGCCGCAGCCGCCGCCGCTGGCGGAGGCCGTTTTCGCGCCGCGACCCGCTGGAGCGGCGTATCAGGAGGCGCTGACGCCCGTGGCCGGGACCTGCCACATCGTGCCCCGCGCCCACCCACCTGGAACGGCCGCGCGGCCGCCACCGCTCCTCATGAGCGGCTTCACCGGGCAGGACGGCACTGAGCCGTTCGCCGGCCCCGGTCTCGCCAGGTTCATCCAGAAACCGTGCGAACTGCCCGGCCTCCGGCCGGCGATCCAGGCGGCCCTACCCTGGCGGAAATGATCTTGCCGTCGCGCTAGAACATCTGTGCGCTATACTCGGCCTGTGACCGAAGAGCGCCTCGTGGCTGCCACCCTCATCGTCGACGACGAGGCCGAGCGGTCGCTTCGCCCGAAGACGCTCGGGGAGTTCCCCGGCCAGGACCGCACCAAGGCCAACCTCGCCATCGCCGTCGAGGCCGCGAAACAGCGCGGAGAAGCGCTCGACCACCTGCTGCTCTATGGCCCGCCTGGACTGGGCAAGACCACCCTGGCCAACATCGTCGCGAACGAGATGGGCGTCTCCATACGCACCACCTCCGGCCCCGCCATCGAACGCCCGGGCGACCTCGCGGCGATCCTCACGAACCTCAAGGAACACGACCTTCTCTTCATCGACGAGATCCACCGGCTTTCGCGCACGGTCGAAGAGATCCTCTACCCGGCGATGGAGGATTTCGCTTTGGACCTCGTCATCGGCAAGGGGCCGGGCGCCCGTTCGGTGCGCCTTGCGATGCCCAGCTTCACCCTCATCGGCGCCACCACGCGCTACGCGATGGTCAGCGCGCCCCTGCGGGACCGCTTCGGGTCCGTCTTCCGCCTCGACTTCTACGACCCCGAGACGCTCACGGTGATCGTGCGCCGTTCGGCCAGCCTCATGGGCGTGAGTGTGCCCGATGACGCCGCCTTCGAGATCGCCCGGCGCTCGCGAGGCACGCCCCGGATCGCCAACCGCCTGCTCCGCCGCGTCCGCGACTATGCGGAGGTGCGCAACAGCGGGAGCGTCACCCTCGAGGCGGCCCGCGCGGCCCTCGCCATGCTCGATGTCGACGACCTGGGCCTGGATGACGCCGACCGCTCCGTCCTCCGGTGCATCATCGAGAAGTTCGACGGCGGGCCCGTCGGCCTCGAGACCATCGCCGCCGCCATCTCCGAGGAGTCCGACACCATCATGGATGTCTACGAGCCGTTCCTCCTGCAGTGCGGCTTCCTCAACCGCACGCCGCGGGGGCGGGTCGCCACTGCCGCCGCCTATCGCCACCTGGGGATGGAGCCCCCGCGCAAGTCCGAGGTCCAGCCGACCCTCTGGAGCGCCGAGGACGGCGAGGCGCCACCGTGAACCGCCGGGTCATCTCCTCCGGCGGCCCCTGGGAAGCCGTCGTCGGCTACTCGCGGGCCGTGCGCACCGGCAATCACGTCTTCGTGGCGGGCACCACCGCCGCCGCCCCGGATGGCTCGGTCTTCGGCCCCGGCGACGGCTACCTCCAGGCGAAACGCTGTTTCGAAATCATCGAAGCGGCCCTCGCCGAGGCTGGCGCGGCGATGCGCCACGTGGTCCGCACACGCATGTTCGTCACCGACATCTCCCTCTGGGAGGAGTTCGGGCGCGCGCACGGCGAATGCTTCCGCGACCTCCGCCCGGCCGCAACGATGGTCCAGGTCTGCGCGCTCATCAGCCCGGAAATGCTCATTGAAATCGAAGTCGACGCCGTCATCGACGACTAACAGGATCCAGCCGAGGCGAGCGCGTGAGCGAGCGCCTGCATGCCGCTCTCACGCGAATGGCGACGGATGAACAGAGAGGCGCGGAGGCGTAGAGGATCCATAGGAGGCGCGCCAGGGATGGCGCGCTGGGATGTCTGTCGCCCGAAAGCGGCCGGGCCGGCACCACTGCGTCACCGCGCCCCCAGCACCCGGATTCCGGTGCCCTGGGCGATCGGCAGAAAGTCCGCGTCAAAGGTGAGGATGGCGTCGCAGCCGCTGGCAAGCGCGGCCAGCAGATTCGCGTGGTCGACCACCGAGGCCGTCTTATCGCTCCACCCAACGAAGCGCCGCAGCGCCTCGGATTCGGCTGCCGGGTCCACAGCCACGATGTCCATGGTCTTTGCCGCGTACCGGTGCAACTCGACCACGCGATGATGGCCGGCCCGCTTCACGATGGTCAGCGCCTCGTAAAGCGTCCAGTTGCTGGTGACCATCGTGAAGGGGCGGCCCCGGCCAAGGAGCGCCAGGTGCCGCCGGACGGTGAAGTGCCACTGGTCCCGGGTGTAGACCAGTGGCACCAGGGCGCTCGCATCGAAGAAGACCTTCACGGGGCGTCATACTCGGCAGGCTCTTCCGCAGCCCGCTTCGGCCAGAGGCGCCCGGCCTCCGGAACGCCGTACAGGTAGCGCTTGATATCCGAGAGGTCCTCCGGCAGCGCCGCCGAATCCAGTCCGAGCGCCTCGTCCTGGACCTCCAGCCGCTTCAGCATGGCTTCGTATTCGTCCCAGTCGAACGATTTCGCCTCGGCCGCCGGCGCGGCCCCGGTATCCACCACCAGCCGCAGCCCCCGCTCGATGAGTTCCTTCATCGGGACGCCATCGAGGGCGGCCTTCACTTTCAGCCGCCGGTACAGTTCTTCGTCGTCGAGCACGACGGTCAGTCTCGCGGTCATGGCTGCACCTCCTATGTTGCGCACAATACCACAATCGCACAATCACACACAAGTGACGGTTGGCAGTTCACGCCTCGGCAGCCCCCGGGGAGATCACCCAGCTGCGTCCGCGCCTGTCGTTCCGGTGGCGGGTGGTCTCGCTGCCAGCGGCCGTCGAAACCGGCACACAGGTTAGCGGTCAGGGGGCGCGGAACCCCCGGCCCCGGGTAATGGTCTTGAGGCCGAGATACCAGGCGCTGCGGGTGTAGGCATCGAAGTGGCGACGTCGCGGCGGCATTGCCCAGCTTTCGCCCGCCCCGCAGAAATCGACCAGCGGCTGCGCGGCCACATCCCAGGCGAGCTCGCCGGCGATGCGTCCCAGGCTTTCGCGGCACCGGTCAGTGAACGCCGTGTCGTCGAGCAGGCGCTCGATCCCCGCGACCACGCCATCGACATCGCGCTCGGACACGGTGATGCCGAGCGGGTCGCTCTCGACGCGCTCGGCGAGCACGTCACCGCGCGTGCAGAGCAGCGGCACGCGCGCCCGGAAGAGGTCGACGTAGCGCGTGCGGAAGGCGAAGCGGCTTTCGAGGTTTTCGTAGCCGAGGCAGACGCTGGCATCAGCCTCAGCCAGGTAGTCGTCGATACGCTCGTAGGGCACCCAGCCCGAGAGGAAGAAGACGTTGCGGCCCTCGAGGCCGAGCTCGCGGGCAAGGTCGATCGCCTGTTTCGTCACGCCCGCGTCGGGCCCGAAGGCGTAGTCGGGGTGGTTCACACCCATGAAGACGAGCTTCACCTCCGGGCGCTCCCCGGCCAGCCGGTCCATCGCGCGGAGGAGCGTGACGGCATCGTTCCACTCGGTGATGCCGCCGTTCCAGAGGAGCACGCGGTCGCCATGCTCGATCCCGGGCACCACGCCACGGAGCACCGGCCCGTGGGCATCGAGGGGGCGCTGGGAGACGCCGTAGGGGACGATATCGATGAACTTGCGGAGCGACGGGTCGCGCTCGTACATATCGGGCGGGACGAGTGCGAGGGCCATCAGCATCCCGATCCACATGTCCCGCTGGCGCTCATCGGCGCAGAACATGAAGTCGGCGAGGGTGAGCTGCATGTTGAGGTACCAGCGATTGCTCGCCATCCAGGTGCGGCGGAGCCTGGGCGGAAAGTCGCGCCGCGAAAGCTCCATCCACTCCACGTAGAGCGGCGTGAAAGCATCGAGCGCGAGCAAGGTCTTGCCCATGAGGCGCGCAAACTGGGGGGGGAAATTCCGCGAGACCGTCACATCATGGGCGCCGGCGAGGAAGGTGGCCTCGGCGTTGGAGGTCCAGTGCTGGAGGCGGACGTTGGGGGCGGGTGGGGCGATGGTCCCGCGGTCGCCGGGGATGCCGAGGGTGATTTCGGCTTCGGGGAGCGCGCGCCCGAGGGCGCCGGCGAGCTGGTAGGCGCGGATGCCGGGGGAGGCCATCTTCGGTCCTACGGCCGCGCGTGAAAGCATGAGGATCTTCATCGTGGGTACCCGATGAAAGGAGAAAGAGGAAGGAGGAAAGAGGAAAGAGTCATCGAGCGGTGGCCTCCTTGCGCCTCGATACGGCGGACTTCAGGCCGGCCGTGATGCGGGAGACCTCTTCGGCCTGGCCCTTGAGCCGGTTGAAGTGGTCGGGAGCCATGTAGTCGGCGTCGAGTGCGACGTAGAGCTGGGAACGCAGCTCGGCACATGAGCCCTTTGCGATGTTGAGGAAGTGCCCGAATTCAGCGACAGACTCCTGGCGCTCGAAGCCCTCCGCGATATTCGACATCACGGAGACCGCCGCGCGGCGAACCTGATCGACCAGCGAGCGGTCGTAGCGGAACGGCTCCGTTCGAGTGAGCCCGTAGATCTCCCTCGTGAGATCACGGGCACGTTGCCATGCCACCAGGTCTTCAAACGTGCGCGCCGGCATCGAGCGTCCCCTCGTCTTTCCTCGTTTCTCGTTCCTCTTTCCTCTCTCTGCGATCTCGCTCGCGGTCCTTTCGTTTGTCGCGGTTGTCGAGCACCTGGAAGACGGCCCGCCGCAGAACATAGGTGAAGACGCGCTGCACGAGCCCGGGGAAGCGCTCCCACTTCGGCGCGATCGGCGGCCGTTCGTCGGCGCAGAAACGGATGAGCGGCGCCATCGTGACGTCCCATTGGAGCGAGGCGCGGGCGGCGGCGAGGTTCGCCTTGCAGCGGGCATGGAACTCCCGGTCGTCGATCAGCTTCTCGATCGCGCGGGCGAGCGCTTCCGGGTCCTCTTCCGGGACTACGATCCCCCAGGTGTTCTTCGCCACTTCCTCGGCAAGCACGTCGCCGTGGGTACAGATGAACGGGAGCTCGGCCCAGATGAGGTCGACGAAGCGCGTGCGGTGGCTGTAGCGCGTTTCGAGGTTATCGAAGTACGAGCAGACCGAGATGTCGGCTTCCTGGACGTAGCGCTTCGCGGTTTCGTGGGAGACCCAGCCCTCTTCGAAGAAGACGGTGCGGTCGAGCTGGCCGTTGCGGGCGGCGATGGCCTTCGCATCCTGGAAGCGGACGCCGGTCCCGAGGTCCTTGATGCCCGGGTAGGCGGCCCCGAGGAAGAGCAGCTTGATATCGTCGCGGCCGAGGATGTGGAGGGCTTCGAGGAGGGTTGCCGGGTCGTACCACTGGATGATGCCGCCGTTCCAGATGATCACCCTGTCGGTCTCACTGAAGCCGGGGTGAATGCCGCGGAAGACGTTCCGGCCCGGTTCGGGCAGCTCAGAGCGGATCCCGTGGGGCGCCGAATCGATGTAGCGCCGGAGGGTCGGGTCGTTGTCGTAGGCGATGGGGGAAATCAGCCCGAGCGAAACCATCATGCCGACATAGCTATCGCGCTGGCGCTCGTTACACGTGAGGACAAAGTCGGCCAGGGTGAGCTGCATACCGAGGATGGTGCGCGTCCGCTGCACCCAGGCGTGGCGTTTGTAGCCGTGGTGGTGCTGGCGGCCAACCTCCATCCACTCCATGGCGTACTGCGAAAAGAGGTCGACCACGAAGCGCTTCCAGGGGAAGAAGGCGGCCACGTGGGGCGGCAGGCCCGAGGAGATGATGATGTCGTGGGCAGCGACGAGCTGGAGGAGGTTGCGGTTGCTCCAGCGAAGGACGCGGTAGGCGCGGTCGGCGGGCTCTTCGAATTCGGCGTTGGGGCCGGCGAGCGTGACCCGCGCGCCGGGCACATGCTCTGCCAGCACGCGCGCCTGGGCAGTGGCGCGAATACCCGGGGCGGACATGTGACTGCCAAGGTGTCCGCGGGCGAGGATGAGGATGCGGGGACCCATCGCGCCGAAGCGTACCGGGAGATGGAGGAAGGGAGAAGTGACAGGGGCTGGAGCGGCTTGCGCCGGCGCGAATCGGACATGGAGTTCCAGCAGGGTCAAGCGCGAAACCTCCCGCGCTCCCTGAGGATCAGAACGGCTGGCTTTCCCGTAGACTGCGCGCGAAGAATCGCCCTGCCCGGGAGCACCCCCATGGCTTTCACCGACCGTTACGGCCTTGCCCTCACCACCTCCTCCGCGAAAGCGGCCGAGTTGTACTCGCGCGGGCTCGACCACTCGCTGGCGGCCGAGGCACAGGCGGAACGGTGCTTTGCCGCCGCGCGCGAAGAGGACCCGGGTTTCGCCCTCGCGTACGTCGCCGAGGCGAGGATGCTCCAGTTCCGCGCCAGGCCCGCCGAGGCGAACCAGGCCGCCGCCCGGGCGAGGGAGCTCGCGCCGGCGGCCACCCGCCGCGAACAGCAGCACATCGATTGCATCGCCACCGCCATCGGCGGCGACCCCGTGGGCGCCCTGGCGAAGCTGCGCGAGCAGGTTGCCGAGTTCCCGCTGGACGCATTCGTGCTGTCCCAGGCCTGCGGGGTCTACGGACTCATCGGTTTCAGCGGCCGGCTCGAACGCAACGAAGAGCAGCTCGCCCTGCTCGAGCCGATGGCCACACGTTACGGTGACGACTGGTGGTTCCTCTCGCAGATCGGGTTCGCCTACAACGAGCTCTTCCGCCACGAGGAGGCGCGCAACGCAGTGGAGCGCTCGTTGGCCGGGTACGAGCGGAACGGCCACGCGTCGCACACGGTCGCGCACATCGCCTACGAGACCGGTGATGCGTCCGGCGGGGCGGATTTCATGCGGAACTGGCTGGTGGGTTACGACCCCGCGCACCAGCTCTATGGCCACAACCACTGGCACCTGGCGCTGTTCGAACTGGCGGCCGGCCACATGGATCGCGTACTGAAGCTGTACGACGCGGTCATTAAGCCCAGCGTGTCGACCACTGCTGCCCTCGGGACGATCGCCGACGCGGCATCGCTGCTCTGGCGCTGCACGCTCACCGAGCGGTCAGCGGACGCCCTGCCGTGGGCTGAGGTGGCGGACTTCGCCGCCCGGGCGTTCCCGCGTTCAGGCATGGTCTGGGCTGATGCGCATTGCATGATCGCGTGGTGCGCAACCAACGACCAGGCGCGTCTGACCACGCTCATCGGCCAGCTGCGCGACCGCTCGGCCGGGGGGAAGGTGTACGCGGGGCCGATGCTGCTGACGCTGGCCGAGGGGTACTCAGCGTTCGCCGCGGGGGAGTGGGACCTGGCGGCGAACCTGTTCGAAACGGCTGCGCCGGAGTTCATCCGGCTCGGCGGCAGCCACGCCCAGCGCGACATCTTCGAAGAGACGCTGATCGAAGCGAACCTCCGGGCGGGGCGCGCGGAGCGGGCAAAGCGCCTGCTGGCAGGCCGGCTCGAGCGGCGCCCGAACGGGCGGGACCAGCGCTGGCTGGCACAAATCAACGAGCGATTCGCCGCGGCGGCAGTGTAGCTCGAGCCGGCCCGGACGTGAGCCCACCGGGGATAGCGTGAAGATTTCGCGCTGTTATGCGGATGAAATGCCTTCGCCCCTTCGTGAAGCACCTCCGAGATGCCGCGAAGTCCACCATGGCCGCTACGCGCCCCAAAGGAGGTATCGCCATGAGTACGACATCGGACATCCGGCGGCCCGCCGTCGGCGCATCGGTCTGGACGAACGATGGCAACCAGTTCGGCTACGTGAAAGAGGTGAGAGGCGACTACTTCAAGGTCGACGTCCCCTGGTCTCCGGACTACTGGCTGAGTTGCGTCCACATCGCTGAACTGGACGGGCCGCGTGCCATCCTTCGCCTGGGGAAGCACGAGATCGACGATCACCGGCTGGAGCAGCCCGGCCTCGACCCGGTGGATGAGACTGCTGGCCGCCTGTTCTCTTCTACCGAGGTAGCGGAGCAACGGGAGCGGATGGAACGTGAGCTCGAAATGCAGAAGGAGCGGATGCGGACTGGCCTGCAGTAGCCCGCACCCCGCTCCGGCCTCAACGGGCGGCCCCTCCCACCGGGGCCGCCCGTTTTTCTGTGTGCCAGCCGCTGACGCTGTGCCGGGCCGTGCTTGGAGTTGTGCGCGCGAAGACGCGACGGTTGCCTGACTACCACTCCCGGGAGGTCAGGCAATGGCACTCACGATCCTTGATGCGGGCACGGTCCACAGCCGCTGGCTGGCGGCGGTTGCCGTGCTTGCGCGTGCGACCGGCGGACTGGTGTCGTGCGCCCTGCGCCACCCCGGGCGGCCGCTGGCCATCTCCCGGGCCACCGGCAGGGTGAGACTCCGATGAGCGAGGAGGTGCCGGTTGGACGGCTGGTCTCGGCGATCGTGGCGGTCCTGGGGGCCGCGCTGCTGCTTTCGCTGGGTGGGCTCGTGGTGCTGGGCGCCGTGGGCGGCGACGCGGGCGTGAGTACCACGTTGACGCACATCATCGAGACGGTATTGGGGGTGTTCGTGGGGATCGCGGCGGGAAAGCTCGCGGGGGAGGAGTGAGGTAGGTCAGGCGAGGTCGTCGGCCCGCAGACGGAGGCCCGGGTTCGAAGCGAGATGCAGGGCGTTCACCTGTAACCAGTGCCGCTCGCTCTGCCCATCGGCCGGGGCGAAGGGCCGGGTGAGCCCGACGCCGAGGATGACGGGGGTGCCATCATCAATGGCTTTCGTGGCAAGGCGGACGCGATCCATGGCCGGAGCCCGGAACTCGTCTTCGTAGTAGCGCGCATCGGTCAGGCTAAGGTCCAGGCCCTCGCTTGCGAGGACAACACGCAGGCTTGCGGAATCGCCGGTGGTCCGGACCGCCAGCGCACAGGACGCTATCGGAAGATAGGTGCCGAGTGATGCCTCGCCCGCCAGGAGTGGAACCGATGCCCGGCGGTTCTGGTGGTGTTCAAGGCTGGGCCCGAAGATGTCGTAAAGCGACTCAGCCGCAGTTTCCTCCAGAATGCTCCACAGCCTGGATGGTGAGACATAGCCGGCCCGTCGTGCCCTCTCCGGAGCGAACAGAGCATCCTCCACCTCGGGCGGCCGCGCACCTGCCGGGTGAGTCCGGCCGAGTTCGACTACCGCTCCCATATCAAACGGCCCGGGTGGCGCGAGCAGGCCGGTATGCAAGCGCTGGCCCGTCACCGGGCGGACATGGCGGTGCTCCCGCTCGGACAGGCCGGCTACGCAGCAAAACCCGTGAGCCATCCGCGTCACGTGGGTCACCAGGATCTGCACTGAGGTATCCTCCGCTCAAAGGTGGCGAACCACGACGCCTTTCCAGTGTTGTTGGAGGTACTCCGCCGCGAGTCTCCGGTGGCACTGCCCCGGCGTGTCTTCGCTACAAAGCAGGGCGATGCCGCTCCCGTCCAGCGGCGCATTCAGGACCTGTTCCACGCGGCGTGTCCGGATCAAGTTGAGATAGGCGCCCTGGTAGTCATCCCAGCAGATGCTTTTGGCCCGGTACGCCTTAAGCAGGCCCGCCTCTGGCGCGAGTTCGGGCACCTCGACATAGCTCACCCCGCAAAGGCTTTCCAGGAAATACTTCAGGTCCCCCTGCTTCGCAAATCCGGCAAGCTGCGATGACTTTTTGAGCCGGACATCCCACACTTCGGCGACACCGGACTCGGCTATGCGCCCGAAGAAGGATTCAGCGCTGGTTCGTGTAAAACCGATAGTGGCGATCTCCACGCGTCCTCCAGCATGGGAACCTGAACGGGTAGTTCCGAATCGTTGCGAACCGTCCCGTTTGCCAGGATATGCCGTATGCGGTCATCCGGCATACCTCGGTCTCGCAGAACCCGGGTGATGAGAAGGGACCGGTGGCAGGCAATCGGGTCGGCCTCGGAGCACAGTATCGCAATGGAATAGCGCTCCGCATTTCGCTCCAATGCGCCTATCCCCGAGAGAAACGACTCTGTGCGCGAGAGGGGCGCGTAGAGCACATGGCCAGCCTCGTCGTAAAAAGCGGGGTCCGCCGGCCGCCCCCCGAGAGAATCCCCCATCCACACGTACCGCAGCTTGCCTGCGCAATGCCGGGCCAGCTGCTCACGGTTGAACTGAGGACAA
>JAANMV010003402.1_pt1 | contig 13882 bp, 10 predicted proteins | sample 7279661 | NCBI WGS metagenome assembly JAANMV01 (sample SAMN14094540, study PRJNA606508) | bioreactor metagenome | isolation source: A lab-scale SPAN reactor treating ammonium-rich wastewater day 121 | place: Ireland: Galway | collected 2017-05-16 | reverse complement strand
TGGTTCGTCGCGGCAAGGACAACACGGCGCGCGACGATGGTCAGTGGGGTTTGGCCCTGCGCTGGCAGGGTGACAATACCGAGTACGGCGCCTACTTCATGAACTACCACAGCCGTACGCCTTTCCTTAGCATGCAGAATGCGGATGCGTCGGCACTGGCGGGTATTCCGGGTGTCATGCAGAGCATCTATAACACTCTTGGCGCGAGCCTTTTCGGTGGGCCGGCTGGCTGGTTGGGTACGGGCGCCTATTGGGGGGCAGGGGGTACTGGTAATCCGGGGGGAGTGGGCTACAACGCCGCATTGGGTGCGCAAGCCCAAACCCTGGCTGCTGCAGCCGTGGCGGTCGGCAACGGTCGTTACTTCATGGACTATCCTGAGGACATCCGCCTGTATGGTCTGAGTTTCTCCACCGTACTGCCTACCGGCACTGCGTGGCAGGGCGAGCTCAGCTACAGGCCGAACGCTCCGGTACAGATCAATACCCAGCAGATGACCCTGGCTCTGGCCAATGTGGTGACGGGAGGGTCGGCACCGGGCGCCATACAGAGCGGTTATGACCGTAAGGAAGTCACTCAGATTCAGACCACCTTCACCCACTTCTTCGATCAGGTTCTGGGGGCTTCGCGCCTGACGCTGGTCGGTGAGGTTGGTTTTGCCCATGTCGGCGGTCTGGAGAGCAAGAGCAAAAACCGTTATGGACGCGATCCGATTTACGGCATTACTGGAAGTGCCGTGGACCCGAATGAAACCTCGCTGGCACGTTATGGCGACCATGGTTTCACCACTGCCAACTCCTGGGGCTATCGCCTGCGCGCACTGGCTGACTACAACAACGTATTCGCCGGCGTGAACCTGACGCCGAATATCTCCTTCTCTCATGACGTCGATGGCTACGGCCCCAACGGCCTGTTCAACGAAGGTGCCAAGGCGGTCAGCATCGGGCTGGATGCCGTCTACCAGAACACCTACACCGCCAGCCTGTCCTACACCGACTTCTTCGGCGGGGATTACAACACGCTGGTTGACCGTGACTTCCTCGCCTTCAGCGTCGGTGTGAACTTCTAAGGAGCCTTTGATAGCCCTGCGAACGCCGGCAATGGCGTTCGCAGGCGGCAGGTACAAGCAAGGCTGCGGCCAAACAAGATCTAGAGGAAATGGAAACCTATGAAAACAACAAGAAAACTGTTCAGCGTTCTGGCCTTCTCGCTGCTGGCAAGCAGCGTGATGGCTGCCGTTTCACCGGAGGAAGTCGCCAAGCTGGGCACGACGCTGACGCCGCTGGGCGCAGAAAAAGCCGGCAACGCCGACGGCAGCATTCCCGAGTGGACCGGCGGTCTGGCGACCGATGCCGCACCGCTGAAAAGCGGCCACCTCACCGATCCCTTCAAGGGCGAGCAGCCGAAGCTCGTCATCACCGCGCAGAATGCCGAGCAGCACAAGGACAAGCTGACTGCAGGCCAGCTGGCGATGTTCAAACGCTATCCGGAAACCTACAAGATTCGCGTGTTTCCGACGCACCGTAGCGCCGCTGTGCCGGACAAGATCTATGAAGCGGCGAAGAAAAGCGCGCAGAACGTCTCGCTGGTCGAGGGTGGAAATGGCGTCAGCGGTTTCACCGAAAGCCGCTACTACGCGTTCCCGATTCCGCAGAACGGCCTCGAGGTGATCTGGAACCACATCACCCGTTATCGCGGTGGCAACGTGCGCCGCAACATCGTTCAGGCGACTCCGCAAACCAATGGCAGCTACACCCTGGTCCACTTCGAGGATGAAGTCGCTTTCCCGAGTGACATGAGCGATCTGGACGCCGAGCGCGCCAAGAACGCGCTGCTGTTCTTCAAGCAGCGTGTGACGGCTCCGTCGCGCCTGGCGGGCAACGTGCTGCTGGTGCACGACTCGCTCGATCAGGTGAAGGATCCGCGTCAGGCCTGGATCTACAACGCCGGCCAGCGCCGCGTGCGGCGTGCGCCGCAGGTTGCCTACGACGGTCCGGGTACCGCATCGGACGGCATGCGTACCACCGACAACTTCGACATGTTCAGTGGCGCGCCGGATCGCTACGACTGGAAACTGATCGGTAAGAAGGAGCTGTACATTCCCTACAACAGCTTCGAGATTGCCTCCAGTGACCTGAAGTACGCCGACATCATCAAGGCAGGGCACGTCAATCAGGATCTCGCGCGCTACGAGCTGCACCGTGTGTGGGAAATCGAGGCGAACCTGAAGAGCGGCGAGCGCAACATCTACGCCAAGCGTCGTTTCTTTGTTGACGAGGACACCTGGACCATCGTCCAGTCGGAGCTGTACGACGGGCGTGGCCAGCTGTGGCGCGTGGGCGAAGGGCACATGCTGCAGTACTACCAGCACAAGGTGCCGGCCTACGCGTTCGAGTCGCTCTACGACATCATTTCCGGCCGCTACATCGCGATCGGCATGAGCAACGAAGAAAAACCGTTCGACTGGGGTTACAAGGCATCCGCCCGTGACTTCACGCCAGCGGCCCTGCGTAACGCTGGGGTGCGCTGAGTCTCGAGCGGGTATGCGGTGTAAAAAGGGCGGCCAGAAGGCCGCCTTTTTTGTGCGCGCAGGGATGAGAGCACGCGCAGAACTGGGTGTGATCTGCGTGCAACGGGGCTGCTGATTGCACAAGCAGGTCGACAAAACGCTGCTGATGCGTCAGGTTGCACAGGTGGAGCGGACCGCCAGCAAGGGATACGCCTGGCCGGCCGCTGGCCATTTCATGGACTGAATATACGAATAAGAGAAACGTTGCCATGTCCGTACGCCTCCTCCCCGATGCGATCAGCGCCGCGACGGTGCAGGCGCAGGTTGCGACCATTCCACGTCTGCCGCCGGCGCATGTTGCGCGGCCGCGGCTCGCCGACGCCTTGCTTGCCGCGGACTGTCGGTTGCGGCTGATCTGCGCACCTGCCGGTTTCGGCAAGACGGTGCTGATGAGCGAATGTGCCCGCCGCATGCCGGCCGATACCACGCTGGTCTGGCTGGATCTGGGTGGTCGATTCTTCTCGCCGCAGGAGCTGTATGCCCAGCTGGCTGCGGCACTGGGCTTTCCGGTTGTGGACGTCGATGTGCAACGGCGGCTGATCGCGCTGCTCGGACAGGTTCGCCAGCCTCTCTGGATCATGCTCGACGATTATCCGCGTGAGGTCTGCCCGGATCTGGACGCCTGTCTGGACATGTTGCTAGAGCAGACCGCTGATTCGGTCAGCTGGTGGGTCAACAGTCGGCGGCAGCCGGCGTGGAAGCTGCCGCGCCTGTTGCTGCAGGGGCATCTGTTCGAACTCGACGCCGCCGCCCTCGCGCTCACCGCCGAGGAGCTGGCTCAGGTTCTGCGCGCCTATCGGCTACAACTGCCCGCGGACAGTTTCCAGCAGCTGCTGGCGGGTACCGAAGGCTGGCCTGCCGGCGTTTGTCTGATGCTGCTCAACGCCGATGAACAGGCGCTGCGCGAACGTCTGCTGGCCGGCACGCCGTTGCTGCGCGATTACATCCAGCGCGAAGTGCTGCAGGGCCAGAGCGAGGATATCCGGCGCGCGTTGTTCGCCCTCGCGCGAATGCCGCGCTTTTCCGCCGAGCTTTGCGACCACGTGCTCGATTGCACCGGCGCCGATTTGCTCGATGTGCTCAAGACCTTCCAGCTGTTCGTGCGGCAGATCGACAACTGCGGCGAATGGTTTCGTCTGTGGCGGCCGCTTGCGCTGCTGCTGCAGCGTTTTCCCGAGGCGACCTCATCGACGCAGGTGCATCTGCGTGCTTGCCAGTGGTTCGCCAGCCGCGGCGATATGCGCGAGGCAGTCGAGCATGCGCTGTGGGCCGGCCAGCCTGAGGTGGCGGCGAACTATCTGCAGCGTTACGGGCAGGAGCAATTGCTGATCGGCGACAACGTCTCGCATTTTCTCAAGTGGCGCAGCGAGCTGCCGCAGGATCTGTTCGCCAGTACCACGCGACTGATCGTGCTGCAGGGGTGGGCGCTGATCGTGTCCGCGCGGCTCGACGAGGTCGACGACTGCCTGGCCGAACTCGCCAAGTTCTTCCCGCAACCCGATGCTCGCCGGCAGATCCAGTTGCTGGCGCAATGGCAGGCACTGCGCGGCTTCCTGGCCCGTTTGCGCGGTGAGCCCGAAGCGCGCGAGCACTGTCTGCAGGCGCTCGAGGTGCTTTCCGATCATGCCTGGGCGCAGCGTGTGCTGTGTCTGCAGGCGCTTACGCAGCACGCGATGGCCGAGAGCGAGCTCGAGCTCGCCCAGCACTACAACAGCGAAGGCATGAAGCTCGCGCGGCTCAAGGGCAGCGTACTGTACGAGGTGATGCTCAGCGTCGATCGCATCCAGCTGCTGGAGCTGACCGGCGAGTTCGAGCGCGCCGTCGGCGTGCTCGACGAGGCGTTGCGTGCGCTGCGCGACACGGTTCGGCACAGCCCGATCATCGGCCGGCTGCAGCTGCTGCAAGGGCATCTGCTGGCGTATCAGGGGCTGGACGAACAGGCCCGCGAGGCCTATCAGCAAGGGCGGCTGGAAACCGAAACCTGCGGCGATTCCTACGCCTTTTTCGGCTACGTCGGCCTCGCCGAACTGGCTGCGCGCAATCATGAATTTGCCGATGCGTATCACTGGTTGCGCGAGGCCGAGCGCCTCACGCAATGGCGACACGTACCGGAGGCGCGCTTTCGCGGCATCCTGCGGCTGATTACCGGCGTCGCCTGGTTGCATCAGGGCGAGCTGAAGAAGGCGCGCACGGCGCTGGAGCAGGTGCGGCAGCTGTTCGAGGGCCAGCGCTTCCTGCCGCCGTCCGGGTTCTACGAGCTGCTGCCGCGTTTGCGCCGCTACCTGGCCGTCATCGACATGCTGGAGGGACAGCCGGAGGCGGCAGTCCAGGCGCTGCAAGCGCTGATCGAGCGGAACCTGCGAGCGCAGCGGCTGGGGTTGGCGTGCGAGTGCCGCTTCTCGCTGGCTGAAGCGCTGTTGGCGTGCGGCCAGCCGCTGGAGGCCGATCAGGAGCTGCGCAAGGCGCTCAGCGAGGCGGTACGTCAGCAGCTGGTCAAACCGCTTTACGAGCTGCAGCACCGGCAGCCGCAATGGCTGGCGCGCATCCTTCCGGCGGCGACCCGCGGCGAAAGCCTGCGCGACCGATTGCAGCAGTACGAGCGCGAGCCTGGCGAGGCGCCTGCCTGTGGCGACGACGTGCTGTTGAGCAATCGTGAGCTGACGGTGCTGCGGCTGATCGCGCAGGGCTGCTCGAATCAGGAGATCGCCGAGCAGTTGTTCATCTCGCTGCATACCGTCAAGACGCATGCGCGACGGATCAACACCAAGCTCGGCGTGGCGCGTCGTACCCAGGCGGTAGCCAAGGCCAAGGCGCTGGCCTGGCTCTGAAACGATGCGGGCGAGTGGGTGCTAGCGCCGGGTGCCGGGGTTCAGGCGGGGCGGAGCGTGCCGGCTCGGGCGAGCGGCATGATTAGTTTCAGGATGCTTGTTGTTATTGTCGTGGTGGGGCGCGGTGGCAATCGGTCTGTCGTCGGCCGAAGGATCACAGCACGGCGACGCGGGCCTCTCCGGCGAAGCCGGATAGCGGTGGCGACTCGCCACGCTCGATCGTCAGGCTGACCCGCAGGCTGGTGATCAGTCGTTGCAGTTGCTGCGGGTCGCGCCATTGCTCGGCACTGATGAAGCGCTTCACAGCCACGCCCTTGGCGTCGGTGAGCGTCAGTAGAATGCTGCCGTCGGGTTTCTCGATGCTGAAGTTAACGCAGTAGTGCGGCTGGAATGCATCACTGATCCGCTGGAATGAATTCGTCATGCCGGAATACCTGTCTGGAAAGGCTGCGAGTCATTGACCCGGCCTGGGGCCTACAAGTTTCCGCCGCCCGGCCGCCCACGAATCGGGCTCGCTTCAGGCGTCGCGTGGCGGTAGCTCGGCAAGCGCCTCGGCGTTGTTCTTGAATGCTCGGGAGAAGACGTCGCGGTGGCGCGCCATGAAGATGCCGAGATCCTCGCTCTGCTGTTCGTTCAACGACGGCACCGCTTGTTGCAGAACGGTGGCCAGCGCTTCGGCCAGTTCCAGCATCTTGTCGTGACGGTCTGCTTCGGCTTTATCCATGAACAAACGCTCCAGGTCCCGGCTGCTGCGGTATACCACTTCGACGGCCATTAACCACCTCGGCTCAGTTGGCAGATTGATACTGTTTATTCATACAGCATAAGGGCTGAGGTGTCGGATGGGAAGGCGCACATTCAATCATCCCCGAAGCGGCCGCGCAGGTTCTCGGCTTGGAACTCCAGCGAGCTGGCGCGATAGCCAGCTCGCAGCGGCGGCAGCGGCAGGCAGGATTGCCACTGCGCTCCACTCTGAAGATCACCAGGGCCCTGATAGATGGGGGCGTCGTAGGCGTTCTGTACCAGGTTGGTGCGGGTACTTGGCATGTGCGCCGTCACATCCCAGCGCAGGCTGCGCAGTGCACGCCCGCTGTTATTGCGCAGGGTGACGCGCAGCGGCTGCGCGGCTGGGCATGGCCCGGGTGCGTAGCTCAGGTGCAGTTCGAGCCTGCCGAGCAGCTGTCGCTCACGATGCTCTTGCCACAGCACCCAACCAGCTACCAGTCCCAGCATCAGCAGCGCGCCGAGCGAGATCGGCACCGCCCGCAGCGGATAACGAACCAGCAGCACCAGCCAGGCGAGGATGAGTAGGGAGCCGATCAACATGAAATTTCGCTCCTGAAAGGCGGTGGCCGAAGCATTCGCTTCGCCCCTGCGAGAGTATCCGCTCGCCCGCCTGGTTGCTGCCGCGCCGGCTGCGGTTCAGTCGGCTTTGCCACGGCTGGCCAGGCGCTCCAGCGCGGCGCGCAGCCGTGGATCGCGAATGCCTTCGGCGGTTGCGTGAATATTGTCGGCCGCACAGGCTGACAACGGCGTAGTGCGAGGCGGCTCGTGACGCGCCGGGGGCGGCGGCTGCACCTTGAAGTGGATGCGTTCGAGGCCGGCGAATTCCTCGATGGCTTGCAGCTGGCGCAGCAGACGACGTTGCTGATAACGCAGGCGCGTGGCCCAGTGGCCGTCAGTCACGATCAGCAGCAGGCAGCCCTCGCGCCACGACGCCACGCGGCAGTGCTCGCGGGCGGCCGGCTGTAGCTGGTTTTCCAGCAGGTGCTGCAGGCGATCAATGCGCCGCGCCTCGCCGAACAGCGCGCGCAGCGGTTTCGCTTCGCGGAGCAATGCGCCGGTGGCGCGTGCGGGCAGCGGACGAGAGGCCATGGCGGTTGCCTGAAAGATGGGGCGTCAATGGTAGCAGATGCCTGTAGCCGGCCGGTCGCGCCGCCGGCCGTTGTGCCGGTGCGAACGCTGGAAAATCGCGCATTGTCGGTCCTCCGGGCTGCGCAGTCGTGCTGCTTTCCTCATAGACGTTTCCGAGTAGAATGGCCGCTTTGCACGCTGGCGGGGTCACCCACAGTCGTGCCTCCATCCTCAGCATGGAAGTCCCTGTCGTATGTTTGCGCCTTTATTGAAGAAACTCTTTGGAAGCAAGAACGAGCGTGAAGTCAAGCGCATGCTCAAGGCGGTGCAGGCCGTCAATGCACTCGAAGAACAGATGCTGTCGCTCACCGACGAGCAACTGCGCGCCAAGACCGAAGAGTTCAAGGCCCGTCTCGAGAAAGGCGAGACCCTCGATCAGATTCTGCCGGAGGCCTTCGCCGTCTGCCGCGAGGCCGGCAAGCGGGTGATGGGCATGCGTCACTTCGATGTCCAGCTGATCGGCGGCATGACCTTGCACGAAGGCAAGATCGCCGAGATGCGCACCGGTGAAGGCAAGACGCTGGTGGCGACCCTGGCGGTGTACCTCAATGCATTGGCCGGCAAGGGCGTGCACGTGGTCACGGTGAACGACTACCTGGCCCGCCGCGACGCCAACTGGATGCGTCCGCTGTACGAATTCCTCGGTCTCTCGGTCGGCATCGTCACGCCGTTCCAGCCGCCGGAGGAGAAGCGCGCCGCCTACGCCGCCGACATCACCTACGGCACCAACAACGAATTCGGCTTCGATTACCTGCGCGACAACATGGCGTTCAGCATGCAGGAGAAGAATCAGCGCGAACTCAACTTCGCGGTCATCGACGAAGTCGACTCGATCCTCATCGACGAGGCGCGCACGCCGCTGATCATCTCCGGCCAATCCGAAGACAGCTCCAAGCTCTACCAGCAGATCAACGCGCTGATTCCGCGCCTCACTCAGCACATCGAGGAGGAAGAGGGCGTCGTCACCCAGGAGGGCCACTTCAGCATCGACGAGAAGACTCGCCAGGTCGAGCTGAACGAGCAGGGGCATCAGTTCATCGAGGAAATGCTGACCCAGGCAGGCTTGCTGGCCGAAGGTGAGAGCCTGTACTCCGCGCATAACCTGAGCCTGCTGACCCACGTCTATGCCGGCCTGCGCGCGCACAAGCTGTTCCATCGTAACGTCGAGTACATCGTGCAGAACAATCAGGTGCTGCTGATCGACGAGCACACCGGTCGCACCATGCCGGGGCGTCGCCTCTCCGAGGGCCTGCACCAGGCTATCGAGGCGAAGGAAGGCCTGCAGATCCAGCCCGAGAGCCAGACCCTGGCCTCGACCACGTTCCAGAACTACTTCCGCCTGTACAAAAAGCTGTCCGGCATGACCGGCACCGCCGACACCGAGGCGTTCGAGTTCATGCAGATCTACGGCCTGCCGGTCATGGTCATTCCGACCAACAAGCCGCTGGCGCGCAAGGATTTCAACGACCTGGTCTACCTGACCCAGGAAGAGAAGTTCGCCGCGATCATCGCCGACATCAAAGAATGCCAGGGGCAGGGGCGTCCGGTGCTGGTCGGTACCGCGACCATCGAGAGCTCGGAATACGTTTCCCAGCTGCTGATCAAGGAAGGCATCGAGCACCAGGTGCTCAACGCCAAGTACCACGAGAAGGAAGCGGAGATCATCGCCCAGGCCGGTCGTCCGGGGGCGGTGACCATCGCCACCAACATGGCCGGCCGCGGTACCGACATCCTTCTGGGCGGCAACTGGGAAGTGGAAGTCGCCAAGCTGGAGAACCCCACCGACGAACAGGTCGCGCAGCTCAAGGCCGAGTGGCAGAAGCGCCACCAGCAGGTGATCGAGGCAGGTGGCCTGCACGTGATAGCCTCCGAGCGTCACGAGTCGCGTCGTATCGACAACCAGCTGCGCGGTCGTGCCGGTCGTCAGGGCGATCCGGGTTCCAGCCGCTTCTACCTGTCGCTGGAAGACAACCTGATGCGCATCTTCGCCTCCGACCGGGTGAAGAACTTCATGAAGGCTCTGGGCATGGAAGCGGGCGAGGCGATCGAGCACCGCATGGTTACCAATGCGATCGAGAAGGCGCAGCGCAAGGTCGAAGGCCGCAACTTCGACATCCGCAAGCAGCTGCTCGAGTTCGACGACGTGGCCAACGAGCAGCGCAAGGTGATCTACCACATGCGCAACAGCCTGCTGGCCGCCGAGGAGATTGGCGAGACCATCAGCGAGTTCCGCGACGAAGCGCTGAATGCCGCCATCAGCCAGCACATTCCGCCGCAATCGCTGCCCGAGCAGTGGGACATCGCCGGTCTGGAAGCGGTGCTGTACAGCGATTTCGGCCTGCGTCTGCCGGTGCAGCAGTGGCTCGACGAAGACGACAAGCTCTACGAGGAAACCCTGCGTGAGCGCATCTCCCAGATGCTGGTCGAGGCCTACCGCGAGAAGGAAGAGCTTGCCGGTGCCGACGCGCTGCGCACGTTCGAGAAGCAGATCGTGCTGCGCGTGCTGGATGATCTGTGGAAGGACCACCTGTCGACGATGGATCACCTGCGCCACGGTATCCACCTGCGCGGCTACGCGCAGAAGAACCCCAAGCAGGAGTACAAGCGCGAGTCCTTTGCGTTGTTCCAGGACCTGCTCGAGTCCATCAAGCGGGACAGCATCCGTGTGCTCTCGCATGTGCAAGTGCGCCGTGAGGACCCTGCCGAGGAGGAGGCGCGCCTGCGTCGCGAGGCCGAGGAGATGGCGCAGCGCATGCAGTTCAAGCACGAGGAAGTGTCCGCCCTGCAGCAGCCAGAAGAGCCCGAACAGGGCGAGCATGTGGCGGAAATCGCGCCGATGCCGGTGCGCACCGAGCCCAAGATCGGTCGCAACGAGCTCTGCCCGTGCGGCTCGGGCAAGAAATACAAGCATTGCCACGGGCAGGTCCAGTAAGCGGTCCCTTCCTCTGTGAACCCGCGCCGCGACCGGTTTTGCCGCTCGCGGCGTTTTTCTCCCTGTTTTTCGGCCTGCGGGCCATCTATGTCTGAAGGAGCGCGCTCATGGCGGTCGGTCTTGGTCCCCTACCTACTCTGCATCCGGTTCCCGGTTTCGAACTCGGCATCGCGTCGGCCGGCATCAAGCGTCCGGGGCGCAAGGATGTCGTGGTAATGCGCTGCGCCGAAGGCTCGCGCGTCGCCGGCGTGACTACCACCAATGCGTTCTGTGCAGCTCCGGTGCTGGTCACCCGTGAGCGCATGGCGGGCGAGGTGCGTTACCTGCTGACCAACACCGGCAACGCCAACGCCGGCACCGGCGCCGATGGCCTGGCCAATGCCCGCCGTACCTGCGCCGCGCTGGCAGCGCTGACCGGCGTCGACGAGACGGCCGTGCTGCCATTTTCCACCGGGGTGATCGGCGAACCGCTGCCGGTGGCCAAGATCGAGGGCGCCCTGCAGGCTGCGCTGGACGATCTGGCCGAGAGCCACTGGGCCGAGGCCGCCACCGGCATCATGACCACCGATACCCTGCCCAAGGGTGCCAGCCGTCAGTTCCAGCATGACGGCGTGACCGTCACCGTGACCGGCATTTCCAAGGGTGCCGGCATGATCCGTCCGAACATGGCGACCATGCTCGGCTACATCGCCACCGACGCCAAGGTGGCGCGCGAGGTGCTGCAGGATCTGGTGCGCGATGCGGCGAACAAGTCGTTCAACCGCATCACCATCGATGGCGACACCTCCACCAACGACTGCTGCATGCTGATCGCCACCGGCCAGGCCAACCTGCCGGAGATCACCTCGGCCTCCGGCGAGCTGTTCGCCAAGCTCAAGCAGGCGGTGTGCGAAGTGTTCATGGAAGTCGCCCAGGCCATCGTGCGTGACGGTGAAGGCGCGACCAAGTTCGTCACCGTGCAGGTCAACGGCGGCGCCAACCATCAGGAATGCCTGGATGTGGCCTACGCCGTGGCCCATTCTCCGCTGATCAAGACCGCGCTGTTCGCTTCCGATCCCAACTGGGGCCGTATCCTCGCCGCCGTCGGCTATGCCGGCGTGCCGAATCTGGATGTCAGCCTGATCGACGTCTATCTCGGCGACGTCTGCATCGCCAGCCAGGGCGGTCGTTCGCCCAGCTACACCGAGGAACAGGGCGCGGCGGTGATGGCGCACGAAGAGATCACCATCCGCATCGAGCTGGGCCGTGGTGACTGCAGCGAGACCATCTGGACCACCGATCTGTCGCATGAGTACGTGAAGATCAACGCCGAATACCGTACCTAACCGCGTAGCACGCCGCAGCCCGGCCCCGCTGGCCCGGGCTGCGGTTCTGGAACTCTCATGCATCGAATCCATGTCGCGGCGGCGGTCATTCGATCCGCCGAACATCGTGTCCTGATCGCCAAGCGCCCGCTGGACAAGCATCAGGGCGGCCTGTGGGAATTTCCCGGTGGCAAGGTCGAGGCGGGCGAGACCGTCGAGGCGGCACTGGCGCGCGAACTGCAGGAAGAACTGGGCATCGAGGTCACGACCGCACGCCCACTGATTCAGGTACGTCACGATTATCCGGACAAGCAGGTGCTGCTGGATGTCTGGGAAGTGCTGGCCTTCGCTGGCGAGCCGCATGGTGCCGAGGGCCAGCCGTTGGCCTGGGTCGACCCCGCGGTGCTGCCCGAGTACGCGTTTCCGGCCGCCAACCAGCCGATCATCGCCGCGGCGCGCTTGCCGCACCACTACCTGATCACCCCGGAAAATCGCTCGCCGCGCCAGTTGCTCGATGGCATCGCCGTGGCGCTGAATACCGGTATCCGCCTGCTTCAGCTGCGTGCGCCTGGCCTGTCGGATGCTGCGTACCGGGCGCTGGCGATCGACGTGCTGGCGCTCTGTGCCGGCCGCGCGCAACTGATGCTCAAGGGGCCGCTGGAATGGGCTGCAGATTTTCCGGCGGCCGGCTGGCATCTGACGTCGGCCCAGCTGCGGCGCATGGCCGCCCAGGACCGGCCGTTCCCGCCGGCGCGCTGGTTGGCGGCATCCTGTCACGATGCGGCGGAACTGGCGCTGGCCACGGCAGCCGGCGTCGACTTCGTGACCCTTTCGCCGGTGCAGGCCACCGCAACGCACCCCGACGTAACCCCATTGGGCTGGCCACGGGCCAGCGAGTTGCTGCTAGGCTTCAACCAGCCGGCCTACCTGCTGGGTGGGCTCGGGCATGGCGACCTGACTCGTGCGCTGCATGCCGGTGCGCAGGGAGTCGCGGGAATCCGGGCGTTCTGGCCTGACTGAACCCCTGAACGGATCGTCGGTCTTTGCGGATGTAGCATGCAATTGTGTCTGCGGCTGATCTGCGGTGATAGATAACGGCTATTCGGTTTATTCCCTTAATCAATTAACCGTATGCGGCTGGTTGCGCTATCGTAGGCCCCGTTAAGTTTTCTGAACCCCCAAAGGAGTGAGCAGATGTCTCTGATCAACACCCAAGTCCAGCCGTTCAAGGTCAACGCTTTCCACAACGGCAAGTTCATCGAAGTCACCGAAGAATCCCTCAAGGGCAAGTGGTCCGTGCTGATCTTCATGCCGGCTGCGTTCACCTTCAACTGCCCGACCGAGATCGAAGACGCTGCCAACAACTACGCCGAGTTCCAGAAGGCCGGTGCCGAGGTGTACATCGTCACCACCGACACTCACTTCTCGCACAAGGTATGGCACGAGACCTCTCCGGCCGTCGGTAAGGCGCAGTTCCCGCTGATCGGCGACCCGACTCACCAGCTGACCAACGCGTTCGATGTGCACATCGCCGAGGAAGGTCTGGCGCTGCGTGGCACCTTCATCATCAACCCGGAAGGCGTCATCAAGACCCTGGAAATTCACTCCAACGAGATCGCGCGTGACGTCGGCGAGACCCTGCGCAAGCTGAAAGCTGCTCAGTACACCGCCGCTCACCCGGGCGAAGTCTGCCCGGCCAAGTGGAAAGAAGGCGAGAAGACCCTGGCTCCGTCGCTGGACCTGGTCGGCAAGATCTAAGGCTTCGCCTATCTGCCCTGCGTGCCGGAGGGCTGGCCAAAGCCCTCTGGCAACCCAACGCCTGGACGCGAACCGTCCGGGCGTTTTATTTCCTGAATTCCGAACGGGGTACCGCTGCTCATGTTGGACACCAATCTCAAGACCCAGTTGAAAGCCTACCTGGAGAAGGTCACCCAGCCCTTCGAGATCGTCGCGTCCCTCGATGACGGCGAGAAATCCCGGGAGCTGCTGAGCCTGCTGCAGGACATCGCCGGCCTCAGCGACAAGATCACCCTGAACACCGACGGTGACGATGCACGCAAGCCGTCGTTCTCGCTTAACCGCATCGGCGGCAACATCAGCCTGCGTTTCGCCGGCATCCCCATGGGTCACGAGTTCACCTCGCTGGTGCTGGCCCTGCTGCAGGTCGGCGGCCACCCGTCGAAGACCGCACCGGAAGTGATCGAGCAGATCAAGGCACTCGACGGCGACTACCGCTTTGAAACCTACTTCTCGCTGTCCTGCCAGAACTGCCCGGACGTGGTCCAGGCGCTGAACCTGATGGCCGTGCTCAACCCGAACATCAAGCACGTCGCTATC
>JAANMV010003395.1_pt1 | contig 13896 bp, 17 predicted proteins | sample 7279661 | NCBI WGS metagenome assembly JAANMV01 (sample SAMN14094540, study PRJNA606508) | bioreactor metagenome | isolation source: A lab-scale SPAN reactor treating ammonium-rich wastewater day 121 | place: Ireland: Galway | collected 2017-05-16 | reverse complement strand
GCGGTGGGGCGGGGAGGCCTTCTGGGACTGCTTTGAGCTACTCAGTACGCCTTTTCCGGCCACCCACACGTCAAGCACGCGAAGTGTCAGGTGCTGAGGGGCCATACTCCAGGACACTGGTAGTCTCATAGCACTTCCTTTTGTTCATCTCAATTTGTTGCATTGGCAGACTATGAGGAGCTGAGTAGATGTGCGGCTGGATCTGACCACTAAAAATTCATCATTGCAGCTATCTTTTCTTACGTATTCATCATGAAGACTTGTTTACAAAGCTTCTTTGCGCTGTCCCACATGACAATGGACGCACTCATGAGCAGGTGCGTCCAGCTTCGTGTAGAGAACTCCCAAATTGAATATGGGCAGGTCAAACGCCGTTGCTGCCTTACTCCCGACCCCTGAGCCCGTCGGGAATGCGGGTTTCTTCGGCGTCGACGAAGAACAGATCGCGTTTGCTGCGGGTGAACGCCACGAACTGCAGGCACCGTTCGGCGTCCACGGCCTGCGGGGTCCGGGCCTTGGGGTGCGGCAGGAGGCTGGGTTCCAGGATGAACACGCGGTCCGCTTCGAGGCCTTTGGCGCGGTGCACGGTGGACAGCACCACGCTGCGTTCGGGATCGCCGTTGAAGAGCGTGCGGATGGCGGTGATCAGGTCGCCCAGGGTGCCGGCCTGCGCTTCGTCGAAGGTGTTCAGCAGCGCGGTGAGGCGGTCGGCGAGGCTCGCGATGCGCATGTCAGGGTCACGGCCCTGCGCTTCAGCTTCGCGCTGGATCTTGGCGGACAGATGATCCGCGTACGCGTTGAGCTTATGAGGAAAGTCCGTGAGCGGAAGGCTGTCCTTGGCCTGGTCGCGGTGCACGCGTTTCCCGTCGAAGGTGGCCGCGTCCCGCGCCAGGGCGGTGAGGCTCCTAGCCAGATCGCGGCCGCGGACGATCGCCGGGATGCCCGCGTTGATCAGGCGGTAGCACCAGTCGATCAGGGGCGCGTTGGTGCGGCACAGCGCGAGGTCCCCGGGCCGGGCGAGGCTGAGGAACTCGTCCCCGGTCAGGTCGTCCAGCGTGCCGGGTTTTGCGCCGGGGGCGGCTTCGATGGCCTGCGTGAACGGCCGGGCGAGCTGCACGTGCCGTTCCGGGCAGCGGTACGTGATGCTCAAGGGGCGCTCCACGGCGCCGAAGATGCGGGTGAAGTTGGCCATGCTGTCCACGTCCGCGCCGTTGAAGACGTACAGGCTCTGGTCCTGGTCGCCCACACCGACCAGTCGGGTGTGTTCGTCCGTGGCGAGCTGGAGGAGGCCGAGCTGGGCGGCGCTGAGGTCCTGGAGCTCGTCCACGAGCAGGAAGGCGTAGGGGGTGCCGAGCCGCCAGCCGAAGGTGGTGGGCGCGAGCACCTGGTCGGTGAAGCTCATGACCTGCTGCTCCTGGAGCAGGGCGAGGCCCTGGCGGAGGGTGCGGAGGGTGAGGATGTGGAGGATCTCTTCCGCGCCGAGGATGGGAGCGTCGACAGCGTCCATGGCGGCCGCCCAGTCGGGGAGGGTGATGTCGAGGCCGAGGGCGTGGCCGACGTGGAGGTCCAGGCAGGCGGTGAGGCGGTCCTGAAGTTCGCGCCTCGCGGCGGGGCTGGGGACGCCGGCGCCCTGGACGATCTCGCGGGTGAGGTCCTCGTACTTGCGGGGTTCGAACTTGAGGCCGGGGAGGTGTTCGGTGCAGATCTTGTGGCCGAGGCTGCTGACGGTGCGGATGTCGAAGGTGGCGCTGAGGCGTTTTTTGAGTTCCTTGACGATGTGCTGGTTGAACGCGAGGAAGCCGATGGGGCCAGCCACCGGGGCGGAAGTGGCGGTCTCCCCTGTTCCGGCGTCGTCCAGAACCTCAGCGATCATTTCGAGGAGGGAGGTTTTGCCGCTGCCGGCGGTGGCGCCGACGGTGATGGCGCGCTGGCCGTGCCGGACGTCGTCGAGGATGGCCTGCTGGTAGGGGCTGGGGGTGCGTTTTTCGCGGACGGTGAGTTTGGTGCCGCGCCGGACGGTTTCGAGGTGGTCGAAGAGGGTCATGGGGCGCTCCGGGTGGGGGGTGGTGGGGGTCATGGTCGGGCCTGGTCCCCCGCCCTGCGGGGGAGGGCCGTCAGACGCTCAGGGCAGGTTCGGGCTGGAGGGAGGGTCGGGGGGCGTCGCTCGCGGAGGCTTCGGTGTGGGGGCGTTCGGTGAGGTTGAGGTTGGGGGTGGCGGTGTGGAGGACGGCCTGGATGACGTGGCGGGGGAGGTGTTCGGCGTGGAGGAGGTCGGCGGCGACGGCGGGGTGCAGGGCGGGGCGGTAGGGGCGGGGGTGGGTCAGCGCGTCCCAGACGTCGCAGGCGGCGATGAGGGCGGTGAGGGTGGGGAGGTGTTTGAGGCCGTGGGGATAGCCGAGGCCGTGCTGGCGTTCGTGGTGGTGCATGACGGCGTGGAGGATGGCGGTGGGGCACTGGGGCCAGAGGCGGTGGATCATCTGGGCGCCGAGGGCGGGGTGGGTGCGCATCTGGGTGCGTTCCTGGGCGGTGAGGGGGCGGGGGGCGTGGAGGAGGTGCTGGGGGATGGCGAGTTTGCCGAGGTCGTGGAGGAGGCCGGCGGTGAGGGCGTCGCTGGGGGGGACGGCGAGGCGGGGGGCGGCCTGGGCGGCGTGGTGGGCGACGCGCACGGCGTGGGGGTGGTCGGGTTGTTCTGTGTGGAGGGTCCAGAGGTCGTCGGGGAGGGGGTGGGGTTGGGTCATGCAGGCATGGTGCGTGCGGGGTGGGTTGGAAGGTGAAGTTTCGTACGCTTGAAGGTGTGTATCTAAGACTGGGTTTGAGTACTGAAGCGAGGGTTCTCCCAGGTTGGAAGGTGGGGGTGAGGAATGACGGGTTCGCTGTTGTTCCCTAAGCTTTTGCACCTGCACAGGCATGGGAAACAGCACTGGGGCGCTCAATACGCCGGACCTGGACACGTAGGTAAGGGGGAACGCAGGCAGGACACCCGCACGACATGACCAGGGGATATCGGGTGAGTGCGTACTCAAACCCAATCTTGTATATCTGACGGTATGACCGAGCGGCGCCTCACCACCGACCAGGCCGGCACCCTCACCCGCGCCTTCCAGCACTACGAACTCGACCGAATCATCCCCATGCTCTGGGGCCATCTGCCGGTCCGCCGCCGCATCCAGCTCACCACCAATCTTCAAACGATCTTCACCCACGCCGAACAGGACGGGGTCAACCTCCTCCACCCACCTGCGGACTTCCACACCTGGCTCCGCACGCCGCTCACCGACACCCTCCGCGGCCCCGGCACCGCCCGCCCCAACACCATCAACACCCGCTACTACTCCCTCAAACAGATGTACGACCACCTCATCCGCGAAGGCCTGCTCACCACCAATCCCACCGCCGGGTATCCGTTACCCCCCATCGAGCGGGCGGTTACGCCTCTCCCCTCTCAGGAGGACGTGCACGCCCTCCTCAGTCATCTCCAACGCCATGATCCTTTGCTGCACGCCGCAGCAACCCTGATCTACCATCACGCCCTGCAGTACACCGAACTCGAAGCCCTCAAATGGAACGCCCTGGATTTCAGCCGCGGCCTGCTCCTGCGCCCGAGAACGGAAACCCGCCTCAGCAAAGAAGCCCTGCACGCCCTGCAACCGTTGTTGAAACAGGCGGGCGGCCCCCTCCACACCCAGGACTCCCCCAAAGCCATCTTCCCCTTCGAGAACCGCGACGCGTTCCGGCTGCCCCTCTGGCGCGCCTGCAAAATGGCGGGGATCGGCAACATCAGCCCCCGGGAACTCAGGTTGTGCAGCCTGCGCGACCACGCCCACACGCCCAGCGACGTCGGCTTCGTCAACGCCGAATCCTACCGCCGCGCCCTCAAACACGCCGAAGACCTCGCTGAACGCCTCACCGACCAGTAAACACAAGCCAACAAGAAAGGGAGGGATCGCCGCGGCGATCCCTCCCCTCAGTGAACACCTCCTCGATGCGCAGCACGTCGCCCACGGAACGCTGGGTGGCCACCATCGTCCACCCCTTGAACTGGCGCGTCCGGGCAGGTGACTACGGCACAGGCATGGGAACCAGCATCAGGGGACGCCCGAGCGCGGCCTTTAACTGCAGGGATTGTGCGCGACTCACGGCGGCCCTGCGACCCTGGCGTGTCAGGCGGTACTGCCCGCGGCGGGGGTTGTCCGGCTCTGGCTCTTTCACCAGCCACCGCTTCCACCACGGCGCGGCGGCCCGGACGGCGGCGTAGGCGGCGTCGCAGGCATCGAGGGCCGCGGTCACGGCCCGTTGCGCCTCCCGTTCGGTCTCACCGGGCAACGGTTCCCACCTGAAGGTGACCAGGCCGCGCTCCTCCAACTCCCACAGGCCCGTCGTGACCTTCCACACCGAGCGCAAGTCGTCCTGAAGACCACCTGGGCCAGCGTACCACCAGTCCAGTGGCCGGCGCTGCATGACTGCAAGCACCGCTTCCGCCGCGGATGAAAGGGGCGGTGTCACGTGTGGCCACCGGGAAGCCCGTCTTCCGGCTCGTAAGGCAACGTCTGGTGGTCCACGTCGCGGGTGCACGAGCGGCAGAGGTCGTGCACGCTCAGAGCACTGCTGTTGCACCCGCAACCTCGGCAGGTGCCCTCGTGGTGAAAGGCGGCGTCATCAACGGGTCCTTGGTCTTCAGTCATCAGTCCTCCCCTGAACGCGGGCGCTCGCCCCCGGAGCGTACCCGCAGGGCAGGTTGGTCACCGGACTCATCCGGGGTTCACGAGTTGGGCAGGGTCAGGGTCAGCAGCTCGTCGGCGATCTTCGACGGCTGCCCGGTCAGCGCCTCGGCGCGGGCCCCCAGGTCGCCCAGGGTCAGGCCGTCCACGTTCTCCCCGGCATCCAGCAAGGCGTGCAGGGCCTGCCAGACGGGACTGCGGCTGTTCTGGTACAGCTGGTCGTGGCGGGGCAGGGCGTCGCCGTTGATGGTCTTCTTGTGGTCGGTCCAGAGGTGGGCGTTCTGCGCGCCGTACTGCGTCACGAATTTCTCCCGCTCGATTTCCCACTGGCGGGCGCGCCACTGGTCCCAGAGGGGCGCCATGCGCACGCTCACGGCCTTGAGCAGCGCACTCTCCCGCGCTTCCTGCGCGGCGATCGCGGCGGCTTCCTCGTCACACTGGCGGGCCGTGGCCTCGTCCAGGCTGAGCACCAGGGCGTCTTCGCGGCGTTCCTGGACCAGGTACCCGCTGGGGACCCGCGCGCCCCGCTGCCAGGGCCGCCGCCTGGGGCCTTCCCAGCGCAGGTCGGTCTGCTCGCCGCTCCTGAGCTGCACTTCGCCGCCCTCGCGCTGAATGGCGACGCGGTAGAGCCTGACCCGGCCAGGACGCGCTCCGGAGCCGCTCTCCCGCGCGTACAGTTCGTACGCCATGCCCCAGGTGGTGAACGTCACCGCGAACGGCGTGTGCGTCCAGGTGCGCGCGGCGAAGGAGGCGATCTCGCCGTGCAGGCGCTCCAGCTCCGGGTCGGTGATGTGCCGGCTGGGGCTGGCGAAAAACGCCCAGGTCGCCAGGCGCGCACCCTCGTGCAGCACCTCATGCCGTTCATGCGCGCGGTCGAGGATCCGCCACCCGCGCGTTTCGTGCAGCCGCAGCGCGCCCCGGTTGGTGCGGTAGAGCAGCACCCGCGCGTAGACGTTCTCGCGCTCCCGTTCTGGGAGGTAGGCGGCGTACTCGTTCTCGCCCCGGTGCGTGATCAGGAAGGCCTGCGGGTGCCGCGCCAGCAGCTCGTCCCGTACGCGCCCGAACTCGCCGCTTTCCCGGCGCCGGGCGCGGTTGGTCCCTTCGCGCCGCAGCAGGTCCACTTCGGCCAGGCACTTTTTGAAGGCCTCGCTCTCCTGCCCTTCTTCGATCAACGCGCGGTGCTGACGCAGGCGGTACTTGTAGCGGGGAATGGCCTGCTCCGTCAGGGCGCGGGCCTCGTCCTCAGTGACGCCGTGCGCCTGCTGGGCGGCGTGGGTGAGCAGCTGCCGGAAGGGCGCCTCGGCCTGCGCTTCCTCCCGCAGGGCCGTGAGCAGGTTCTTAAGCGTCGGAACCATGGTGAGATAGTGCCGGCGCTCCTGTTTGCGGCTCAGGAAGTCCAGGACGGCCGCCTCGGTCACGTCCGGGTGGTCCATCAGGATGACCGTGCTGTCGGTGGGCCGCACGCGGATACTGGCGCGCCGCTCGGGGCGGCCGAAACCGTTGTCCCAGCCCTTGTAGATCTCCTCGTGGCGCTCGTAGCGGACGATGAAGTCCCCGCGGCGGGTGTCCTCGATGGTCAGGGGCCGCTCGCCGCTCGGGGGGTCGGCGGACTCCGGGGAGAAACGGGCGTTGCGGTAGTTGTTCTCGAAGTCGCGGGTGAACGGACCGTGGCGGAAACTGCCGATCACGCGCCGGCCCACTTCCATCGCCGAGTTCACGCGTGTGAGCCACTCCCCGAAGCTCTCGCGCGGGTCGGCCAGGGCGGTGCTGACGTCTTCGAGCACCACGACCCGCCCGGCCTCGTAATCGTCCGGGCTGATCAGGTTCACGGGGCGCTCCTCGCCGCTGGCGTCCACCGGGAGCGGGTGGAACACCGCCGTGCGGTCGATCAGGCCCTGCAGGATGAGCGCCACGCGGTAGTAGTGCCGTTTGCGGGCGCTCTCCTGCTTCTCCGCGGCGAGGAAGGCGCGGCTGCCGAGTTCCATGGGACGCCTGACTTTCCGCCCGCCCTCGTACACGGTTTCCTCGAACAGTTCCAGGAACTCGGTGCGGGTGGGAATCAGGTGCCGTCCGGCGTAGAAGTCGCTCCGGACGCGGTAGATGTTCTGGCCGTTGCGGATCAGGAAGTGCGTGACGGCGTTTTCCGCTTTGGCCTCCGCTTCTTCCCGGGAGTCCTGGTACTTCTTGCCCTCCCATCGGGGCACCAGCGCCACGACGCCCTTCTCCTCAGGCAGGAAGGTGTCGAGGCGGCTGGGGTCCTCTCTGACCCAGGCGTCGAACTGGGCGATGTCCTGGGAGTCCATGCCGCCCTTGTCGAGCATGACCTGCGCTTCCTCGTCCATGGCCAGCACGCCCTGGCGGATGGTGATGGGCACGTTCGCCGGCGCGGGGGTCCCCTGCGTGAGCTGATGCAGCTCTTCTTTCTCGCCGGCGTAGAGTTCGAGCGTCCAGACGGTTTCCCTGAGCTTGCCGATGAAGGCCTCGATGGGGGCGATCATGGCCAGCGCGGCGTCCTGCGCTTCGCGCACCAGCGCCTCGACCTGCCGGCGCTTGTCCTCCGCCAGGTCGCGCACGCTGCGGATGCGGGTGGCGAGGGTCAGGGCCGTGGCACGGGCCTGCTGGAGGCTGGTCGTGGTGGGCGCCAGGGTCAGCCCTGCGCTCTCGGCGGGGGTCCCGGCGGCGTCCAGCAACGCCTGCACGCCGCCCACCTGGCCGTTCTCACGGTTGAGGCTGAGGTGCACGCCTTCGAGTTGGGCGTGCAGGTCACTCAGTTCCTGCCCGGCGCCGCTGATCTCGCGCGTGAGGTCGGCGACCTCCTGGGCGTAGACGGCCTCGCCGTCCGGGAGGTGCTCGAAGAACCGGCGGAACTCGTGCTCGCTGAATGAATACGTGACGCTGCCGCGCCGGACCTTCACGCGGCGGGCCTCGTCGGCGTCGGGGTCGTGATGCAGGAAGCGCACGCGAGTGCCGGTGGGCAGCGGGTACGGGCCGCTCACGGGCTCGGCGGCGCGGTAATGGCCGGGTTTGAACATGAGTTCTCCTGGGATGGATGCGGGTCACGGGCCCCGGCGTCCTGGTGGGTCTCACTTCGGGCGGCCTCGTGCGGCGCGCATGGCGGGGTCGGCGAAGGGCTGGAGGGAAGTGGGTCACGGTCGTCGCCGGGCGCTCATGGCGCGGATCGAAGGGGCTCCTGATTGCGCACCACGTTCTCAGGGCAGGTCACGACTCCAGCCAGGGGTTGTACGAGCCCAGGGCCGCCTTGCGCGCCAGCCGCTCGTCCACCGCCCACACGTGCCGCAGGGTCGCGGCGTGCGCCGGCCACTCCACGTCCAGCACCGCCAGGAACGCCTCGCGGGTCAGGTGACGCCGCAGCAGTGACAGCCACCAGTCCGCGTTGTCCGCTGCGCGCCGCAGGGACGCGAACCGAGCCCGCAGGCCCCGCCATCGCAGCAGTTCCGCCGCGTACTGGCTCGGGCAGTGGACCTTGAACGCCCGTTGCAGTCGGGCACTGCGGTCCCAGACCGCCGGGTCTCCCCTGCCCAGCCGCGCCACATACGCCGTGTGTTCCCGCGCCAGGTGATCCGCCGGCCGGTCGCGCAGCACGCCCTTGGCCAACAGGTCGGCTTCAAGTCCCGCCTGCATGAACAGCGGGAGGCGCTCCCGCTGCTGCGTGTTGAACCGCTGCGCGTTCAGTGCGCTCGTCTCCTCCAGCGTCCGTCGTCTCCGGGCCATCACTGTCCTCCCTGCGGCCTCACGCCGCGTCCTTCACGGCCGCCAGGACCGCGTGCATCACCCCGAGGGCCTCCCACGGGTCCGGTGTCGTGTACCTCAGGCACACCTGGGCGGTCGGTCGGTGCGTGACCTCGTACCCGATTTCACTGCCGGAGAGCATCACCACCTGACCGTTCACGCAGGCGGCCACCCGCCACGGTTCAGCAGGGCGGGGACCTGGGGAGGAGGACAAAAGGTTGGACCTGTTCACTGCCGTGCTCATGCGGGCTGGTCACCCCGTGGGGTGAGGGTCCCGAGCGGCGCCTAGAAATCGCGGGCGTACCCGCAGGCATGGCATTCCGCTCGACCGGTGTCTGAACCCTCGTGCACTCGCATGACGATCCGCACTTCCCCGCACGCCGGGCACGTCCCGCCGCTCGTCACCCAGTGCCGGTACGCGCCCGCGCAGGGCCTGCAGATCCGGTCCGGCGCCTCGGTCAGGTGACTGCACAGCGTGCACGTGTGCAGCGCCGCGCGGTCATGCCGGCACGCCACGTGCAGCATCGCCGGACTCAGCCGCTCCCCGAGTACCGTGACCCGCCCGTCCTGAACGGTCACGGGCACCCGGACGATGCGGCGCAGGCCAGGTGCGGGCGTTTCGCTGCCGGTGATCAGCCCGGGCGCGGCGGTCGCGCCGGCATGGCCGTTCAGCGCCAGGGTGCCATCTGTACCCTGCGCAGCCAGCGTGAACGCCGACCACAGGGCCGCGCGCTGCGCCATCAGGTCCAGCAGAACGGGTCCAGTCTCGGACGTGAGATTCAGGAGTCGCATGCAGCTCCCGTCCCCGGCCCGGGGAGGGTCCCCTCCGGCCCCTCAGGCGTCCGCGCGCATCTGGCGGGCGGCCACACGGTCCGCGACCTCCACGTCAGGCCGGTCGGCAGGCTGATCGTCCGGCGGGTCCAGTTCGTCCAGGCGGGCGAGCAGCACCCCCATCTCCGCGTGGTACCCCTTCACCGTCTCGTGCAGCACGTCGATGATCTCCACGGCCTTCTCGTCACGCCGCGTCAGCCGCCCCAGCGGCAGCTGCGCCAGGCGCCTGAGGAAATCCACGACGTTCGGCAGCAGGCCGCCCGGCCGGTGAGATTCGATGGCCTGCCATTCGGCGCGGATCTGCGCCACGCTCTTCGACGTCACCGTCGGGCCTCGGACAGAGTGGTCTGAGTCATGGGGTCCAGCCCTCCCCGCGGGAGAGGGCCTCATCAGTTCAGGACCCGGGCCGGCACGGGCGGCGTCCACTGCGGCCCTTCAAGCTGCAGTTCCGTCACCGCGTCCGTCCAGCTCTGCGGTACCTCGAACGGCCGGTCGTCTGCGTCCCCCTCCGGACGGAGCGGCGGGTCCTGGTCCAGGTGGTCTCGCTTTTCTGTCATCAGCAGTCTCCAGGCATGAAAAAAGGGGACGCCAGCGGGCGTCCCCGAGTGACTCTTACTCCTTCACGACGAGGTGATGCGTCACGTCCGCGTCCACGGTCAGCGCCTCCGTCACCCGGTACCCGGCGTCCGTCGGCGTGGTCACCAGCGCCGTGCGCACCACGTTCCAGCCGCGCGTGAGATCCAGGTCACTCGTCGTCACGAACTGCGCGAAGCCCAGGTCACAGGACACCGTGCGCTCCTCGCGCACGTCCCGGTCCGCGTACACCAGCGCGTACGTGCGGTCCTCCACACGCCCGTCCGGGGCCGCCGTCCGGGCGCCCGGCGCGAACACCAGCGGGACGTCCGGACGCTTCCCGTCGCCCAGCAGGGTGAACGACGTCGTCATCGTCCGCGCGTCCGGGGTGCTCAGGCGGTACTCGGCCGTGCAGGCCTCCCCCAGGTCCGTGCCCGGGTCGCCGAGCAATGCCGGGCGCGCGCTGTCGGGCACCACCGTGAAGGCCGGGAGCGGCAGGCGGTACCACCGGTCCGCGGCCACCACCGTCCGGGCCAGCACGAGGGGAGCGGCCTCCGTGCCGTCCACGGGCGGCAACACGTCCGCCGTCAGCCGCAGGACCTGCCCCGCCGCGTCCGCCTGCCGGTACGGGGTGGCGGCGCCGGACGCGGTGACATTCAGGTGAACCTCCCCACTGACCTGCGTCACGGAGTTGCTCAGGGGCGGCGGGGTGGGCGGGGTGCAGCTGGCCAGCAGGGCGGCCGCGCTCAGGGCCAGGAGGGAAAAGCGTTTCATCTGCATGGGGAACCTCATGGGGTGGGGAGAGGGCGGAATCAGCGGGGGGTCGGGCAGGAACTGCACAGGTGGGGCGCGCGCCAGTCGCAGCCGTCATCGCAGCCCCACGTGTCCGTGCAGCCACACACGCGGCAGGTCATCTCGCCCGTCACCTCGGCGTGCAGGAATCGCGCCGCGCGCTCGACGGGGTCCTGCACGCCCGTGGCGGGCCACGTGAACAGCACCCGGCCGAACCCGTCGTCAAGGGTGTGTGCCTCCACGCCGAGCGTGACGCGGCCGCCTGTGCCGGCCAGGGCGAGCACCCACACGGCCGAGCCGTCCAGCCCGGCGACGTACAGGGGGTGCGCGACCGGCAGGTGGTCACTGAGGGTGACGATCTCGTGCAGGGCCCGCAGGCGCCGGGCGGGATGCTCGCCGTTCACGCGCGTGGCGACGTGCCGGACGACGCCGTCCGCGTCCGCGTGGTGCACGACGATCGGGGCTTCCGTATCGAGGGTGGTGAGGTCAGGCAGGTCACTGACTGGGGAGGTGTCAGGAGCGTGGGGCATGGGCGGATCTCCTTGGGGGGAAGGGGGGGTGAGCACGGCCGGCATGCCCGCAGTGTGCGGGCAGGTCAGGTTGGACGCTGGAGGCCGTCAGTCGATGCGGAAATCGTCCTGGACGCGCAACCTGTTCGCCCGGGAGATGCGGTACTCCTCGACCGCGGCGGGCAGGGCGGCGTCACTCAGGCTGGTTGGGGTCACGCTAGTGCTTAGCTAAGCAAGTTCTACGGGTTTATAACGTGGATAGAGACGCCGCAGTTTGATCCGTGCATCCTTCGCCCGAAATTGCCAATCAATGCGCACCCGACGCTGATTTCGTTGTTGCACCCAGCATTCGACGCAGGCACGGAGTTCCTCTGCGCTGCCGACCCGGCGCCCAATGGCCTGGAGTGACAGCGCAGAAAGTTCAATCTCCGCCACATTGAGCCAGCTCGCATGCTCTGGAGTGAAGTGCCATTCCAACCGCCTGGCCAACCGATTTGCCTGCTCAGGCTCAAAGGCTTCATACAGGGCATGAAGCCCGTGGGTGTTCAGGTTATCCGTGATCAGCACAACCTTCTCCACGTCCGGGTAATCCTCTTCCAGGATGCACCGCAGTTCCTCCGCAAAGTCCAGTTTCGTGTGGCGCTCGGTCAGACGCACCTGACGTTGGCCAGCCAGCGGTTCTACACTCAGAAACACGTTCGCGGTGCCATGCCGCTCGTAGACGTAGTCTTCCCGTTCAGGCCGCTCGGCCTGAACGGGAAGCGAGCCTCGGGGCGTGCTGCGCAGTTCCTTGGTGGTTTCGTCGACGCAGACCACCGGACGCTTCGGGTCATACGGACGTGCATAGACGTCCAGAACATCTTCCATCTTGGCCACGAACATCGCACCCGGACGCGGAAGGCACCAGGATTTCACCTGCCAGGGCTTGATCTCGTTTTTTTTAGGCGTTGATAGACGGTGACGTTGCTGATGCTGTCGATGTGCCCCAACACCACCATCTGCTCCGCCAGGAGGCGCAGGGTCCACCGTTTGCGCCCGTCAGGAGGATCACTGCAGGCCAGCATCACGAGTCTGGCCTCGATCTCACCCGTCACCTTGGGGGGCGCGCCGGTTCTCGGCCGGTCGTAGAGTGCGGCATCCAGACCTTCAAGCACGTATCGCCTGCAGACGCGGCTGATCCGGTCCGCATGACAGTGCAGGACCTCACCGATCTCGGAGTACGTGTGTCGTGTCCCTGTGCTGCGGTCCGCCATCAGGAGGACGCGTGCCCGAGTCGCGGTGCGCGCCGGGGGCGAGCCCCGGTCCACCAGATGGAGGAGGTGATGACGTTCTTCAGCACTCAGATCCACTCGAAGATGCTGTCCCATCCCTGAGTCTCTCATAAACCCGTAGAACTTGCTTAGCTAAGCACTAGAGTTGGAACCGTTTTTCCCGCTAAGGAGTTCCCCTCTTCGTTTTCTCGCGTCACACACGGTCGTGCCCCGGCGTGAACGATGGCGTCCAGCTGGGGTATACCCTATCCCTACACCCGTGCCCTGTGACCAATACAGCGTTTCCCTGTCCAGTTGAAGTCCGTTTCGACTCAAACGGACACCTGTCAGGGCAGAACTGCACCTCAATCTGACAGGCCAGCACCCTTACCGGGAATTTTCGTTCCAACTCTTGCGCGACCCTTGGTTAGGCCCTCGCCGGTGAGGACCGCCAGGCAGTCGTGCACGTCGAACGCGGGCGGCTGACCGGCGAGAAGGCGCAGGCGCTCCAGGGTCACCGGCGTCCGGGGCTGCTGGAAGGCGGACAGGGGCGCGGTGTGGGCGCAACGGACGCAGCGGGCCTCGGACGTGTCCGTCCAGATCTGGTCCCGGGCTGGAACGAGCAGTTCCGTGGCGCAGCAGGTGCCGTCCGGGTTGAACGTGACCTGCGCGGAGATCACCGCGTAGGCCTGCACGCGGAAGGTGCGACTCCCGCACTTCGGGCAGAGGGTGTCCACGGCGTGGGCAGAAGGAAGGCTGGTGAGCACGTGGTGCGGCATGGGGCCTCCAGAAGGGCGGCAGCAGGAAGCGCCCGGACAGCCCTGCGCGGCAGGCGTCCGGGCGGAACAGGGTCAGTCCGCGGCGTTGGCGGGCACCGGATGAGGGGTGCTTTCGCTCCCCTGGCGCTGCGCGTACCGCTCCTGGCGTTTCCCGCCACGGAACACGGCCAGGGTCACGTACCTGAAGTCCCCGTCGGCGGTTTCCACGATGTCGGGCGGGTCGGTGCTCCGCGCGCCGCGGCTGATCTTCACCGCCTGCGGCAGTTTCATCTTCCGGGTGTCCACGGCGTCCAGGGTGCGGATCTTGTACGTCTTCCCGGCATGGATGATCAGATCCTCCCCTTCCGGGCTGGTCCAGCGGCGCGCACCGATCAGGCTCCAGTCGAAATCCTGGAAGTTGTCGTACGGGAACGCGTACCCGCCGGGCGGGATCTCGCCGCTGGTCCAGCCGAGGCGGCCATACCTGCGGAAGGTGGCGTCAAGGTCTTCGAAGCGGGGGACGTCGATGACGACTTCCGCGCCGAGGGGCGTCCTGAAGTGAATGTGAAACACGGGAACCGTCCCTCCGCAACGCGGAGAGGGCCCAGCACCGAACGTGCTCCCGTTGATTTGATCTGCGCTGAGACCGCCGGTCTATGGCACCTCAGCACCTGACACTTTGCGATGAATGGCGTCCTGGGCGCAGTGTGGCATG
>JAANMV010003394.1_pt1 | contig 13896 bp, 7 predicted proteins | sample 7279661 | NCBI WGS metagenome assembly JAANMV01 (sample SAMN14094540, study PRJNA606508) | bioreactor metagenome | isolation source: A lab-scale SPAN reactor treating ammonium-rich wastewater day 121 | place: Ireland: Galway | collected 2017-05-16 | reverse complement strand
TTTGTTCACGGTCTCAAAATCATAATATTTAGCCACTTCGTCATACGAATAAGGTTTTGAGGCCGTATGATTATTCACACCTACTTGATTCATCAAAGCTTCAAAAACACCATAATTTTGATGTGAAAACGGCAGAACTCCAGAACTCTTGAATTGTGGATTTTCAAAAGGTTTATACACAATATCATCGTATTCTGATAATTCTTTTTTATTATCAATTAGCGTTGTATTGGTTTTAGCATATTTAGTTGCTTCATTTTCTTCTTTTGAATTTGGAGCCACCAAAGGAATATTGATCTTAATTGAGAATTTAGCATAAGTTGGTCTTCCAGAAAAAGTAGCAGGAGTTACTTTTGGCAAGGATTCAAAAACACGATTTGATTCTTTCTTCAAAGATTCATGAGCTGCATCGGTGTATAAAACCTTAAAAGTTCCAGCGGTATCTACTTCAAAAACTGCAATTACTGTTCCTTTGTAATTTTGTTCCTGAAGTTCTTGCGGCACTTTAAAATTATTGTAAAAATAATTCTGCAAAGTGTTATAAAAGCAAGATTCTTGCTGACTTCCCATTGCATTTACACATTCCGAGAATTTTGGAAATTGCTCGCTTGACGAATTTTGTCCAAAAATGACACCACTAAAAACCAACAATACTAAACCGAAAAACTTTTTCATGAGGAACTTTTTTAATAATCGCTATTTGAAATTTCACCATTTGCAATGGCTTTTGCGGCCGAAGTACCAATTCGTTTTACACCCAATTGAATCATTTCAACCGCTTCTTCATAGGTTCGAACACCACCAGCAGCTTTGACTGGTAATGGACAAGAATTTTCTAACATTAATTTGATTGTTGGAACGGTTGCTCCGTTTGGAACACCTTCTGGAGTTTTATAAAAACCGGTTGAAGATTTTACAAAAACCTTCTCATAATCGTTTTCATCGAAGTTTGCAATCACAACATTTTTAATCAATGCAGATAATTGTACGATTTGATGATTGTCTAAAGCCGCGACTTCAATAATCCATTTTACGATTTTATGATGGGATAAGCCTAGCTTAGTTCCTTCTAAAACTTGCTCTTTTATAGCCTCAACCTCGCCTCTTTTAAAAGCCTCATAATCTACTACGAAATCCAAATCATCAACACCGTTTTCTATAGCTTCTTTAGCTTCAGCCAATTTCTCTTCTAAAGTTCCGTTGCCTAATGGAAAATCAATAACGGTTCCAATAGTTACTTTTGAATGCGCCTCATCAATCATTTTTTTGGCTAGCGTAACTTTATCAGGACGAATCATGATCAATTTAAAGTTATTATCAATAGCTTCTTGAATACAATTCTTTACTATTTCAGTATTTTCTTGTTCTGAAATATTTGCTTGAGCCGCGGTTTTAAGATAGGTTGAATCTAAATATTGCTTGATGTTCATTTTAACTTCGAATTATAAAGTGTAAAAATAAAAAAATCCCATCGAAATGGGACTTTTTATCACAATATTATTTTATTATCGAATTTTAAACACAACCGGAATTGAATATTTGATTCTCACCGGTTTATCTCCTTGCTTTGCAGGAATTAATTTTGGAATTCTTTTAACTGCTTTTTCAGCTGCCTTTTGCATATCTGAAGTCGCTCTCTTATTGTTTAAAGCAACAACATTTGTAATCGCTCCATTTTCATCAATTATAAACTCTACCTGAGCAACACCTTGTTTTCCTTCTTCCAAATCATCTTCAGGATAAACTAAATGTTTAACAATTGCCTTGGCTAATTGCTCATCAAAACAAGCTTTTTGCTCTGCTCTACTTAATCCTTTACATGCTTGAAACATTGGTAATTGCTCAACTGTAAAAATTGATGGCGGTTCAGGATTTTTTTCTTTTCCTGTATCACCAGGACTTTCAACTGGATTTGAATTTGTATTGTTTTGATTATCCGAAGGATTGTCCTGACTAGCCATTTTTGTATTATCATCCTCTTTTTTGGGTTCTTCTTTAGTAGCTTTAAAAACATGTGCTACTTTTGGAACTTTTACAACTAACGGTTTTGTCGTAGTTTGAGGTTTCGTTACAGGTGCTGGATTATAAACAAATGCAACTTCCTGAGGGATTTCATCAGTAAAATTATGTTTGGATTTATAATTTTTATTCTCAAAACTAAATTCAAGAATAAAAAGCACCACTAGCATAGTTGCAATTAAACCAACCTGAAAATAGATAAAACTATTTTTTGCTCTTTTTGGGAAATCAACATTTGTTTTCATAATATATAGATTAATAGTTAACAATTTGTTAATTAACCTATACAATTTATATGCCAAAAAAATCCCAACTAAAAAGTTGGGATTTTATTATTATTGTAATTTGAATGTAATTGGCTGACTGTATTTGACTTTTACAGGTTTACCTCTTTGCATTCCAGGCTTAAACTTAGGTAATTTAGAAATAACTCTTAATGCTTCTTTTTCTAACAACTCACCACCCTTAGGCCCACGAGCTTGAACATTAGTAATATTTCCATCTTTATCGATAACAAACAAAACAGATACTCTACCTTGAATGTTTTCTTCCATTGCTTTTTCTGGATATTGCTGATTTTTCTTAATGTGTTTAGCCATTTGTTCCATAAAACATTCTAAACGCTTGTTTTTTGCAACACCTTCACATCCCGGAAAAACAGGAACATCTTCAATAACTGCAAAAGGAACTTCTTCATCAAGTTCTTCAGCAGTTCCACCTTCTTCACCATAAGCAGAAGCTTGAGTTACAACCACAGGCTTATTTTCATCTACTTCAGTAGTTTCGATTTTCTTGTCTTCAATAATTTGCTTATTATCAACAATTTGAATAACTTCTGGAGCTGGTGGTGGTGGTGGTGGTAATTTTTGAACAGGAGGCATCGTTAAAATAACTTCTTCTTCCTCACCCATCATATTATCCACAATCTCTAACTTTTCAACTTCTACTCTAGGATCTTCAGATTTTAACTCAATACTTACGTATGTTAACATTAAAACAGCTGTAAGTCCTATAAGAAAATACAAAGAGCTATTTCTCTTTGGGTCAACATTAGGATTTTTCTTTACTTCCATAACTTTAATTTTGAGGTGCTAATATAATTAATATTAGAATGTTTTAAAAAAAATATTAAAAAAATTTACTTTTTGACAACGAACAAGATAACTGAACCTACAATTGCTCCAACAGTATTTGCTAAAACATCATAAAAGTCCGCTTGTCTTGAACTTGTTAATACGCTCTGTAAAACCTCAATAATTATGCCATAACTAATTGCACTTATCACAACAAACAAAACATATTTTCGATTAAAATAAGTTTGATTAGTTGCTAAACCCCAAAGTATGACAAACACTAAGTAAAACAAAAAGTGTACTGTTTTATCGCTTCCAACAATCTTTACACTTGGAATCGAATGAAAGCTCACTAAACTTAAAACAGTAACAATCACTGTCCAAATTATGGCAAGCCAAAAAAAATTACGCTCCGATAAGTGCTTTATAATCTTCACTTGATAAAAGTGTATCAATTTCAGAAGCATCAGAAATTTTAACTTTCACCATCCATCCATCTCCATAAGGATCTGAATTTACTTTTTCTGGATCTGATTCTAATGAATCATTAAATTCAATGATTTCTCCTGATAATGGTAAAAATAAATCTGAAACCGTTTTAACAGCTTCAACTGTTCCGAAGACTTCGTCTTTATCTAAAGTTTGATCTAAAGTTTCTACTTCTACATAAACGATATCACCCAATTCTTTTTGAGCAAAATCTGTAATTCCTACAGTAGCAACATCACCATCTACAGAAACCCACTCGTGGTCTTTAGTGTATTTTAAATTAGTTGGTATATTCATTTGGTTATAATTTTTTGACGTACAAATGTAATTTTATTTATTGAATAGAAAAAAAGGTTTTTGTTATTTTTTTGTATAAATAAAGAACCTCTCAAAATTAAAATCTGAGAGGTTCTTTATTTATTTTCTGAAATTCATTAATTACCAAAATTGTATCGTAAAGTAAATCCACTTCTAATATTTGTTATTGGAAAAGAAGTAGAAATTACTGCTTGAGAGAATTGATGATCGTAGAAGAAAATTGCCGTTAAGTTTCTACTGAAAGAATAATCTGCTGTTAATCTTAACGACCATAAATCTTGACCACCACCTAATTGATTGTTATCATAATCTAAGTAACGCACAATAGTATTGTTTTTTCTTAATGAAAAATCTGCTTTGATGTTGATGTCACTTTTGATAATACCTGATGCATTATCTGCTAATGCAGAATTTATGGTAACATCTTTAATACGATATCCTAAACCGATAATGTATTCGTTACCACTAACCTCGGTTAACAAATTATTATCAAAACTCATGTTTAATGTTCTATCTTTTTTAACTTCCGCTAAAACTTTTATAGAGTTCTTCATCTCAAACTCTACCTTGATTAATGGATTGAATTGCTCAGCAAGATTCACATTGGAAATAATTTTTGAAGCAAAGAAGTTACCATTTGCATCAACAGGAGATGCATTTAAATTAGAACGGAATGCATTTACATTGTAACTAGCTCTATAACCGTGTTGCAATGAAAAACGTTTGAAATTATCTTTAAACCATTGGTAACGCATTAATCCAGTGTACTTGATTGTCCAGTTTGGTAACGGTACATTTCTAAACACACCTGTTGAAACTTTATCAGCACTTTGTCCAGAATAAGCCGCTATGAAAGAAGGCAGTAAAACTTGTTGACTATTCTTTCCAAAACCTACAGGATAACCTTCAGCATCTCTTGGGAAACTGGTTCCATTATAATAACTTTCTGCTAATCTATTTGCTACTACAATTCTATTATCTCTAAAATCTTGGAACGATTGAGAGAAATTAACACCGCTTTGTAAAAAAGCTGTTGAAATTAAAATAGTAGAAATATTAAAGTTACCAAAATCATAAGGTGAACGCGAATTATATTGACCACCCGTTACATCAAATTGCTCTGAGTAATTATAAGCATAGGTTCTATCCGCAGTAAAATCAATTTTCAAATCTGGAAACAACTCCATTTGAGCTGTTACGTTTATCTTTTTATTTTCAACTTGCGTAAAGTTTTGGTTAAACTCAGGGAATGAAGTTAACCAACCATTACGTGCCGCTTCATATCTTACATCAGATTGGCTACCAAAAACAAATCCAAGTGTTGGTTTTGAAGAACCAAAGAATCCTAAACCAGGAAGATATCCAGGTAAAACCGTTCCGTTATTTTCAGTATAATTAATCTGAATGTTTTTTACACTAGTTAAAACACCAATTAAACCACTCATAAAGACACCTCTTTCACTAGAAATGTTGTTTTTAGGAGCTGTAATTTGTTGGCCTGGCTTTGGCGGTGTATTCTTATCTTTATTCGCAACTGGCTTTTTCTTGTTGTTTTTCGTTTTAGTCAATCCGATATACTTATAAAATAAATCCATATTCAAAGTGGTATTCAACTTATGTGAATTTGCATTTTGAATTGTATTACCTAAAGCGTAAACGTTTCCATCTTCACCCGTAATGGTTGAAAAAGCATCTGAGGCACGTTGCCAATTGTAATCTCCCGTATACGTATAAGTCGACTTAACAAAACTGAAAATTGGAATTTTATTTATTGGCAAATCATAATTCACCACTAATTGTTGGTTGTGTTGATTGGATTCTCCAATATTCCAATAATCATCCCAAATATCTAATCCATCAATAGGTAAATTATTTTCATCTAAATAATTTCGAACAATATTATTTGACGAAGCGGTATAATTCATTCGAATCGATTTCGTCAAATTATAATTGAAACCATAAGTATAATTGAAAAAATAGTTTCTTCTATACAAATCACCTAGACCAATTCCTTGTACGTCTACCAATCTAAAACGTTGTTTGTTAAACTGGCGAATAATATTTGAACTAAACGACACATTTGATGGTAAGTAATTAAAGTTAAAATCACTCAACATTTTATAGTAACCACTTTTCTTAAACAGTTTAGTGTTTTTAAACGGCTCCACTGGTTTCGATTGAAATGCGTAAGCATAATCAACTGTAGTTCTATTTTGTTTATCAATTAAACTTTCAATCTCATAATCATGATGTTCTGTTTCATTGATAGAATACGATAAAGTTAAATTTTCAACGTCGTAAAAATGTTTTTTCTTTTCTGGATCCTTCTCTTTTTTAACTCCAATTAAATTGATACTAGTTCTTTTGGTATAATCAATAGCTCTTTGTTCAATATTATCTCTTTGGGTAGGATCTGAAGTTATATCTAAAAGTTGATTCAACTCGATATCTTGATAGAATGGATCAAACTTAGGCGTAATGGTCTCTTCGCCTACAGCGTAATTAAATGGTAAATTAATTCCCCATTTCTTAGGAAGCAATTTTCCTAAATTTACATTCGTTACAATATCATATTGAAAAACATCTTCCCTGCTTCTTTCATTTGGCCCTTGTTCTAAAGATCCGAAACCAATTGTACTTACTCGAGTTGTTGCGGAAACATTTGCAAAATCGGCAAGATTAGTATCTAGGTTTGCGACAGCTGCATAACCACCTTCGTTGTCCATGTCTGAAATTCGAAGCTCATTGAACCAAACTTCTCCTCTTTGGATATCTCCTGTTCTATTTTTGATACCAATCATTAAGGTTCGAACCAAACCAAAATTAGGATTTCCTTTAATACCTAAAGTCAATCTATTATTCGACGATCCTATCAATTCCTCTTCTACGAAACCTATACCATTAGGTTCTAATGTAATTACAGGATCATTTTGTAATGACAATATTTTCAACTTGGTTAATAAATCTAAAGGTAACTCAATTTCGTTTTCAGCTGGCCAAACCGCTTCAGGAGTTGAAGCTCCAAACTGTGTAACTTTTAACGGAATTTCAACTTGATAAAAGTTATCGGTAAAGTCATTTCCAAAACGAATAAAGGCAATTAATTCGTCATCATCTAAATCTCCATTTTGAACTGCTTCAGCATGTAAAAACATACGTAATTTTTTAAATTGACGCATATCAACACTCACATTTTTGAAAACAGCTCTTGAATCATTAGGCTCCAATCCGTTTACTGTTCCTCCTAATTTATCGTAAACACGTAATGAAAGTGATTGCTCATTCTGATTGATAATGGTATTGTTGTTATACAATTGTTCTCTAACAACTCCTGGAGGTGTTACATATCGAATAGGACTTCTTTGTCCATTCTCTTGAATGTTTAATGCTACTACATCAAATCCTGTATTTGCATCATCTGGATCTGGATCTAATTCATCAAATTTTCCTGTAAATCTTCTCCATTCTCCTCTAACTAAGTCTAAAGCTCCAAAACGTAACGTAATTTCATCTTTAAATCCAGTCATGTACATTCTCATGAAACGAATAGAACGGAAATCAGAAATTGGACCTACTTTATTAGCATCTGTAAACTCTAGAATTGGGATTTTATAAAGAATCCATCTTGCTTTCCCTACATCACCATTTGGCAAATCAACATTGTTCACCTCACGAACGTCTGCAATGTAATTTTGCCCAACTGGTACCGCGCCTTCTGGATAAGCTTCAAACGGAACTTCAAATTTAAAATAAGCATTAATCGTGTTCATCGTATTATCACGATTCACGTCTTCAACATCTGGGAAAGTAGTATTTCCTCTGTTATCGTTAGTTACGTTAACTGGTGAATTTCCTTCAAAACCGTTGTAATTTTTATATCGTGTAATTACGTCTCCTGAAGTATTCAAATAAAACGTATAATTATCTGCTGCTGGATCAGGATAAGATGCAAATGCAGTGAATTTCGCAGCCTCTTGACTATCCGTTAAACCATCAAAACCAGCATCTTGAACAGCTCTGTTTCCTTCGTTAGTATCAAAAGCATAAATTAATGACTGAGAAGCTGGAACTTGTCCCCATTGCGTATTGATTGTTGGTTGAGACGAACCTGCTTCTGGTAAACCGTTTTCGTATAATTTTCTACCATCTCTTAGAATATCCTCAGATATTTCCCCTAGATTGAATACTAATTTACCCGTATTTGTTGGATCTGCAACATCTCCTGCATTTCCAAAATAAGGATCCATTACCCAAAATTGAATGTATTCTACATTGGATTGTTCAAAATTGGTAGAATTGATAGCTCTCATAATTCCACCCCATGTTTCAGGAGCTTCAGTATCAGAAAACTGATTGGTTACACTTAAATTCGGATTGAAATTGTAAGGACCACGATCCTTTGGAAAATAACTCAAATCTAAAGTGGTAATTACATTAGATTGTCCCTGAGCAATATCGGTTACAGGATACAATTCACGACTAAAAACACGTCTTGTTTTATTAAATGACAAATCATTATCATCAATTCCTGCAGGTGTTTGAATATAGAAAACCGGATCAATGGTGTACCAAGAAAGTTTACTTCGCTTATTTCCTACATTTAAGTCATCAACTGGAGGTTCTGCGGTTGTTGGATTCCCATCAAAATTTTCTTCAAGCGGAACACTTGCTAATGTCCATGCTAGAGGTGAACGCATATCAATTGTGGTTTGCGAACCTTCAAAGTCATCAATATAAGTTGTTGCTTCTCCATTAAATTGATCCGCTTTAGAAGCACCTGGCTTTAAATAGGCTACTTCACCTCTAAAAGATAAATTTGATGGCACATCTGTATCAATATTTGGCAACTTATTTACTAATCTTGTAAAGAATGGAACTTCGGTAGAGAAATTAGTATTAAATCCAAAAATCGTATTGTTTACTGATTCTTGTCCATAATTCGATTTTGTTGTAAATGGTCTTTCAGACATGTTTAAAATGGTTGCCCCCATTAAAAACTTGTCATTGAATTTATGCTCTACATTTAATCCCCAAAATCTTCTTGTTTGTTGTCCGAAAACAGAGTTGTTTTCAACCGAAACTTCAATTGGTGTATTAGACGCTTGAAGTGATGGATCTAAAATATTTACCTTACCCATTTGGTAATTTACGGTGTAATCAACACCTTCCACCAATACTCTTCCACCAGCTGTAACTACAACAGAACCTTGCGGTACATTAAAAGCACCAATAGAAATCCCATCGCCACCCATGGATTTAAAACGACCTTTTAATTGGAATTTATTTTTAGCACTTTCTTGTAAAGCGGCAGCTTGCGTATCTTTGTACAAACTTCTAAAAACGTATTTAGTTTGATTACTATTATACGTTAATGGATCGTCGTAATTTTCAACAAGAGCAGGAACATCTAATTTCTCAAATAAATGTTTACCAAACGGCTCCACTTTAGTGAAAATAATTTTTCCTCGTTGGGTATCAATAGTCAAACCTGGATAAAAATCAAAAAAACCATCCCCACCTTCTTGTGGGTCGTTCGTATAATTTAATTGATCTAAATTGAAAACTTTCAATAAAGGTGTTTGTTCTACATCTGCAGGCAAAGGGTCTACTCCTGATTGCGTAATATAATTTAAAGGAGAAGGATCTGTATAAAGAATATTCAATTTAAAATCTTCTTGTTGCAACTGATAACCTCCTGGAATTTGATAAATATTTTTCATCATCAAGTTCCATGTTGGCATCGTGTAATCAACACCTGAAAGTGTGTATTCGTTAATTGTTAAATTACTTTTCAACAATTTCAAAACTAAGGCTTGTGAGTTTGGAATTCCTGTACCTCCTACATTCGTAGCATCAACACCGTCAGTTCCAAATTCTCCCACTTGATATACATCGCTTCCGATTGTATATTGATAAGCTACTGCTAAAACTTCGTCATTTGCTAATCGTTGATTCAAGGAAATATAACCTAATTGTGGATGGAAAGTATATTCTGAAGGCGATAGTTTTCTAGCGTTTTCTAACTTAGCAAAGTCAATACCTTCTGCGGCACCACCCACAACATTAAATCCGTTTGATGCTAAAGAAACATCACGAACAGCGCTATTTAAGAAGTTACTTCCAATACCATTTGGATCGTATTTATTGTTGGCATTATTAGAAGGTGTATTCGCTGGAACATTATAAAAAGTTGGGTTTGTAGTTAAGTTGATGTGAACTGTTTCTTGAGGTAAAACTCCAGTCAAAGGTGCTTCTCCTAAATCCTGAAGCGCTACAATGTTTCGTAAATTATTATCAGTTGTATTAACTCTGTTTTGCTTATTCGTTATCCAAACCTCTATTCGATTAATCTGAACCCTAGAATTAACATAAGGAAATGTCTCTAAAACTCTATCATAGTTGTTTCTAAAATACTGAGATAAGAAATAATGACGATCAGCGTCGTAATCTAATGCAAAAACCTCAAAATCTTGAAGTGTTCCACCTCCTTGAGCAGTAACAGAACGAGTTTGCGATTTTTGTTCTGAGAAAACTCCGGTAAAAGTGGTTTTACCAAATTGCAATTGTGCTTTTACACCAAATAAACTCTGAGCACCTCGAACTAATGAATTTGATAATGGGAAATTAACGTTACCCACTTCAATTTTTTGAATAATGTCATCCTCAGTTGGCGTATATTCTAATTTGATTAAATTTTGAAAAGCAAATGTAGATTGCGTATCATAATTTACATTAACATTCAAACGAGTTCCAACTTTTCCTTGAAGCCCCACACTTATTCGTTGATCAAAATCGAAACTAGTAGTTTGTCTGTTTCTTGGAGAGAATGAAGGATTATCTTGTTTTGTAAATCGGACTCCTAAATCTAACTCAACAGAACCTGTAGGCTTTATATCTATGGTATTACTTCCGAATATTGTTTCAAAAAACTTTGAGTTAACATAATATCTTGGCAATAAATCTTTCTTAGCTTGATCAGAACCTGCTTTTTTACCATCCATAGCAGCTGATTTCTCTTGATAGTATTTGCGCATTTGCTCACGCAGCACAAGTTCTTGATATTGTTTTGGAGTAAGAATTAAAGGATACTTGATGTTAAAACCATCTACAGAACTTGTAAAAATATAACGATCAGAAGCGGGGTCATAAACATATTTATCTAAAATACTAACCGGATTAGGCATATCTAACTTACCTAAATCAACTCCTGTTTTTACAGAATCTTTTTCTTCTTCGTCTACTTGAGCTTGTAACGAAAAAGAAAAAAGAACACATAATAATGCAAGACTATATTGTAATTTATTTATCGCCTTTATGTTAATGTTTTTCAAGTTTTATAAATTTTTTAAAGCTTGTTTTATTAAGTTTTCTACAGAGGCATTTGGGGTATCTCTTATAATTTTATCTATCACTTTTTCGGCCGCTTTTCTAGCAAAACCTAATACTTCTAAAGCAGATAACGCTTCATCTTTATTTGTATTGCTTTCAACAACAGAAACTTCATCTAAATTGTACACTTTTAACACTTTTTCTTTCAAATCTAGGATAATTCTTTGGGCTGTTTTAGCACCAATTCCTTTCATCGATTGAATAGTAGCTACATCATTTGCTGCAATTGCTTGTATAATTTGTGCCGGCGCTAAAGATGACAACATGGTTCTTGCCGTACTAGCTCCAACACCTGAAACCGAAAGTAGTAACTTAAAAAGTTCTCTTTCCTGCTTTTCAACAAATCCAAACAAACTATGCGAATCTTCTTTTACTTGAAGAAACGTATATAATTTTAAACTCTCTGAATCTGGAATTAACGAAAAAGTGTGTAATGAAATATTAATATGATAGCCCACGCCATTGCAATCAATTACAACTTCGGTAGGTGTTTTTTCAACTAATCTTCCTTGAATGTGAGCTATCATATAATGGTATTCTTATTTATTTTGTTTTCTTCCTTTTTCTTGTGCATCTACAACAGCAACAGCGGCCATATTGACCATTTCTTCAACACTTGCACCTAATTGAAATACGTGAACTGGCTTGTCTAATCCTAAAATAATTGGACCAATAGATTCCGCTTTATTCAACTCTTTCAATAATTTGTAAGTGATATTTGCTGCGTCTAAATTAGGAAAAATAAGTGTATTAACTTTTTTATTTACCAATTTTGAAAATGGAAACTTGCTTTTTAGCATATCTGGATTCAATGCGAAATCGGTTTGAATTTCTCCATCCACGATTAAATCAGGGAAGTTTTCATGCAAATAGGCTACGGCTTGGCTTATTTTAGTAGCACCTTCATTGTGAGAAGAACCAAAATTTGAATACGAAACCATTGCAATTACAGGTTCCATTCCAAACATTCTTACTGTTTTAGCTGTCATTAAAGCAATTCTAGCTAATTCTTCAGCTGAAGGATTTGGATTGATTGCAGTATCCGATAAGAAAATCGGACCTCTTGCCGTCATCATCATATTTGTAGTAGCAATTTTAGAAACTCCTGGAGCTTTATCAATTAATTGCATTACCGGTTTAATCGTAGTTGGATAACTTCTTGAATATCCTGTAACCATAGCATCGGCTTCACCAGTATTTACCATCATTAAACCGAAATAGTTACGCTCACGCATCCATTTTTCAGCATCTAACAAAGTAATTCCTTTACGTTTTCTGGTTTCCCAAAAATGATTAGCATACTCCAATCGTTTTGCTTCCGATTCTTTCGTTTTTGGATCAAAAATTGGCACTTCGGTATCAAAACCAATTTCTGCCTTTAACTCTTTTATGATTTCTTGATTTCCTAATAAAATTGGGAAACCAATACCTTCCTCGTGTACAATTTGTGCTGCTTTTAACACATCAATTTGATCTGCTTCGGCGAAAATAATACGCTTAGGATTTGTTCTTGCTCTATTGGTTAACAAACGAATCATTTTATTATCAGAACCCATTCGTTCTAATAATTCGTCTTTGTATTTTTCCCAATCCGTAATTGGCGCTGTTGCTACACCTGATTCCATAGCGGCTTTGGCTACGGCTGGCGGAACTGCGGCAATTAATCTTGGATCAAAAGGTTTTGGAATGATATAATCGCGACCAAACGTTAATTTTGTTTCACCATAGGCAATATTTACTTGCTCTGGAACCGATTCTTTTGCTAATTCCGCTAAGGCGACAACGGCCGCTTTCTTCATTTCCTCATTAATTTTTGTAGCTCTAACATCTAGCGCGCCTCTAAAAATAAATGGGAAACCTAATACATTATTCACTTGGTTAGGATGATCAGAGCGGCCTGTTGCCATAATGATATCTTTACGAGTATCAATAGCTAAATTATAATTGATTTCTGGCGTAGGATTCGCCATCGCAAAAACAATAGGATTATCCGCCATAGACAATAACATTTCAGGCGTAACGATATCTCCTGAAGACAATCCGATGAATACATCTGCACCTTTCATTGCATGAGCTAAATCATCATAATGTTTATCCGTTGCATAAGGACGTTGCATATCGGTAACACGAGGGTCATCTTTACGTAATGCTCCTTTACTATTAAACATCACAATATTTTCTGGCTTTACACCAAATGCAACGTACAAATTAGCACAAGCAATGGCAGCCGAACCAGCTCCAGAAATGACCATTTTCACTTCTTCCATTTTCTTTCCAGCTAACTCTACTGCATTCAATAAGGCAGCTGATGAAATAATAGCAGTTCCGTGTTGGTCATCGTGCATTACTGGAATATTCAACTCTTCTACCAAACGTCTTTCAATTTCGAAAGATTCTGGTGCTTTAATGTCTTCCAAGTTAATTCCTCCGAAAGTTGGAGCAATATTTTTTACCGTTGCAATGAATTCTTCGATATCTTTTGTTCCAACTTCAATATCAAATACATCAATATCAGCGAAGATTTTGAACAACAAACCTTTTCCTTCCATTACAGGTTTTGAAGCTTCTGGACCGATATCTCCTAAACCCAAAACGGCTGTTCCGTTTG
>JAANMV010003392.1_pt1 | contig 13904 bp, 13 predicted proteins | sample 7279661 | NCBI WGS metagenome assembly JAANMV01 (sample SAMN14094540, study PRJNA606508) | bioreactor metagenome | isolation source: A lab-scale SPAN reactor treating ammonium-rich wastewater day 121 | place: Ireland: Galway | collected 2017-05-16 | reverse complement strand
GGCCGCGGCGGCCGGTCGACTGGCTCGTCTGCGACATCGTGGAGCGCCCCGCGCGCATCGCCGAGGTCGTCGCCGGCTGGATCGCGGACGGCGACGCGCGCTTCGCGATCTTCAACCTCAAGCTGCCGATGAAGACCCGCGTCGCGGAGGTGGCCCGGTGCGCGGGGATCGTCGAGGACCGGCTCGCGCGCGCCGGCGTCGCGCACGACTTCGCCCTGCGCCAGCTGTACCACGACCGCGAGGAGGTCACCGGCTGCCTGGTGCGGCACGAAGGAGCGCCGCGCGGGCGGCACGGACCTGCGGTCACTCGTCCGCCGGCACGAGCCCGAGCTTCACGTACACCGGCCGGATCGCCGCCCGCAGCGCGGGGAGCTGGCGCAGGAACCACGTCCCGGCGGCAGCGCAGGCGAGCCCGTTGACCAGGAAGGTCGTCGGGGCACCGGCGTACTGGGCGAGCGCCCCGGCGGCCAGGTTGCCGAGCGGCGCCACGCCGAGGAAGGCGAGCGTGTAGAACCCGGCGACACGGCCGCGGAGGTCGTCGCTGACCACGGTCTGGAGGATCGTGTTGGACGCCGCGGCCGCGAGGATGACGCCGCCGCCGGCGACGACCATCAGCGCCAGCGCGAGCGGCAGCGCGCGCACCTGTCCGAAGGCCGCGAGCGCCAGGCCCGCGGCGATCGCGGCGCCCACGATGACGCGGCCGAGCCCGACGACCGACTCGCGGCGCGCGAGGTAGAGCGTGCTCGCGAGCGCGCCCGCGCCGGCGGCGGACAGCAGCCACCCCAGCGTTCGCGGCCCGCCCGCGAGCACGTCCTTCGCGTGCACCGGCATCAGCGAGGCGTACGGCATGACCGTGAAGGAGACGACGGCGGCGATCAGCAGCAGCGCCCGTGCGGGCGCGAAGCGCGCCACGTAGCGCAGGCCCTCGGCCCAGCTCTCGCGCAGGCTCGCCGTCCTTCCGGCCGCCCGGTGCGCCGGGAAGCGGATGCGGGCGAGCGCGACGAACACGGCGACGAACGACAGCGCGTTCAGCGCGAAGCAGACGGCCTCGGTGGTGACGGCCAGCAGCACGCCGGCGAGCGCCGGGCCGACGACGCGCGCCGCGTTGACGAGGAACGAGTTGAGGGCGATCGCGTTGGCGAGGTCGGCCCGGTCGCCGACGAAGTGCACGTACAGCGACTGGCGCACCGGGATGTCGAACGCGTTGGCGAGTCCCATCCACAGCGCCAGCGCGACGAGGTGCCACGGCTCGACCGCCTGCAGCGCCGTCAGCAGCGCGAGCAGCGTCGCCTGCGCCGCCATCAGCCCTTGCGTCACGAAGATCGCCCGGCGCCGGTCGACCCGGTCGGCGATGACGCCGGCGAACGAGCCGAGGAACAGGATGCCGGCGTTCGAGCAGAACGCGATGACGCCGAGCAGCAGCGCCGACCCGCTCAGGCGGTAGGCGAGCCAGCCCATCGCGACCTGCTGCAGCCACGTGCCGACCATGGACACGCCCTGCCCGGCGAAGAACAGCCGGTAGTCGCGGTGCCGCAACGCGCGGAACGTTCGGCTCGCGGCGCGTGTCATGGCAGGATGGTACCCGCCGCCGCCGTGCCGCCGCGATGGCCTGGAACTTGCACGCCGGCGTACGGACCGCGGCCACGAACGCCAACACACCCCGCCCTGACGATGCGCGTCCTCGATCTCTCGCTGGCCGGCACGCCCGCCGAGCCGCTGTGGCAGCTCTGCTACCGCTACTGGTTCTGGGACTGGCTGTTCAAGGACGCGAACCAGGGCGACCTGCTGCGCCGCGCCGCAGCATGGCGCCACAACCTCGCGCAGCGCATCCACCTGCCGGTCTACATGCGCCGGTGGCTCGCGATGCTGGCGGCGACCTTCGCCGTGGCGCTCGCCATCGAGCTCGCGCTCGACGCGCGCACCTTCGCCGCCGTGTTCTACGTGGGCTCGGTGCTCTGCGCGGCGGTGGAGGTGGTCGCCAGCGTGGCCTGGCTGTTCCTGCGCCCGCGCCCGGCGTGACCGGCCCGCGCCGTCAGCCGGCGCCGACGAGCGTTCGCACCGTGTCCCGGAAGCGCGCGGGGGCGTAGTCGCGACGCAGTGCGGCGCGCGCCCCCTGCGCCAGCCGCAGCCAGAGCGCGTCGTCCTCCGTCAGGCGGCGCACGGCCGCGGCGAAGCCGGCGCCGTCGCTTGCCACCAGCAGCTCCGCGCCGTCGCGCCAGCCGAGCAGCTGCGCGACGAGCGGCGTCGCGACGACCGGCACGCCGTGCTGCGCCGCTTCGATCACCTTCAGCGGAATGCCCGCGCCGTAGCGCAGCGGCGCCACGAAGCAGCGCGCCGCGGCATAGTGCGGCGCGAGGTCGGCGACGGGACCGGCCAGGTCGATCGGACCGCGCGCGAGCGGCGCGAGCCAGCCGCCCGCCTCGCTCCCGCTGCCGATCACGACGAGCCGAACCGCCGCCGCGTCGAGCGCCGGCCACGCCTCGCCCAGCATCCAGCGCACGCCGTCGCCGTTCGGCGAGTCCGCCGTCGCCAGGTTGCCGACGAACAGCGCGCCCGTCCGCCCGCCGGGCGCCGTGGCCGGGCCGATCGGGTCGGCGGGCACGCCGAGCACGTGCACGGGACAGGCGACGTGCGCGGCGATGACGCGCTGCTCGGCCTCGCTGACGGCCGCGACGGCGGCGGCAACGTGCGCCGCGTGGAACTCGTCGCGCAGCGCCCGCCGCTCGCGCACCTCCGACATCGGCGCGCCCTCGGGCGCGCGGCGCCGCACGTCGCGCAGCGCGAACACGGCCTCCGCGTCGTAGACGATGCGCACGCGCTCGAACGCGCGCGGGGCGATGCGCGCCAGCCGTTCGACCCAGGCGAGGTTGTTCGGCCGCCCGACCCACAGCCGGTCGAAGGCGCCCGGCACCGCGGTGAGCGCGCGCAGCAGCGCCTCGTCCGGGGCACCGCCGGCGACGTCGACGTTGTCCGGGAGGGCGTCCGCGTGCAGCCCGGCGCCCAGCGCGGGCTGCGTGGCCACGACCGCGACGCGGCCGGCCACGCGCGCGAGCTCACGCAGGACGGCGAGGCCCCGCGGGTGGCCGGCGCCCAGCGCCGTGCGCGGCACGGCGTCGTCGACGTAGAGCACGCCGGCGAGCGCCGCGCCCCCCGTCACGACAGCCGCCGCACCTGCTCCCGCAGCCGGGCGAGCGTCGCGGCGAACGACGCGAGCCGGCCGCGCTCCTGCTCCACCACGGCAGCCGGCGCGCGCGCCACGAAGCCCTCGTTGGCGAGTTTCGCCTTCGCCTTCGCCTCCTCGCCTTCGAGCCGCGCGATCTCCTTGCCGAGCCGCTCGCGCTCGGCGGCGACGTCGACCTCGACGTGGAGCATGAGACGCGTCTCGCCGACCACCTGCACCGGCGCCTCGGTCGCGGGAAGCTCCCCGACGACCTTCACCTCCGCGAGCCGCGCGAGCGCCGCGAGGTAAGGCGCGTACTCGCGCAGCGCGCCGGCGTCGCCGGCGGCGATCAGCGGCACCTTCGCGCCGGGCGCGAGGCCCATCTGGCTGCGCAATGCGCGGCAGGCGTTCACCAGCGCCTTGAGCTCGTCCATCCGCGCCATCGCCTCGGCATCCACGCGCTCGGGGCGCGCGACGGGAAAGGGCTGCAGCGAGATCGTCGCGCCGGCCTTGCCGGCGTGCGGCGCGACCTGCTGCCACAGCTCCTCGGTGATGAACGGCATGAACGGGTGCGCGAGCCGCAGCGTGGCCTCCAGCTCGCGCACGAGCGTCGCGCGCGTGCCGCGTGCGGCGGCCGCGTCCCCGGCCGCCTCCGCCCGCTGCAGCTGGACCTTGGCCAGCTCGACGTACCAGTCGCAGTACTCGTCCCAGACGAACTCGTAGAGCGCCTTCGCCGCGAGGTCGAAGCGGTAGCCCGCGAGCGCGTCGATGACGTCCGCCTTAGCCCGCTGGACCCGTCCGAGGAGCCAGCGGTCGATGAACGACAACTCGGCGGGCACGAGGTCCCCGGCGTGCACCTCCCGGCCCTCGACGTTCATCAGCACGAAGCGCGTCGCGTTCCACAGCTTGTTGCAGAAGTTGCGGTAGCCCTCGCAGCGGTCGAGGTCGAAGTTGAGCGTGCGCCCGAAGGTCGCGAGGCTCGCGAAGGTGAAGCGCAGCGCGTCGGCGCCGAACGACGGGATGCCGTCGGGAAACTGCCTGCGCGTCCGCTTCGCGATCGACTCCGCCTGCCGCGGATCGAGCATGTTCGCGGTGCGCTTGGCCACGAGGGCCTCGAGGCCGATTCCGTCGATCAGGTCGATCGGGTCGAGCACGTTGCCCTTCGACTTCGACATCTTCTGGCCTTCCTCGTCGCGCACGATCGCGTTGATGTACACGTCGCGGAACGGGATGCGGCCGGTGAACCACGTGGTCATCATCACCATCCGGGCGACCCAGAAGAAGATGATGTCGAAACCGGTCACGAGCGTCGACGACGGCAGGAAGGTCCGCAGGTACGGGTTGGCGGCGTCCTTCTCCGGGTCGCCGGTCCAGCCGAGCGTCGAATGACACCACAGCGCCGAACTGAACCACGTGTCGAGCACGTCGGGGTCGCGCGTGAAGCTCTCCGGCTCGCGTCCGAGCGCGGCGCGCGCCTTGGCGCGCGCTTCCGCCTCGGTGCGCGCGACGTGGCAGCCGCCGGTCTCGTCGTACCACGCGGGGATCTGGTGGCCCCACCACAACTGCCGCGAGATGCACCAGTCCTGCAGGTTGCGGATCCAGTGCAGGTAGGTGGCGAGCCACTCGCCCGGGACGAAACGCAGGTGCTCGCCGCGCCCGGGACCGTCGCCGGGCAATCCACCGGCGTCGACCGCCGCGAGGCAGACGTCACGGATCGAGCACCCGGGAAAGTACGGATGGTTCGCCGGCCCGGGCTTGGTCGTCGCGACGAACCACTGGTCGGTCAGCGTCGGCTCCACCACCTCGCCGGTGCGACCGCAGCGCGGCACCACCATCCTGTGGGCCTTCTCCGAAACGACGAGGCCCAGGTGCGCGAGGTCCGCGAGCACCGCCTTGCGCGCGACGTAGCGGTCCATGCCCCGGTACTTCTCCGGCGCGTTCGCGTTGACCTTCGCCTCGAGATCGAGGATCGCGAGCACCGGCAGTCCGTGCCGCTGCCCGACCTGCCAGTCGTTGAAATCGTGCGCCGGCGTGATCTTGACCACGCCGGTGCCGAACTCGCGGTCGACGTACTCGTCGCCGATCACCGGGATGTCGCGGCCGGCGAGCGGGAGGCGCACGTTCTTCCCGATCAGGTGGCGATAGCGCTCGTCCTCCGGATGCACGGCGACCGCGGTGTCGCCGAGCATCGTCTCCGGTCGCGTCGTCGCGACGACGAGCGAACCCGAACCGTCCGCGAGCGGGTAGCTCAGTTCCCAGAGCTTCCCCTGCTCTTCCTCGCTGTCGACCTCGAGGTCCGACACGGCGGTGCCGAGTTTGGGGTCCCAGTTCACCAGCCGCTTGCCGCGGTAGATGAGGCCGTCCTCGTGCAGGCGCACGAAGGTCTCGACGACCGCGGCGGACAGGCCCTCGTCCATCGTGAACCGCTCGCGCGTCCAGTCGCCGGACGCGCCCAGGCGCCGCATCTGCCGCGTGATCGCGCCGCCGGAGGCTTCCTTCCACGACCAGACCCGCTCGACGAACGCCTCGCGCCCGAGATCGCGGCGCGTCGTGCCTTCGGCGACGAGTTGCTGCTCGACGACGATCTGGGTCGCGATGCCCGCGTGATCGGTGCCGACCTGCCAGAGCGTGTCGTCGCCGCGCATCCGGTGCCAGCGGACCAGCACGTCCATCAGCGTCTGCTGGAACGCGTGCCCCATGTGCAGCGTCCCGGTGACGTTCGGCGGCGGAAGCTGCAGGCAGTACGGAGCGGCGCCCGGTTTCAGCGACGGCGCGAACACGCCCCCCGACTCCCACAGCGGATACCACTTCGCCTCGACGGCGTGCGGTTCGAAGCTCTTCGCGAGTTCCATGGCGGCGCCGTCGATCGAGGTACGGCGGGCAAAAGGGGGGAATTTTACCAGAGCGCCGCACAAGCCCCGGAGAATCAAGTCCTTGCGCGCATGTCCGCTTGTAGGCCACCGAACACGGCGCGATGCGCGCGCCGATTTGTGGCAAGGTTCGGGGATTCGCGCCGGGGCGGCACCTCCGACCGCCCTCGGCGCGACCCCGGCCACGACGACGGAGCGCATGCAATGCCGACTTCCCAGGAAACCGACCTGAAACTCATCATGCTCGCACTGGCGGAGGTGCTCGAGCGCATCACCGAACTCCAGAACCAGAAAATCCTGGAATCGATGATGGAGGAGAAGGCGCGCGGCGTGTTCGCTCCGACGAGCATGACGGCGCTCGAACTGCGCAAGCGCGCGCGCGAGCAGGGAGCGTCCTAGTCCGGTCGCGGCCGCGGGGGGTATCTCCGCGGACCGGTGCGCCGCGTTCGTCCGCCTAACGCCCCGAACGCCAGCGATCGATCTCGCGCTCGATCGCCTCCGCGACATAGGCGCGCAGGATCTCGCCGACGTGCTGGTTGATCGCGTCGACGAGATCGGCGCTCGCGCGGTCGACGATGGGCTTCAGCCGTTCACCGAGACGCTCGCGCAGGCCGGCATCGGTGAACATGTCGATCCGCTGCAGCACCTGCATGCGGATCTCCTCGGCGAGCGCTTCGCGCTCGGCTCCGGTCGGAACGTCGCGCTGGCCCGACGAACCGGGCACCACGCCCGCCTCGCCGGGTTCGGGCGGCTGTGCGGGATGCGTACCGGATTCGACGTCTCCGGTCGGCGTGTCGATCGGCGCCGCCACCGGCAACGGACGCTGACCGCCGTCGGTTGCGTCGGTCCCGGGAGCGCGAGCGGCGGCCTGTTCGACCAACGCGGGCCCGACCGCAAGTGGTTCGAAACGCCCCTCAGCCGGATCCACCCTGCGAATGGTGACGTCGGGATCGATCGGTTCGGGAAGGAAGTCCTCGATGTCGGGCGTCGGCTCGACCCGCCACGCGGCGGAAGAACTCCCGGACATTCCCGAAGGTCGCTCCGCGCGAACCTCGGGCATCGCCGGCGGCACCAGCACCACCGAAGGCGGCGACACGCCGAAGACGCTCTCTTCGCCGGCAGGCTGCTCCAGCCAGTCGGACGGCTCCCCTTCGTCGATCGCGGGGGCCGCCACCTCGATCTCGTCGACCGCTTCGGTCAGCACCGGAAATTCGTCGTCGTCCGCAGCGACCGCGTCCTCGAGCAGCGGGATGTCCTCGTCGGCCGCGGCTGCGTGGCGCTCGGCGACCGGCATTTCGATCGCAGGTGGAGTCGAAACCGATGCGTCGACCGGCGACTCGGCGGGTGGCCTCGGGAGCGGACCGACGATGCGCGGTCCGGGGTCGATGACCGGCGCAGCGGCATGCCGCACCGGGGGTTCAGGCGCCGCGGGCAGCGACGTCGCGCGCGCGGACTCCTGGCGATTGCGGCGCATCAGCGCGTCGGCCTGCTCGAGCAGTTCGCGCGCCGTCGGCATCGTCAGGTACGTTCGCCCACCGCGTGGTGGGCCATCGCGTAGCCGTGGTCGCGGTAGAACTTCCAGCGGCGCCGACCGGCCTCGGCGAGCGCGGTTTCGCGGCCCACGACGTCGGCCAGGCGCTCGAAACGGCTGAAGAACGGCGGCGGTTCGGGATGCAGGTTGACGAGCACGCAGGCCGGTCCGTCGTGCTCGAGGCGCTCGTCGACGAGAACCGGCGTCTCGGCCGCGAGCGGACTTCCCAACCGGCAATGCGGCACGAAGGCCGTCGCCGGCACCGTCCACAGGCGCCGGTCGAGCGCATCGGTCGTCGCACGGTCGGGCGTCAGCACGCGCACGAAGCCGTGCTGCTTCCATGCCTTCGCGACGAGGCGCGCCGCGACGTCGATCGCGTCGTCCGCGCCGGTGTAGAAATCGATCGACGTCATCGTCCGGCGCGGTCGGTCAGGTGGCCCCGGCTTCCCCGCCGAGAAGCCAGGTCACGAGGAGCGGCACCGGGCGGCCGGTCGCGCCCTTCTCCTTGCCCTCGCGCCAGGCGACGCCGGCGATGTCGAGGTGCGCCCAGTCGTACTTGCGCGCGAACTTCGAGAGGAAGCAGGCCGCGGTGATGCTGCCTCCCGCGCGGCCGGCGACGTTGGCGAAGTCGGCGAAGTTGCTCTCGAGCCCTTCGTGGTAGTCGTCCCACAGCGGCATCGGCCAGGCGCGATCGTGGGCGTCCTCGCCGGCCGCGACCAGCGCGCGCGACAGCGTGTCGCTGTTGCTGAACACGCCGCAAGCCACGTGGCCGAGCGCGACCACCATCGCGCCGGTCAAGGTCGCGATGTCGATGACCGCCTCGGGTTCGAAACGCTCGGCGTAGGTGAGCGCATCGGCGAGAATCAACCGTCCCTCGGCGTCGGTGTTGAGCACTTCGATCGTCTGGCCGGACATGCTCTTCACGATGTCGCCGGGTTTGGTCGCGCTGCCCGACGGCATGTTCTCGCAGGTCGGGATCAGGCCGACCAGATCGACCGCCGGCCCGAGTTCCGCGACGGCGCGGAACACCCCGAGCACCGAGGCCGCGCCGCCCATGTCGAACTTCATCTGGTCCATGTCGGGCGCGGGCTTGATCGAGATGCCGCCGGTGTCGAAGGTGATGCCCTTGCCGACGATCACGACCGGTTTCGACTTCTTCGGCGCGTTGCGGTACTCGAGGACGATGAAGCGCGGCGGTTCCGCGCTCCCGCGGGAGACCGAGAGGAACGAGCCCATGCCGAGCGCCTCGATCGCCTCCTTCCCGAGCACCTCGACCTTGACGGCGGGGAACTCCGACGCGAGCTTCTCCGCCGCCTCGCCCAGGTAAGTCGGCGTGCACACGTTGCCCGGCAGGTTGCCGAGGTCGCGCGCGAACTCGACGCCGTGGGCGATGGCGAGTCCGCGCGCGACGGACCGCTCGCCCGCGGCGAGGTCGGAGCGCTGCGGCACCGACAGCGTGAGCTTGCGCAACGGCCGGCGCACCTCGGCCGGCTCGCTCTTCATCTGGTCGAACCGGTAGACCGCCTCCATCGCGACACAGACGGCGTGCTCGACGCGCCAGGCCACCTCGCGGCGCTTGACCTTCTCCTCGGTCAGGTAGACGACGGCCTCGTAGGATCCGGTCTCGTTCAGCAGTTTCACCGCGGCGAGGACCGCCTTGCGGAACTCGCGGTCGCGGAAGTCGCGTTCCTTGCCGAGCCCGACCAGCAGCACCCGATCGGCGAGCGTCCCGCGAACGTTGTGGAGGAGCAGCGTCGAGCCGAGCTTGCCCTCCATGTCGCCGCGCCGGATGATCTCGCCGATGTATCCGTTCGACGCCCGGTCGACGAGTTCCGCCGACAGCGACAGTTTCCGGTTGTCGAACACGCCGACGACGACGCAGGCGCTCCGCTGCTTCTCGGGGCTGCCGCTTTTTATGGTAAATTCCATCGATCGTCCTTCGATTCCCGCAATCGGGCCCTTGGCACACATTATTGCCGTTAGGGCCGTTTCGGCGCATTATCGACAAATGCCGGCGAAAAAGTCAAAACTTTTCCCGCCGTCATGATCTTCCGCCGCACGCTCGTCCGCGAGCTCACGGCCACGGCGATCGGCCTGTCGATCGTCCTGGTCGCCATCCTGTTCACCAACCTCGTGCTGCGCCTGCTCGCCCGGGCGGCCGGCGGGGCGGTGGCGCCCGACGGCATCCTGGCGCTGCTCGGGTTCAACGCGCTCTATTACCTGAACGTGCTGCTGGCGGTCGCGCTGTTCCTGACCGTGCTGCTCACGCTGTCGCGCTGGTACCGCGACAGCGAGATGATCGTCTGGATGGCCTCGGGCCAGTCGATGACGGCGCTGCTGAAACCGGTCCTCTGGTTCTCCGCGCCGTTCCTGGTCGCGATCCTCGTCCTCTCGCTGTTCCTGTCGCCCTGGGCGGAACGGCGCAAGCTCGAGTTCGAACGCCAGCTCGAGTCGCGCGACGAACTCGCGTTCGTCACGCCGGGCCTGTTCCGCGAGTTCTCGCGTGCGAAGCTCGTCGTGTTCCTCGAGAGCATCAACACCTTCGACGGGACGATCCGCGGCGTCTTCCTGCACTCGATCGACGACGACAAGCCGGCGACGACCGTCGCGCGCGCGGCCCGCCTCGCCGAGGGGACCGACGGCGCGCGCTACGTCGTGCTCGAGGACGGACGGCGCTACGAGGGCACGCCGGGCAGCCCGGAGTTCCGGATCATCGAGTTCGAACGGCTGGGCCGCGTGATCGAGCCTGCCGTGGCGCGCGCGATCCCGATCACGCGCAAGACGATCCCGACCGAGGTGCTGTTCACGAGCGACGGCGCGTTCGAGCGCGGCGAGCTCTTCTGGCGCGTCTCGGTGCCGGTGCTCGCGCTGATGCTGACGCTGCTCGCGATCCCGCTCTCGAACGTCAACCCGAGGCTCGGCCGCTCGTTCAACCTCGTCGCGGCGGCGTTCCTCTACATGCTCTACACGAACTGCCTCAACATCGTGCAGAGCCTGATCGCGCAGGGCAGGCTCGACTTCTGGATCGGGCTCGTCGTGCCGCACGCGATCGCGCTCTTCGTGGTCGTGGTGCTGTTCCGGCACCAGATGTCGGTGTTCGGACTGTTCCGCAGGCCGCCGCCACCGGGACCGCCGGCGTCCGTCGGAGCCTGACGTGCGCACGCTCACGCGCTACATCGGCCGGGACGTCCTCTTCGCGACGCTCGCGGTGTTCGCCGCGCTGCTGTCGCTGTTCGCGTTCTTCGACCTGGTCAACGAGCTGTCCGACGTCGGCAAGGGCGGCTACACGATCTCGAGCGCGATGGTCTACGTGGCGCTGCACCTCCCGTCGCGCGTATACGAGCTCTTCCCGGTCGCGGCCCTGATCGGAACGTTGTTCGGGCTCGCGCAGCTCGTCGCGAATTCCGAGTACACGGTGATGCGCGCCTCCGGCGCGTCGCTGTGGGGGGTCGGCTGGGCGGTGGTGCGCGTGGGGATCCCGCTCGCGGTCCTCACCTTCCTCGCCGGCGAGTTCGTCGCGCCGCCCGCGGAGCGCCTGGCGCAGACGCTCCGGGTCGCCGCGAAAGGCGAGAGCTCGCGCGTCTTCGCGCAGCAGTTCGCGTCGGGGTTCTGGTTCCGGCAGGACCGCATGTTCGTCAACATCCGCACGGTCCTCGCCGACCTCACGCTCTCCGGCGTGCGCATCTACGAGTTCGACGACGCGATGCGGCTCACCGCGGCGCGCGCCGCCGAGAGCGGCCGCTTCGTCGCGGATGGCCGCTGGGAGCTCACCAACGTCGAGTCGACGGAGATCGAAGGCGACCGCGCCCGCGCCACGACCGCGGCGACCTGGACCTGGCACACGGTGCTGCGCCCGTCGCTCCTGACCGTCTACCAGGTCGCGCCCGAGCGTCTCGAACTCGCGACGCTGTGGGACAACATCCGCGTGCTGGGCGCGGGCGGCGCCGCGAAGACCAGCCGGTTCGAGATCGCGTTCTGGAACAAGATCTTCTATCCGTTCGCCGTGCTGGCGATGATGATCGTCGCGCTGCCGTTCGCGCATTTCCAGCGGCGCCAGGGCGGCGTCGGCTTCCGGATGTTCACCGGAACCATGCTCGGCCTCGCGTTCTTCCTGATCGGCCGCCTGTTCTCGAGCCTCGGCGTGCTGAACGACTGGCCGCCGCTGGTCTCGGCGGTCCTGCCGCTCCTGATCTTCGGGGGCGTCGCAGTCGGCATGCTCGTGTGGATCGAGCGGCGGTGAATCCGGGTCAGGGCCGCCGTTCTCGCGACAGCCCGCGAGAATGACGGCCTCAGCCGGACCGCGCGGACCCGGATGCAAAGGGCCCCGCAGCGCGGGGGCCTTCACGTTGCGGCTGGGGCGCCTTACGCGGCTTCCGGCGCCGGAGGCGTCACGTTCGCGTACTTGTGCTGGCGCTCGCCCTTCGTCGTGAAGCTGACGGTGCCGTCGACGAGCGCGTAGAGCGTGTGGTCCTTGCCGATGCCGACGTTGGCGCCCGGGTGGAGCTTCGTCCCGCGCTGGCGCACGATGATGCCGCCGGCGCGGATCGCCTCGCCGCCGTACACCTTCGTGCCGAGCATCTTCGGATTGGAGTCGCGGCCGTTGCGCGAGCTGCCGCCTGCCTTCTTGTGTGCCATGGTGTCCTCCTCAGCCGACGATGGCGTCGATCTCGAGCTCGGTGTAGCCCTGACGATGCCCCTGATGCTTCTGGTAGTGCTTGCGCCGGCGCATCTTGAAGATCTTCACCTTCTCGCCGCGTCCGTGCGCGAGCACGGTCGCCTTCACCGAGGCGCCGGCGAGCGTGGGTTGGCCGAGTCGGACGCTTTCGCCTTCGCCGACCATCAACACCTGGTCGAGAATCACTTCCGCGCCCACGTCCGCCGGTATCTGTTCTACCTTGAGTTTGTCGCCGGCGACGACGCGATACTGCTTGCCGCCGGTTTTTACGACCGCGTACATGGTTGGCTCCGGGTTGGTGCTGGAGGGGTTTCCCGCGCGGGCCTCGCAGGCCGATTGCGGAAAGCCTTGAATTATAGCGCCTTTCGGGAGAGGCTGTCAAAACGGGTCGTCCCGCCGCCGCCGCGGCGCCGCGGGCGCGGCGCCGCGGCGTCCGCGTCGGCTACAATCCGCCCGGCCCGTGTCCCGTCCGGCGCGGCCCATGGCCACGCGCCGCTCGCCGCCCTTCCGAAGCCCCGGCCTTGCTCCCCGACTTCCTGAAAGCCTCGATCGGCGCCGACATGGCGCGCGTGGACACGGTCCTGCGGCAGGGCCTCGCCTCCGAGGTCGTGCTGATCCGCCAGATCGCCGAGTACATCGTCGGCGGCGGCGGCAAGCGACTGCGTCCCGCCCTGCTCCTGCTCGCGGCGAGGGCCTGCGGCGACCCCGGCGGCCATCGCCACGTGCTCGCGGCGGTCGTCGAGATGATCCACACCGCGACGCTGCTCCACGACGACGTCGTCGACGAATCGTCGCAGCGGCGCGGCCGCGCGACCGCCAACGCCGCGTTCGGCAACGCGGCCTCCGTGCTCGTCGGCGACTTCCTCTATTCGCGCGCGTTCCAGTTGATGGTCGGCCTCTCGTCGATGCGCGTGCTCGAGATCCTGTCCGAGGCGACCAACGTCATCGCCGAAGGCGAGGTGCTGCAACTGATGCACGCCGGCGACGCCACGCTCGACGAGGCCGGCTATCTCGAGGTGATCCGCCGCAAGACCGCGAAGCTCTTCGAGGCGTCCGCCCGCCTGGGGGCGGTGCTCGGCCGGCACGACTCGACGCGGGAGGAGGCGTTCGCGAGCTACGGCCGGCACCTCGGCAGCGCGTTCCAGATCATGGACGACGTGCTCGACTACACCGGCGACGCGCAGGCGATCGGCAAGAATCTCGGCGACGACCTCGCCGAGGGCAAGATGACGCTGCCGCTGATCCGCGCGCTCGAGATCGGATCGGCCGAGGTCCGTTCCCGCATCCGGCACGCGATCGAAGGCGGCGGGCGCATCGACGATTTCGCGCAGGTGTCGGCGGCCCTCGACGAGGCGGGCGCGATCGCCTACGCGCGCGAGTGCGCCCGGCGCGAGGCGCAGGTCGCTGCCGAGGCGCTCGCTCCCTGGGCCGGCGAACCGGACGTCGGGACTCTGATACAATTGGCGACTTTCTCGGCGGATCGAACGAACTGACGCGATCCGCCTGGGGCCTCGGGGTGTAGCTTAGCCTGGTAGAGCGCTACGTTCGGGACGTAGAGGCCGGAGGTTCGAATCCTCTCACCCCGACCATTCCCGTGCCTTGATCGACGCCGCCGCGGCCTGCCGCCGCGGCGTTTTCGTTCGAGCCGGCCTCAACCGGGCGATTCGG
>JAANMV010003388.1_pt1 | contig 13910 bp, 9 predicted proteins | sample 7279661 | NCBI WGS metagenome assembly JAANMV01 (sample SAMN14094540, study PRJNA606508) | bioreactor metagenome | isolation source: A lab-scale SPAN reactor treating ammonium-rich wastewater day 121 | place: Ireland: Galway | collected 2017-05-16 | reverse complement strand
GCTTTGCAGGCGACGGCGGCAGTCTGGAACTACAACGTCATGAACATCGTTCACAAATCACGCTACCCCAAAAGTCCATTTTCCGTTGAAGCATTACAGTTGCGAACAATGACCATGACCCCCACTGCGGCGGGTAGATTTGACTGCTTTTGTATCGCCTGTGAATTAGCATGTTTCCGCCACTGATAACATCCGGCTCCTGCATTGCAGTCCAGTTGATACGTGGGTAGCGATAGCCGAGTTGATCTTGATAGAGAGAAATGGCGATGTTCTGCGGCTTCGAAGGTGATGCGTTGTGCGGATTGGAATAGTACAAATCAAGGGTGAAGTACCCAGCACCCTCTCCGGCAATCTCCATGCCGACATTCGTTGACGGTTTCGTGTTTGGAACCCAAATAGGAGATGTGCGCGAATCAGACCAAGGAGAGAGTACCCGCACATTGTCCACCCCTGGAAACGGATCCCCAGGTCTGATACCTGGATGTCCATCCCAAGGTCTGCCGTTTGCGTGCAAGATCGAACCCCACGAGCTTGAGAACGGCACTCGCCAAACAAGCACGCCTTGGTCGGGGGCGTTGCCGAAATACGACCTTAGCAAGTAGTAGTTGTAATCGGTTGTAGAAGTGTTTCCGATTGTCATATTCGCATCAAAGCGGCGGGTTTCGATCAGCCAATAATATCCAGAGTTCGTGCTACTCCGAATCTGAAAAACTTCCGGGTCACGCAGGTTGTAGTCAGCTTGAAACGTATGGTTTTCCGTGATGTCTTGAAATGCGAGCCACCCTTTTTTCTTCCTTGTTTCAGGGTTAAGTGGAGCCGGGCAAGCGCCGCGGAAATTTGGTCCCAATGTCGGCCCACCATTCATCATGTCCCAGCCCCCGTTGTCATACAAATCCGGGATGCCAAGGAGGTGAGCGAACTCGTGAGCGTTGATCCCTATCTCAGCGAACCTCGCATCTGGGCGCTCGGCCCGACCTGGCGAGCAACAGGCGAATTTCTCGCCATGAATATACAAATGGTACGGCGTTTCATTGTATAAGAAAGTACCAGCTTGGGGATTCAGGCCACTGCCGAGGTCACCTCCCGATGGCAGTCCTCGGTATGTATGGCCAGCATAAATTATTGCCAGCTTAGTAGTGGGTCCGGTCGAAATGTCCAAGCCAGCATTAATCGCTGCTGCGAGCGTGTGGTTCAGGAACAGATCCCAACACGCAAAGCATGTTGAATCATATTGCCCTTTGCGGAGTGGCAATTCAAGCCAGTCTGGCGTCCCATCGCCCTTCTCGTCCTGATTTACCACGTAACCATTTAGGTTGAAGTCGCCATCGGACATGATGGAAAAATAATCGCGCATACTGCCGTAGACTGGTTCACCGTCTGGGGAATACATGTTCGGTGACACGTAGACGTTCTCAGAAAAGAACAAGTTCTCGAAATCCGTATAGGTGTAATACGGCTCGGTGTTATGCTTGACGTTGGAGAATTCCACGAGGAGAATCTTCAGAGTATACGTCGTTGCAACTAGTTCTCCGACGTCGTCAATGATTGTCGAGTCAGTAGCGCAAACAAACTCCTCGACTTGTGAGCGGCTCTCATTGTTGAAGACAAGCGCAAGAGCCACAAGAGAAAAAAGATCGTTTTCATGATGGTATCCTTCTTGTTTGTGCTTGAATGGATCATTTGAGCAGCAGAACCTTGAGAACCCTCGTCGAGTGGGAAGAAATGAAACGGACGAAGTAGACACCCGATGCAACTTGATAAAGATTCTCATTCGTTCCTTCCCAACGAACCGCATGCTCGCCCGGACTGACATGAGCATCGTAAAGTTGCTTTACCTCCTTTCCAAAGATGTCATGGACTTGCACGCGCATTCTCTGCGCGTTGGGAACTCGAAACCTGATACTTGTTTCGCTGTTGAAGGGGTTTGGGAAATTCTGATCAACTCCGAATTCTTGAGGTAGACCAAGCTGTGTCCTGACAGACATTGACGGACTCGTGTTGATGTTGACGTATATTGCGCTGTAAGAATGAACCATATCCAAATCTCCATCACGATCAACGTCAACCGCCTGAGCTGATCTCGCGAGGTAATTATATCCCAGAGTATCGCCTAGGCCGAATGGAGAACAGCCGCGGAAAACGCCTTGACAATTTAGCCTTATGAAATAATATGTTGTGCGGGATGTATCTAGGATGTCCCTGTAACCACTCACTATGAGATCGATATAGCCATCTCCATTGAAATCACCACCTGTTACGGCTCCGGGAGCCTCGGGACCCCAAAAGTTCCGAGTTGAGGACGTGTCAGTGCCGAACGTTCCACCGAGGTTGAGAGAGACATTTCCAGCGTATCCCATTACCGCAATGTCCGCTGAGCCATCGTTGGAGAAGTCAGAACAGTATAGCTGCTCTGGAAAAGAGAATACGGGAGAGATGTAAATATGCGGACCGTCAAACCCACCGCGACCGTTCCCTTTCCATACTGCAATCCCATCTCCGTTGGTCGCATTGATTGGGAACCCGGAACAAAGTATGTCTAGATGGCCGTCGTTGTCAACATCAAAGGCTTCCATTGACGTTAGTACACCTTGCACTCGCCCCGTGATAACCGTATCAAAGAATGATCCCGAGCCGTCATTGAACGAGATACCCCACGCATCACCTGATGTTGTAACGCCTGCGATATCTGGAAAGCCATCGGAGTTGAAATCAGCGGTGACGTAATGGTCAAACCACCAAGGCTTGCTTTGAATGTTGAAGTTGCCATTCCCTTGGCTCAAAGCAATTCTCAATCCATTTGCGTTGTGGAGAACATCCATGATTCCGTCACGGTTGAAATCATCCACCGCCACCTTGGAGAATGGATCTGCACCCGGTAAGGTCCAGAACGCATTGAATGTGCCGGAACCATTGTTCAGTCTGATGACGCCGCCGCTTGAAACAATGTCAGCGTAACCATCGTTGTTCATGTCCACACACTGAATGCTCCAACCACCGCCACCATAGACAACAGCGTTTTCAAATCGCAACTCGCTTCGCCTCGCTGATGGGATGCGGAATACCCAAATGAAGCCGCCTAGCGAATCTCCGTTTTGGCTTGTGATGGATCGGGAGAGAGAAGCTATTACTCGCTCACCTGCAACAAAGGGAGTAGGTGATGCGAATGATACCCTTCTGTCTGTTGAGTCATAGGTGAGCGACCCGTTCTTGTAGCCAGACCGCTCTCCGAAGACTGAAAACGATGTAGAAGTGATTGTAGCCGGTTCAATCGAAACAGAAAATGTAGCTGTGATTTGGGGCTGCGCTGTTGATGCAATTTGGTTTTGGCCCGGGGACACGGCTACCACTTGTGGCTGCTGAGAAAGAGCAACTTGATTCGAACATAGGGAAAGTGCAGTCGTTAGCGCAGAAGTCAGCGACATCATTGTCAAAGGGCGTGACATAAACACCTCTCCTTGGTTATTACGACCCCTAATGCGCGTATTTTCATTTGTTCACTTGCGCCGCCGTGCGTGTTGCATAACGGACTGGCGCTAAGCTGCCGACCGTAATGGTTTTAGTTTGTACCGCCCCGAGCGGGGCTATGAACGACTTATTCTCGTGCGCGGGCATTACATTTCACCGACGATAATTCGGTCAGCTTGAGCGCCTGGTTAGGTGGCGCTGCAACTCATGGATTGACACGCATTGCTCCAGTCCAACGGCTCGTAACTTCTGAATAGACTGCACGACCTCGGTAGAACACTGATGGCGTAGGTGGAACTACACCAATGTGATACCAAATAGTATCACCTACAAATACGAGTTGCCAAGACGATGTAGTCGTGTCGGTTGTCCTGTCAATCTCATAGAATTGCGCATTGTGTGGCAGATTGATTAACAGAGAAACTTCATTTGTGTTGATGTTGATAGCCCTGCTAATGGTCGGTACAGCAACAGAATCGGATATTGGAAGAGTCGAATGTTTGAGGGTTGCGTCTATCGCAACGGGACCGCCATCGTCTTTACATGACCACAATATTAGAACTGTCACCACGATCGCAATGCGTCCTACGTATGTCATGGTTTGTCCACTTCCTTTCCGCGCCACCTAACGTTTAGCAACCACGCAACGGCACGCTCAATGCTCTTGCTCTTCATGGCATAAATGAGCGTGCCGTTGAATGAGTTCTACTAAATTGAACGAGCGCCAGCATGAGCGTTAGCCTTACCAAACGAATCGAATGTCGTGGTTGCATTTGTTAAGTGCAGTTGGCACGTCACTGGTTATCTTCGTTGGGCTTATTCTTTGCAATCTCGTGCCCAGCATTGAAATCAAATAGATGCCAAAGGATTTTGTTTAGCATCATCTCTCTTGGTTTCTTCTTGCCCGACATCTGAGCAAGTGAAGAGAATATTGGCTCCAACTGTGAATGGCTCATTGCTTCCAGTTCCTTGGCGGCATCTTCTCTCGACAATGTTCGCAATCGCTGAATGGCTTCAGACGCATTCGGAGTTTCAAAGGAACGCTGCCTTTGTTTGATTGCTGGCGCAGAAGCCTTCTCCTGCTGTGCTTCCATCTCAGCTATCTCCCGAAGCCGTTCCGCAATTCGATGCAATTCCTCGGCAACCTTCAGAAGCGATTTGGTTTTCGATGTCTTCGACATAAGTCGGTCAAGGTCTTGTTAATCGTTCATAGAATTCTTCTGCGCATTCTTTCAGGCGCTCCTCATATTTGCGGTCGGCTGCGTAGCCCGAGATGGAGATTGGAATCTTGAGTGCTGGTCTGTCCGCCAAACTCGTTGATTGCGGTATTTTGGTTTTGAAGACAAGGTCGCCATACTTGTTCGTGATGACACGAATAATATCTTCTTCATTGTTCGTTCCGCCCGTCAGATAACGCAGACGGTTGAATAGTATGCCTAGGAGTTTTGGCGTTGGAAGCGTAGTCGAAACACCAGCACTGGCGAGCGTCTTGTTTGCTTCGGCGAAGATGTTGCTGATTGCGCCTTGAATGGTTGCGATTCCAAGCGTTGAAAGAAACTCTGGTAAGGCAACAATAAGATAGTATTCGCTCGCAAAAAGAGCGTTCTGCGTGCAGAGGTAAAGGTTGGGCGGACAGTCAATCAGAATGTAAGTGTAGTTGTTCTCAATCTTCTTCAATGCTTGCTTCAACAGCGTCCTGGCATCCAAAGCGTTCGGACCGAAACGTGTAGCAAGTTTGAGGTCAATTCCGAAGAGGTCAATGTGCGATGGAAGCAAATCCAACTTGTCGAGCTTCCCGTTAGACTTAACGGGAGACTTCACAATTGCAGTTGAAAGGTCAAATGGTTTGCCGTCCAGACTATTCTGGAAAAAATTCAGCAATGAGCCATTCTTGTTCACGTGAGCCTGCCAATCGGTTTCCTGAAGCAACGAGAAACTTGCATTGGTCTGAGGGTCGAGGTCAACAATTAGAACCTTCTCATTGAACTTGCTGACCAATGATGCCGCCATTTCGACGGTGATAGTGGTCTTGCCAACACCACCTTTGAAGTTGATGAGACTGACTATGGTAGCCATTTGATTATCCTTCCATGTGATTGTTCGTGCCAATTGCACTTAACTACTGCATTAGCGCATTGCGTCTATCCGCCCAAAACCGGCATGATAGACGAAGCATTGCGTCTATTTCGTTTATCGTTGTCAAGATACCAACTCCCTCATCCAATCTCAACCGGAGAAAACAAAAAGGGCATCCGCAAAGATGCCCTTCTTCAATCATTGTGGTTCTGTAAACCAGAAGATGCGTCATGTTGCCACAGAGACAACCACGTTACCCCGCTTGCGCCCTGTCTCGACATAGCGGTGTGCCTTGACGATCTGCTCGAACGGATAGCTCCGGTCAATGACAGGCTTGAACCTTCCCGCTTCCGCCAGCTCAGCAAGGAAGCGTACATCTTCCGCCCGCTCGGCTACCGGACCCGCGATGATTTTCTTGTTGCCTGTTACCGACACCCACGGGGCTTGAAGCATCTGCGGCAGGGTGGCTAGAACAAGCAGAAGGCGTCCTCCCTCTTTGAGCGAACCTTTGCAACGCGAGAATGGAGCCGTGCCGACTGTATCGACAATAACGTCATAAGATTCGCCGTTGCGTGAAAAGTCCTCTTTGGTATAGTCGATGACACGGGTTGCACCGAGAGATTTTGCCAGTTCAGCATTGGCGGCACTGCACACGGCAGTTGTTTCCGCACCAAAGTATTTCGCAAGCTGAAGCGCGGCGGTGCCTACTCCTCCCGAAGCGCCGTTGACAAGTACCCGTTCGCCGCTCTGAAGTTCTCCCCTACGAAAAAAATCCAACGCCGTTGTTCCTCCAAACGATAGCGCAGCAGCTTCTTCATACGTAAGATTCGACGGCTTTAGTGCCACCCGCCCGTCTTCCGGCATACACTTGTACTCTGCATAACAGCCCATGGTCGTACCGCTGAAGGCGATCACGTGGTCACCGATTTTGAATTTGCGAACGTCATTCCCGACAGCACAAATCTCCCCGGCAAGCTCCATTCCTAAAATTGGTTGCCTCGGTTTCGAGACTCCAAGAGCCAAGCGTGAAATGAGTCCGAAGCCCGCAGGCACATTGAGGCTTCGAACCCTGCAATCTCCCGACGTAACTGTTGTTGTGTGTACTTTTATCAGGATTTCATTGCTCTTGGGGACCGGCTTTTCAACCTCTTTCAGGGTAAGAACATCGGGTGGTCCGTATTGGGTGCAGACAATTGCTTTCATCAAAATGTTGTCAAAAAAGAGTGGGTGAAGTGTGTGGTTTGTACTTGGGTGGTATACGGTGATTTCCTATAGAAGTTTACTGCATCACGTGAGAGATCGGCTTTCTCCCGATACCTTTCGTTGATGGTCTTAGATGAGATATTCCTATGGCTTACTCCTTGGAAAACCCGGAATTAGCGATAGGGGTTACTTCTTTTATATTCTCCCGTCAAGATACCAACTCCCTCATCCAATCTCAACCGCAGAAAACAAAAAGGGCATCCGTGAAGATGCCCTTTCGATAATCCTAAGAACACTATTCTACCGCGCGAGCACGAGCTTGCGTGTTGCAACATTGCCTCCCGCCTCAAGACGGTACACATACACTCCCGTACTGAACTCCGATGCTTCCCATTGCATTGTATGCGTACCTGCGGAGAGGTTGCCGTCAAGAAGCGTTGCAACTTCCTGTCCCAACAAGTTAAAGATCTTCAGCGAAGCCCTCCCCGTCTGCGCAAGTTCAAACCGGATTGTTGTAGATGGATTGAACGGGTTGGGAAAGTTCTGATGCAGCGCAAAGGCACGGGGCGTTTCCTGCGGAACGCTTGTCGGCCCGGTGTAGGTAATGGTGAGCTTTGGGCGGGACGAAGGGGTCGGGTGTTCCCGCGAATCGAACCGCTTCGCCGTGCCGGATGCGCCCTCTCCCCCTACAATCACCCATCCGAAGTTGGAGGAAGGTGTATCGAGCCACTGCTGCACGTCGGCAACAAGGGCCGGGGTTGAAGCCCATGTGTACGTTCCGAGTCCGCCAACGGACGATGTCGCGCTCGGCGTTCCGGCGAAATCCCCCCCGGGTGTTGACCACAACGTGGTGTTGAAGAACCTGTGCAGCCATGTCGCATCGCCTGTTGTTGCGGGGCCGCCGGCTCCGCCGCCCGTTCCTCCGCCGACGGACGTCCCCTCGCCCCAATCCGCCGATGCACGATGCAACCCGATTGTTTGCGCTGTTGCCTGGGCTTGCGTTACAGTCAGTGTCAGTGTCACGTTCGTAATAGTTGCATTGGCCGGCACTCCGCCCGCAACATCAAACGCAAGCAGTCCGCGCCTGATTGCGCCCGTAACGGTTTTCCCCGTAAAAAATCCCGGCCCGGCACCGTTGCTCAACGATCCCGTCGCGTCTTCGTACAACGTGTTATCCTTGCTCGCGTCCAGTGTTACTACCTGTGTTTGGGAGGGCGCGACAGAAGCCGCAAGAATTATGAACAATAGCGGAAAGACAATGCGCGCCACGGCGGGGGTGACTCGTGAACTCATAACTTCCTCCAGAAAAGGTTTTGTTGATAGGATTCGTGCTTCCGTTTCGCCTGAGCCGGCTGCAGGAAAGCGTTTCTTGCTTAATCGGTACAACAATCTGGGGTGGGGAATGGTTGCCTCGTTTCCGGTGTGCCACAGTCCGAGGGGGCCCGACCGCCACGCGGCCGGACCTGCCGGGTTCAATACCTCTTCAATCCCTTCATCTGATCGGTTGACGCGGGGTGAATTCTCACGGCTGCGCCTCCGCCTGCTGCGAGCTTCAGTTTCAGTACGGTTTTACCCGTTACAACATACTTGTCAATCCTATATGCCATCGGATTTTTCTCCCAATGGGCATCGGAGGCGTCGGTGTAGATGGTGGCTATATAGGTTTGTTTCGGATCGAGGAACGAAAGCAAAGCTGTTGCCGTCCGCGCATTCTCGTCGGTAATGGCGCCGAGGTACCAGTCCTCTTTTCCTTTTGCCTTCCGCGCCATTGTGATGTAATCGCCGGGTTCGGCTTCGAGAATCTTTGTGTCATCCCAATCCACCGCAACATCTTTGATAAATTGAAATGCGTCGAGTTTCGCTTCGTAGTTCTCAGGCAGGTCGGCAGCCATTTGGAGCGGACTGTAGAGCGTGACGTAGAGGGCGAGTTGCTTTGCGAGGGTTGTGTGTACTTGTTCTTTCTTGTCGGGATTGTAGAAGCTCATCTTGATCTGAAAGATGCCCGGCGTGTAATCCATCGGGCCGCCCAACAATCGTGTGAAGGGAAGAATGGTTTCGTGGAAGGGCGGATTGCCCTGACTCCACGCGTTGAACTCGTTGCCGCGGGCCGCTTCACATGCAAGCCAATTAGGCCAGGTTCTGTGCAGGCCCGTCGGCCGGACGGGTTCGTGCGCGTTGACCATGATTTTGTACTTCGCAGCTTTCTCCACAACACGAACGTAGTGATTCGTCATCCATTGCCCGTCGTGATACTCGCCGCGGGGAATGATTTTGCCGACATAGCCGGTTTTCACCGCGTTGTAGCCGTACGTGTTCATGAAGGAAAAGGCTTCATCCATTCTTCGTTCGTAATTCGTTACCGATGCAGATGTTTCGTGATGCATCATCAGCTTCACGCCTTTTGAGGCGGCGTACTTCTGCAGTTCGGCAACATCAAAATCGGGATACGGCGTCACGAAATCGAACACCTCTTCCTTCCATTTGCCGAACCAATCTTCCCACCCGACATTCCATCCTTCAACAAGAACCTGATCGAATCCGTGCTTCGCCGCAAAATCGATGTAATACTTCGCCCGCTCGGTAGTTGCGCCGTGGCGGCCGTTCGGTTTCAGGCTCTTCCAATCCGTTTCGCCAAGGCGGACGTTGTTCACGTCGGCGTAATTCCACGACGACCTGCCGACATGCAGCTCCCACCAGATGCCGATGTACTTGACGGGTTTGATCCAACTGACATCTTCTATCTTCGACGGTTCATTGAGATTGAGAATGAGTTTCGAGCCGAGAATGTCGGCAGCTTTGTCGCTGACAAACACAACACGCCACGGAGTTCGGGCAGGCGTTTGCAAATATGCCTTGTTGCCAACCGGGTCAGGCGCAATTGTTGACGTCAGCAGGAAGTTCTCCTTGTTGATATGCAGGCACATCGCCGGATAGTTCACAACGGCGGCTTCGAAAATGTTGATGTACAATCCATCGGCCGACTTCATCATCACGGGAGTTTGGATAAAATCCTTGCTGATTACGGAGCGAGTAAAGATTTCGCCGACTCTTCTTCCGATTTCCGCATCAACTTCGCTCAGCTTCGTTTCGGAGTATGCGTATTCGTTCGTGTCGAAATCTCCCGGAATCCAGAATGCCTTGTGGTCGCCCGTCAGATGAAATTCCGTCTTCTCATCCGTTACAACGAAATGATCGAGAAAGTCCTGTTCAGGGAACTCATACCGGAAACCAAACCCTTCATCGAACAAGCGAAAGACGAGTATCATCGTCCGGTTTCTTGCCGACGTTTGGGCCAGCGTCACCTTCATCTCGCGATAATTGTTGCGGATGGTCTTCACTTCACCCCACACAGGATCCCACGACACGTCGATCAGAGACGTCTCCATCTTTTCTATCTTGAAGCCCTTCAGAAACGAGGTTTGCTCTTTGATCTCGATCCCCAACTTGCCCGGAAGAACTACCGGTTTCTTCCCAAAATTTAGACTATACGTCGGTTCGTCTTCGGCAGAGAGAGAGAACGTGAGTGTGAGTTTGTTGTTGGGAGATTGGATTGAGTGGCTTTGCGCCAAGACGGACGCCGCAAAGAGAAGGAGGCAGAGAGTAACACTTATGTACTTCATGGGATTTCACCTTGCAACTGTTATCAAGATTTTTCGTGGCCGGATGAATGGGGCGTTGGGTTTTCTTCGAATAGGCGTCTAGCGTTTTGCTGCTTGGCGTAGTGGCGGATTTTTAGCACAAAAGTTCAATCGAAGAACTGCACTTGAACCTACCACAAAACTGTCATACGAAGCACTGCAACCGCCATTACGCCAAACCGATGTTAGTGGCTGGCAATTCTTTCGTTAAGTCGTTTTGCCAAGTTTTCAATGTCGTCATATTTTGCAATTTGTAGCAACCATTTATTAGGTATGTCGTCAAGTCCGTAAAGTAGTCCTGCAAGCCCGCCTGTTACTGCACCTGTTGTGTCTGTGTCGCTTCCTAAATTTACTGCTTTCAAAACTGCCTCACTGTAATTATCGGTTGTCAATAAACACCAGATACTTGCTTCAAGTGTATGTAAAACGTAACCGCTACTTTGGATTTCGTCTTCATCAAGTTTTGCAATGTCGCCTTTTAGCAATCTTTCAAACTTTTCAATTTCTGTCGGATTGATTGCAAGACTTGTCAAGTGATTTGAAAATTCTATTTTTAAGTTTTTGTAAATTTCAAATTTGTCTTTGCCTAATAAAATTTGCCTTGCAAATTCAAGATAGTAGAAGCAAGCTATTACTGAACGAATATGTCCATGTGTAATTGACGAAACTTTTTTTGTAATGTCGTAACGTTCTTGAATTGGTTTGTCAAGCAAGTAAAAAAGTAAAGGTAAAATTCGCATAAGCGAACCATTACCATTGTCGGTTTCGTCAAAACCTCCTGCTAACTCTGGTTTTTCGCCTTTTGCAAGACGTGATATTGCTTGACTTGTAGCAATGCCAATATCAAAAACGTGTCCGTGTGGTGTCCAATAATTTTCGTGTTTCCATTTCACAAAGTTTTGTCCGATTACATTTAGATTAAAATCTTTTGTCAATGCTTCGGCAAGGCAAAATGTAAGCGAACTGTCATCTGACCAAGTTCCTGCTGGTAAATTATATGTTCCGTAACCAATCATATCTGTTACGGGTTTTTTGCTAATCGTTTGTCTGCTGTTGAACTCAACAGGAACGCCCAAAGCATCGCCAACTGCAACACCAAAAAGTGCAGATTTGATTTCTTTGGAATAATCAACTCCCTGATTTGTAAAAAGCATGTTTCCGAAGTTACTCCAACCTTTTAAGGCATCTGTTTTTGATTTGATGTTTCTGCTTGAATAAATGTTACGTACGTCAATTCCTAAAAGTCCTCTTACAATTAAAAATGAAAAGGTTTCAATGTCGGTATTGTCGTCTTCATTTTTATATATTTCTTGGTTTCTTTCTGCCCAAAATTCTGTAATAGAATAACCGTCAGTTACTTTGTTCATTTTTGCTTTTATATATTCCATTGCCTGTCCAAGAACGGTGAAAGTAAAGCCATTCATTTTCGTAATAAATGAACCATTTGTCCTCCATTTGTTGAGGAATAAGTCCATTTTTCAATTTAGAAAACTGCTTATCTGTAAACAGCAAGTCTATGTCAATCCGTTTGGGATTGTCAATTGGATTGTTTTTCCAAGTTTCTTTTGTCGCTTTTTCGTTCATTTTCGCTGTCTCGGTTTGCTTGCCACTAACGGTTTGGCGCTTGGCGCAGTGGCGGATTTCGGAGCACAAAACTGTCCATACACCACAAAAGTTGATGCGAGGTAGAATGTTCAATTAACCACGTCACCCGCCATTGAGCCAAACGCCTGTTACCAGCCGTATTTCTTGTTTCAGTCATAATAAAAGTCTATTACGTCACCTTTTTTTGTTTTTTCTAAAACTTTATCTATGTCGCCACGAACACCATTCCTGTTGTAATACTTAATCCCACTTGCAAAATGTTTTACATAGGGTAGTTCCTTTTCAACTGTCCGCCAAGCTAAGTTCCAAATATTCGGTGTGTCTGTCGTGTGTGGGTGTTGTAAAATAATTTCAGGTTTGAATTTCTTGCATTGAGCTTTAAACCTGTCAGCCAATTGCTTTTTCCATCCGTTGGGATTTGCAGTTGCCTGTCCACGAGGACTAAATACATTTAGGTCGTGACAGCCCAGAATAACAACCTTTTGATTATTCAATTCAACGAAATGCGTTTCAAGGTCGTTTATTTTTATCAAGTTCTTTTTTTGTCCTTCAGTTGGATAAAATTTTCCTGTCCAACTAACAACTTTTTGATTTCTCAAATCATAAACAGCAACCAGTTCAATATGCTGATAATTTACAGAATTGAAACCATCAATACCTATTGTAAAATAGTCAGCAGTTTCTTTAAGTTTTTTGAAAGTTGCAGGGTTTAAACTCTCAAAAAATGAAAATATAACAGAATTTGCTTCCTTTTGTAGCATTGAAACGCTTTGGCTTTCTGCCTTAACAATGTCAAGGTCATATTGGAGACTTCCTGGAAACTCAAAAGTCAAGAAGCCACCAGGAGTTAAAATAAACTCGTAAGTTCTTTTCTGATATTCTGTTGCAAGAAATTTTTCAATTAGTTTTTCCAGTTTGGAAAAGTTTGGATTGCCGTTTTTGTCATACTGCTTTCCAGTAACAATGAGCCGTGCAATTTTGTGTTTCGTCTTGGCTTCATTTTGCTCGTCTGCAACCGAAACAATTTGTTTCAAATGTTTTTCAGCCCCGTCTGCTTCCCAATCAATATCACCGTGTTTAATTCTGACAAGTTTATAACCGTGTCTGAATGCTTCAATATCTCTTACTGTATCATAAAACGCCCTTTTTTCATCTCTGTCAATTGGGCTGTTATCTTTTGCGTTAATTTTCTTGCAAGCATTTATCCAAGCTTCTTTTGGAAAATGCAGTTTGATTGTTGATGGATAGTTTTCTAAAGTGATTTGTCTTGCTTTGCTGAAATGTTGGTTTTCGTCATACTCAATAATCAATTTTTGGTCTTCTAAGACAATGTCGCAAAGAAGTTGGTAGTTTGATTTCTGAAAACCGATTTGATTTCGGTATTCTGATAATGCTTTTACAATTTGTGAATACTCTTTAGGTAAATTGTCATGGTTCGGGGTCTTTAGCCAATTAAATTTTTTCTCAGTTTCAATGTGTCCGTAATGTTTTTGTAATAGTCTTTGTATTGAATTTTTTTGACTTACAACATTTAATTTTTTGATGATAGTTTTTTGAGGTTCAACTTTGTCTGTTTGTTTGGTGATTGCTTTTTTGTTTTCTATTGGTTTAAGTGTTTCCTTTTTGTATTGAACTGTAAATCCCAATTTCTTAAAAAAGTTAGCAGTCTCTTGTCCGCCACTATATTCACTTTTTGAAATTTCTTTTTTGTTGGCTACGTAGTAAGCAAGTCCCCGAATGTGTTTTGCAGGATATTTTTTGTTGTTATAAATCAGAAATGTGTTTCGTGGTTCAGGATAATTTTCATTTGTCCTGTCAAAAAGTTTGTTCCGCTTCAGTTGAAAATGGACTCCTGAAAGGGTAGAATATAGGAAACTCACAATCAGAAGGAGCCACGTTATGGAACGCAACGTCATCACCGTT
>JAANMV010003379.1_pt1 | contig 13930 bp, 11 predicted proteins | sample 7279661 | NCBI WGS metagenome assembly JAANMV01 (sample SAMN14094540, study PRJNA606508) | bioreactor metagenome | isolation source: A lab-scale SPAN reactor treating ammonium-rich wastewater day 121 | place: Ireland: Galway | collected 2017-05-16 | reverse complement strand
CTATATCAGCTTCGCGTCCTTCCTGTTCTTCATCGGCATCGTGTTCTACACGCTCTTCGCCGGCAAGCGCGTGAACGTGCCGAACTACTGGAACGAGCACGCCGACACGCTGGAATGGACCCTGCCCTCGCCGCCGCCGGAGCATACCTTCGAGACCCTGCCCAAGCGCGAGGACTGGGATCGCGCCCAGGCGCATCGGTAGGCAAGGCGGCCCACGGGTCCATAAGGAGGCCGGAGGCAGCCCGGCCTCCTCGCGATGCGCAAAGCGGACCATGCGGCCCAGGACAAGAGAATTGCGTTAGAAATTCTAATGCTTCCCGAGAGGATATTCTCGTTTGCCCCAATGAGGCTATCGGGGAATAAACCGCCTGTCCGGGTCGCGGGGTGCCTTGGCGGAGATGAACGGTCATCAGCCCCGGCCAATTGAATTCACATGCCGGACCCTGCTTTCGTCCGCCGGAGCCTCCGGTGGCGCGGGTTCCGGTTGCCTGGTCGGAAAAAGCGCCCAGGTCGAATGTTGGGGGGAGGATGCAGGCCGCGTCCCGGCATCCGCGGCCCAAGACAGGCTGGCGCGGCCCAGGGGTTTTCCGGGGCTTCACGACCAGCGACTTCATGGGCCTGCGGAGGAGCCACGTCGGTGGAAGGGCCATGAAAACCGCGATGCGTATCGGGCCGCTTCCGCCAGCCTTCAGCGGAACGCCCAGTTCTGAGCCCAGGAAGGTATTCTATGGCCATATCCATTTTACCCGGCGGACCCGCGATGCGCGACGCCTCGGGACGGCTGCCGATCGACGAGGCGCCGCTCAAGACCATTCATGTCGTGGCGGCCGCGGCCGTCCTGGGCGGCGCGGTGCTGGACGGCTACGTCCTGGGCATCGTGGGGCCGGCGCTGTCCATCGCCAGGCAGGAATTGCAGCTTTCGGCGATCAGCCAGGGCCTGATCGCATCCAGCGCGCTGATCGGGGTGTTCATCGGCGGGCTGTTCTTTGGCAATCTGGCGGATCGTTTCGGCCGCCGTCCGGTCTTTGGCTGGAACCTGGCGGCCTTTATCGTGCTGTCGCTGCTCCAACTCTTCGTGCAGGATGTCTGGCAGCTGGTCGCGATCCGGCTGGCGCTGGGGCTGGCGATCGGCGTCGAATATGCCGTGGGCTCGTCGGTGCTGGCGGAATTCTCGCGCCGCAAGGGCAGGGGCGTGCTGCTGGGCTGCTTCTCGATCGGCTGGCAGGTGGGCTTTACCGTCGCCTTCATCGTCGGCTCGTTCTATGACGGCGACAACTGGCGGATGCTGCTGGCCTCGAGCGTGATCCCGGCGCTGATCACCTTCGCCTTGCGGATAACCCTGCCCGAGACGCCCATGTGGCTGAAGGGGCAGGGCCGCGATGCCGAGGCGCAGGCGATCGTCGACCGGCATTTCGGCGCGGAATATGCCATCCCCGACGTCGACCCGAACCCGCGGCACGCCTCGCCGCGCGAGCTTTTCACGGCCGAGACCTGGCGGCAGACGCTTTATTCCGGCTTGTTCTGGTTCTGCCAGGTCGGCCCGTTCTTCGGCATCTTCACCTTCATGATGCCGGTGCTGGAATCGCTGGGCCTGCAGGACGCGACCGCGGTGGACATGTCGCTGAACGCCATCCAGATCGCCGGGGCCGTGGTCGGCGTCTTCATGCTGCACTGGATGAGCCGGCGCGGCTTCGTGATCTGGACCTTCGTGATCGTGCTGCTGACCTTCCTGGCGCTGGGCCTGTTCCCGCAGGCGCCGACCTGGTTCATCGTCGCGCTGTTCGCGATCTACATGTTCGTCGCCCCGGCCGCGAACAACATCCAGTTCGTCTATCCGCCCGAGATCTTTGACACCCATGTGCGGGCGACGGGGGTCGGGTTTTCGGCTGCCTTCTCGCGCATATCGGCAGCGGGCGTGACCTATCTTCTGCCCTACCTGCTGCAAAGGTTCGGCTTTTCCGCGACCGTGATCATGATGGCCGCCTTCCCCTTGCTGGGGCTGGTCCTGTCGATCCTCTGGGCCCCGGAAACCAAGGGCAAGCACTTGCGCTGAACGCCGGGCGGGGGCTCGGGCCCCCGCCAGCCCGAGCCCCCTTCCTTGCGTTTCAGAAGGTCATGCGGGTGGTCAGGAAGAAGCTGCGCCCCGGCTCGGGGAAGCCCTCGACCAGCTGATAGTCCCGGTCGAAAAGGTTGCGGATGCCGAAGACGACGCTCGCCTGTTCGCTCGCCTGCCATTCCGCATCCAGGTTGGCCAACGCAAAGCCGCTCATGCGGGTATAGGCGATCTGTCCCGGATCCGAGGGCTGGATCGCGCTTTCCGACAGGCGGGAGCTGGAAAGCTCGACCGAGGGCGAGATGGTCAGGGCGTCCATCGCCCGCCAGTCGAGCCGCAGATAGGCGTTGTGGCGTGGCGTGTCGGTCGGGCGGTAGTCGGCGCGGACCGGGTCGGTGATGCCGCGATGCAGCCAGGTGTAGTTCGCGACCAGCCCCAGCCGGTCGCTGACCTGCCAGTTCGCCGCGATCTCGAAACCCTTGTAGGTGCCGTCGCCGACGTTCTGGCTTTGCACGATGGGCCGGTCGCGCTCATCATCCCATTGGTCGGTCGGCATCGATTGGATCATGTCCTTGACCTTGCTGTAGAACAGCGCCGTCTGGACCGTCGCCGGGCCGATCTGGCCGCCATAGCCGATCTCGATATTGGTGGCGCGTTCCGATTCCAGGGCGGGGTTCGGCAGGGCCGTGCCAAAGCGGGTGCTGTAGCGGTCGAACCGCGTCGGAAAGCGGGTGCGGGAGGACAGGCTGGCGTGATATTCGCCGCTGTCGTGGCTGTAGATCGCCGCCAGTTGCCAGTTCACCGCATCGGTCGAGCCGGTGGGATAGCTGCCGGGCACGGCCGGGCCGGGGAAGCCGCTGGTGTCGTTGTTGTCGGCCCGCAGCATCCTTGCCTTGTCGTAGCTGATGCCCGAGACGAGCCTCAGGGCCTGCGAATACTGCCAGCCATGTTCGAGCGCGACCGAGATCGTCTCTTCCTCGGACCGTTCCGGCAGGTCGGGTTCCCGGCCGGTGCCGGGGGCGACGGACTGGATGGAATCGTGCCGGTCGCGGCGGTAATGCAGCGCCGCCTTGACCTCGTGATCCGGGCCGAACTCGGTTCCGGCTTCGGCGCTCAGCCCCCAGGCCGCGTCCTTGTAGCGGCTGTCGAAAATGCGCGGCGCCAGGGTTTCCTGCGTGGTCTGCGTGGAATCGTCCCAGGACGACAGCAGGTTGTCGAAGCGGTTGTAATAGGCGCGGGTCTTCAGATAGCCGCCGGCCAGTTCGGTATGCGAATAAAAGGCAAGGCTGTCGATGTCCCATTCCGGCCATGTCCAGTCCCGCTGGTATCCGCCAGAACCGGTGTCCGGCCGGCCCCGCATCGGCAGGTCGATGTTGTAGGGCGCGCGCTTCGCCCCGGTCTGCCGGGTATAGCTGAGGACATATTCATCGGTCGCGTTCGGCGTCCAGCCGGCCTTGAGGTTCAGGCGGCTGTCGTCGGTATCGGCATATTCGCGCAGGCCCGCGCCCTGCTGCGGCCGCGGCACGAAGTCGCGCGACAGGTAGAAGCCGTCGCTGTCGCGCCGCATGTAGCTGCCTTGCAGCCAGAAATCCGCCTGCCGCGTGCCCAGCGACAGAAAGCCGCTGCGGGCGGCGATGTCGCCGCGGTTGCCGGCCTCGATGCCCAGGCGCGCCTCGCCCTCGAAGGGCGCGGAGGGCTGGCGGGTGACAAGGTTGATCGCCCCGCCCATGCCCCCCGGCCCGTTCAGGACCGAGACATGGCCCTTTTGCAGCTGGATCTCGGCCAGGTCCGGGGTCAGGAAACGGCCATAGTCCAGCCGGTTGTCAGCGGGTAGGTAGACGCGGATGCCGTCGATCGACAGCGGTACCTGGAAGCGGTCGAAGCCGCGGACATAGACCAGCCGCTCGTTCCGGCTGCCGCCGGTATTGCCGACCTGCACCCCCGGCGCGACCCGCAGCGCATCGTCCAGCGAGGTGCGGTTGCTGCGCAGGACATCCTTGGCGGTCACGGTGGTCGTGGTGCCGCCCCGGCCTTCGTCGTCCTCCGCCGTCAGGGTGATCGTGCCCAGCACGAAGACCTGCGACGGCTCGGCCACCTGCGCCGATGCCGGCGCGGGCGCCCAGCCCAGAATGGTGGCGCAAAGCAATCCCGCCCTTGTCGTGACCCGCATCCATGTCCCTCCCGAACAGCTCTCCACCAGCGGAGAGAATCGTTATGCTTGAGCAAACATAATGAAATCGCGACGGATGAACATAGGGCATTGGCGCGGAAGTCTTTCTTTCCGGGCGGTGGCGGTTTGAAGCGGCAGGGCCTTGCCAGCGCCCTCCGATATGTTTCAGTATCTATAACGGCGCGGAGATGATGGGAGGCGCGAATGGAAATCCGCTATGTCTGTTCCGACGGGCTGCCGGCTGGACCCCGATGCGCTGGAGGCGGCGGTGATGGCCGTCCATGACCGGCTGCCCGGTGCGCAGGGGCTGGTGGTGAACAAGTTCGGCAAGCAAGAGGCCGTGGGCCGCGGCCTGGTCGGTGCCATCGGCGAGGCCTGCGCGCGCGGGCTTCCGGTGCTGGTCGGCGTGTCGCCGCAATGGCGCGAGGCATTCCTGGCCTTTGCCGGCGGCGCGGCCGAACCGCTGCCGGCCGACGAGGATCAGGTTCTGGCCTGGCTGCAGGCGGCCTGCCTGCGCCGGGTCGCATAAACCCAGTCGATGGAAAGGGAGATTTCCAGATGAAGCTCAGCGCAAGAAACGTCCTGCCCGGCACGGTGGTCGAGATCGTCACCGGCGCCGTCACCAGCCATGTCCGCATCGACCTGGGCGGCAGCGTGGTGACAGCCTCGATCACCAATGACGCGGTGAAGGAGCTTGGCCTGACCGTCGGCAGCCGCGCCTCGGCCGTCATCAAGGCGTCCGACGTGATGGTGGGCGTGGATGAATGAGGTTGGCACCGACGACCTGCGACCGCATGAGCAGGCCGTCGTCCCGCCGCAGGGCTTCGACGCGCAGCTTTGGTTCATCGGCCGTATCCGCACGCCCTGGACCCGACGCGGCGACTGCCCGCATCGCGGCGATGCCGCCGACGGGCCGGACTGCCGGATCGAGCTGTTCGAGCCCTGGGTTCCGGGACTGACCGGGATCGAGGCGCATGCCAACCTGCAGATCCTTTACTGGATGGACCGGGCGCGGCGCGACCTGGTCCTGCAGAACCCGAAGTTCGGCGAGCGCGCGACCGGCACCTTTGCCCTGCGCTCGCCGGTGCGTCCCAACCCGATCGCCTCGTCGGTGGTGCGGCTGCTGGCGGTCGAGGGGCCGGTGCTGATCGTGCGCGGGCTGGATTGCCTGGACGGCACGCCGCTTCTTGACATCAAGGCCGCGTTCGGAGCGATGGCATGATGCGGCTGACCCGCCGCGCCCTGGCCGGCGTGCTTTCGATCCTGGTCGCGGCCGGCCCCGCCCTTGCCCAGGAGGGCAAGACCGTGACCGATGCCGGCGGACGGCAGGTCCGGGTTCCGGTCGATCCCGCCAGGGTCTTTGCCGCCGGCCCCCCTGCGGCCACGCTGCTTTATACGCTGAAGCCCCAGGCGATGATCGGCTGGGTCCGCGCGCCGAAGCCGGCCGATCTGGCCTGGCTGCGGCCCGAGGTTGCGGACCTGCCCGAACTGGGGCGGCTGACCGGCCGGGGCGACACGCTGAACCTCGAGGTGCTGCTTGCGGCGGGGGCCGACCTGATCGTGGATTACGGCACGGTGAACGCGACCTATGTCGATCTGGCCGGCCGCGTCCAGGAACAGGCGGGCGTGCCCTATGTGCTGATCGACGGCAGCTTTGCGCAGATGCCGCGGTCGATCCGGCAGATGGCCGACCTGCTTGGCGTCCCCGCGCGCGGCGAGGCCCTGGCGGCATATGCCGAAACCACGCTGGCGGATCTGGACGCGCTTCTGGCCGAGGTGCCGCAGGCCGCGCGGCCCAGGGTCTATCTTGCGCGCGGCCCGGAAGGCGTGGAGACCGCCGGCCGCGGCTCGATCAATGCCGAGATCATCGAGCGCGTGGGCGCAAGGAATGTCGCCGAGACGGAAGGCGACGGGCTTGCCACCGTCTCGCCCGAGCAGGTGCAGGCCTGGGCGCCGGACGTGATCGTCACCATCGACCGGGATTTCGCCGCCAAGGTGGCGCAGATGCCGGAATGGCAGGGCATTCCCGCGGTGGCGAACGGGCGCGTCCATCTGGCGCCCGCGGTCCCCTTCGGCTTCATCGACGCGCCGCCTTCGGTCAATCGCCTGGCCGGGCTGGTCTGGCTTTCGGACAAGCTTTATCCCCAGGCCGCGACCGGCGACCTGCACGCCAAGATCGCCGAGTTCTACGCGCTGTTCTATGGCCGGCGCCCGGACGATGCCGCGCTGGCGGCCTTGCTGGGTGACTGAGCGGCGGCTGAACGGCTGGCTCGCATTGGGGCTGATCGCCACGCTGGCGATCGGCGCGGCGGTCGGCCCCTATGCGATCGCGCCGCAGCAACTGGTGGCCGTCCTGTCGGGGGACCGCTCGGACCCGCAGGCGGTGACGGTGCTGTGGAACATCCGCCTGCCGCGGGTGCTGGCGGCGGCCATGGTCGGCGCGGCCCTGGCGGCGGCGGGGGCGGCCTACCAGACCACCTTCCGCAATCCGCTGGTCTCGCCGGACATCCTGGGCGTGTCGGCCGGGGCGGGGTTCGGCGCCGTGCTGGGCATCCTGCTGGGCTGGCCGGTCATGGCCATCCAGATGCTGGGCTTCGGCACGGGGCTTGCCACCGTGGCGATGGTCCTGGGCCTGACCATGGTGCTGCGCGGTGCGGGACAGGTGCTGGTCATGGTGCTGTGCGGCATCGCCATCGGTGCGCTGGCGGGGGCCGGGATCTCGCTGGTCAAGCTGCTGGCCGACCCCGAGCAGCAATTGCCCGCCATCACCTTCTGGCTGATGGGCAGCCTGGCCGGGGTCAAGCGCCCGGACATCGCGGCGGCGCTGCCTGCGCTGCTGGTCGGGCTTGCGCCGCTGCTGGCGCTGCGCTGGCGGATCGGGCTTTTGGCCATGGGCGACGACGAGGCGCGGTCGATGGGGATCGACGCCACCCGCCTGCGGCTGCTGGTCATCGCCTGCGCCACGCTGATGACGGCCGCGGCGGTGGCGCTGGCGGGGGTGATCGGCTGGATCGGGCTGATGGTGCCGCATATGGCGCGGTTGCTCACCGGCCCCCGCTTCGACCGGCTGCTGCCGGCGGCCATCCTGATCGGCGCGGGCTTCATGGTGCTGGTCGATACCAGCGCGCGCAGCATCGCCATGGTCGAGGTGCCGCTGGGCATCCTGACCGCGGTCCTCGGCGCGCCGCTTTTCGTCTGGCTGCTGGCGCGGGGGGCGAAGGCATGGAGCGAATGACCCCGCTGCTGACCGCCACGGGCCTTGCCATCGGCCATGGCGGCAGGGTGCTGATCCGGGGCATCGACCTGAGCCTGGATCGGGGAAGCGTGCTTTGCCTGCTTGGACCGAACGGCGCCGGCAAGACCACGCTGTTTCGCACCCTGCTGGGGCTGATCCCGCCCGTCCATGGCCGGATCGCGCTGGGCGGCGAGCCGCTGTCCCGCCTGTCGCGGCTCCAGGTCGCCGCCCGGCTGGCCCATGTGCCGCAGGCGCTGGCGACGCCCTTTGCCTTTACCGCCCTCGACATCGTGCTGATGGGGGCGGCGGCCCGGCTTGGTCCCTTTGCCCGTCCGGGCCGGGCCGAGGCGGAACGGGCGATGGCGGCGCTGGACAGGCTTGGCATCGCCGACCTGGCCGGGGCCGAAGTCACCCGGCTTTCGGGCGGCCAGCGCCAGCTGGTGCTGATCGCGCGGGCGCTCGCGCAGGAGGCGGCGGCAATGGTGATGGACGAACCCACCGCCAGCCTGGATTTCGCCAACCGCCGGCAGGTCGGCCATGCGATCCGTCGCCTCGCGGATGCCGGAACCGGGATCATCCTGTCCAGCCACGATCCCGACCACGCCGCCGCCATCGCCGACCGAGCGCTGCTCCTGAACCGCTCGGGCCTGCTCGCCTCGGGGACGGTCGCAGAGACGATGACGGCCGGGAACCTGTCCCGCCTCTATGGCATCCCGGTTCGCAGGGAACAGGGGGACGACGGCCGCCTGCGCTTTTATTGACGGCGCCGATGCGGCAACCGGGGCGTCGCAAACAAAATGCCTGCCATTGCCCGCCAGTTTGCCGCGCGGGTGATTGACCGGCCTTCCAGGCAATGCATTTCGGTCCGAATAGGCACGTCATAGGCTGATTCAAGGGAAGGGGATTTCAGCGGCGTCCCCAATTTCACCGCGCGAAAATGGGCGCTTTGCTTTTGCGGATTGCCCCCATTCTCGTTGCGCGCTTCGAAAAACCCCGGTAATCTCAATATGCTGAAAAGGCTGCATGAGGTGGACTTCATGACCGCTGAAGAGACCCCCGGCAATATGGATCCGAACAGCATCCTGCTTCATAGCTGCGTGTCGCGGGATCTCTACGAGGCAATGACGCAAGGAAAACCGCCCGGCTCGGCCAGGGACGCATTTTCCGTCATGATCGAGATGAACAATAATTTCCCAGGTGGCGCGCGCATGGCTCGGGCGGCGCTCGTCGCGAGCTATCGGGAAAAGGCCGATGTCGCGAACGAACGAAAGCTGGGATTCGTTGCCGAAATCCTGGCCTTGGCCGAGATTCAGGGTCCGTGGAAAAAGATCGGCTTCAACGCGTCTGATGAACTCAACCTTGTTACCTCGTCCTTTACCGAAGGCTATCTTTTCGGGCGGCTGTCGCGCGGCACCATCCGGCGCATCGCGCAGAACTGCCAGGAAGAGCGGGACGGGCCGATCTACAAGCTGTGGCTGGACCAGCCTTTCCAGGCGAGCGTCTATAAATCCTACAAGACCATCAAATGCGATGCCGCGCGGGTCGCCTTCGGCGCGCAGGGCGAGGACATCGTCTGGGCGGTGGCCGATACCGGCATCGACGGCACGCATCCGCATTTCCGGCCCTACGACACGCTGGAGCCGCCGGCGGGCCTGAACCACTACGACTTCACCCGGACGCATGAAAGCGACAGCGCTGCGGCCAAGGCGGCGCTGTGCGACCAGGACGGGCATGGCACCCATGTCGCCGGCATCATCGCCGGCGAAACCAACGTCAGGATGCAGACGCCCGAGGGCAAGCCGCTGATCGACGGCATGGACATCAGCATCGACACCCGCCCCGACGGCATCAGGGTCGAGGAAAGCTCGCTTGCCCGGCCGCCCGAGGTGATCCTGGGCGTGGCGCCGCGAACGCGGCTGATCAGCCTCAAGGTGTTGTCGCGCGCCCGCGACGACAGCGGCATCAGCAATGTCATCGCCGCCATCGGCTATGTGCAGCGGCTGAACGAATACGGTCGCAACCTGCGCATCCACGGATTGAACCTGAGCCTTGGCTACAGCTTCGACCCGACCTGGTTCGCAGCGGGGCAAAGCTCGATCTGCAAGGAGGTCAACCGGCTGGTGCGCTCGGGCGTGGTGGTGGTGGTCGCGGCGGGAAATGCGGGCTTCGGCTATGTCGACGACCAGAACAGCAGGCTGCATTCCAGCGCCAACGCCTCGACCATCGCCGATCCCGGCAATGCCGAGCTGGCCATCACCGTCGGCTCGACCCATCGCGACCGGCCGCATGAATACGGGGTCTCGTTCTTTTCCGCCAAGGGGCCGACCGTCGATGGCCGGATGAAGCCGGATCTTCTGGCGCCGGGCGAGCGGATCGTTTCGTGCCATCCGGGCGACAAGGACCGCATGGCCAGCTTCAAGGAGCGCTCGGGCACAAGCATGGCCGCGCCCCATGTCTCGGGCCTTGTCGCGGCGCTGCTTTCCGTGCGGCGCGAGTTCATCGGCCAGCCCGAGCGCGTCAAGCAGATCCTCATGGACAGCGCGACCGACCTGGGCCGCGTTCCCAGCTTCCAGGGCGCCGGGCTGGCCGACCTGATGCGTGCGCTGCAATCCATCTGACCGCAGGAGCGAACCATGCCCGATATCGACGGAACCCCCCTGGTCTGGCTGAGCTTCGACAGCGAGGGCCGCCTGGACGACAACCCCAAGCCCCTGCACGCGCTGCACGAGGCCATGCAGAGGGTGCAGGCGACCGATGTGCTGGTCCTTTCCCACGGCTGGAAGAACACCCAGGCGCAGGCGGCGCGGCTTTACCAGGCGATCTGGCGCAATGCCCGGCCGCATATCCCGTCCTCGCGCCGCTTCGTGCTGGCCGGCATCGCCTGGCCTTCGGTCGCCTTTCCCACGGATTTCGACGACCGGGCCGGGCGCGAGACCGCAGGCGGGGCGCTGGCCGCGCCCTTGGCGGGGGGGCCGTCCGACCTCGACCCCCGGACCTTTGAACGCATCCTGCGCCAGTCCTTGCCCGGCAAGGAGAACGCCAGGCTGCGCAGCTTGGCCCGCGCCGCCGCGAGCGACCCCAGCGCCGAGACGAAAGCCGCCCTGGCCGCTGAACTGGCCAGGCGGATGCAGGCCTTGGCCGCCGGGGACGATGCCGAGCTTTCGGACGAGGCGGAGCTGATCGCCCGCCGGGCCAGCAGCAACCCCGAATTGCTGTTCCAGATCAGCGCGAAACCCTTCGTGCCGCGGGATGGCGAAGACGGCGGCGCGGCCGGCGGGGACGGCGCCGGGCAGGTCGTCCGTGGTCCCCTGGCCAGCATCGCCCGGCTGGCGAACCAGTTCACCTATTACCCGATGAAGCGCCGGGCAGGAAAGGTCGGCCGCATGCTGGGCGGCTACCTGGACCCCCAGCCCTTCCTGGCGAATACCCGGCTTCACCTGGCGGGCCACAGTTTCGGCGGCAGGCTGGTCACGGCCTGCGCGTCCCAGATGAAATCGCTGCGCCCGCAAAGCCTGACCCTGCTGCAAGCCGCCTTCTCGCATAACGGGCTGGCGGCCAGTTCACCGGCGGGGCCGGGATATTTTGCCGATGTGCTGGCCGAACAGCGGGTCCGCGGTCCGATCGCCATCACCCATACGCATAACGACCGGGCCTGCACCTTCTACTATGCGCTTGCCTCGCGCCTGGCGGGCGATGGGACGATGGCGATCGGGGACGCCAACGACCGCTATGGCGCGATGGGGGCCAATGGCGCGCAGCACGTGAATGCCCTGCGCCATGGCGGCTTTCCCCCCTCGTCCGGCCATCGGCCCGTCGCGGACAGGGTGAACAACTATCTGGCCGACAAGGTGGTGGTGGCGGTTCCGGGCGGAACGGATGCGCATAACAATATCGGCAATGCCGGGATCGGGGCCTTGCTGGGAAGCGTCGTTTCGCTCTGACTGCCGGGTCGCCCGGACCTGCATTGACCCTTCCGTGCCGGGCGAAAACGGCCTGATTTCCTGATGGTTTCCGGCCTGGGCCGGGGCGCGCCGGACAACCTGTCCTGGCGGCTGGACAGATTGTCCATTGAAATCAACCCCATGCATTCCGCACCTTGTGCCAAAACCCGAGGGGAGCGGGACGGGGGGATAAGCGTCCATGCTCGCAAGAAAAAGGGCAGGCGGCGGCCGGTTCCGACGGGTCGCGCGCGCATATTCGTTTCAGGGAGGGGAATGATGACGGCCATAGAAGATTTTCCAGGATTCCGGGCACCCTTGTTGTCCCGCGAGCGCACGATAGCGCGGCCGGGCTTCAACCGCTGGCTGGTGCCGCCCGCCGCGCTGGCGATCCACCTGTGCATCGGCATGGCCTATGGCTTTTCGGTGTTCTGGCTGCCGCTGTCGCGCGCCATCGGCATCAGCGACCCGGTCGTCTGCGAAGGGATGGGCCTGAGTTCGGCCCTGTTCACGACCAGCTGCGACTGGCGCGTCGCCGATCTGGGCTGGATCTATACGCTGTTCTTCGTGCTGCTGGGTTCCTCGGCCGCGATCTGGGGCGGCTGGCTGGAAACCGCCGGCCCGCGCAGGGCGGGCGTCGTCGCGGCCCTGTGCTGGTCGGGCGGCATGGTCGTTTCGGGCTTCGGGGTGATGACGCATCAACTGTGGCTGATGTGGCTCGGCTCGGGCCTGATCGGCGGCATCGGCCTGGGCCTGGGCTATATCTCGCCGGTCTCGACGCTGATCAAGTGGTTTCCCGACCGGCGCGGCCTGGCGACCGGCATGGCGATCATGGGCTTTGGCGGCGGCGCGATGATCGGGGCGCCGCTGGCGGACCGGCTGATGAACCATTTCCAATCCGTGACCGGCGTCGGCGTGTGGCAGACCTTCTTCGTCATGGCGGTGGTCTATTTCGTCTTCATGCTGGCGGGCGCCTTCGGTTATCGGGTGCCGCCCGCCGGCTGGAAGCCCGAAGGCTGGCAGCCCAAGGTCTCGGCCCGGAAGGCGGGGATGATCACCCGGCATCACGTCCACCTGAGGGACGCGCACAAGACCCGGCAGTTCTGGCTGATCTGGCTGGTGCTGTGCCTGAACGTCTCGGCCGGGATCGGGGTGATCGGCATGGCCTCGCCCATGCTGCAGGAAATCTTCGCCGGATCGCTGGTCGGCCGGCCGGACCTGGGCTTTACCCAGCTGGACGCCGGCCAGAAAGCGGCCATCGCGGCCATCGCCGCGGGTTTCGCGGGGCTCTTGTCGCTGTTCAACATCGCCGGGCGGCTGTGCTGGGCCTCGGCCTCGGACCGGCTGGGGCGCAAGACCACCTATTTCATCTTCTTCGGCCTGGGGATCGTGCTTTACCTGCTGGCGCCAAGTGCCGCGTACTCGGGCAACCAGGTGCTGTTCGTGGCGATGATCTGCGTCATCATCTCGATGTATGGCGGCGGGTTCTCGACGGTGCCGGCCTATCTGGCGGATGTCTTCGGCACGCAATTCGTGGGCGCGATCCATGGCCGGCTGCTGACCGCCTGGGCGACGGCGGGGATCGTCGGCCCGGTCGTCGTGAACTACCTGCGCGAGGCGCAGATCGCGGCGGGCGTGCCGCGGGCGCAGGCCTACGACTACACGATGTATATCCTTGCCGGGTTCCTGGCCGTCGGGCTGGTCTGCAACGCGCTGGTGCGGCCGCTGGACGAGAAGTGGTTCATGAAGCCCGAAGAGGTCGCGGCCCTGCAGGCCGGCGAGGCAACCGCCGGCCAGGTCCAGAGCGGATCGTTCGGAATCGACCGGGGCCGGTTCGACCTGCCGGCGATGCTGGCCTGGGCGGCGGTCGGCATCCCGCTGGCCTGGGGGGTGTGGACGACGATCATGAAGACCGCGGCCCTGTTCGGCTGATGGCTGCGCCCGCCGCCCATGGCCCGCAAGTCCGGGCGGCGGGATCACGCGGCGGGCAGCCAGATGCGGAAGGTGCTGCCGCCCGCATCGCTGCTGGCGGCGATGCTGCCGCCTTGCCGCTCGACCAGCCTGCGGCAGATCGACAGGCCTAGCCCGGTGCCGCCGCTGCGCCCGCGGCTGGTGACGAAGGGCTCGAACAGGCGCTTCAGCACTTCGGGCGGGATGCCCTCGCCCTGGTCCGAGACCTGCAGCATCACCCCTGCCGCGCCGTCGCGGTCCTGGTCCTGCACCAGGATGCGGATCTCGCCGCCCCGCGGCATGGCATGGACCGCGTTGACGATCAGGTTGACCAGCACCTGCTGCAGGGCGATGCGGCTGATGCGGGCCGGCCGATCCGAGCGGATGTCCCGGCGCAGCGAGACCGAGGACCGGGCAAGCATATGCGCCACCAGCGGCACGCAATCGGCCACGGCCCGCCCCGGATCGGAAAGGGGATGCTCTTCCGCGGTCTGGTCCGTCCGGGCGAAGTCCAGCAATTGCGCGACGATCCGCGAGATGCGCTGCACCTGCTCGTCGATCAGCCGCAATTCGGTCTCGGCCGG
>JAANMV010003377.1_pt1 | contig 13932 bp, 10 predicted proteins | sample 7279661 | NCBI WGS metagenome assembly JAANMV01 (sample SAMN14094540, study PRJNA606508) | bioreactor metagenome | isolation source: A lab-scale SPAN reactor treating ammonium-rich wastewater day 121 | place: Ireland: Galway | collected 2017-05-16 | reverse complement strand
CTTGGCAATGGGCATGCCGACGATGGCCAGCGCCATGATGGGCGTGCCGCCCATGGCGTAGATGTCGGACAGCGCATTGGTCGCGGCGATGCGGCCGAAGTCGTACGGGTCGTCCACGATGGGCGTGAAGAAGTCGGTGGTGGCCACCAGCGCCTGCTGGTCGTTCAGGCGGTAGACGGCGGCGTCGTCGCTGGTCTCGGTGCCCACCAGCAGCTCGGGCGGCACCAGGCCCTGCGGCGCGCGTGCCAGAATCTCGCGCAGCAAGCCGGGTGCAATCTTGCAGCCACACCCTCCGCCGTGCGCGAACTGGGTAAGCTTGATGTTTTCAGCAATCACGGGAGAGGCATCGTTCATGGTGGCGTGATTGTGCCAGCCATGCCACTTTTTCACCTTTTCTCCACTGGAGTTTTCCCATGAGCCACCGCGGCCCCGTGCGCGTAGCCGACCGGCATGCCTTCGACACCCTGATCGACGCACGCTCGCCCGCCGAATTCGCGCTCGACCACCTGCCCGGCGCCATCAACTGCCCCGTGCTGGACGACGAGGAGCGCCGCATTGTCGGCACGCTCTACAAGCAGCAGGGCGCTTTCGAGGCGCGGCGCGTGGGCGGTGCCATGGTGGCGGCCAACCTGGCGCGCCACCTGCGGGAGCAGTTTGCTGACAAGCCCGCCACCTGGAAGCCGCTGGTGTACTGCTGGCGCGGCGGCATGCGCAGCGGCTCCATGGTGACCTGGCTGCGCCTGGTCGGCTGGGATGCGCAGCAACTGGCCGGGGGCTACAAAAGCTGGCGCCGGCATGTCATCGACCGCATCGAGGCCCTGGGCCCGCAACTGCCGCTGCGCGTGCTGTGCGGCCCCACCGGCAGCGCCAAGACGCGCGTGCTGCAGGCCCTGGCGGCACGCGGCGCGCAGGTGCTGGACCTGGAGGCCTGCGCGCGCCATCGGGGCTCGGTGCTGGGCGCCTGGCCTGGCGTGGCGCAGCCCTCGCAGACGGCGTTCGAGACCCTGCTGGCCCAGGCGCTGGAGCCGCTGGACCTGCAGCGCCCGATTTTTGTCGAGGCCGAGAGCAGCCGCATCGGCCGCATTGCGGTGCCCCAACCGCTGGTGCAGCGCCTGCGCGCCAGCCCTTGTATCGAGATTCAAGCCAGCCCGGCGGCACGCCTGGCCTTTTTGCTGCGCGACTACGCCAACCTGGGCGACGACCCGGCCGCGCTGGCCCGGCAGCTGGGCACGCTGCGCGAACTGCATGGCAGGCAGGTGATCGAGCGCTGGCAAGGCTGGGCCGCCGAGGGCGCGCTGGAACCGCTGTTCGCCGAACTCATGGCGCTGCACTACGACCCGCTGTACGCCCGCTCCCAAAGCACGCACCTGCACCAGTGGGCGCAGCGCCAGGTGGTGCAGGCCGATACGTTGACACCTGCAGGCATCGAAGCCCTGGCCGGGCAGGTGCTGGCCCTGGCAACAGAAATTTAAGAAAAAAGTGCCTCTAGCGCTTATCTAGAAAGCGTCGATAGCTATTATTTATATAGCATTTCAACACGCCGGCGGGATGCGCTGGCACCCTGTTCACTGGCGCACGAAGTCGATGACGATGGCGCCGGGCTCGCGCTGCTGGTACGCGATGCGCACGGCCTCGCCATAGCGCATTTGCATCTGCTGCAGCAGGGGCAGCGGATCGTGGTCGTTGACGAAACGCATCGTCTCGCCCGGGTGCAGAGAATCGAGCGCGCCGAAGATGGCCGCATGGCGGAAGCGCTTGGCAACGCCGCGGGCGTCGAAGGGGTAGATGGCGTCGGGCGAGGTGTGGACGTGGGCGTTCATGGTCGGTCGCAGTAGATAAACAAAGATTCACCAAAAATGAATCTTCAGTATAAGACGCCCTCCGCTGCCCCGCCCGATTGCCCCTGATGGCGCCAGGGCGGTCCGTCTGCTGTGGTCCAACGGTGTGAATGAATCCGGCATGCCCGAGCAGGCCGCGAAAACGCGGCCGATCTTGGCGCAAAGCACAGCCATATTCAGACCATGCGGGCAGGCACCACCCAGGCATCGAACTGCTCGGCCGTCACATGGCCGCTTGCCATGGCCGCCGCGCGCAGGCTCAGGCCCTGCTGGTGGGCCATCTTGGCGATCTGCGCGGCCTTGTCGTAGCCAATGTGCGGGTTGAGCGCCGTTACCAGCATCAGCGAGCGCTCCAGCAGTTCGGCGATGCGCGCACGGTTGGGCACGATGCCCACCGCGCAATGGTCGTTGAAGCTGCGCATGCCGTCGGCCAGCAGCCGCACGCTCTGCAGGAAGTTGTGCACCACCATAGGGCGGAACACATTCAGCTCAAAGTTGCCGCTCGCGCCGCCGATGTTGATGGCCACATCGTTGCCCATCACCTGGCAGCACAGCATGGTCAGCGCCTCGCACTGCGTCGGGTTGACCTTGCCCGGCATGATGGACGAGCCCGGCTCGTTCTCGGGAATGCTGATCTCGCCCAGGCCGCTGCGCGGCCCGCTGGCCAGCCAGCGCACATCGTTGGCGATCTTCATCAGGCTGGCGGCCAGCGTCTTGAGTGCGCCATGGCCGTGCACCAGCGCATCGCAACTGGCCAGGGCCTCGAACTTGTTCGGCGCGGTGACAAAGGGCAGACCCGTCAGGTCGGCCAGCTCTTGCGCCACATCCTGCGCATAGCCCGGAGGGGCGTTCAGCCCCGTGCCCACCGCCGTGCCGCCCAGCGCCAGCTCGCACAGATGCGGCAGCGCGGCGCGCACATGCTGCTCGGCGTGCTGCAGCTGCGCCACCCAGCCCGAGATCTCCTGCCCCAGCGTGAGTGGCGTCGCGTCCTGCAGGTGCGTGCGGCCGATCTTCACCACGTCCGCGAATTCCTCGGCCTTGCCGGCCAGCGTGGCGCGCAGCGCGTGCAGGGCGGGCAGCAACTGGTGCATGAGTGCATCCACGGCCGCGACATGCATCGCCGTGGGGAACACGTCATTGCTCGACTGGCTCAGGTTCACCTCGTCGTTCGGGTGCACCAGGCGATCCTGCCCCCGGCTGCCGCCCAGCAGCTCGCTGGCGCGGTTGGCCAGCACCTCGTTCATGTTCATGTTCGTCTGCGTGCCCGATCCGGTCTGCCAGACCACGAGCGGGAACTCCTCGGTCCAAGCGCCCTGGATCACCTCATCCGCCGCCGCCACAATGGCCGTGGTCTTGGCGGCCTCCAGCAGGCCCAGGCGGTGGTTGACGTAGGCGCTGGCGCGCTTGACCTGCGCCAGCGCGCGCAGCAGCTCGGGCGCCATGCGCTCGCCCGAGATGGCGAAATGCTCCAGCGAGCGCTGGGTCTGCGCCCCCCACAGCCGTCCGGCGGGCACGTTGATGGGGCCGAAGCTGTCGCGCTCAGTGCGCGTGGCAATGGATGATGCGTTCGAGGCTGCCATACCAACTCCTTGCGGTGGAACAACCGCAGGATACCCTCGAAACCCTGCCGACAGATCCGCGCAAGCCCAGGAGGGATAATCGCAGGCTTCGCGAAACCCGTTCTTCACCCCACGCCATGACGACCATCCGCCAAGAAGACCTGATCGAGTCCGTTGCCGCCGCGCTGCAGTACATCAGCTACTACCATCCGGCCGACTACATTGCCCACCTGGCCCGCGCCTACGAACGCGAGCAAAGCCCTGCCGCCAAGGACGCCATCGCGCAGATCCTGACCAACAGCAAGATGAGCGCCACGGGCCACCGCCCGATCTGCCAGGACACCGGCATCGTCAACGTCTTCCTGAAAATCGGCATGGACGTGCGCTGGGAAGGCTTCACCGGCAGCCTGGACGACGCCATCAACGAAGGCGTGCGCCGGGGCTACAACCACCCCGACAACACCCTGCGCGCCAGCGTGGTGGCCGACCCGCTGTTCGCCCGCAAGAACACCAAGGACAACACGCCCGCAGTGATCTTCACCGAGATCGTGCCCGGCGACCAGGTCGACGTGACCGTGGCCGCCAAGGGCGGCGGCTCCGAGAACAAGAGCAAGATGGTCATGCTCAACCCCAGCGACAGCGTGGTGGACTGGGTGCTCAAGACCGTGCCCACCATGGGCGCCGGCTGGTGCCCGCCCGGCATGCTGGGCATCGGCATCGGCGGCACGGCCGAGAAGGCCGTCCTCATGGCCAAGGAAAGCCTGATGGACGACATCGACATGTACGAGCTGCAGGCCAAGGCCGCCAAGGGCGAGAAGCTCACGCAGACGGAAGAACTGCGCCTGGAGCTGTTCGACAAGGTCAACGCCCTGGGCATCGGCGCGCAGGGCCTGGGCGGCCTGACCACGGTGCTCGACATCAAGATCAAGATGTACCCCACGCACGCGGCCTCCAAGCCCGTGGCCATGATCCCCAACTGCGCCGCCACACGCCATGCGCACTTCGTCATGGACGGCAGCGGCCCGGTCTACATGGACCCGCCAAGCCTCGACCTTTGGCCCCAGGTGGACTGGATGCCCGACACGCAGAAGAGCAAGCGCGTCAACCTCGACACTCTCACGCCCGCCGAAGTGGCGAGCTGGAAGCCTGGCGACACCCTGCTGCTCAACGGCAAGATGCTCACCGGCCGTGACGCCGCGCACAAGCGCATCCAGGACATGCTGGCCAAGGGCGAGAAGCTGCCGGTGGACTTCACCAACCGCGTGATCTACTACGTCGGCCCGGTCGATCCGGTCAAGGACGAGGCCGTGGGCCCCGCCGGTCCGACCACCGCCACGCGCATGGACGGTTTCACCGAGATGATGCTCGCCCAGACCGGGCTGATCGCCATGATCGGCAAGGCCGAGCGCGGCCCCGTCGCCATCGAGGCCATCAAGAAGCACCAGTCGGCCTACCTGATGGCCGTGGGCGGCGCCGCCTACCTGGTCTCCAAGGCCATCAAGACCGCCAAGGTGGTGGGCTTTGCCGACTTAGGGATGGAAGCCATCTACGAGTTCGACGTGGTGGACATGCCCGTGACCGTGGCCGTCGATGCGGGTGGCACCAGCGCCCACATCACCGGCCCGGCCGAATGGCAAAAGCGCATTGCCACGGGCGAATTCAAGGGCATCGGCGTCGCCGCGGCCTGAGCACCACACGGCACCTGCCCGCCATCCGCGCGGGCAGGTGCCGCAGCGCACCCCAGCCATGACAGCAGCGCAGCAGCCCATCGGCGTCTTCGACAGCGGTGTCGGGGGCCTGAGCGTGCTGCAGGCGCTGCGCGCCGAGCTGCCGCACGAGCGCTTCGTCTACCTGGCCGACAGCGGCAACGCCCCCTATGGCGAGCGCGGCGATGCCTTCGTGCAGGCGCGCACCCACGCCATCACCGACTACCTGTGCCAGCAGCACCACATCAAGGCGCTGGTGGTGGCCTGCAACACGGCCACTGCCGCAGCCATCCATGAAGCCCGTGCGCGCCACCCGGCACTGCCTTTGGTGGGCGTCGAACCTGCCCTCAAGCCCGCCGTGGCCGCCAGCAAGACCGGGCACATTGGCGTCATCGGCACGCGCGGCACGCTGACCAGCGCCAAGTTCGCCAAGCTGCTGGCCTCGCTCGACGGGCAGGCGCATTTCGTCGTGCAGCCCTGCGACGGCCTGGCACATGCCATCGAACGCAGCACCGCGCAGGCCGTTCCCGCCGCCTCAGACGCTACGGAAACAAGAGCACTCTGCGCACGCTACACGGGCGCCATGGGCCGATTTGGCACTCAGGCAGGCGAGATGGACACGCTGGTGCTGGGCTGCACGCACTACGTGTTTGTGCAAGACGAATTGCGCAGCCTGCTCGGCCCCCACATCCGCTTGATGGATACCGGCGAACCCGTGGCACGGCAAACACGGCGCCTGCTACAGGCGACGGGCACGCTGGCGCCCGAAAACGGCACACCGGCCCCGGCCATCACCCTGCTCACCACGGGCGCTCTGGAGCCCCTGCAAAACGCCGCCACGCGCTGGCTGCAGCTCCCTGCAGAGTGCTGCGCCACGGTGGATCTGCCGGTGGGTTGGAGCGCTGATCCTGTCAGGTAAAAATGGCGCCAGCGCTTTGCTGACAAGCGTCAACAGCTATCAACAACAGAGCAAACTACGCCGAATCAGCGGCCCACAGCCGCTCCCCGCCGAGCTCCACATGGGTGAGGTACAGCCGCACATCGAGCTCCAGCTGGTGGTAGCGCGGCTCCATGTGCTCGCACAGCTGGTAGAAGGCCTTGTTGTGCTGCTTCTCCCGCAGGTGGGCCAGCTCGTGCACGACGATCATGCGCAGGAACTCGTCAGGCACCTGCTTGAACATCGCTGCGACACGGATCTCGTGCTTGGCAGTCAGCCGGTTGCCCTGCACGCGCGAGATGGATGTATGCAGGCCCAGTGCATGGCGCACCACATGGATCTTGCTGTCGAACACGACCTTGTTCACCGCATCCGCATTGCGCAGGTGGCGGTTCTTGATCTCCGTGGCGTAGTGGTAGAGCGCCTTGTCGGTGCGCACGCCATGGGCTTGCGGGTATCTGCGCTGCAACAACGGCGCAAGCGCGCGGCGGTCTTCACGCAACAAGCCAAGCACCTGCTCCTGCAAGGTGGCCGGGTACGCACCCAGGTAGGTCAGTTCGGCGGGCATGGTAATCACCGGGCACAGCGACGGGCGCCGGGCCGTGAGAAGCGCCTCAGTGGAGATGCCGTGGACGGCGGCCGCCGCTGCCATGGCCACCGCTGCCAGACCCACCCGGGCCCCGCGGGGGCTTGCCGATCTCCAGCGAGTTCACCAGGGCATCAAACCGCTGGCTGAACAGCTTGTCGATCTCGGCCACCACGCCGCCGAGTTCGGAGCCGTCGAAATGGCGCTCCATCATGTTCACCACGTCCTGCACCAGCAGGTCACGCTGCACCTGCATGATGGCGGCCGGTGTCGGTCCGACAAACAGCATGACGAAGTCGTCGCGCGACTCCGCACTTTCGTCGGCCTCGTCCTCGTCGAACTCCACGTCGTAGAAGGTGACCTCGATGGCCGCGCCCTGCTCGGCCAAGTCGTTCAGGCTCATGCACATCTCGTCGAGCGACTGGCGGAAATCCTCGTCGCCCCGCACCGTCCAGCACATCTGCAACATGTGGCCCTTGGCATCGAACTGGATGCCCGGCTCTTCCTCGTAAGCGCTGGCTGCGCCATCGGCCAGCGAACGGGCGCCAGCGTACTTCCAGAGGGGCTTGAGTGCTTCCTGCAACTGGTCATATCCGGCATCGGCCCGCAACAGCACCTGGCCATGGACATGGATTTCGAAGGGAGCGTTGTAGTTTGACATGATTGAATCGTAATGGTGGTGCCCCGAGCCGGGGTCGAACCGGCACGCCCCTTTGCAGGAAGCGGCGGATTTTAAGTCCGCAGTGTCTACCAATTTCACCATCGGGGCTGCGGCCGCACGGTCCCTGCACTTGATCGCAGCGTACCCCCGGCCACGCGCATGCGCAAGCCATTGCGCATGCTGCGATTTCCCCTTGAACCGCAGAAATGGAAAAGGGAAGCCGAAGCTTCCCTTTCAAAACTGGAGCGGGAAAAGAGTCTCGAACTCTCGACCTCAACCTTGGCAAGGTTGCGCTCTACCAACTGAGCTATTCCCGCATCGACCTGTTCACACCGCTGAATTTTCATCAGTGCTGGCTGGCAAGCCTCAAATTATAGTGCATTTTTTCGCACTTTTCCAAAAACCACCATTTTCTCGATGCATGGCTTCTTGAAAACCAATGTACCGGATGGAGTTTCTGGAGGCGCGGTCCGGAGTCGAACCGGACTAACCGGATTTGCAATCCGGGGCATAACCGCTTTGCTACCGCGCCAGAAAAACCGACCACTTCGACAAAAAAGGGAAGCAACTGCTTCCCTTTTCATGGAAATTGGAGCGGGAAAAGAGTCTCGAACTCTCGACCTCAACCTTGGCAAGGTTGCGCTCTACCAACTGAGCTATTCCCGCATTTACCACAGCCGCACATTCTACAACGTTTGTCCGCGATGACTGAATTGTAGCGCAATTTTTCGGCTGCGGAAGAAAAAACCGCTCAATGTTTCACGGATTCCGGTGCCGCTGCGGTCACCGACTTCTCGACCGCCGCAGCCGCCACGGCGGCGGCCACCTCCTCATCGGTCAGTGGCACGGGTTTGTGCGTCAGCGCAACTTCAAGCACCTTGTCGATCCACTTGACGGGAACGATCTCCAGCCCGCTTTTGACGTTGTCCGGGATTTCCTGAAGATCCTTGACGTTCTCCTCGGGAATCAGCACGGTCTTGATGCCGCCACGCAGCGCCGCCAGAAGCTTTTCCTTGAGGCCGCCGATGGCGGTGACCTCGCCGCGCAGCGTGATCTCACCGGTCATGGCCACGTCACCGCGCACCGGGATGCCGGTGAGCGCCGACACAAAGGCCGTGACCATGGCCGCACCTGCGCTCGGGCCATCCTTGGGTGTGGCGCCATCGGGCACATGGATGTGCACATCCTTCTTTTCAAAGGCCTCGTCCTTGATGCCCAGCATGCGTGCACGGCTTCGCACCACGGTGCGCGCAGCCTCCACCGATTCTTTCATCACATCGCCGAGCGACCCGGTGCGTGTGATGACGCCCTTGCCCGGCATGGTGACGGCCTCGATGGTCAGCAAATCGCCGCCCACCTCGGTCCAGGCCAGGCCCACAACCTGGCCCACCTGGTTCTGCTCCTCGGCGCGGCCATAGGTGTACTTGCGCACGCCCAGGTAGTCGGGCAGGTTGTCGGCGGTGACGACCACCTGGGGTTCGAGCTTGTTGAGCAGCAGCCCCTTGACCACCTTGCGGCAGATCTTGGACAGTTCACGTTCCAGCGAGCGCACACCGGCTTCGCGCGTGTAGTAGCGCACCATGTCGCGAACGGCCGACTCGGTGATCTGCAGCTCCTCTTCCTTCACGCCATTGTTTTTCAGCTGCTTGGGCAGCAGGTACTTCATAGCGATGTTGGTCTTCTCGTCCTCGGTGTAGCCCGACAGGCGGATGACCTCCATGCGGTCGAGCAGCGCCGACGGAATGTTCATCGAGTTCGACGTCGCCACGAACATCACATCCGACAGGTCGAAATCGACCTCGACATAGTGGTCACCAAAGGTGTGGTTCTGCTCGGGGTCGAGCACTTCCAGCAGCGCGCTGGACGGGTCGCCCCGGAAGTCCTGGCCCAGCTTGTCGATCTCGTCGAGCAGGAACAGCGGGTTGCGCGTACCGATCTTGCCGAGGCTCTGCAACACCTTGCCCGGCATGGCGCCGATGTAGGTGCGGCGGTGGCCCCGAATTTCAGCCTCATCGCGCATGCCGCCCAGCGCCATGCGCACATACTTGCGCCCCGTCGCCTTGGCGATGGACTGGCCCAGCGACGTCTTGCCCACCCCCGGTGGGCCGACCAGGCACAGGATGGGCGCCTTCACCTTGTCCACGCGCTGCTGCACCGCAAGGTATTCAAGGATGCGGTCCTTGACCTTGTCGAGGCCGTAATGGTCTTCATTGAGCACCACCTCGGCGTTGCCCAGGTCGTGCTTGATCTTGGTCTTCTTGCTCCAGGGCAGCGAGACCAGTACGTCGATGTAGTTGCGCACCACCGTGGCCTCGGCCGACATGGGTGACATGAGCTTGAGCTTCTTCAGCTCGGCCTCGGCCTTCTTGCGGGCCTCGGCGGGCATCTTGGCGAGCTTGATCTTCTTGTCGATCTCTTCGAGGTCCGCACCCTCCTCGCCTTCGCCCAGCTCTTTCTGGATAGCCTTGACCTGCTCGTTCAGGTAGAAGTCGCGCTGGTTTTTCTCCATCTGGCGCTTGACGCGGCCACGGATCTTCTTGTCGACATTGAGGATGTCCACCTCGCGGTCGAGCTGCTCGAACAGGTTTTCCAGCCGTTCCTTGACGTTGGAAAGATCCAGCACCGCCTGCTTGTTCTCCAGCTTGAGCGGCAGGTGTGCAGCAATGGTGTCTGCCAGACGGCCCGGATCGTCGATGCTGGCGATGGACGTCAGGATCTCGGGCGGAATCTTCTTGTTCAGCTTGACGTATTGGTCAAACTGCTGCATCACGGCACGGCGCAGCGCCTCGATCTCGCTGGGGCGATGTTCGTCGGCGCCGGCCTCGACCGGCGTGACCGTTGCCGAGAAATGCGAATCGGCATCCTCGATCGGGCCCACCAAGGCGCGCTGCTGGCCTTCGACCAGCACCTTCACGGTACCGTCCGGGAGCTTGAGCATCTGCAGGATGGTGGAGATGCAGCCTACGTCGAACATGTCGTCGACAGAGGGTTCGTCCTTGGCCGCCGCCTTCTGGGCCACCAGCATGATGCGGCGGTCGGCCTCCATGGCCAGTTCCAGCGCCTTGATGCTCTTGGGGCGGCCCACGAACAGCGGAATCACCATGTGGGGAAAAACCACCACATCGCGCAGCGGCAGAAGCGGCAGCGCAACGGGTGTGGGGGGCAAGGGGGTATGTCCGGACATGGAAATCCTCATGAAACTACTAGGAATATGGTCCGCAGACAGTGATTTTCAACCCGGAGTCGTCTCCTGAATTGAACGGCCAGCGCAACCGCGCTGGCGCAAGGGTCGAACGGCAGCGTTTGCCTGAACAAGGGCAACAGGCTTTCAGGCCTTTTTCGCTGCTTCGCGGTACACCAGCAGAGGTGGCTTGCTCTCATCGATGGTGGATTCATCCACCACCACTTTTTCGACATTCGTGGCGTTCGGCAGATCGAACATGGTACCGATCAAGGCCTGCTCCAGGATGGAGCGCAGGCCGCGGGCGCCCGTCTTGCGGGCCAACGCCTTGCGCGCGATGGCCTTGAGTGCAGCCGGGCGGATCTCCAGCTCGGCGCCTTCCATGGCCAGCAGCTTGCTGTACTGCTTGACGAGCGCATTCTTGGGCTCGGTCAGAATCTGCACCAGTGCATCTTCATGCAGCTCGGCCAGCGCCGTCACCACCGGCATGCGACCCACCAGCTCGGGAATCAGGCCGAACTTGATCAGATCTTCAGGTTCAATCTCCTGGAACACGTCCGACAGCGAGCGCTGCTTCTTGCTCTTGACGGCAGCACCAAACCCGATGCCCGAAGCCTCGGTGCGGTTCTCGATGACCTTTTCCAGCCCGGCAAAGGCGCCACCGCAGATGAACAGGATGTTGGTCGTGTCGATCTGGAGAAAGTCCTGATTCGGGTGCTTGCGCCCGCCCTGCGGCGGCACGCTGGCCATGGTGCCTTCAATGAGCTTGAGCAGCGCCTGCTGCACGCCCTCGCCCGACACATCGCGCGTGATGCTGGGGTTGTCGGACTTGCGCGAAATCTTGTCGATCTCATCGATGTAGACGATGCCGCGCTGGGCGCGCTCGACTTCGTAATTGCAGCTTTGCAGCAGTTTCTGGACGATGTTCTCCACGTCCTCGCCCACGTAACCCGCCTCGGTCAGCGTGGTGGCGTCGGCCATCACGAAGGGCACATCCAGCATGCGCGCGAGCGTCTGTGCCAGCAGCGTCTTGCCCGAGCCCGTGGGGCCGATGAGCAGGATGTTGCTCTTGGACAGCTCCACATCGTCCTTGCCCGCCTTGTCCTTGTGGCGCAGCCGCTTGTAGTGGTTGTACACCGCCACGGCCAGGGTGCGCTTGGCGACCTCCTGGCCGATGACGTAGTTGTCCAGGTTGGCCTTGATCTCGGCCGGCGTGGGCAGATCGCTGCGCGCCTCGCGGCCCAACTCACCCGAGGGAAGCTCGTCCCGGATGACTTCATTGCACAGGTCAATGCACTCGTCGCAGATAAAGACCGACGGACCGGCGATCAGCTTCTTCACCTCGTGCTGGCTTTTGCCGCAAAACGAGCAGTAAAGGGTTTTTTCGCTGGAAGAGCCTTTTTTCTCGGCCATGGGGGCTGTGCCTTGTGTTACTTGAATCGTTGTCGGGATGATAACCAAACGGAGACGGGACGAAAGGGCGCTCATCCGGTGGAAAAGCGCCCCGTTTCCCGCCACTGCACCGCTCAGGGGCGCTTGGCGATCACCTGGTCGATGATGCCGTAGTCCTTGGCCTCATCGGCGGTCATGAAGTAGTCGCGCTCGGTGTCGCGCTGGACCTTTTCCAGCGACTGGCCCGTGCGCTCGGCCAGGATGCGGTTCATCTGGTCTTTGGTGCGCAGGATGTCACGGGCATGGATCTCGATGTCGGTCGCCTGGCCGCGCGCGCCACCCAGCACCTGGTGGATCATGACCTTGGAATTGGGCAGCGAGAACCGCTTGCCCTTGGCCCCTGCGGCCAGCAGGAAGGCGCCCATGCTGGCAGCGAAGCCGCAGCACAGGGTGGACACATCGGGCTTGATGAACTGCATGGTGTCATAGATCGCCATGCCCGCCGTGACGCTGCCGCCGGGGGAGTTGATGTAGAAAGAGATGTCCTTGTCCGGGTTTTCGCTTTCCAGGAACAGCAGCTGCGCCACCACCAGGTTGGCCGTCTGGTCGTTGACCTCGCCCACCAGGAAGATCACGCGCTCCTTGAGCAGGCGCGAATAGATATCGTACGAACGCTCGCCGCGGCCCGATTGCTCGATGACCATCGGGATCATGCCCAAGGCTTGTGTTTCCAGTGCACTCATGTTTTCTCCAGTCAGGCGGGTACTGTACCCAGAAATGAATTGGGGCTTGTGAACGCGGTCACAAGCCCCCAAAAGGTGTCATGCACCGTCACGGGTCGCAAAAAAGCGCCCCGTGCGCGGGCAAGAATCAGCCCTGACCGCCCATCAGTTCGTCGAAGGACACGGCCTTGTTGGTTACCTTGGCCTGGCCCAGCACAAACTCGGCCACATTGCTTTCGATCACCACGGCCTCGACTTCAGCCAGACGCTGGCGGTCGCCGAAGTACCAGCGCACCACGTCTTCGGGCTTCTCGTAGCTGGCGGCCAGCTCGTCGATGTGGGCCTTGAGCTGCTCGGGCTTGGCCTGCAGGTTGTTGGCGCGCACCAGTTCGGCCACCACCAGGCCCAGGCGCACACGGCGCTCGGCCTGTGCGCGGAAGATGTCGTCGGGGATCTCGGCCTTGTCGGCATCCTTCACGCCGCGCTGCTTCAGGTCGGCGCGTGCGCCTTCCTTCAGGCGATCGATTTCGGCCTGCACGCTGGCGTTGGGCAGGTCGAGTTCGGCCTTGGCCAGCAGGGCTTCCATCACGGCCGCCTTGTTGCGGGCCAGCAGGCGGAACTTGACTTCGCGCTCGAGATTGGTCTTGATGTCGGCACGCAGGCCGGCCACGGTGCCGTCGGCAATGCCCAGCGACTTGGCCAAAGCGTCGTTCACTTCGGGCAGGTTCGCGGCTTCGATCTTCTTCACGGTCACGAGGAAGTCGGCGGTCTTGCCGGCCACATCCTTGCCGTGGTAGTCCTCGGGGAAGGCCAGCGGGAAGGTCTTGCTCTCGCCCACCTTCATGCCACGCACGGCATCTTCGAATTCCTTGAGCATCTGGCCTTCGCCGACCAGGAACTGGAAGTCTTCGGCCTTGCCGCCCTGGAACACTTCACCGTCGAGCTTGCCTTCGAAGTCCACGGTGACGCGGTCGCCGTCCTGGGCGGCGGCGTCCATGGCGCGCTGGGCAAAGGTGCGGCGCTGCTTGCGCAGGATGTCGAGGGTCTTGTCGATGGCGCCGTCGTTCACTTCAGCCGACAGCTTTTCCACTTCGGCGCCTGCCAGGTCGCCGATCTTGACTTCGGGGAACACTTCAAACACGGCGTCGAAGGTCACTTCGCCTTCGGGCGCGCCTTCTTTTTCGGTGATGCGGGGCTGGCCGGCCACACGCAGGTTGGCCTCGTTGGCGGCCTGTGCAAAAGCCTCACCCACCTTGTCGTTCAGCACTTCGTACTGCACCGAGTAACCATAACGCTGCGACACCACGTTCATGGGCACCTTGCCGGGACGGAAACCGTCCATCTTGACGG
>JAANMV010003364.1_pt1 | contig 13993 bp, 6 predicted proteins | sample 7279661 | NCBI WGS metagenome assembly JAANMV01 (sample SAMN14094540, study PRJNA606508) | bioreactor metagenome | isolation source: A lab-scale SPAN reactor treating ammonium-rich wastewater day 121 | place: Ireland: Galway | collected 2017-05-16 | reverse complement strand
GAGGCCGCCGCGCCCGCCCCCCGCGACCTGGGGCGCCCCACCGAGGCCCCCCGCGCCGAGCCGGTCCGGGCGGACCAGCCCCGCCCCGAGCCCGCCCGCACCCCGGCCCGCAAGGAGGCCCGCGCCGGCCGCGACTTCCGGCCGCTGGACGTGCGCTTCGACCGGCCCACCGCCGCGCCCGCCCCGGCCCTCCCGCAGGACAGCGCCGGGCAGCTGGGCGAACTGGCCCGCCTGACCGGGTACCGCCTGCACGAACTGGGCGGCGGCGTGACCCGCCTCACCGCCGACCTGGGCACGCACGGGTACAGCGTGCTGGTCGCCCACCAGCCCGACGCCCTGACCGGCGCCGCCTGGAGCGAGCCGGCCGAGTACCGCGTGCTGCTCACCGACGAGGCCACCCGCCCCGAGGGCGTGGCCCGCCTGACCCGCGAGGCGCTGGTCGCCCTGATCGAGCACGCCCGGCTGGCGCCGCTGTCCGCCGTGGACCTGCGCGGGTACTGGAAGGCCGGCAGCGTGGACCTGGAGTCCGCGGCGAGCGTGGCCGAGATGGTCAGCGCGCACCTCGCGCAGCGCGGCACCTTCAGCTTCGTGCTCCTCACCCTGGCGCAGCAGCCGGCGCACAGCGTGGTCAGCGTGCCCCGCCTCGCCGAGCGGCTGGGCAGCGGCGTGAACTACGCCGAGCTGGGCAGCATCCTGGACACCCTGACCCGCCCGCCCTTCCTGGCCCTGACGCCCCTGCCGGCCGGGCAGTACCTGCTGCGCGTGGGCGTGGCCGAACTGCTCAGCGACATGGCCGAGTACGCCGACGTGGTCCGCCGCCGCATCCGCGTGCCCGCCCCGGCCGCCTCCGCACCCGTGCGGGAGCGCGAGCCCGTCCGCGCCTGACCGGCACCTTCCTACAGTTCCCCGCTCACCGCGTCCCTACACTGGCGCGGTGAGTTCGCTGTCCGGTCCGCCTGAACCCGCCCTGGACATCCCCGCGTTCCGGGCGGCGCTGCTGGCCTGGTTCGACGCGCACGCCCGCCCGCTGCCCTGGCGTGCCGGCAGCGAGGGCCGGCGCGACCCGTACCGCGTGTGGATCTCGGAGATCCTGCTGCAGCAGACGCAGGTGGTCCGCGGCCTGACCTACTACGACCGCTTCCTCACCGCCTTCCCGACCGTGCAGGCCCTCGCCGCCGCCCCCGAGGCGGCCGTGCTGAAGGCCTGGGAGGGCTGCGGGTACTATGCCCGCGCCCGGAACCTGCACCGCGCCGCGAAGCTCGTGGCCGCGCAGGGCTTCCCGGACTCGTACGCCGGCTGGCTGGCCCTGCCGGGCGTGGGACCGTACACCGCCGCCGCGATCAGCAGCCTCACGCGGAACGAGGCGCGCGCCGTGAACGACGGCAACGTCCGCCGCGTCCTGGCCCGCGTGCACGCCGAGTCCACGCCCACGGACCGCTGGGTGCAGGCCCACGCGGACGACCTGCTCGACCCGGCCCGGCCCGGCGCCTGGAACGAGGCCGTGATGGACCTCGGCGCGACCGTGTGCACCCCCAGACGCCCGGGCTGCGCGCGTTGCCCCGTCAGTGCGCACTGCCGCGCGTTCCGGCACGGGGACCCCACCCGCTACCCCGCCCCGAAGGTCCGCGCCGCCGTCCGGGAGATTCGCGCGGTGGCGCTGCTGATCGGTGACGCCCACGCCGCCGTGCTGGAACGCCGCGACGGCACCCTGCTCGGCGGCCTGATGGGCCTCCCCATGGAAGAACTGGCGCCCGGGGAGACGCCCGCTGTGGCGCTGGCCCGCCTGGGTGCCCGCCTGAACGCTGTGCCCGGTGCGGAACTGGGCGTGGTCACGCACGGCATGACGCACCGCCGCCTGCACGTGCACGTGCACACCGGCACGGCCGACCTGCCCCGCACGCCGGTCAGCAGCGCGGCTCTCTCCCGCCTGGATGCCAAGGCCGTGGCCCTGTACGCCGAGCGGCAGACCAGCCTGTTTCCCCCCGCATAAGCACCCCCTCCACCTTTCGTCGGCTGCCCTGTGGGCCGGGCGCGCGCTAGACTGCCCGCGTCTATGTCCGGAAAGCCTGTCCACACCGCCCTGCGCACCCTTCAACGCACGCGGAGCGCGGTCCGGGGCGCGCTCCTGTGGGGCTACGAGCAGAGGCTGGTCCGGGATGTGCGCGGGCACGGCAAGATGCCCCAGCACCTGGGCCTGATCCTGGACGGCAACCGCCGCTTCGCCCGGGCGGCCGGCATGCAGCGCGAGATGGGCCACTCCTTCGGCGCGGAAAAGGCGCACGAGGTGCTGCAGTGGTGCCTGGAACTGGGCATCCCGGCCGTGACCATCTGGGTGCTCAGCACCGACAACTCCAGCCGCGACCCCAACGAACTGGCACACATCCTGAACCTCCTGGAGCAGGAGGCGCGGAACCTCGCGACCGACCCGCGCATCCACGCCAACCACGTCCGCGTGCGGGCCATCGGGCAGCACGAGAAGTTCCCCCCGAACGTCCTGGCCGCCCTGAGCGAACTGGAAGCAAAGACCGCGCACTACCAGGGCATGCGCCTGAACATCGCCGTCGGGTACGGCGGCCGCGAGGAGATCGTGGACGCCGTGAAAGCCCACCTGAGCACCCAGGCGCAGGCCGGCCGGACGCTGACCGACGTGATCGCCACCCTGACGCCCGACGACGTGAGCGCGCACCTGTACAGCGCGGACATTCCCGACCCGGACTTCATCATTCGGACCAGCGGCGAGATCCGCCTGAGCGGGTTCATGCTGTGGCAGAGCGTGTACTCCGAGTACTACTTCTGTGACGTGTACTGGCCCGGGTTCCGGCGCGTGGACTTCCTGCGGGCCCTGCGGGAATTCCAGGGCCGGGAACGCCGCTTCGGCCGCTGAGCGCACCGCAGGCACAGCCGCCGTCACAGATAAATGAGAAAAGTTAGAAATTTAAACGCTGCGATTGCCCGGACCGTCAGGCTTCAGTGAACCAGGGCAAACGTCGCGTCTCTGGTGCTGGCCGCTGATACAGAAGGGAAATTGCGCGTCGGTCCGTCTTCGTATCCAAGACGGACGGCAGCCGTGGACCCTGTCTCAGCCCCCGATGGGGATATCAATGTGAAATTCTTCTAAATATTCTCCTGCTCGTGTGAAGAATCCCTATTCTGAAAAAACGTGCTGCTGACGGCCATAGAGGACAGATGGTGCCCTGAATAGGGCCGTCACGTTCTCAGAAAAGACGCGCATCACGGCATCCCCCCAACGGCGTGTCCCTCACAGGTAAGCCTGCTGTAAGGTCTTTCACCTTAATGTCCCTCCAAGTAAGCGTTCAGAAATCTCTTCATGAAGCCTGCAACGCCCCAGGAGAACCCCTTGAAACACCGCGCCGCCCCCACCCTGCTGCTCCTCCTTAACTTGGCCCTCGCCCAGAACGCCTCACCCCTTGTGTTAACTCTTGGCCAGTCACTTATCCAAATCGTGCAGATTGATGGCAAAGCGGCCGAGAAGCGTACCCCTAATTACACGAGCGTCCGTCCCGGCGACCTGCTCGCCCAGACAGTTACCGCCCGCAACACCAGCACTCGTACCCTAGTGAACGTCGCCGTGAAACTGCCAGTACCTGACGGCATGGTCTACGCCGCACCCGACGGTCCTGTTCTCGCCGGCGTGCGCAGCGAGTACTCCATCGATGGCGGCAAGACCTACGCTCCTGCCCCCCTGAAGAAGAAGGTCACCGTTACTGAGAACGGCAAAGCCGTGACCCGTGAAGTCGAGGTCAAGCCCAACGAGTACGACGCCGTTCGCTGGACCATCGCCACCCTGCCCGCCGGAACTGAGAAGACGCTCGGCTTCCGCGTGCAGGTGAAGTAATCCCCCCCAAAGTCGTCAACGGGCGAACACGCCCGCAACGAACCCCCCAAGGAGAAGAGCATGAAAGTGAACGCGAAGATGGTGGCCCTGGCCGTGGCGCTGGCCGCCGGCATGGCGGGTGCGGTGGGCACGCCTGTGAACACCTCTATCAAAAACACGGCGACGGCGAGCTTCGACGACCCCAGCGGCCCGAGTGGCAATGGCACCGGCAGAGCGAGTTCCAATGAGGTGGTCACCACGGTGATGGCCAAGTCGGGCTTCAACGTGACCTACCTCGGCAGCGCAGCGGGCAGCGACAGCGCCACGACAGGCACCGAGACTGCCACCCTGCCCACCGAATACAAGAAGGCGGCCAACCAGGGTGATACGGTCGCCTTCAAGTACCAGGTCATCAACACCGGCAACGACACCCAGACCATTATGTTGGCCGCGGCAGGCGCGACCGGGGCCAAGCTGGTCGACGCGTCCGTCCTGAGCGTCACGGGGAACTTCAGCACGCTGACAGACGCGCAAAAGACGGCAGTGAACGGCGCCACGGCGCTGACCTCGCTAACCCTAGCCGCCGACGCCACCAAGGAGTTCTGGCTGGTTTACACCGTGCCAACCGGCTCGGCCAAGGGCAGCACGGTGGGGGCCACTCCGGTCGGCACCGGCAACATCTGGAGCGGGACGGCGAATGCCCCCGTCACTGAGGCCCAGACCACCTCGCCCTTCTTGCAGTACAGCGCCGTGGCGGTCTACACCCCCGGTGCCGTCGTGGGCCCGAGCGGGGCGCCTGAAGCGGGCGCGACCGGAACCTACGCCGACCCGGTGGATGCCACCACGACCATCACCCGCAGCGGCGATATCCAGACGGCCACCATCAAGGCGGGGGACACCAGCACCACCTTCATCAACACGCTGAAGAACACCGGCACGGCGACCGACGGCTTCGTGCTCTCCGGCCCCAGCGGCGTGACCTTCCTGACCGCGAGCGGCGCGGCGTTCACGGCGGCCGGGGAAACCATCGGGACGCTGACCTACATCCTGGAAGGTGGACTGCCCACCATCAAGGGGGTCGCGGCGGGCGGCACCGCCGACTTCCGGACGGTCGTGACCACGACCACGGCTGGTGCCCAGAGCGTCACCGTGGGCATCGACAGCACCAGCGACGCCGACACCGCGACCGAGGACACGACCATCAACGTCGTGAACGTGCCGGGTCTGCTGTTCGGTGACAGCGACAACAACAAGGCGACCGACCCGGTCGACACGGCGGTCCCGCGCTCCGTCACGACCACCGCCGGGACCACCGTCACCTTCCCGATGGAAATCAAGAACACTGGCGGCGGGTCGGACACCTTCTTCCCCAGCGCCCCGAACCTGGACTTCAAGGTGGTGGCCGCTGACGGCACGCAGAGCACCGTGTCTGTCCCAGTCGAGTATCTGCTCGACGAGAACTGCGACGGCGCCGCCGACAACAATACGGTCATCACCACGCCCGGCGTGACCATCGCGGCGGGAGGAACGGCCTGCGTGATTGCGCGGGTGCAGGTGCCCGCGAACGTGGTGGCCACGGCCACCCCCATCCCCCTGAACCAGACCGTGACCAGCGGCAGCGGACTGACCGCCACCGACATCAACGACACCATCACGGTGGGCGTGGTGGCGGGTTCCGCCATCACCATCAACAAGAGCCAGACGAGCACCGCCCCCGCCGTTCCCGGCAACGACCTGACCTACAGCATCGTCGCCAAGAACAACTACAACACGGCCATCAAGAATTTCATCCTGACCGAGCAGGACGGCACCACTGACAGTAAGACCACCAACGTCTTCCAGTACGGCACCTTCAAGACCGTGTCGGCGACGGTCGCCAACCCGGTCCTGACCACCCCGGCCAAGGTGATGTACCGCTTCAACAACGGCACCTGGCAGGCCAGCGCCACGCCCTCCATCCCGCTGAACACCGTCACCCGCGTGGACGTGGCGATTGACAGTGACGACAGCAACACCATCACTGCTGACGACACCCTCGCACCCAACCAGACGCTGACGGTCACCTTCACGGTCACCATCAAGTAAGGCATTTTACAGGCGCACTCTGCCCCAGCGCAGAGTGCGTTCCTCCCCAACAGCAGACTCTTTTTGCCCCACCCGCGCACCAAGCGCACCCTTTTCCCTCACGCCCCCCTTTCCCCCAGGAGTTGACCTGCCTTGAAACACACCTTCCTTGCTCTGCTGCTCAGCCTGCTGGCGGGCGCGTGGATGGTGGGGGCACAGGCCCAGCCATCCCTCTCCTCCCGGACCACACCCACTCCTGCCGGCACCGAGATCACCAATCAGGCGACTGCCACCTTCGAGCCGGTCACGCCCGGCGGCACGTCGAGCGCCGCGTCGAACATCATTCGGACGGTGGTGCAAGCGGTGTGCGCCGTGAGCGTCGCACCCGACGGGACGGTCGCTCAGCCCGGTCAGGTGGCCACGCTCCTCCCCGGTGAGGGCAACGTTTTCGAGTACGTACTGACCAACGCCGGGAACGATACCTTCACGGTGCCGGTGCAAGCCCGCGTGGAATCCGGGAGCGCCGCCACGCCCGCCCTGCGTGTCGTGCAGGACGCGAACCGCAATGGCCGGCCAGACAGCAGCGAGCCGGACGCAAGCAGCGTGACCCTCCCCGCTGGCGGGAGCGCCAACCTGCTGCTGGTCGTGGACGCCGTGGCCGCACAGGGCGACACCTTCGTGAACCTGATTGCCGCCTGCGCGGGTGGGCCGAGCGACATCAACAACGTGAGCGCCTTGCGTGTAGGAGCGCCGCCCGCCCTGGTCATCGAGAAGACCTTCACGCCCACCCTGGTCCGCCCCGGAGTGGAAAGCACCGTGACCGTCACCGTACGCAATGCCGGGCAGGGGGAGAGCCGCGAGGTCGTCCTGACCGACCTGCTGGACGACCAGCTCACGCAGGGGCTGGCGTTCGTGCCCGGCAGCGCCCGCGTGAGCGCCGGCAGCGTGGAGTATGGAGTACACCACCGACACCACCACCTGGAGCGCGGCGGAGCAGGCGCCCGTGCGTGGCGTGCGCGCCCGCGTGCCCAGCCTCGCGCCCGGCGCGGCCCTCAATCTCACCTTCCGGATGCTGGCCGGGGCCTCGGCCGAGAACCGCGATATCCGCAACGTCGCCACCGCCCGGACGGGCGCCGACGCCGTCACTGGCAGTGCCACCCTGAGCGTCCGCTACCAGCCGGCCGTTGCCATCGGCCCGGTCGGTACACCTGAAGCGCCGGAGGGTACCGCCGCGGACACGCAGACCCGGGCGTTCGCGATCACCGGCCAGACCGTGTGCTTTGACCACACCGCGCTGAATGCCGGGGACGTGCGCGACACGTACCGCATCACGGTGAGTGGCGTGCCGGCCGAGAGCATCACCCTGATCGGCGCGGACGGCCAGCCCCTCGCTCAGCCGTTCCCGCTGGACCCCCAGGCCACCGCCCTGGTCCGCGTGTGTTACGCCCTCACCCAGGCCGCCCCGGTGGACGCGGTGGTTACCATCACCGGCGAGCGCGGCACCCGCAACGCCACCCGCGACCAGATCACCCAGGTCGAGACGGCCAGCCCCGAACTCACCAAGAGCTACCGCGCCTGGACGACCACCGACACGGGCACGCCGACCGAGGTGCCGCAGGGCCGCTCGGTCGTGCCGGGCGATACGGTCACGTACACCCTGAGCGTCACCAATCCCTACGCCCGCCCCCTGGCGGACGTGGTGCTGACGGACCCGCTGCCCGCCCAGGTGGACTTCGTAAGCGCCACCGCCGGCGGGCAGGTCAGCGGCCAGCCCGGCACGGAGACGGTCCGCTGGACGCTCGGCATGCTGGCCGCCGGGGAGACCCGTCAGGTGGCCGTGACCACCCGCGTCACCGAGCGCGCCGTGGACGGCGAGGCGCTGAAGAACGTGTTTCAGATGGTGACTAGCGACCTGCCGCTCCCCACGCCCTTCACCAGCAATGAGGTCGTTACGCCCGTCTGGAAGGCGCCGTTGCTGATCGAGAAGCTCGTCAACCGCCAGCAGGTGACCTTCGGCGACCGCGTCACCTACACCCTGCGCATCACCAACGCGTCCCGCACCACCGCCATCGTGGACGCCCAGATCATCGACACCCCCCCGGTCGGCCTGCAGTACATCCCGAACACCAGCACCCTGGACGGCCAGCCGCTGGACGACCCGGCCCTCACACAGGGCAGCATGACCTGGCAGGTCGCGCAGATTCCTGCAGGCGGCACCATCGTCATCACCTACCAGTCCCGCGTCACCCCGGCCGCCGGCGGCGTGCTGGTGAACTACGTGCAGGTGGTCGGGAACGGCGCGGGCGGCGTGGCCAAGGCCATCGCCAGCAACCGCGCCCAGGCCGTCACCCGCCTGGCCCCGCTGACCTTCGCGCCCGCCGGGGACATCGTGGGCCTGGTGTACGTGGACCGCAACCGCAACGGCCAGTTCGACCCGTACCTGGACACCCCGGTCCTGCGCGCCCGCGTCCTGCTGGCCGGGGGCCGCGAGGTGACCACCGACGCGGCCGGCCGGTACAGCTTCACGAACGTCCCGCTGGGCACCCACGCGCTGCGCCTGGACCCGAACAGCGCCCCCTACGCGCCCCTGGACCTGCCGGGGCAGGGCGGTCTGGGCGGCACCCGCACCGTGCAGGTGCGCGGCCTGACCGGCGTGGACTTCCCGCTTGCGCCGGTCGGCGGGGAGATCACGGCGCTGCGCCGCACCACCCTGACCGTGAACGGCACCCGCGTGGAGAAGGTCGTGTACGCCGTCCCCGAAGGGTACGTGGTGACGCTGCGCATCGTGAGCCCGGTCGCCCGGGACGCCTTCACCCTGACCGACCCTCTGCCGGCCGGCGCCGCCCTGAAAGACGGCCGCAATACCTGGACCGGTACGCTTCCCTCCGGTGAGACAAACCTCACATACCTGTTCACCTGGGACGGCGAGGCCCGCGCCGCGACCACCGACCCGACCCTGACCTGGAGGAACTGAGCGTGCCCGCCCCCCTGCCCCGACTCGCGTTGACGCTCACCGCCCTGCTGGCCGCCGGGCCGGCCGCCGGCGCCCAGACCCTCAGCTCCAGCCTTCCCCTCACCAGCATCGGCGACGCGCTGCGCTGGCAGGTCGGTGACCAGACCCTCCAGCTCACCGTGCCCGTCAGCGGCCGCGTCCGGCTGGACCTGTACAGCCCCCGCGTGAACCCCCGCGACTACCGCAGCGACACCTACTACGGAGACGAACGCTACGACCCCCGCGCGGCCGCGCCGGTCACGACCACCTTCACGCTGGTGGACGCGCAGGGCCGCGCGCTGCTCACCCGGACCTTCACGCCCGGCGCGCACACCTGGGAACCCCTGCTCGACCTGAACCTGCTTGCCGGCACGTACACCCTGCGGGTCGCCACCCACGGCAACGGCAAGAACACCTTCGCCGTGCGCCTGGCCGGCACGGCCGCCACCCTCAGCACCGGGCAGCTCACCGTGAACGTCCACGCCCGCGACTGGGTGCCGGCCCTGAACGTCACCACCGACGGCCCCGGGCACACCCTGCGCCTGTACGACGGCGACGGCCCCCACGAACTCGAAGCGCGGCTGCGCGATCCCCAGGGCCGCGTGCTGCCCCTCCCGGTCGGCGCGGACCTCACCGCCACCGACCTGCCGCTGCCTGCCCAGCCCGGCGAGTACACCGTGGAACTCCGCCAGCCGGCCGGGGCCACGCAGTACAGCAACTCGGTGGGCTTCACGCTGCTGCGCGGCGGCCAGCCCCGCCCCCTGACCGTCGCGCAGCTCGACCAGACCGGCCTGCTCGCCCTGAACGCCGAACTGCTGCTTCCTGGCGGCCCGCAGCCCACCCGCGTGACCGCCACGCTGAACGGCCAGCCCGTCACCGTGGACGGCCAGCTGCAGGTGCGCGTGCCCGCCGGGGAGTACGCCCTTCAGCCCGCTGCGGTGCCCGGCGCGGACGTCACCGTGGACCGCACCGCCCTGACCGTGCCCCGCGGCGGCCGCACCCAGGCGACCCTGCAGGTCCGGCCCCAGGTGGCCCTGACCCTCACGCCCGACAAGACCGAGGTCTGCCCCGGCGACACCGTCACCTTCACCGCGCGGGCCACCACGGCCTTCACCGGCGACCTGCCCGTGACCCTCACCCTGGACGCCCCCGGGCTGAACGTGGCCGGCGGCCGCACCCAGGGCCCCTTGACCGCCGGCACGCCCACCGAACTGCGCCTCAGCGGGGTGGTCACCGAAGGCGCGCCCGTCACCGCCACCGCCCAGCTGCCCGGCTGGAGCGCCCCGCAGACGGTGGCCGTCACGGTCCTGCCCGGCCGCACGCCCCTGCAGCTGGCCCGCGCGCCCCTGGCTGACGCGCCGCTGGGTGACGAGGTGACCGTCACCTTGACCGTACGCAACACCGGCCGCGAGCCCGCCGCGTACACCCTGCGCGACGAACCCGGCGCGGGCCTGGAGGCACTCGACGCCCCCATCTTCACCGGCACACTTCAGCCCGGCGAGGAACGCGCCCTGAGCTACCGCGCCCGCGTCCGGTCGGCCGGCGCGCAGGCCCTGACCGCCACCCTGACCACCCCCGGCTGCGCCGCCCCGCAGCAGGTGAGCGGACAACTGCTGGCGCAGCCCCCCGTCCCCCAGCCGGCGCCCCTGCCGTCCCCCGCGCCAGCCGGTGCGTCCGCCGCGGGGACGCCCGTTGCCACCCGCAGCAGCACCGTCACCCTGCCCTTCGACGCGCCCGGCCACGCCCTGAACGTCACCGTCGCGCAGGCCACGCCGGACGGCAGCGCGTACCTGCCCGGCAGCAGCCGCCTGAACGGCCAGCCGTTGCCCGACCCGCTGCGCGGCCCCACCGGACGCCTGTACTGGGTGCTGCCCCGCGCCGCCGGTCAGAGCCGCGACCCGCAGAGCGTGCAGCGCGGCGTGCTCACCTACGACCTCGCGCACGAGGGACCGCTGGGCGCCCTGCCTGCCCCTGCCCTGATGATCCGCCTCGGCGGTGAACGCACCGAGGTGCTCGAAGGCACCCTGGACCCCCGCGACCTGGCCGCCGCCCAGCCCCTCGCCGCGTCCAGCCAGGCCCAGAACGCCGAGAACGATGGCGCCATCCGGCTGCCGGTGCAGGGCGCCCAGGTGCGCGTCCGCGACCGCGTGAGCGTGGTCGTGGAAGAACCCCAGGACCAGTTCTTCGCCCTGACCGTGAACGGACAACCCGTCTCCCGGGACGCCATCGGTGAAACCACCGAGGACGGCCCCCGCGGCGTGCGCCGCCTGACCTACGTCGGCGTGCCCCTTCAGGTCGGCGCGAACGTACTGGGCTTCGGGGCTCAAGCCATCACCGTGTACCGCGTCGGGCCTACCGAGCGCATCTTGGTCGAACCCCTCACCCTCACCGCGGACGGCAGCACCCCGGTGCGCCTGCGCGTCCGCACCGTCGATCGGGATGGCCAGGCCACCCACCCGGACTTCGTGACGCTCCGCAGCAACCTGGAGCCGCTCAAGGCTGATGCGAACCCCGGTGACAGCGGTTACCAGCTGCGCCTCACGGACGGCGAGGGCATCCTGGAACTTCAGCCGCAGTCGGCCCCCACCAGCCTGCAGGTGGACGTGCTGCTCGGGGACCGCGTGCTCACCTCCCGGTTTGAAGTCACCCCGGACGACAGCCGCGTCGGGGTCGGTGTGGTCAGCGCCACCCTGGGCCTGGACGGCACCCTGAACCTGGATGACGACCTGACCTGGCAGGCCCGCGCCAGCTACGAAGGCCCCCTGCTGGGCGGGAAGGTGTACGTCGCCGCCGACAAGGACGGCCTGCCGACCGACCGTGACACCCTGAACCGCTACAGCGTCACCGGGGACAGCAGCGTGGAGACCGTGCCCCTCCAGGGCCTGGACCCCGTGGCGTTCACATACGACCACCCGGCCTTCCGCGTGCAGTACCGCCAGACCGCCCTGCCCATCGACGTGCTTCCGGTCGGCGAGCAGCTCACGGCGCTGACCGCCTACAGCAAGACCAATCCGCAGGTGTCCGGGTTCGTGGCCTTCGTGCCCGCCGACCGGATCACGGACGAGGTCGTGCAGCCCGAAGGCACCCGCCTCGTGCGGCTCGCGCGGGGCGACATCACGCCCGGCAGCGAAACCCTGGAGCTCGTGACCCTGGAACCCGGCACCGGCAAGGAACTCGGCCGCCGCACCCTGATCCGCAACGTGGACTACCAGCTGGACCACGCCACCGGCATCGTCACCCTGACCCGCGCCCTGGACCCCTTCGACACCGACCTGAACGCCCAGGTCATCGTGGCCGCGTACCGCATCAACGACGGTCTGCAAAACCGCCAGCTCGCGTACGGCGCGCAGGTGAAGTACGCCGGCCCGCACTTCACGGTGGGCGCCGCCCTGGTCAACCTGGACGGCACCGTCACCACCGGCGCCCGCGCCACTTTCGACAACGGCACCACCCGCGCCGCCGGCCTTCTCGCGTACTCCGGCGGCGTGCAGGCCAGCGTGGACGCCGGCACCCGCTTCAGCGTCGCCGGGCGGCCCGCCACCCTCACCGGCCGCGTCCGGTACCAGGACCTCGGGTACGGCGGCCTGGGGAAGTTCACGCCTGGCCTGAACGCCAGCCTGAACCTGGACGCGCGCCTCGCTCCGCAGCTGCGTCTTGTGACCGACGCCGAGTACCACAGCACCTTCACGCCCGGTTCGGCCGGGGGGACGCTGGTCACCGCGCAGGGCGGCAGCGTGAGCGCCCGCGCCGAGTACCTGTTCCAGCCCTTCAATGTCGGGGCCGGCCTGAAAGCCGGGATGGGCGACGTCGTGGGCCTGAGCGGCATCCTCAGCGCCGGGTACCACCGCGACCCGCTGGACGTGGACGTCATCCACACCCAGCCCTTCACCGGAACCGCCGCCCCCGAGACGGTCTTCACCGCCCGGTACCGCCTGAACGATCATCTGCGCCTGGGCTTCACCGACAAGATCACCTGGGGCGTCGGGCAGGCCGCCACCCTGGCCCTGGAAGGCGCGCTCGGGCTGATCAACTACTCCGCCGCGTACGACCTGCCCACCGCCAGCGGCCAGGGCAACCGCGCCCGCTTCGGCGTGACCACCCGCCTTCCCCTCACCGACCGCCTCAGCGCCGGCCTGCGCGGCAACGTCACCCAGGACTTCGCCGCCGGGCGCACCGACCTGGGCGCCGGCCTTGACCTGAACTACCGCACCGACCGCGTCAGCGCCGGCCTCGGCACCGACGTCACGTACGCCATCGGCGGCACCCGACCGGGCTTCAGCACCGTGATCCGCGCCGGCATCGCCGGGACCGTCACCGACGAACTCACCCTCACCGCTGACGGCCTCGCCGAATTCGGCGTGCGCGGCACCGGCGCGCGCCTCGCCCTCGGATACGCCTACCGCGGCCGCACCATCAACAGCCTGGGCGTCGTCCGGTACGTGCAGGGCAGCCTCGCCGGCGGCAACCCGGAATTCAGCAGCAACCTCAGCGCCGAGTACCGCCAGCCCACCTTCACCGTGCGCGGCGCCCTCGACACCCGCACCCTGCTCAACGACACCGACACCTTCACCGCCCAGGGCAGCCTGAACGGCACGTACTACGTCACCCGCACCCTCGGCCTCGGTGCCTGGGCCCATTACCTCACCCAGCCCAGCAGCCAGACCACCACCTTCGGCTACGGCCTGGAAGCCAGCTACAACGTCCTGCCCGGCACCTGGCTCACCGCCGGGTACAACCTTGCCGGCTTCGACGGCATCAGCAAGACCCTCTACACCCGCCCCGGCCTCTACCTGAGGCTCGACCTGACCCTGGACGAAACGACCCTCGGAGACAAACGATGATCGGTAATAAACATACGCGTCTGCTTGGACGGCTGCGGGCGGCAGCGAAGTTGTTAGGTGCTCTGAGTTTGGTGATGGGAAGCGCATCTGCTGGACCTATTAGCCTTACACCCGGATTCAATCTCTCAGGCAAACTCAGTTATGTGACGACGGGGGCCTCGTTCCGGACCACTGCGGGAAATACCAACCCCTGCAGCCTGAAGTCCGTGAGCGCCAGCAACGACTACTACTCCGTCACCAACAACGCCGTGTCCGCCGCCC